>MKWU01006016.1_pt1 | contig 12653 bp, 11 predicted proteins | sample 809101 | NCBI WGS metagenome assembly MKWU01 (sample SAMN05860141, study PRJNA318959) | sponge metagenome | host: Aplysina aerophoba | place: Slovenia: Piran, Adriatic Sea, Gulf of Piran | collected 2013-05-07 | reverse complement strand
GCGTACTCAGCTTCGGCATCCTCTTCTTCTGGAACTGGCGCGGAGGCGGCGACCTCCTGATCTGGAACTTCATCGACACCGGCCTGCCGCTGGCCCTGCTCGCCGCGGGCCGGCAGCTCTGGGACGCTGGCGACACCCGGGGCGGCTTCGCCGGGATGCTCACCCGGCTCCCGGGACCACAGCGGCTCTCCGACCCGGCCGTGCTGCTCCAGGGCGTGCTCGGCTGCTACGCGCTGGCGGTCGCCGCCGTCGTCGCCGTCAAGTTCATGGGCGACGCCGCCTGGCCGGGCTGGACGGAGCTGAACTACTTCATGGCGGGCGGCGTGCTGATCGCCCTCGGCTCGGCCGTGGCGTGGAAGCAGCGGGACACGGGCGGCGGTGGTCCCGGCGACGACGTGCGCCGCTTCCTCGACGTGAACGTGCCGCTGCAGGCGGCAGGCGCCCTCTTCGTCGCCTTCAGCTTCCAGTGGTTCGCCACGATCAGCGACCACGTCCAGGTGGTCGCGGTGATCGGCGAGCGGGAGTCGAACGTCGCCTCGCTCTGGGCGTACGTCGACACGGCCTACATCGTGATCACCGCGATGGTCGGCCTGCGCCTGCTGCGCGCCGCGATGCGGCCGTAGCCGCGCACGGGCACGCGGCCCGACCCCACCTATGTCTCCCACCGAGCACCGCGCCGGTTCCTGCCTGGCCATGTGGAAGCGGGCCTAGCCGGGCTCGATCACCCCGCACGCGATGCGCGCGCCAGCCGACGACACATCGAGGTAGTCGTCGGGCTCGGCGTGCACGATGAACGCAGAGCCATCCTCGTCGAACAGGGAGTGGTCCTCGTCACCGCCGAGAGTGATCGCGGTGGTGAAGTAGTCCATGCGCGCGACGCCGTCCTCACCGGGGTAGAGGTTCGGGAGGTCGCCCGCGTGGGGACCGTCCGGGTGCAGGAAGCCGTGGAGCTCGCCGCCCGGGGCAAGGTGACTGCCGGCCGCGGTGAAGTCGGGCGAGCAGGCGCCCACGCCGTGAATGTGGAAGCCGTGCGCACCGGGCGAAAGTCCGAAGACCTCGGCCGAGATCACGACGCCCGCCGGGCCCTGCGTCAGCGTCACTTGGCCCATCGAGTGGCCGTTGGGCGCAGCCAGCGTGGCGCGAGCCGTCTCCCCCACCTCGTCCGGCGCGTCATCCGCACCGCACGCCACTGCCAGCAGCAGCACTACCAAGAGTGACATCCTCATACCGGGTTCCCTTGTCCATACGGCCGGGGCGTCTGGTTGTTGCCTCACCCACGTGTGCCAGACTGCTCCACTCCCCCCGTGCCGGTCCATGTGTATGGGCTCCCGTCGTGTTCGCCGATCGCACCCTGGCCCCCTGTCCGCTCAGCGCCCGGGCGACGGTTCCACTTCGCTGCGGCGGGAGCGGGGCCGCGGCGAGCGCGTTGCGGTCCGGTGGCGCTCGCTCCTCACTCACACGTCTCCAGGCCAAGGTCGTCCAGGTCGTGCCCCGCCACATCCACGAGCCCGGCCGGGATGCACCCCGTCAAGTCGTTGCCGGAGAGGTACAGCAGGGCCAGGTCGGGCAGGTCGAGCAAGTCCGCGGGAATCGAGCCGCTCAGTTGATTGTTGTCCAGGTGGAGGTGCTCCAGCGCGGTGAGCTTCGCCAGGGCGAGCGGGATCTGGCCGCTCAGCAGATTGTTGTCGAGCTGCAGCTCCTCAAGGTTGCCCAGGTCGCCCAGTTCGGGCGGAATCTGGCCGCTCAACAGGTTGCGGCTCACGCTGAGGTAGGTCAGCTCCGCCAGGTTCCCCAGTTCGGGCGGGATGGCGCCGGTGAGCATGTTCTGGCCAAGAAGCAGGTGCTCGAGGTTGGGAAGGCCTCCCAGCTCTGGCGGTATTTCCCCGACGAGGTGGTTTCGCTGGAGATACAGGACCTCCAGGTTGGAGAGACGGCCCAGCTCCGCCGGTATTTCTCCGCTCAGGCGGTTGCCGAAGAGGTAGAGACCCTTGAGCTGCGAGAGGTTGCCCAGCTCGGACGGGACTTCCCCGGTGAGGTTGTTGTCGTAGAGATACAGCCGCTCCAGCCGAGCGAAGCTGCCAAAACCTGCCGGTATCTCGCCGGTCAAACGGTTCCCGTCCAGTCCCAGGACGACCAGGTTGGAGAGGTTATTCAACTCGACCGGTATCTCACCGGAGAACTGGTTCTGCCTGAGCCACAGGAACCTCAGGTTGGTGAGATTGCCCAGTTCGACGGGGATGGTTCCGGTCAGCTGATTCTCATCGACGTCGAGGGTCCTGAGGTTGACAAGGGCGGCCAACTCGGTTGGGAGCGTACCGGTCAGTTCGTTCCGCCACAGCTCCAGATTGGTGAGATTGATCATGGCGCCGAACTCAGGAGGGATCGGGCCACTCAACATGTTGCGGTTCAGGGACAGGACGCGCAGTTCGGCGAGATTGGCCAGCTCGATCGGTATCGGGCCGGTCAGTTCGTTGCCGTCGAGATCCAGAACGCTGAGCCTGGCGATGCTGCCCAACTCACTTGGGATCTCGCCGCTGAGATCGTTGTTCACGAGCCCGAGTACGCGCAGGTCTTCCAGTCCGGCCAACTCCGCAGGGATGCTCCCGATCAGGTCGTTGTTCCCGAGGTGGAGTGAGCGCAACCTCGAGAGACCGGCCAGGCGGGCGGGGATCTCGCCGGTCAGATCGTTGCCGTCCAGGAACAGCACGAGCACGCAGCCGTCGCCGTCGGTCGAGACGCCGAACCACTCGTCGAGGGGAGCGGTCTCGCTGAGCCAGTTGACGCCGTTCCGCCAGTTGGGGCCGTCGGTGGCGTCGTAGAGAGCCGTGAGCGCGTCACGGTCACTTGCGCAGGCGGCGGGGCCGCCGGGCAGAGTCACGAGGTCGGACCATGGCGACCAGCGGGGGTCGCCATAGCGCTGGGGGGCGGCGCCGACGATGAACCAGTAGGACGCGCCCGGGGCCAGGCCGGAAACGGTGTGCGATGTCTGACCGCTGTTGGCCACTCCCACCGAGGTGAAGGCCGCCAGCCAATCTTCGCCGGCCGCCACGGCGGCGTCGAAGTCCGCCTTGGAAACCCAGCCGATTCTGTAGTAGTTCGCGGCCTCCACGGCGTTCCAGTGGACGATGACCTCGCCAAGAAGGGCGCCCATGACCACCTGTGGCTCGTCCTGGGCGGTCGGGTCCGACTGGGCCGCCGCTGTCGTGACGCTGGCAGCGAGCACGGCAACCAGGATGACGGCCAGCACTGCTGCAGGGGACGTGGGGGCGAATTGCCTCCGCCCGCTGACGTTCGTGGGTGTCTTGCTGGCGTTGAGCATGCGAACACCTTCCAGACTGGTACCGGAGTAGTCTACCCAACGCCTTGTGCAATACGCGCGGAAACAAGATGGGAATGTCCATAGAGCTATGTGTATTCCCGGACAATCGCCGTTCGCGGCCCGATCGGGGCCGCCCGGGCAGGAGAAATGCAGTGGCTCACCCGGACCAGCGCGACCGTGAGCTCGAGGGCCCGCGGGACCGACAAAGACCTTCACGGCGCTGCGCATCGCGGAGGAGGTCGCCGGTCCCGGCGGGCACGTGCTGTTCGCCGCACCCTCGATCTCGCTCGTCGCCCAGGCGCTGCGGGAGTGGGCGGCCGACTCCAGGACGCCGATCCGGGCCTTCGCCGTCTGCTCAGACCAGAAGGTCGGTGCCCAGGGACGGTAACGGCGCGCAGGCGTATGACCTGCCGATACCGGCGACGACCGATGCCGGGCGGCTTGCAGAGGCGGCCGCGAAGGATGCGCCCGATGGTTGACGGTCGTCTTCAGCACATACCAGTCCATGGACGTGATCCGGCAGGCGCAGGACGCTGGCATGCCGGCGTTCAACATCTCCGTCTGCGACGAGGCCCACCGCACGACGGGATACGCCCTCAAGGATGTAGCTGTCTCAGAAGGCAGTGGATCGGGCGGCGAGCGCGCGATCTGCACCCGGCTTCAGTGGTTTCGGGGCAATCGGCGAGGTGCTCCTGCCCGCTCGGCGGGAGGGAGCCAGGCTGTCGAGCGGGAGGTCAGCCGCCGATTACGGTCAGGATGCCGGGCGGGGGACCGGGTCGGGGGTCCAGCCGTCGGGCGCGCGATCGCGCCAGAGGGTGCGCAGGTTGAAGGCCGTTGCCAGCAGCGTCCACTCGGCCTCGACCTCGCTCAGCCCGCGCAACGTGAACCGCCAGGCGCCCAGCTGGGTCTTGAGGATCCCAAACAGCGGCTCGATCAGCGGCGCCCGGCGGCGGTACGCTCGCTGCGCCTCTTCCGTCTCCATCCAGAGGCGGTGGCGGGGCACCGCGGGCTCGTGCGGCCTTATCTGCAACTGGCGCCCGACCCGCCTGTTGGGCGTGCAGACGCCGAAGGCGGGACAGGCCGTGCAGACCGACGCGGAGGCAGGCAGGTAGAGCCGCACGGGCACGCCCTTGTTGACCCCCGGCCTGACGAACGAGAGCCGCTCGCCGTTGGGACAGCGATAGCTGTCGGTGGCCTCGTCGTAGACGAACCGGTTCTTGTGGTAGGGGTCGGCGACCCGATGCCAGCGATCGGGCATCACCACCCGCTGCTCGCGCTGCTCGCTGGCTGCCAGGTGCGGGCCCGCGTGGTACCCGGCGTCCGCCAGCGTCAACGGCGTTCGCACCCCCGTCTCCGCCTCCGCCCGCTCCAGCATCGTCGTCAGGCTGCCCGCATCGTTGACACTGGAGACCGCGCCGATGGTCCCCGTCGATATTTATAGGCATTTGCGGTACTTTTAGGAACATCTGCTAAAAGCGCCGCAATTTCCTATACTTGCCGGATGGATCCCGTTCGCAATCCCTACAGCCCCGGTGCGGGCAGTCCTCCTCCTGCCCTCGTTGGTCGCGACAGTGAACGCGAGGGGTTCGATATCGCCGTCCGGCGCCTGGTATCGGGCAGGCCTGCCAGGAGCCTCATGCTGACTGGCCTGCGTGGAGTAGGAAAGACGGTGCTCCTCCACGAATTCGGCAGGATTGCCCGGGGTCACGAGTGGATTCACCAGCATATTGAAGCGGCAGAGGACACTCGCTTTCCTGATGCACTAGCGATGCTCACGCGCAGGACGCTGCTCCAGCTCTCGGCCCGCCAACGGCTCGCCGATCAGGGGCGTCGCGCCCTGGGAGTCCTCAAGTCGTTTCAACTGCGCTGGAACCTCCCGGATGGCGGGAGCCTTGACGTCGCGATAGATCCGGTACCCGGCGTTGCCGACTCCGGTGCACTGGAAGATGACCTGGCTGACTTGTTTCTGGAAGTGGCCCAAGCTGCGAGGGACCGACAGGTTGGCGTTCTGTTCACCGTCGACGAAATCCAGTTCCTCGCCAGGGAACACCTCGCGGCGCTCATCGTCGGACTGCACCGCATCAGCCAGGAGCAACTGCCACTGATCGTTGCCGGCGCAGGACTTCCCTCACTGCCGGCGCTCGCGGGCGAGGCGAAGTCCTATGCCGAACGGCTGTTCACGTTCCCGGTGATCGGGAGCCTTGATCAGACCGAAGCGATGGCGGCCCTCGCGACACCTGCCGGGGAAGAGGGAGTGCGATGGGAGGATGAGGCGCTGGCGCTTGTGATCGAAGAGACCAAGGGGTACCCCTATTTTCTCCAGGAGTTCGGGAAACAAGCATGGGATGTCGCACAGGATGGGCGTTCCATAAGGAAGGATGATGTGGAAGCGGCCATCCCCGTTGCGGTAAACGAACTTGATACCGGCTTCTTCAGAGTGCGCATTGATCGCACGACGGATGCCGAACGCGCGTACCTCCGGGCTATGGCCGAACTGGGTGAGGGGCCGTACTCCTCGGGGAAGGTGGCTGCCGCGATGGGAAGAACGACCCCTCAGGTTGGCCCGCTCCGTGATGCGCTCATCAAGCGTGGCCTCTGCTACTCACCCCGGCACGGCGTCATCGCCTTCACGGTTCCCATGTTCGACCAATTCGTGCGCCGGTGGCCTGAAGTGGGTCCGACATCGCGCCCCTCTGCGCTTTGACCTCCCACCTCGCTACCCCACCTCTCTAGGCTTGGTGGCGCGACCCTCGAGGAGGGCCTCGTCACCGTCAGCGCCGTGAAAGCCCGCTAGGGAAGGGACCGCCTCTTCGAGCAGGTAGCGAAGACCCGGACCCTGCCGACGCCCCAGGGACGGGCGCCTTAAACGCGAATAGGGCTGCGTACATGGCCGAGCAGGTGGAGGCCACGGGTTGGTGGAACGGCGGCCACGTACCCGCGGGACTCGAGCTTCATCCGAGTGGCCAGCGCCGGGGCGCCGTCTGGAGGGCAATGCGGTGGGACAACAGGAGCGGGTATGCGGTGGCTCACTCGAGTCTGGAAGGAGTGGCTCTCCTTTGAAGCGCCGGTCCGTCGGCTTGCTCCTCGCAGTGGTTGTCTCCCTCACCGGGTGCTACGCTGAGGGCCCATCTTCCGCTCCGGCCGACATCGGCTCGGAGCCGCCAGCCACACCCAGAGAGGTGCCGGTCCCGGCGACGCGGAGGACTCCGACGCCTGACCCAACGACCCCTGCCCCCACCACTCCCACCCATCGAGCGGCGACCACGACCGGCTCCGAAAGGGGGCCCTACACGGTCAGGCCGGGCGACGTGTGCTGGCGCATCGCTCAGGATCACGGCGTGACCACGGCGGCGCTCATGGCGGCGAACCCGCGCATCAACGACAACCGCACCAACCTGCACGTCGGCCGGAAACTCGTGATCCCCTAGGTCGCCCGCTTGACCGTTCCGACTATCCAGGGGAAGGGGATGCATGATCGCCGTCTTCGCCGGGCGGGCTACTGGAACGCGCTTGGAAGCCCCCGGAGGCGCTGCATGAGCAAGCACTCAACCGTGGCGGGGAACCTGGGAGCGATCACTTGTGGTGATGACACAAGTGGAGCTGACCGAGGCGCTCATGCCCCGGCGGCCCTCGATACCGGAGTTGGCGCCCAATAGGTCTAGCCGCTCGCCGATGAAGCGGCGCTGGTGGTCTGCGCCGAGTGGGGTCCGTCGGCTTCTCCGCCAAGAGCTCGGCCCAGGAGCAGACTGACCCCTGCGCCTTCATGGGTTGTACGGCTGTGACCGGTTTGACAGCCAACCGCTCAGGCGCGTGCCACTCCGTTCTCTATCGCCTCTGGAGCCTCGCAATCGCCCCCACAGGCGCGTCTGTCGTCCCTAATTCCGTCGGGAATAAGGCTTGAGCGAAGCTTCGATCTGGTCGAACTGCCCCTGCACTCTGCGAGCCTCCTCACCCCATGCATTCACCTCGCGTTTGATCACACAGCCGTCGTCGCTAAACCCCAGTACGGAAACTGTCTCAACATCAATTACGCCGACTCCCAGCTTCCCGCTGCCACATTGGGCGTAGGGAAGATCATCCGTTCCGGCGCAGTCGTACTGCCCCCCATCTGTAGTCGCATGCCATTGGGAATAACGATCGTGAAGTCGCCCACGAGCCACTCCGTGCGACCGTCTCCCCCGACTACGTCTCCCTCCTCGAGGGAGCGCGGGCCGGATTCACCGCCGGCCACAGCGAGGATCGCGAGCAAGACGAAGGCGACACCGCCGCTTGGGAACCCCCTAGCCATCGTCTGTTTCAGCACGACCGCTATCACCCCTCACAGCCGGACGCGGCCGCTTCGCGCCGGCGTCCCGCTCGTGCGGCGCGCCGGCTGTTCGCGCGGGGCCGCCGCGCCGCAGGGCACGTTCGCGCGAGCGTGCTCGTCGCGCTCGCGCCAGGTCCGGAAGCCGCGACCGCAGCGGTGACACGCGGGGACCGCGTAGCGCACGCGCCCGGGCGTCGGGCTCGCGAACTCGCTGTCGGGGGCAGGATGCCGCGCCACGACGCCTAGCGTAGCGCAGGGCGTGCCGACGGCGGGTAGATGCCCGCGCGAGCCGCGGATCCGCGCAAGGTTCCCTCCCTCCCGCATTCCAGCGAAGGGGCGCGCCCCTTCCGGTTGCACAGCCGAACGCGGGGCGGACGCATGCGCAACTGCTCCCTACCGGCTGCAATCTGGAAGCCCAAACACCCCGGTCCAGATGCTCAGACCCGGCAGTTCGGTGAGCGAGCGGGGTACGCAGCCGGTCAGCCGGTTCTCGGACAGCCACAGGAACTTCAGGTTGGTGAGCGCCCCCCAGTTCCGCCGGGATCGCCCCGCTCAGCCGGTTGTCGGAGAGCGTCAGCGACCGCAGGTCCGAAAGGCCGCCCAGCGCTGCCGGGATCGCCCCGCTCAACTGGTTCTCGAAGAGGTCCAGATAGCGCATATCCGAGAGGTTGCCCAGCGTAGCCGGGATGGTACCCCGTCAGCTCGTTCTCGGAGAGCCTGAGCGTCGTCAAGTCGGCCAGGTTCCCCATCTCCGATGCCAGCTCGCCGCTGAGCCCGTTCGCCTCGAGTTCCAGCTCGGCGACCCGCCCCCTTTCGTCAACAGCGACCCCGTACCACTCGCCCAGCGGAGCATCACTCAGCCAGTTGGTGTTGTTCGACCAGTCCGGGCCCCCGGCGGCGGTGTAAAAGGCTTCCAGTGCCGCCCTGTCGGCAGCTGATGCAGGCCTCGGCGTTGGAGTTGGCGTGGGCACATCGGGAACTTCTACCCTTACCGGGACGTCCAGGGCGATGTCTCCGTAGCGGAACGTCTCCCTGGCGTTGCGGCCGCTCATGTCGAGGGGACCGTTCCCAGAGTGTCCCATCTCCCGCCCTGGGGCCGTGCGCTGATATAGAGGCGTTCGGCATCGCTGGTGCTCTGCCAGACGCGAACCTCGACGGTGACGGTCGTGTCCCGGGTGGCGGCAATGGCGCCAAGGGCGCCGCCAACGGCGATAACGAGGGCGAGTGTGGCAATGATGAGATTCTTCATGGTCCTCCTCGTGCACGTCGTGCGTGCCCAGTTCCTCGTTGTCTGGGTAGTGATCGTGTCGGTTAGGCAGACTACGGCTGCCGTAGCACCCTTGCCATGAGGAGCTGGAGGGCCAGCAGCTCATCGTCGTTGAAGCACTTGACCATTCTGAATCCGTCGTCAGCGATCTCAGCCGCCTGAGCCGCCGGCATTGCCCGCGCTGCGGCCTCACCACCCGCTACCAGTTCGAGGAAGTGATAGTGCTCCAATCCAAAGGCCTTCAAGCACGTCTGGGACTGTTCGCTCAGCCCGCCCAACACCTTCGCCGTGTCGGCGACGAAGATGTCGACGGTGGTTTCTCGCGAGATGCACGTCGCCGCGGCGTTCACGATCTCGGTCAGGAATTCGCCACCGTCGTCGGCCTGCATGCGCTGGGGAAACTCCTCCCGTGTCACGCCCACCGTGTCGAGAATGCAGGAAACCTCGGACTCCGGAATAGACGCCAGGACTCCCATCAAGTCGGACGTTGCCATCCTTGCCGGACCGGAGAGCGTTCGCAGGGTAAACGCGATCTTCTCGTCAGTGTTCAGGCAGTCGTAGAAGTCCAGAAGGTAGACATCGGCTTCGTGGACCGCTGTCGCTTCCTCTTCAAGCCCGATCTGGATGTAGATGAACTCCGGGTGCTCCCGGGCCAACGCGATGCTGCAGGACTGCGTCTCCGCGCTCCACCCGCCGGCCCAGACCTGGGTAACCCCCACTCCGTAGATCAGGAAGTTCTCTTCCGTCAGACAGTCATACAGTGCCCGCACGTTGGCGGTGTCCCGGCCGGACTCCGCCAACGGCGCCGCCCGGAACGACTGGTAGGCCGAGTCGCCCATCCCCTCCTCCAGACAGGAGGCCTCGTCTCCAGACACTGCGCCCGCCACATCCCCGCCAACCGTCGCCGGGGTGACCGCAAAACCCTCGAGGGATCTGTCGGAGCCGGAATCGCAAGCGGCGATGAGCACCGCTCCCGCCAGAACCGCCGACACCACGACAAGCGTAGTCACCGTCACCGCTTTCATTCGCCTGATGGCTATCTGTTGTAGAGCCTTCATCTCTCAATCTCCTAACTAGCGCTCCGAGCGGCCGGCCCTGCCGCGGTCAGGGCCAGCAGGAGCAGGAGCGGCGCCGGGGAGATCAGTGCGCGAATTCGGGGGGCAGTAGTTATCCGGCCCTGTATCGGACCCTTGCTGTCCGTCCTACTCGGCTGTGCCCGCGCCCGCGCACGGGAAGCCAGGCGGATCATAACAGCCATCATGTGACATATCAGTGAATAGATCGTGACCACATTCGTGATGTCCAGGGGGTCACAGCTCCCGTGCACTGGGCAACGTACGGACCGCCGGAGTCAGTCCTCTCCCAGGGCGCAGAACCGTCCGTCGGAGGTCGGCCCGAGCGTCGGCGGTGAGGGAAGATGAGCAGGAGCGTGTGCTGTGGTCGTATTCCTCGACCTCGCCATATCGCCTTCTCAGTACCCGAGCTCCCGCGGCCGGGCCGAAGGGTGCGCGCGACACCCCGGGAGGTTCCGGGATCGCGCCGATCGCAGCAGCAGCAGCACGGCAACCATGGGTGATATGCGGGTGAATCTTTGGTGATACGACCGGAGATTAGCGGTTGCTATCCTCCGACCGTGGCCAGAGGGTGCGAAGATACGGATGTTCGTGCAGTGGCGAGAAGCCGCCGCCGCCGTCTCGCGCGCTGTCGACCGCCGCCACTCTCTGGCATGCCCACTCTCCATCCCCGTCCAGCAGCCGACCCTGCCGATTGTGCGCACGTCGAACTGTCTATCCCCAAGCGCGCGGGCTTCTGTGTTGCCCGGAAGCTGCGCCACGGGTACGACTGCGCCGGCATCCCCGGCGGCCTAGTGCGGGTGGCGTGTTCGGTCGCCCGTCGCCCCTGACCAGGCCCTGCACGGCCACCCCCTCCTTTGGCTCGACGCTCGGCCAAAACGCGGTGGCCCGAGTGGCTTGCCTCTATAGCGCCACCGGCCAACTGATTCTGCGGCTCTAACATGAATAACGGACCTACCGGGAGCCCCACCGTGAGCAACGTCAGCCCGGGTGGGCGTCTCTCGTCGGACAAGCGGGACAACGCCAGCCAGCGCACCCCTCACCGACACCTGCCCGCCCATCACGACGACCGGGGGTTGAGGATGATCAGCCAAGGCCGGTTGAGCAGTGAGGGCGTGGGCGACACTGATGGGAGTGTATTCGAGCACACTTCTTCCACCTCCTCCACCGGTTCAGTCCGGAGATCAGGGGGCACCCGGACGACGAGTTTGGCGACTGGCCACAACCCGGTCGACGGGACCGTCATCGACCTGTCGCTCGCCTCGCAGGTGCGGGAGATTCGCAAGCCAAAGCGTCCCGTTGTCGGGCTGGGGTTCCTCCCCCCCGCCGTCCGCGCCCCGATCATGAACAGGTTCCTGATGCCGCAGCAGCGCTACGAGGTTGTGCAGGACGTAGGCATCTGGAGTCGCAAGCACTACCTCTCCCGCCCGCGTCTCAATCGCGCCGATGGCGAGATCGCGACCTTCCGGGACTACTGCGCCCAGTTCTATCCCGAGCCCTGCGACGGCGACGCCTGAACGTCCCGGGGCTCGGCCCTACGCCTTCCTGAACCGCCAGCCGTACAGGATGCTCCCGTAGTAGTTGAACCACCGCCTCGCCGCGGCATCGTCGAAGGGGTAGTCCGCGCCCAGCTGCCTCGCGGCGGCGAGCCCGGTCACGAAACAGGTTTCCTGGCTGTTGACCAGCGTGTGCGCGCCGCAGTGCCACGTCCGGCGCTTTCCCTGGATGAAACGGAAGATGTTGACCAGCAGGGCCACATGTCGAACGTCGTGGACGATGTGCTGGAACCACCAGCGCTTCACGACCTTGCCCTCATCGATGGCGCTGATCGGGTTGTAGGTCACCAGGCAGGGCTTGTCCGATTCCTTCGCCCACGGCTGCTGGTTATGCATGATGTAGGTGATCTCGTAGTTGTCCGGCCTGGCGCCGTACTGCTCGATGTAGTTGCTCCGAGTCTCCAGCGGCTTCATCTCGTTGTCCGGAAGGACCGAGGAGTCGGAGTGGACGACCGTGTGGTTGTGCAGCTCGCTCTCGTACCGGATGGACGAGAGGATGTAGCGCTCCAGCAGCGTCGGCTTGTCGAGCAGCATCAGCGTCTGGTTCGCGTTGCAGGCAAAGATCACGTCGTCGAACGTCTCCTGTACGCCCTCCTCGTCCTCCACCACCACGCCGGACGCCTGCCGGTACACCTTGTGGACCGGCCGCCCCAGGGAGATTTTGTCGCGGAATCCCGCCGACAGGTTCTCGTAGATGCGCCGTGTCCCCTGGTCCCACGTCTGCATGGGCGTCGCCACCTCGATATCGAAGAACTCGAGGTACCTCGAGAAGAGCGCGGCGGGCATGTCGAACACGTTCGTCGCCATCAGGAAGTTGACGAACATCGGCTTCAGGATCTTGTACCGGAAGTCCCCCGAGAACCCTCCCAGGTTCAGAACCGTCCCCATGCTGATGTAGTTGAACGGGTTGAGCGCGTTCAGCAGCTTTGACCGCGCGCGCGTCAGGCCCCCGAACCAGTGCAGGCGTCGCAGGACGCGCTGGAACTTCTCGATCTCGGGCTGCAACTGCTCACGTATGTCCGAGTCGAAGTCGTGGGCGTAGAGCCGTCCCCCGTACTTCACGCTGTAGCTGAACCTGGTGTCGATCAGGTCGATCCCGAACCGCTCCATCAGCAGCACGACGTGGTGATAG
>MKWU01006014.1_pt1 | contig 12658 bp, 8 predicted proteins | sample 809101 | NCBI WGS metagenome assembly MKWU01 (sample SAMN05860141, study PRJNA318959) | sponge metagenome | host: Aplysina aerophoba | place: Slovenia: Piran, Adriatic Sea, Gulf of Piran | collected 2013-05-07 | reverse complement strand
GGATGGTTCATACTAATAACAGGCGAGGTTTCTGTTAATCCGTAGCCTTCCAAAATCAATATCCCCGCTGCATGGAAAAATTCGGCGATAGATTGCGGCAACGCCGCACCGCCTGAGACGAAAAAGCGCAGTCGGCCACCCGTCGCCGCTTTCAATTTCGCGAAGACGAGTTTGTCCGCAATGTTCTGCTGTAATCGCAAAATTGCAGACGGATTTTTCCCTTGCTGGATTGCGGAACTCACTGCCGAACCAACCGAAACACCCCAGTGGAAAATTTTCTGTTTCAGCGACGAACCCTCTTGCACCGCACGTAAGATTCTCTCATACATCGTTTCGTAGAGCCTCGGCACACTGAGCATCACCGTCGGGGCGACCTCCTTCATGTTCTGTGCCACGGTGAATGTGCTCTCCGCGTATGCTATTGTAGCACCAGAGAACAATGGCACGTAATGTCCACCAAGCCGTTCAAACACATGCGATAACGGCAGGAACGATAACAATACATCGGTTTCACTGACATCAATAAGCGATTTACATGCCTCTACATTTGAAATAAAATTCGCATGCGTCAGCATAACCCCTTTTGGGTTACCAGTTGTGCCTGACGTATAGATGATCGTTGCAATGTCATCTTCACTCGCAGCATTGTTGGTCTCCTCACTCGCGAGTTCACAGACTGCCTCGAATTGGATAACACCTTCCGCGGGTTCACCTTCAATAGAATCGAAAATAATTATCTGTTCAAGCGTCGGAACCTCATCTCGAATAGCACTTACTTTTTCCAGCTGCTTTTCCGTGGATACGCAGATAATTTTTGCACCGGAATCTTTCAGAATATAACCGACTTGTGCTGCGGTTAGTGTTGAAAACATCGGAACGGTTACCGCACCAATTTTGAGGCTACCGAAATCCGTAATTGCCCACTCAGGACAATTCTCGGAGAGAATCGCAACACGGTCATTCTTTTCCACCCCAAGCGCGTTCAACCCTTTACTGAAAGCATCCACCGATTCACTGAGTTCGGTATAAGAGATGTCCTGATAAGTGCCACCTTTCGGTTTACGTGCCAGTGCAGGTTTGTTGCCGTAGTGCTGAACCGCGGCTTCAAACATAGATATTAGCGTCATGTCCATCACCCCTCCTGCTGTTGTTTTACTATTATCCTACCATGCAAACCCCCGCAAGTCAAATTAATCATGCCACCTTGACCTCTTGACACCTAAATTTCTCCTCAATGTTATTTTTTCTTGCATCTGTGTTGCGAATTGTGCTAAACTATTACAAATTATCACAGCAGAACTCAATTTGCACAGATTAAATCCCCCTAGTAGTCTGTCAACATTGAAATGAAAGGTAAACCCGGTTTGTAGTAGTGCGATTCGTCGCACGTCCTAAAGCGCAATAAATTGCGCCACTACCAACCATCTATCAGTTTAGATGTGACAGACTACTAGTAAGGTGGATTTATGGGTTAGAAATCGGTTATCGGTTAAGAGGCGAACTTGATATATGAAGTCTTCCTCTTCACTGACAACCGACGACTGAAAGATTTTTGAAAAAAATCGTACCGACAACTTCTAAAATAAGTATTCGCAAAATTGTGGGAAGTGTGGTAAACTCTATCGTAAAGTCATCCGCTTCTGCCTGAGGAGACATCAAATGTACGATAAGAAAAATCCTAAAGATGCTGGCGTAAACCTTGACAGGTACGACCTGTTTACTGAAGATGACGAAGAAGTTGAAGAGGAACTCACCTCTGAAGAAGAGGAGGCGAATTCCGGCTATTCGTTGCAGTTAATTCACCACCTTATTGCCGAGACACCGCCGGAAGACCGTCGCCGCCGATGGCTCCTTGAGCTGCGTCGCGCGATTCTGAGTGATGAAGGTGAGTTTCGCGAGAGAATTCACGCGATTCAGCAGGAAGCACTCCGTATCCACGCGGAAATGGAGGCCCAGATCGAAAAACTCACTTCACCCGCAAATCGTATCGGCACCTTGCTCGGATTGCCGAAAGATGACATCGCACGCGTCATCGTCGGTGGGTCTGAATACTACGCGAACCTTGATACCGAACTTGATTCCAGAACCTTGAAAAAGGGGTTCAGCGTACTATTGAACGATGCCTTTGTCGTCGTCGGTGAACTCGGATACAACGATGCCGGGCCCATCGCAAAAATAGCCGATGTTATACCAGATGGGAGACTCCGTATTGGGCAAGAACCTAACGCCCAAACTGTTATCCTTGAACGTTCCGCAGACCTCACGGATGTCAAACTGAAACCTGGTGATGAAGTCCGGGTTGACTCCAACTACCGCGTCGCACTTGAACATATTCCTACCAAAGAGACGGATGCTTACGCACTTGAGGCAGTACCAAACATTCCATGGTCTAAGGTGGGCGGACTTGACGAAACCATCCAACGTATTAAAGATACGATTGAACTTCCCATCTTGCATCCCGAACTCTTTTCGCGTTTCCAATACAGTGCACCGAAAGGGTTCCTGCTCCACGGCCCGCCAGGATGTGGAAAAACGCTCATCGGTAAAGCGACTGCCTATAACTTGACGCAGCAGCTCCGAAGGGAGAGCGGAGAAGATGTTGAAGGCTGTTTCCTTCACATCAAGGGACCTGAAATTCTGAACATGTGGCTCGGAGAATCTGAACGGAAAGTACGTGAAATATTTCAGATCGCCCGTGAAAAAAAGGAAGATGGCAAATTAGCTTTTGTGTTTATAGATGAGGCAGAGTCTATATTAGGCACACGACGCGCACTTAGGTCTCATAGTATCTCAAATACGCTGGTGCCAATGTTTTGTGCTGAGATGGATGGTATTGAGTCTCTGCAGGATGTCGTTATTATTCTCGCGACGAACCGTCCAGATCTCATCGACCCTGCCATTCTGCGTCCCGGACGCATTGATAGAAAAATTAAAGTGACCCGTCCAGATGCAGAGGCTGCAAAGGATATATTCCGCATCTACTTCACCCCCGAGTTACCTATCGCTTCAGAGGTAACCCCTGATTCAGAGACAGAAACAGCAGGCGAAACGCCACCCGAAGTTATTCCGCCTGAGAAGGCAGTCGAAGACCTGATCGCACAGGTGGTTGATGAAATGTTTCGTGAAGACGAGGACAACAGATTCCTTGAAGTCTCTCTCAGGAGCGGTAGACGTGATATTCTCTACCGTGGACATCTCTGTAGTGGTGCTATTATTGAGTCAATTGTGCAGCGCGCTAAGGAATCCGCACTCAAACGCGCAATTCAGGATCCCCAGAAAGAAAGCGGAATCTCGCGGGCAGATCTATTAGACGCACTCGCCGCGGAATTCCGCGAAAGTGAAATCTTCCCGCCGACCGAGGCGACCGAAGACTGGCTCAAACTTCTTGATTACGATCCGGCGAACGTTGTCAAAGTCACACCTATCAAAACTGAAAAGCGGGAACGGCGTAAAGCGTCTAACTCGCGTGTCATTTAGGAGGATCGGCTATCAGCGGCAATAGCCATTAGCCATCAGCAAAGACGCAAGCATTAAAGAACGCCCCTCTTGCTGACTGCTGATTGTTGACTGCTGAAAGCCATTCCTGCTGACGGCTGAAAGCCGATGGCTGAAGGCTATTCTATGGAAAGACTCTTTGGAATTGAAACTGAATATGGAATCACACTCGAAAATGAAGCGCACATTGATGCCGTCAAGCAGTCGATTGAGTTAATAAAAAGTTACCGCCAAGAAGATTTTCGACCGGTGTGGGACTATCGCGGTGAAGACCCCTTTCGAGATGAGCGCGGCTTTCGAGCAGACGCACTCTCCAATCATCCTGATGAGAAGGAAGAGGAGGCGCGCGATCGGAAGCGGCTTAAAAAACAGCAGCTCTCTTTTGCCGAAATTAAAAGCTATCACATTCTCGTCAACGGGGCACGTCTCTACAATGACCACGCGCACCCAGAGTATTCTACACCTGAATGCAGCAACCTGTTTAACCTTGTCGCACATGATAAAGCCGGGGAACGTATCCTTCACCGATGTGCAGAAACGCGTAGTCAGAAACTCGGAAAACGCGTGCTGCTGTATAAGAATAATACCGATTTTCACGGGCATAGCTACGGATGTCACGATAATTACTTGATGGCGCGTGAAGTCCCTTTTGAGACGCTCAAACAGGGAATTATGCCGTTCTTTATAACGCGGCAAATCTTTGCAGGGGCAGGAAAACTTGGCATTGAGACTGAAGCAGGGCTCGCAACGCCGGGGCACTATCAATTATCGCAGCGTGCCGATTTCTTTCACGTTGAGGCGAGCGTTGATACGATGCACAACCGACCTATCGTCAATACGCGCGACGAACCGCATGCTGACGCATCTAAATTCCGTAGGTTGCACGGTATCGCAGGTGACGCGAATATGTCTGAATACGCTACGGCACTCAAAGTCGGGACCACCGCACTCGTCATTGCCTTGATTGAACAACGTAGGATCCCGGAAAGCCTGGCACTCGCCAATCCGATTGATACTATCAAGACAGTCTCACATGACCAGACGTATCGTTGGATGGTGATGACAGATGACGGAAAGTCGATGTCTGCAATCGACCATCAGCGCGAGTACCTTGCACTCGCACAGAAACATCTCAGTGATGTTGGGGCGTTTGAAACCGACTGGATCCTTACGGAGTGGGAAGATACGCTTAACGCTCTTGAGAAGGATCCAATGTCCCTCATTGATCGACTCGATTGGGTCGCGAAGAAGTGGTTACTTGAAACCTTCGCTGAAGAAGAGGGAATCTCATGGGACGACGCATGGCTTCAGAGTTTGGATTTAGAATATCATAACATTGATTTGGAGGAAGGGCTCTACTACGGGATCCCGATGCGTCGTATCGTCACAGATGAACAGATTGAAGCAGCACTTCATAACCCGCCTGCTGGCACACGTGCCTACTTTCGCGGGCGTGCTGTTGATCGGTTCAGTGAATCTATAAAAGCGATACAATGGGATAGCATTACCTTCACTGTCAATGGACGGACCCGAGAAGTTAACCTTAACGCACTCGCCGAAGCTGACATCGCACAGCAATATAATGAGGCTCTTGACGAATCACCGACTGTCGAAACATTGATTAAAAAATTGCGTTTATAGAATATTGTTCGTTATTAATCATCGGTTATAGGTTATCACTCGGAAAAGTGAAACGAACGGGCCCGATGCACGCGAAACCCCCTTAGAACTGATAACCGACAACTGATAACTGATAACCACTAAAAGGGAGAATTAAAATGGCAGCCAATATCATTGCTCAGCTTGAACGTAAGCAGAGAGATACAAAACCTATCGGACCCGGTGATGGCGATAGTGATAACGAGGGACCCAAGCGTCAGAAAGTTAGCCGTCCGGATACGCAAGAATTGCTCAAGCGCATGCGACGTGTCGATAAAGATCAGTCCCGGCGTTACCGCCAAAGAACGGGGGAATAATGCACGGTGATAGACCCCTTGCTAAAGCATAGGGGCTTCCGCAAAGTTGTGCTAAGCGAAAGCATTTGTGGCTTCAAACGACATTGCTTTCATTTTGAGAATGTCAAAAACGAAAGTCTTACTATGCCTAAGCACAAGGGACGCTACCCCGACCCCGCACCGAAGTGCCTTATGAACATTTTGTATGTGTTGTGAGAGGCTATTAACCGCTTTACATTCTCGTGGGATACAACATTACTTGGATTTCCCGAACACATGTCAAGCATATTTTAGATATTTCTTGAGGCGTATGAGGCTTTTACACAGTTGTCTCAAATACCAAGCAATATACCAGTGCATCAACTGTAACCAATGCCGAATACAAAGAAAAGTGTATCACATTTTTCGTCAAAAGTCAAAGGTTTTTTTGACACAATACAGGAGCGGTTCTGTATCCCCCATCTAAAGTGTTTTTGCTTGGGCGTTTCTTCTAGGGGGTTTTAGAACCGAAGATCATGGATAAGGGTGATTTCCTGAATCTAAGCGGCGCAGGACACCAAGAACTTGCGCTGCAGGGAGCAATAAATCACGAAGGCGACTTCCTCAACCTCTTGAAGCACGCAAGCTATCCTTTGAAGATAGAGGTGCCTCCGGAAAACGTAGTACGACACGGAGCAGATGTTGAAATAGCACATAGCACCACCGTTGTTGCTGTACTTTACCGAGATGGAGTCATGATCGCAGGGGACCGGCGTGCTACTGCAGGCACCTCTGTCATCTATGATCGAGCCGAGAAAGTCTTGCAAATTGATAAGCATTCTGTACTTGCTATTTCGGGTTCACCCGCAATCGCTTATGAAATTGCCAGAATGTTGGAACACTCGTTCCAGTACTTCCGGCGCAGTCAACTCCAAGAGCTAAGCCTTGAAGGCAAGCTTCGGATGTTATCAAGACTTATCCGAGAGAATTTGTCGATGGCACTCCAAGGCATTGGCGGGGTTATCCCGATCTTTGCACTATATGACTTAAATGCCCCCGATGACAAGAACGGTGGAAAGATTTTCTTCTATGATGCACTCGGAGCGCACTTTGAGAATGTTGACTTTGCAACAACTGGCTCCGGTTCTATCTGGATCCGTGGTGTGTTACGTTATCTGTCTCGGTTTGGAGAGACAGCCTTGCACGAAATGGACCAACGGCAGGCAGCGATTAATATCTTAAGACTTTTGGATATCGCTAGCGAGTACGATGCCGCAACGAGCGGATACAATGCTAAAGTGAACATTTTTCCGACTGTCAAGACCGTAACACGCACCGGCGTTAATACCGTTTCTGATGATGATTTAACAGCATGGTATGCTGAGGCACAACCAAATACAGAGGAATAGTTTCGGTTATCGGAGGAAGGATTGTTAGCTGTTGGTTGTTGGAAGAGACCTTTTACCAGTAACCATTAACCAGCTTACCGACAACTGAAAGATTTTTCGCAGAAAAATCGTACTGACAACCGACAACTATTAAAAAATGCGAGATGAACCATATCGCTGGATAGAGGCGATTCAGGACCGACGAGATTACATTGAAGACGAACTCCGATTGGGCAGCCCTGTCGTAGGTATTACCTACGACGAAGGCATGATGCTTTTGACTGTCGGCAAGGGGCAACGTAAAATATTTGAAGTACATGACCGGATCGCACTGTCCGCAATCGGGCACCCGGCTGATATTGAGCGTTTACGGATGCTTGTTACCGACACTGCCAGCGTCCAAGGCTTTCAAAATGCCACTCAAGATATAAATCTGCACCGGTTAACTAACTATACCTTGGCACCTGCTTTTAAGCAGGCGTTTGAGTCCATTGTTGGTGAGGCTTATATCATCAAAATGTTGCTCGCTGAACTCGGCAGCACTTCGGGGAAAAGCCAATTCACTGCGATCAATTTTGATGGGATTGTCCGAACCGACCCCTCTTTTGCAGTTATCGGCGGAACAGAAGTAATTGAAACAGGAATGCGAAAATATCTCACTGCTACAAAGACTGACGCTGACAGAGATTTGACTACCGCCTTCCGGTTGGCGTTAGAGACGTGGGCAATCGGTAAAGAATTAAGTTCACGAAACCCGGAAGAAACAGAATCGGAGGATACCCAGTTAGATACCGCACAGATGTACGAGATTATTGATACCGCACGTGAAGAAGGCGAAATAGAAGTAGGAGTTTTGGAAACCACGCAACAAGGCACAAGTAAATTCCGACTGCTCGATTCTCAAGAGATTGAAGCCGCACTGAAATAGGGATCGGAGGAATAGTTATCAGTTGTCAGTTATTAGTTATCAGTTACAAGAGATTTTCGATAGTTCCAAAGTCTCTTAACTGAAAACTGAAAGATTTTTTCGTAGAAAAAATCGTACTGAAAACTGTTAACTTCCTCTAACTGATAACTGGTAACTCTTAAAAAATGAAAAAGCGCATTTTTGGGATCGAAACTGAATTTGGATGTATGACAGATACCGAGCGGATTCGCGGTACCTCTGAAGGGGTCGCCGCGCGCGTTCGCGACTACGTTTTTGATGTACTTGAACTCGGGCTGCGTGACATCCACTACCGAGACTGGGGAGAACCTCCCGGTAACGGTGGATTCCTGTTCAATGGGGGGCGTCTTTATATTGATATGGGGCATCTCGAATATGCAACCCCTGAGTGTGCTACGCTTTTTGATCTTGTCGCTTACGATAAAGCCATTGAACGCATCATCAACAACATCCTCACTGATACTGGGTTGCCGACGGCCTTCTTCAAAAATAATATAGACCATTTCACCGGGGCTACTTTTGGGTGTCATGAAAACTTCCAAATCAGCCGAGAGGTCCCATTCTACCGTGTAGTTATCCCAACCCTTATGCCCTTTTTCGTTACCCGACAAATTTACGCCGGTGCCGGTAGAGTCGGTGTTTATGATGAGATGATTGAGTTTGGTACCCAAGATGTATTGGAAGGGCAGCAGGAACTGGCTGAGCAACAGCATTATCAAATCTCACAACGCGCCGATCATATTGTCACTGAAATTTATGAGTGGATTCAGTTCAGTCGTGCTATCATCAATACAAGAGACGAACCGCTCAGCGATTACACAAAATACCGACGACTCCATCTCCTCGTCGGCGATTCTAATATGTCCGAGTACGCTACCGCACTCAAGGTCGGAACGACTTCGCTCTTGCTCTCAGCGATTGAGACATTCTATGAGATGCACGGTGAAAAACTACCCCTTCCAGGCTTTGAACTTGCTGACCCGGTATACGCGATTCGACATATCTCTCGTGATAGTACTTTCAAATGGCGAATTGAACTTAAATCTGGGAAAACAATTTCCGCTGTCGATTTACAGCGAGAGTATCTCAACTTCGTTCAGGCTTTCATCACTGAACACGACGAAGAAAGTCAATGGGTCCTTTCGGCATGGGAGGCTATACTTGATGATCTTGAAGAAGATTGGGAGCGCGTTATCCCGCGTGTTGATTGGGCTGCGAAAAAATGGTTGCTTGAAACTTTCATCGCTGAAGAGAAACTCGATTGGGATGATCCTTGGATCAAAAGTCAAGATTTAGAATATCATAACATTCATACAGAAAGCGGGCTCTACTACGCACTACAAGCACACGGACAGATGGAACGCGTTATCACTGATGAACAGATTGAGTATGCTATTGATAACGCACCACAGGATACCCGCGCTAAAGTTCGGTCTTTCCTGATGCGAACCCTTACGCAATATCAGATGCCTTGTATCGTTGATTGGCATCAGATCTACGCTGGACATACAGAATATTTTGAGATGAAAGAACCCTTTGATACCAACATCGCGAAGGCACAACGATGGATAAAAAGGCTACGAAAGCGGCCTTCGCGCAATTGATGTGTAGCTGCCGCGTGGCGAGGAATCGTTATCGGTTATCGGTTAAGAGAAAAACTTGATAAAGTTGTCCGTCTCTGAACTGATAACTGATAACCGAAAGATTTTTTCGTAGAAAAAATCGCACTGAAAACCATTCCCGTGGCGCAAGGAGAAAACCATGGCTGAAAACAGATGCATACACACGGATTGTGAAGGATTTTACCGTCGGGACTTTCTAAAAGCCGGTGCCCTTGGATTGTTCGGTTTGAGTCTCACAGACTTGTTCCGACTTAAAGCACAAGCTGCAACCGCAGAAGCACCCGTAGGGGTTAGGTCACCTAACCCCTACAAAGGCACTGCTACATCCGTTATCCTCGTCTGGTTAGGCGGTGGACCAAGCCACCTTGACATGTGGGATCTTAAACCAGATGCTCCTGAAGAAATTCGAGGGCTTTTCAAGCCGATAGCGACTAATGTCAACGGCATCCAAGTTAGTGAACATCTTCCCAAACTCGCACAACAGACCGATAAACTCTGCATCATCCGTTCGATGACCTCTCCAGAGGCAGCGCATGAGCGTGGAACACACTATATGATGACGGGTTATCAACCCTTACCCGGTTTTGCTGTCCCGGGGTATGGTGCCGTTATTTCCAAACTCAAAGAACAGCGGAGTGCTTTGCCACCTTACATCTCTGTCCCAGCACCTGTCGCTTATGGTGGCGGTGGGTTCTTAGGCGCATCACTCGCACCTTTCTCACCTGGCGGCAATCCCGCAAGCAATAACTTCAAAGTACGCGACCTTGAACCACCTAAAGGGGTCTCTTTTGAACGTGTTGAACGCCGACGCTCTTTACGTCAAGCCGTTGATGCTGCCTTCAAAAAATACGAGGCAGGCAACCCCGCTGCAGAAGCGGTTGACAACTTCTATACCTCCGCGTATAACCTGATGAGTTCCACCGATGCCCGTGCTGCATTTGATCTCAAGGCTGAACCCGGCAAAACGCGCGACGCATATCGACGCGACACCTTCGGACAAAGTTGTCTCCTCGCAAGGAGGCTCGTTGAAGCCGGTGTTAACTTCGTCACAGTCAGCAACGGTGGATGGGATAACCACAACAATATCTTCTCATCTCTGCCGGGGAAACTCAATGCTTTTGATCAGACAATGGCTACCTTAATCACTGATCTGAGCGATCGGGGATTATTGGAAACCACGCTCGTCATCGCAATGGGTGAGTTCGGCAGAACACCAGTCATCAACAGAAACGCTGGACGTGACCATCATTCCCGCGTCTTCTCGATCATGCTCGCTGGGGGCGGTGTTCAAGGTGGACAAGTCATCGGTGCTTCCGATCCGCTTGGGATGGAACCTGCTGGAACGCCGGTACGCCCGGAAGATTTATCAGCGACACTCTATCAATCCCTCGGTGTTGATTATAATCAACACCTTGAGTCACCAGATGGGGTCCGTATCGTCCTCTCTCGCGGTGGTAGACCCATCCGTGGTGTACTGAGTTAGGCGCGGTTTTGCGGCGTACTCGCCCAAATGCGACCTGCATTCTAATCGCTCATCAAGCAACGGGCTGAAGGTTGGAAGGATTTGCATCGAAAAATAGAAGGATAGAAGGATGAAGGGGTGTCCCAATTCTTCTATCCTTCCAATCCATGCTACTTGTCTTCCAATCTTTAACTCCATAAAAAAATGCTTCGTACTATTTTCCTTACACTTTGTAACATAGGAATCCTGATAGCAGCGTCCTGCATTATCTTTCCAACACCGATCGGTTTTGCAGACCAACCGTTGTCGCCGATCTGGTCACTTGAATTTAGTCCTGATGGGAAAATGCTTGCTGTCGGGAAATATCAGTGGGTTGAACTCTGGGATCTGGAGACACAACGGATTATTCACACTTATGAACCGCATGCTGGTGAGGTCCGAAGTCTCAAGTTCGCAGCTACAAATGATCAGGAAACGTCGTCATTGCGGCTCTATGCAGGCGGTGGCATTCCTGCCCAAAACGGCGAAATACGAATTTGGGATGTCGCCTCTGAAGAACTCATAAAAAGCTTTGAGGTTCACGGTGATACCATTGAATCTATTGCCCTCAGCCCAAATAACACAACACTGCTCACTGCCAGCATGGACGAATATAGTGCTGTCATTGATGTAACCCTGCTTGAGGATACCGAAAAGCCAATAGACAAACAAGCAAAGTGGCTTACCCAACACGTCGGGAGAGTCCTTTGCACTTTGTACCATCCCCAGGGAACTTACTTTGTTACCGGTAGTGAAGATAAAACCATAAAAGTATGGAACCCTAACACTTTCAACGTCATGGTGAACTTTGATGCAAACGATGACGCTGTTTATAGTCTCGCCTATTCAGTTAATGAAGGCGTGATAGTTTCAGGATCTGCCGATAATACCGTCCGAACGTGGCGCGTTACACCCGCAGGAGACGGCGAGGATATCTCAGTCGGACGAGATTCACTGGAGATGACAGGCGCTCGCGTTCGTGATTACAACGGGCATCAAGGTGCTGTTTATAGTGTTGATACGGCACTCGTCCTACCAAGGCGCGCAAACAATCAGACGGCAATGATTGCGTCCGGTAGTGCAGATACTTCCGTGATTATATGGAATCTCCGGTCGGGCAACCGTTATAGCACTTTCGATGAATCAACCGATGCTGTTTACGCAGTAAAGTTCAGCCCGAATGGCGCACTCGTCGCCGCAGGTGGTCGAGATGGCAAAGTACGACTCTGGAATCTCCGCAGACGGGCATTAACCCACGAATTCTAAATAGTTATCAGTTTTCAGTACGGTTTTTCTGCGAAAAACCTTTCGGTTTTCAGAAAGAGAGTTGGGATCCTCCCAAAACCTCTTAACTGACAACTGACAACTGAGCACTGACAACTATTCCTCTGATAACTGACAACTGACAACTGACAACTAATTTCGGAGGGCCTTTCACGATGCTTACCAATACTATACCCCTTTTAACTAAGCAATACACCCTTGCAAACATAATCCGAACGCTTTTCACACTGCTCTTTGTTTCTATGACGCTTCCGACGTTCGCACAAGGGACCCCGAGACTTAATTCTCTGTTTCCGGCCGGAGGACGACCCGGAACGACTGTTGAAGTTGCCATCCAGGGTTCTGATTTAGAGGGGGCACACCGAGTCATTGTTGAAGGAGAATCCGGGATTACCGCGCAACTTCACCCGGCTGGTGGTGAAGTTGATGATACCCATAAACCCGCCTTTGAGGCGAATTGTGGGCAGTGCCACGAACTCCGTTCTCCA
>MKWU01006013.1_pt1 | contig 12660 bp, 12 predicted proteins | sample 809101 | NCBI WGS metagenome assembly MKWU01 (sample SAMN05860141, study PRJNA318959) | sponge metagenome | host: Aplysina aerophoba | place: Slovenia: Piran, Adriatic Sea, Gulf of Piran | collected 2013-05-07 | reverse complement strand
TCCGGCCCGTCGAAGCGCACATACAGGCCGTTCCGGCTGCCGAGGTCGCGCAGGCCCTCGTTGTACGCCGGCGACGTCTTCAGCTCCTCTTCGGTGTAGACGTCGCGGACGCTGACCAGCCGGCCGTGGGGAAGCCGCCTGAGACGGGGCATCCCCTCGTCATGCGGGTGGTAGGTGTTGAAATACTCGCGCGCCTGGTCCTCGGCGCTTTCGCTGCGGCGCAGATAGCGCGCGAAGTGGATGCGCAGGTCGTCCTCAAGCCCTTCGCCGACAATCAGGGCATTCCCGCTGGCGCCGACGGCCTCCTCGATCAGGGCCGAGGCGGCAGGCCAGCGGGCGTCGTCGAGGGCGGCCTCGTACAACGCCGCAAGGATGCGCTCGAAGGCGTCGTCCGGGTTCACGCAACATCGCCCCAATGCCGCGTCCCTGCATGCGCAGACCCCGATCCGCGCACAGCTGTTGTTTGGTTCGGATCGAACGCCGGCCGCGCGGCAGGGATGCGGTGGGTGCCGGAGTGCGGCGCCTGGACGCCGGACGCAGCTCCGCTCCCGGCTCTGCTCCCGCAACCGGAACCGTCTTCGGGAAGGGAACTTTCAACACGCATCGACCCGCTCGGCCTGCTCCGTCGTTGCACCGTGCGCCCGCCAGCCCGGTCGACCTCCAATGGAGAGGCCGTACCGTAATCCGTTGATATAAAAGAGAAAAGTAGTCCCATATGGGACTAGTGGGGCCGGCGGACGGGGCCCAAAGCGGCGACACGAGTGCCGCCGCCCGGACAGGCCCCCGCTCGCGGGGCAAGGCGTCCGGCGTCGGCGGCTGATCGCACGGGCCGCGATGCAGCAGCCCTTCTCCCTGGCCGCACGGACCCGGGTCTCGGGCAGCGGGGTACCGTAAACGGGGTAGTCGGTATCGCCGATACGAACTGACTCGGCAGTCAAGCGGGACATGCCACTGCCCTCTCGCGCGCGGGGACCGGGCCCGCCGCGCGATGGCACGCAGGGGGCGTCCCCGTCATTGCAGGATGGCGGTGCGGCGCCGCTCAGCGCGGCGCCGGACAATCAGGGATGCAGGAGGGGGTCCGGCGGTCCCGACGGGCGCGCAAGGAAAGCGGCCACGCCAGGCGTCTCGTGCGCCGCGACCGCCGGAAGCGGCCGCGCGCCATGGGCAGGGAGGCGGCGGAAACGCCCGCCGCCGCCGTCACCGGGTTCGGTGCAATGCGCGAGACCCGCAGCGAGGGCGCGCGGAAACCGCTTCGCGCCGCTCGATACGGGTGGGTCGGTCATGCTGGCAGCCGGCGCGGGCGCCGTGCTAGCGTCGCAAGTAGCCATGTGATCTCTCCACTAGATCGTGTGGTCAGGACGGCGCAAGAAGGTCGAAGCTCTTGCGTCGTCCGCTCTACTTGTATAGTGCCCTTGATATCAATTGCAATCCCCATGAAGAGGAAATTTCCCGGTGGCCAAACCACGAAAGCTTACCCATGCCGTCATGGTCCGCATTCCGGAACCCATGATCGAGGCATTGGACAGGCTGCGCGCGGAAAAGCCGGACCACCCCTCCAGACCCGAGATGATCCGGCGCATCGTCGCGGACTGGCTTGAGGACAATGAGAGCAGCGGCCGTAACCTGCGCGCCTGACCCGAGCGCCGCCGGTCGATGGCCGCCGGTGCGATGCCGTCGGCCCCGGAGCTTGCCTTCCCGACGGCTGCCGGGCGGGAAGCCGTCACCGGGGCCGTGCGGCGGGCACCGGGACCATCCCGGGATGTGCGGTCGTCTGCGCCCTGCCTGTCGATCGAAGCCGGCCGGGAGCCCGAACAGGAGACAGCTATCTCCGGATTCGGAGTCGATCCCCAGTTTCGGGAATCGGTGCAAGCCGCAGGGCGGGCAGCAGTTCGACGGCGCACGATTCCGGACGGCGCTCCTGCCGCTTGTCGCGGTGGTGTGGGTCCTGGCCGCCCATGGGCGGACCGCCGCTGCCGCTGAGGACCCCCGCGCGGCGGGGACGGACGCCGCCTCGTACGCCCCCTATCTCAGCGCAGGCGTGGCCCTGGTCCGCGCGCGGGACACCCGGTTCGTCGATGGCGCCGACGCCGGCAATGCCGCGCTCTACGGAAGCCCGCAACTCTTCGACGCCGGCGCCTTCAACGACGGTCTGCGGTTTCATCTGGCGTCGGGCGTCCGCCTGCCGTACCGGCTGCGCGCGCAGCTGGAACTCGGCCGGGCGCGTGCTCTCGATTGGCGCGGCAGCACGAACTACCGGGCCTCGGGCGCGCGCCAGCCGTCGGAGGCAACCCTGGACACCTGGCAGCTTCTCCTCGCCGGGTTCCACGATTTCCCGGGATGGGAGATCGCCCCGGGCCGCCGGGCGCAGCCCTTCCTGGGCGCCGGGCTCGGGATTACCGGCTACCGTCTCGGCGGCTACGTCCAGCGCTTCCCCGAACCGGACGATCCGCAGGGCCCCCTGCGCCGGGGTCCGGGCGGAGAGATCCCCTTCACCGCCCTTCCCGGGGGAAACGGGCGGAACTTCACCTGGATGCTGACCGCCGGGATCGCGATACCGATCGGCGGCAGCATCCACCTCGAGCTGAGCCACCGCTATACCGATGCGGGAGAGATCCGGACCGATGTCGGCGACATCGCCATCGTGCGCTACCGCGAGGACGGCGCCCGGAGGGAGATCCCGGTCTGGATCGACGAGACCGCCGCCGACTACCGGACCCACGCAGTGCTCGCGGCGCTGCGCGTCGAGATCTAGCTTTCTAGGGGCAACGCTTCCGTCGCGGCGCCACGGCGCGGCTCGCCGTCGCCTTCCGGCAGCGGACGCAGTCCCTCGACCGTGCCGCCAGCCACGGCCCTCGCGAGAGGTCTCCAGGAAACGCCCCGGCGCTACCGCCGGACCGGTCTCGACACACCCGACCGGACGATTGTGGTCTGTGGGTTCAGGGCAAGTTCCTGTGTCGCCCGGCTACAGCTCCTCTGAGTCGCTGCCCGAGGCGGCCTGAACATTGTCCCCGCCCGCCAAATTGACGTTTCGGCGCCATGTGCCGCCCGCCACGGTCCCGGTATTGAAAAATTTCGCATTCGAATTGATGACCCGGCCCGCGCTCATTTCTCGGGCGCCCGCTAAGCAGAAGCAGTCCACGAACCACCGAAATGCACCAAGGACCGGAAAATCTGTCACGCCGCTGCGACGCACCGCGAAACCAAAGATGTCAACTGCTCCGACTTTGCGGCCGGGACACAAGGTGGGTGCGGACAAGGGCGCCGTACCAAGCTGTCACGGGACACGAAATCAGCGACAACCTGGGCGTCGGCGGAGATCCGGCTACGTAGGGCAGGCAGTGTGGATCAGCGCGGCGCAGCTCGACTATCCTCCAAGTGGGAGAAACCGAGATGTCGCCCTCAGGATCGTTGGGCACAAATGGACACGCACGACGCAAATCCACAACCACCTGCAGTAATCTCGTTCGACGAGATCAAGCCAAACCACGCGTGAGCGCCGGGTGCGAGGAGCTTCAAACGGGCGCCAGGAGCTTCGAACCGCCACAAATGCAGAGGAACTCTCGCGATGTCTCTCGAATCCGACCTGTCGCGCTTGATTCGTGACCAGTTCGACAACAACGGTATTTCCTTCAAGCGCTCGATGCGCCTCGAGCGCCTCACTGCGCGATACTTCGAGATGACCACACGCCTGATCCAGCCCGTTCCCCGGGACGTCCATTTCTCGGACCAAATCCACACTTCTCTGGGCGCACTTTCGCGAGAAGGGGAAAACGATAGTTCTGCCCGGGACGCTTGGGGAATGGTTTTTGGGCTTCGCCAACACCTCGTCGACGGCGTCAACGTCAACGCATTTCTCAGCAAGAATATCCGCAACGCGGACGGCTGGGACGGTCTGCTTTGGACCTACGGAATGCACCACTTTTACCTCGGCCGCGAAACGGGCAGGGACGGATTCGTGAAACGCTCGAAGTACCTCCTGTTCGCCATCGTTACCCCTACGGATGCGCACTTCGTCGACGTCAGGCCGCACCCACCAAGAGATGGCATCGGATGGGTGAGTCAGAAACTCCTGCAAATCGTCCACGCTAGCTGGCCGAGCCTGATAGAAGCAAACATCCTCCACGGTGTGTCGGGTGACGAACTAACCGATGAGGAGATGCAGGAGCTGAGGCGCAAGAACGTGAACTACCCAATAAGCATTGACGGCAAGGCCATCGCGCCTCTTCGCGGCGGCATGGCGAATGACGGGTCAAGCGTGCTGTGCACCCAATCGGCAATCTCGCTCGTAGAGGAATTGCGATACCATGAGCAGGTCCTCCGCAACGAAGAGGTTCGCCAAGCTATCGCAAAGGACCTTCGCGGGAAGGGGCATGACGTAGAATCCACGCTCGAATTCGAACTTGTGATTCTTGAAGAATCGGACCCGCCACCGGAACTAATCGCCGCGCTAACCGCCGACGGCTGCATCAGCCGAGACCTCTGCCTCCGCGGCTTCGTAATCGTCGAACAAAAATCGCGATCACCGATCATAATCCATGACTCGGGAGTCGCCCCCAAATTAGGTGTCTCGAATGGAGGTCCGCTCGGCACAACGCCCATCATGGTCGAGGGAACGCTCCAGGGGCCGACAAAAAGCCTGCAGGTGTACGCGGGAGAGACGAAAACCCCGGGATACATGAAAATGCCGCGGTGACCTTGATTTGGAGTGACTGTCTTGAGCCAACGATCCGACAACACGCAAATGACCGGCATGTTCCGCCTCTCCGGGAAGCGGAGATTACCCGGGACACTATCCTTGGACGGACCGGATACGACGCTTCACTTGTGGGACGATGCCGCCGCCTCGCTCAATGATGATGCCCACGATGAAACGATCACCGGCATTCTGGGTGACCGGAAGCTGGTCACTTTGCTTGGGTGCATCCTGAATGACGGAAGGACGAATTTCGGCCGCGGCGGCACAGCCAAACACTACTATATTTTCCCCCATCATGTAGTTATTGGTGACCGATTTGTGTCCCGCGACGACGCTGATATCGAAAACATATCGTACGTGTTTGAAGATGCTCCCAGGCTATTCCACGACATGGAAAGTTTTCGAGTTAGACTCGGCAGTACGGCACAAGCCAAAGCTGTCATTCAATCTCTCAATCCTGGCACAGACCTTCATGTAGAGGAAACCGCTTGCGTGGCGTACTACACGGGAAAGGACGAACTCTTTTCTTCTGATACAGAGCTGGGACGCATCAGCGTACGACATTCACCAACCTTTGGTTTCGGGGGACCCGAAGGTATACGGATCAACAATAGGATCGTCACCAACATCGATTTCTCGACGCCACTTAGATTCCAGGAAGCCATATCAAGAATGCATCGATCAGTATCATTTTTTGAGCTGATGGTGGGTCGCGTTCAGAATTTGAGAGACATCTCGATAAGTTGGAAAGGCGATGACTTGCCAATTACCTGTGATGTCTGCACGACCATGTATCCAAGGTATGATCATTCGACGAGGGGGGTCGAAAGTAGTTTTCACGACGTTCTGGTGGATGGGGCAAGGAATCCCGCTTTACTGTCAAGAATTGCAAGCGCTTGGCTGCGACGGCACGCCTCCTGGCGAACGGCACGCACAATGCTGCTCAGCGGATGGAAAGACATTCGAAGCTACAACGCGGACCGTCTCGTGAGGGCGGCGAACATGTACGACCTGTTGCCGGACACCTGTTTCCCGGACGTGCCTCCTCTCGATGGCGATCTTGCTGTGTCAGTGCAGAAGGCGAAGGAAATGTTCCAGGCACTGCCTTATAGTACGGATCGAGACAGCATTCTGGGAGCGCTCGGTCGCGTGGGAACGCTGACCCTCAAGAGGAAGATTCGCTACCGCGCAAGAGAGATATCGCAACTTATCGGCGAAAGAGTTCCGAACATTGATCGGGTCGCCGATGAAGCGGTCAATTTAAGGAACCATTTTGTGCACGGCAGCACATCGCGCATCGATTACATCGACAATTCGAATTTGGCTGCTTTCCTGACAGACACCTTGGAGTTTGTGTTCTCTGTTTCGGATCTTTTGGAGGCAGGTTGGAACATCGAAGACTGGGTCAGGCGCGGGCCGCACCCACACCATCCCTTCGGGAGCTATCTTGAGGATTACCCAGAGAACTGGAAAGAGTTGAATCGTCTGATCGATGCGGGATGAATGGATCTAGATCCGGGCCTCGTGATGCAATGCTAGGATTTGTGGGTTCTGGTGTTCCGAATCGCATCGATCAAAGGCTCGGGCTCCCAATGGAGGTCCCCCAGCTCCTCCGCCCGGGTAAGTGTGTCGGCATCAACCGCCGCATGTTGCTCGAACCCCTCGCACGAATAGAATATGAGAGCGCCTCTTAGCACGGTGAGCGGCACAGAACCTCGATGTCCGGCCTCGACCCCTGGGATGACATTCTGGCCACGGTTAGACCTTGCCAATTCCCTGACTTCACCAGCCGGTATTACCTTGTCAGCGGTGAGGTCGCGGTCCAGCTCCAGCCAGATCATCGCTTTGTCTTCGTATTCACCTGAAAGCCAGCCGACCCAATTCCGGTATTGGGCTCGAAGCAACCACGCCGGACCGGCGGTCGGGCCGAAGTCAAACAGGCTCACCCATCCTCGCGCGAGCATCAGAGGCGCAACGCGATATTTGGTGCCCACGTTCTCCTCGACCGCGCGGATGCAGCCCTCGTCCAAGATGGCTCTGAGGCCGGTAATCGATGTCGCATGCCAAAGGCGGTGTAGGAGCGCGTCCCACACGGCTTCCGCCAAATCGTCGGGCCGCCAGCAGGCGATGTCATCCTTCGTATCTTGCATATCGCTTTCCAAACCAGGCATCGGGTACGAGAATGAAACAACGCGACGCCGAGGAGCCTGTCTTCAGCAAGAGCGGCGGCCATGGTCTCCCACACGCCAGTTTCCGCGGTAGGGACGTCAACTTCGGGTAGGCTGCAAGACCGGCACCGGGAGACCTGTCATGGTCTGGCCGAGAGTTCAAGGATCGACTCGACGGGAAATTCCGCAAGAGCATCCAAGGTTTCGATTTCGGTGGAATTCAAACGCCGATCCCCGACAAAACATTCGATGTGATACTCGAAGAATACGGATACGCTTCGGCTATAAAGCTCGAATATGTCTCTTGAATCGAGCGTCAACACAGAATTCGCCGGAAAGATTCTTATACCTTGGGACTTGGAGTAGACCCATACAAACGCGTCTGGAGTTCTAAGAAGCATTCTCTCACACTGGGAATGAAGGCGATCCCACTCCCGCTTGCGAAAATTGCGTCGAGGTTCCGCTCGTTTCGCTTGGGCAAGGAAACCCTTTTTCACACTATATCCGGGAATGTTTATGTCAAGGACGCCCATTAGATCCGCGCCATGACGTTTTTCTTCCGCAGCCGTGCCGGAGCCCGTTTTCAGGCTGCGAGCGGTCCAGTTGATGTGTGTGCCAGCCCGGTAGGGAACATCGTCTCCAACCGCTTCGACGACTCGATACGATGCAACGGAAGCACTTGATGCAATCAAATCGGTTCCGTCATCAAGCGGTAAGTCGGCGCTTGGCCCTTTGCCTCCGACCCGGTTCTCTATGGCTCCGAGGATACGATCCGTAATCTGTGGTTCTTCCTCGACGCGTCCTTCTCGATAGGCGTCAAGTGCTCCATCCGCAGCGTCCGATATCTCGCGCGCCACTTCTCTAACGCTCGCATAGTCCCTGATCATTTTCGCAACCTTCCTGCTCGAATTAGCGGTAGCGAAGACACGGAGCGAGGTTCTGAGCGAGTAACGGGCATATGATCGAGAACGACGCAATATCATGATCGACGCGGAAGAGAACCATCCTTGATGATCTCCCTGCCACGCCCGCCTTGGTCTTCCCCAGGGTTCTCGTCTGGCCGCCCCCCTAGAACTGCATGGAGCGCTGCCGCGTCCATGCTTCGCGATTACTTCTCTTGGAATTGCTGCTTCCCTCTCACGCACCACCGGCTATTGTCGCACGCATCCGGCTCAAGACGTGCCGCCATCTCCGACGGATTTCGTGGACCAACCGGCCAGCAAACGCACGCTCTTGTTCCACGTCGCCACGACTACCTATCTCCCCTTCCCGGTCCAGCCGATCCATCGCGTCCGCGACCTGGAGACCTAACCGGTTCCGCCGAAACCAATCCTTGCTCCCGTCAATTCCTTCACACGCGCAAGCCGACCATCCTGATCACGCCACGTATCGTCGCTTCCGTTGTATCGAACCATGGAAAGGCGCCGCCGCTCGTCCTCCAGTGCGCGCGTGACGACCGCCAGCCGGTAGATCTCCCGATGCCGACGGCGGCCCATGGCAGCGTATTCGTTGGGCGTCAGCTCCACCTGCCGGCGATCGCCGGAGCAGCCCTTCACCTCCACCAAGAGCTTGACGGCACCCCGGGTCACCTCCAGGTCCCAGCCCTTGTTGTCCTTCTCCACCGAATCGCATTCGAACCCGCGGCCTTCGTAATGGGCAATCACGAAGTCGATCGCCGCCTTTTCAACCCTTGCCCGCCGGGCCGGATCGGGCTGCCGCGGCGCTCCTCCGACGCCGGCAGCCACCTCGAAATCCGCGGGACTCTCCATGTACTCGAGCAGAGTTCGGATGAATTCGCGCTGCTCGTCCTCTTGATCCACGTAACGTACGTTGCTCTGACCCATCCCCCACGTGCCGCGTGGACGACCGGCACTCGGCACCGGCAGGACGCGCTCGTCGACGTCCAGCAGCGTGCAGTCCCCTCGCAATGCCCTCGCAAAATAGGTACGGTTGCCGTGCCGTTGTTGGTCGCGCCACACTCGGGCGTTCCGATACCATCCCACCACGACACGCCCGCCTTCAGACCGCGTCGCCGTGAAGACGATCGTCATGTCGTCCGCATGATCCGCGCCGTCGACCGCGCCGAGACGCTTCAGATTCATCCTTGAATGCTCGCCGGGCGGCTGCACATATCCATAGAGGTGTCGCCCGGCGGGCCGGAAATTCCTGATCTCGCCGCCGGTGTCGTTGTCCCGGATGTATTTGCCGCCGTTTACGATCCGGTCGTTCGCGGTCTGGCCCTGGTAACGCCTCATCCAGCCGATATTGAACAGTACCAATGGCATCACGCTCTCCCGACAGAAAGTAAAGGAGTCCCTCGGCTCGGTTGACCTGCCCCGCTCCGGTGCGATGTCTCACGCACGCCGAATGGACAATCCCCGTTCGCCCCTCCCGGCTCGAGTCACGCCACCGAATCGATGTACCGCGCGGCATCAAATACGCACAACACTGGGACACAGGGATCTCCGAGCCTAGCCGCCAATGGATGGAGTCCGCTATTGTTCCGAGAAAACCTACCGACTCCGCGTTGCTATATCCAAGCGCTCGCAAGACTGCTCGGGGTATTTCCCAGCAGAGCGTCAGGGATTGCAGCCTTCCGGCACCAGGCCCCAGCCTTCACCCACCCACACTAGCTTCGAGTTGGTCTCAACTCTAGAAAATGGTAATCCCCTGCCAGACGCTGCCGGCGCACGACCCGAATTTGAAAAATTCCGCATTCGGTTTGATGACTGATCTTGGAATGCGGCTCCCACCATGTCGGATCAAGGACTTTTTTCCAATAATTATAGTGAGTTATGGGATTTCACAAGAAAACGTCCCGACTTGTTCCGGCGCCTTCATGCCGTGCAAATCCGATTGCACAATGCAGATCATCCATGCGTTCGTTTCCCGGCGGCATTTTCACTCCTGGCATCGGGCCGTTGCTCCGCGTCCTCGATCAAAGCCTTTGGGTCAGGCGCCGTCACGAACTTGACGTCAGGACTGACGTCCAAATCACGAAACAACTGATGCGCCGGGATGCGCAGGAATTGGAATTGAAACGGTACCTAATCGGTACCTGGATAGGGCGCCGCCGTGGAGACGCAAACTTATCGTTGACGATCTTATTGAAATAAAACGATAAATAGAACACAACCGCCGCTCGGTCAATTATTGTTCGAGTGGAGATATCTTTCCCGCGCGGCGCCATCGTCCGAAGCGCCGTACCGAAAAGATTTCTCCACTACGCCCCGGATTGAATCCGGGGCTTCGGTCGAAATGACGGATGGGGATTCTGCCGGAAAGGCAAGCACTTAATAAGAAAAAACATCTTTTTTTGTATTTTTTTCCTTGACAGGCCGTTTTCCCGTCCTATCTTCCTCTTGTCAACGCCACCGGTGCGTCTGCTGCCTTCTGACTGATTGAGGGCGGGCGCGACCGACCCGGGTGAGCGCGCGGCGTTGACGGCCGGCAGGACGGCGCGCCATCCGCTATGGTCGCGGCGCACCGCCGGACGGAGGAAACGGAATGACCGCCTATTTCATCGTGCGCGCCGAGGTCGACCCGGACGCGCGGGACGCCTTCGACGCCTGGTACGAGGCCGAGCACCTGCCGGACGCCGTCAAGGCCCTGGGCGCGGCGGGCGCCTCGCGCGGCTGGAGCGGCGTCGAGGACAACGTCCATATCGCCTTCTACGCGTTCGCGGACATGGCGGCGGTGCAACGGATGATGGCGTCCGACGCCCTCAAGGGCATGATCGCCGAGTTCAGCCGCCACTGGGACGGCAAGGTCACCCGGACCCGCGACGCGGTGGAGATCGTCCAGAAGATTTGAGGGGCGGTGCGGCGGCGGTTATCGATAACGCTTCGACGATGCAGTTGCACCGCAATCGCCAATGCCGGTAGGGTCGCCGCCGCAAGAATGTGCAATCGATTGCACGGGAGGAACACATGCTGCGAATCTGCGCCGCGCCGGTTGCGGCCCTGTCGGCCCTGGCCCTGCTGATTCCGGGGATGGCCTCGTCCAAGGAGCTGAAGCCCAAATTCGGCGATATCGGCGGGGTCTACTACACCGACGTTTCGGAGAACCGCGAAGCCTGCCGGCAGGCGATCAGGAACAAGATCGCGCTGTGCCGCCAGAATACGAACTTCGAGAGCAACACGAAGAATCGCAAATACCCCGGCTGCCTGCCGATCTTCAAGCGGCAGGCGCAAAGCTGCGTCGTGCATTTCCGCCACCAGACGAGCAAGTGCGACCTGTCGGGCGCGGCGCGGATTACCGACTTCACCGGCTTTAGTTGCGAGGTGACGAAGACGGTTGTGCAGGAAGGCGGCGGGCCGGAAATCTCCCCGCTGGACCGGCGGATGAAAGCGCGCACGGGCTCCAACCTGCGCGCCGGGCCGGGCACGAACCATCGCGTCGTCGGCTCGCTGCGGACCGGCCAGGAAGTGCAGGTGACCGGCCGGGCCGGCGACTGGCTCAGGATCGCCGCGCCGGGCGGCGGCGCGGCCTTCGTGCACGGCTCGCTGCTGGTTGCCATGGCGGAGCAGCGCCAGAAGCAGCAAAACCGCAACCCGGCGGTGAACGCGGCGCAGCTGGCGCAACTGGAACGGCAGGTCGCCGCCGCCCGGCGGGCGCAACAAGCAGCGACGGCTCAGTATGGGAACCTGAGGCGAAGGCACTCGTCCATGCTTACCTGGGCCGATGCGAGGGCGCGCTGCCAGCGGAGTCGCGGATCGTCTGAATCGTGCAAAAGCGTTGCCGATCGAGCCCACGCGCAACGGGCGCAAAGCCTCAGGAGACTTAAGCGAGCGCAACGCGATTTGAGTCGGGCCCGAGAGCGCTACAGGATGCTGAAGCGGCGTTACCGCAAATTGCGCAGAGAATCGCGCTGATGTTGGGAGCCGGGGCGGACGGGCCGTTGTCGTCGATCTGCGGCGCGAGTATCCTTTAAACGACAACGATGGCGGGCTTTCGCCGCAGGGACGGAGAAAAATCGTGAGAAGCAACATAGCAGGCATCGCAACGTCTTTGGCAGTCGGGGCGTTGCTGTTCGCCGGAACGCCGGCGAAGGCCGCCGAATTGACGGTCGATATGGCCGATCCAGCCTGGAACGGCTTCCAGATCCCGGCCGGCCAGCAATGCTCGAAATTCGGCGGCAAGGGCGCGACGCCGCCGCTGCGCATCGAGAACATCCCGGCCGGCGCGAATGCGATTATCGTCGAGTTCAACGACCGGGATTACCAGCCGCTGTCCGACGACGGCGGACACGGCAAGATCGGCTTCCGGATCGGGAAAGGCGCGAAAAGCGCCGACCTGCCTGCCGTCCCGGGCGAAACCGACGACATGCCGAAGGGCGCCTTCCTCGAAGCGCGCAACCGGGCGACCGGCAGCTATGCGACCGGCGGCTACCTGCCGCCCTGCTCCGGCGGCAACGGCCACGTCTATTTCGCCGACATCAAGGCGGTGAAGAAAGTCGAAGGCGAGCGGCCGCAGGTGCTGGCCCAGATCCGGTTCCTGCTCGGGCGCTACTGACCTTTAGCCGGCAGATTTCGGACCGGGAGCCCCGGGACTGCGCTGCGCCCGTTGCCATGCCCTGCGGTAGGGCAACGCATCGGCCTTGAACGATCCGGGGAACGCTTCCGACGGATCGCAAGCGGGCGTCGAGCCTGCCGATCGTACAGTCGCTGCCGGCCCGGGATGCTCCTTGCGACCGGTCCCCGTCAGAGATTGGCGTATACCGCCCGTTCGTAGGCGGCGTAGGTCGCCATGAAGCGCTCTTCGACGAAGGGCAGCGACTGGGTCATGATGACCGCG
>MKWU01006012.1_pt1 | contig 12660 bp, 13 predicted proteins | sample 809101 | NCBI WGS metagenome assembly MKWU01 (sample SAMN05860141, study PRJNA318959) | sponge metagenome | host: Aplysina aerophoba | place: Slovenia: Piran, Adriatic Sea, Gulf of Piran | collected 2013-05-07 | reverse complement strand
GCATAGGCTACGTGGCGGCTTTGGTTTTCCGGCTCCCTACGGACACGAGCCGCTGGGCATCTGGCAATCGAACAAGCCGCGCATTGGCTTCAATATCGACATTGTCGGCGGGTCAGTAGGCTCGCTAGCCGCGGCGTACAAGGCCGTGGTGCGCAGCGATGGAGCGGGGCATTGGGTGGACATGCTGTTCGACTGCGAGACGGATGCTCTAGCAGTGCAGTCGCCCTATACGCATCCGCGCCTAGCGGTCAAAGTCAAGCAGCCGGGGGCACTGCACATGCGTCTGCCGCCTTGGCTCGGCGGGGAACGATTCAATGTAGAGGGTGCCGAACATCCGGTCTTGCGCGATGGCTATGCGGTGATTGAGAATCCGCCCGTGGGGCGCTGGGTCAGCTTTGCGTTTGACTTGCCCGTCCACGAGACGACCCTGACTTGGCGGGACAGCGCCATCCGTGCCCGACTGCGCGGCGACGAGGTGGTGGCGATGGATAACTTTGGCGCTGATCTGACCTTTTTCCCGCCGTTTGATTGAGGATTTACGCAAAGAGTGTGAGTTGACGACGCGCATTAATTGTGCTTGGTCCCCGCGAATCCGGGCGATATATTAGCGGCCCCTATCGCAGCAGCGCAATCGCCTCAAGGAGGATGAACATGGCGAAAATCAAGCGGCCTAAAATCTATCATATGTGCTCTCTCGGTTCCCTGATGGGATACGGCGGCAAGAAGGGCGAGTGGAGCGCGGCCAAAAAGCTCAAAAAAATAAAAGACGCTGGTTTCGACGGCTTTGTGGGGCGCGTCTTCATGGTGACCCCCGATGAGATTGCCGCCTCGGGTTTGGTCTTCGCCTGTACCACTGACTTAGGCGGCATCCGCGAGATCAGGCCCAAGTTGCGCGAAATCAAGGCGGCGGGAGCACGCTGTGTCAACGTGCAAATGCTCGACCACGACACGCTCACCGAGGGGGCTGTGGAAGTGGCGCGGCGCTTGATGGACGCGGCCGACGACCTGGAGATGGACGTGGCTGTGGAGGTGCACCGCGATACGTGTACGGAAACGCCGGAAAAAACCTACGCCTTAGCCGCTGGTTACGAGAAGGCGGAGAAGAAGCCGCTGAAAATGACGTGGGACTTTTCTCATCCGGCGGTGATCAAGCATTTGTCGCCGCCCTATTGGGAGCGCTTGGCCGAGCGCGTCGATTTGATCCAATTGGCGCAGCAGTTCCACTTCAGGCCCTTCAATGGGCACCACGCCATGATTCCGGCGATTGATCACAGGGGCAAGATCATTCCCGAATTCGTCGATTGGCTGGAATTTGCCGAGCAGGTTATGGCCTGCTGGCTGGAGGCGGCCGAGCCGGGCCGGGAAATGTTCGCCTGTCCCGAGCAGATCGCCGGCGGCTACCATCTGTCGGTTTTCCCCGACCGCTGGAAGGACGTGCAGGTGGTGCGCCGCGAGTTGGACCGGGTGTGGAAGAGGCAATTGAAGAAGTGGAAGGCACCGGCTTAACCCCGTGCAGATAAGCGTCGAGATGCCTCCTTTGGACGCTGGCCTGACCGAGGAGTTGATCGATTTTTGGGATGGGATTTTCGGGGACGGTTACTAGTGTTTGAGGAAAGGCCATGGTACAACTGCGCGACGTAAATACCACTGATATCGGCGACGCCATTGCCAAGCCGGGCCGCCAGATAGTCGAGTGCGTGAAGCCCCATCGGACGCCGCGTAACGAAGTGAAGGACAACATTCATGCCCATTCCTGATTTTCAATCGCTCATGTTTCCGGCTCTCAAGGCACTTTCCGATGGTGCGGAAAAGCCGGTCTCTGAAATACGCAACCACATCGCCAAGGCCCAAGGACTAACGCCGGAGGATATGCGAGAGTTGCTTCCTAGCGGTCGCCAGCCGGTGTTCGTCAACCGGGTGAGTTGGGCGTTGATCCATCTTGGTCGCGCTGGTCTGTCAGAAAGAGTTCGGCGCGGCGTCTGGCGACTGACGGAGGAAGGGGAGAGCCTGCTGGCCGAGGCGCCTCCTCACATCGACATAAGTTACCTCCGCAACTATCCGGCTTATGTTGCATGGCGGACCCGCAAGAATACCTCGCCGTCGAGTGGAGATACCGTACTCATACCACCGGATGATTCGGCCGACACGCCGGAGGAAGAGTTGGACCGGATCGTTCGGCAACTGCGCAATGAGCTAGAGGCCGATGTTCTGGACCGGGTACGTGAAGCTCCGCCAGCATTTTTTGAACAAGTGGTGGTGGATCTGTTGATCGCGATGGGCTATGGTGGTGGCGATGCTGAGAGAGGTCGAGTGACCGGACGGTCGGGTGATGGTGGGATTGACGGCACGATCCGGGAGGACGCGCTAGGCCTAGACGAAGTTTATGTCCAAGCGAAGAAGTATGCCGACGGCAATACAGTGGGCGAAGGCGATCTGCGCAATTTTGCCGGTGCGATTGACGCTGCGGGTACGACTAAGGGCGTATTTGTCACCACATCAGGTTTCACGAGTGCCGCCAAGAACTATGTGGCACGGAGTCCAAAGCGCATCGTTTTAATTGACGGGGAAGAACTGGCGCGTCTGATGGTCGTACACAGTATCGGTGTGCGTACCAGAATTCGTCATGAGATTAAGCGAATTGACGAAGGCTATTTCGATCAGGGAGCCTTGTAGGCCATGCGTTGGTCGTGAAACGGGGTTCGCGTCCGCACCGAGCATATATTCATGCTTTACGAAAAGGTCCGTAAGCCTCTGGAAGCGGGGATAAAGGGGAACCGAAGCGGCGGTAGGAAACGCGCATTTTAAGAAGGAAAGCACAATGATGGTCTCAGGGAATCCTCCTTCAAAACCAAATGACACAATTTTTCTAGAGGATACCAGTATCACTCACATAGATAATCAATGTTTGCCTACACCTTGTTCGGTTCGTGTGACCCTTAGCCTATATCCAACGATAATGTGCTGCCTAGATTCAGATAATCTTCCTATATGGCTAGTGAACCGTCAGAATAGCCCCTTTTTTGTTACCTTGAATAATGGTTGCAATATCAAGGTATTTCTACGACGCTACGACCTCAACAATCTCCTTTTTGGATCGTCAAAGGATACCTTTAAGGGATCTTTGGTCCCTCACAAGACACCTTGTACAGTAATTCAGACAGACGCTTGGATTCGATCTGTGAGTTTTAGCGTACTGAATTTCCAGAAATTATACGGTCAGAAAGATAAGTGGATTAATCTGAAGAATCATGGTGGCTGGCGGATTGAAATCACGGAGGATCCTACTTTTTCTGAAAACGAGAAGTTATTAAACCAAGATGATGGTTATGCTGTAACCCACACAGGGGTCATCCAGCGTTGTGACTGTGAGACATTTTGCGTGGAGGAAGCGGAACATATTTTGCGTGGGTTGCGAGCTTTTCTGTCATTCGCTCGTGGTTCGGCATGCGGCTTAACCCTTGTGAAAGCGGTTGATCAAGAAGATAGGGAAATGGTCTTAGAATGGGGGACCACTCATACTGAATCATGGAGCCAAGGAAGAACCTCATGGCTGCCGACGGGAGATGGAGGAGATAGTCTTTCCCAATTATTTTCTGGATTCTGGAGGCTATATGATGATTCGGACTGGAGAGATACTATATGTACTGTTATCGATTGGTATCTCAATAGCAACAATGGCCCTTTCCATGTGGGTATTATCTTAGCTCAGGCTGCCCTAGAATCCATATGCTATAAAATTGTGGGAAATACTACAGGAAAGAATGAACGACCAGAAAATTTTTTAAGAACATCGTTAAAAAAAATCGGAATCAACAACGCAATACCTGAGTCATTTCAGGATCTAAAGAATTTCTCCACTCAGAAGGTTCGTCAGAGAAGAGGTCAAGATCGTTACAGGGGAGATGGACCGGAGGCAATTATAGAGATTCGCAACGATCTGGTTCACAAGGAAAAGAGATATGGTCGCCTTTCTGTGGAGGTGCAGGTGGATGCTTTACGACTCAGCCTGTGGTACGTAGAGGTGATCCTGCTCAGAAAATTTGAGTATTGCGGTCAATATATGAATCGACTACGGATTGCTGACGAAAACCCGTTTGAAAATGTGCCTTGGGTAAATGGAAATCTTGAACTATCGGCTACAAAGTGATGAGTCAACCTGTCATCACCTCTGTACGAATACTGGTCGAGAGGGCATCAACGACGCCATCGGGTGGGAAGAAGTAATTAAAAAACGAAATTTCCTAGTCTAAGGTCTTGAATTTAATAAGTCTACGAGATTATACTTATGGTTGTCCGCGTCCAACATAGGAGGAATACATGCTACGCTTTAGGTCGTTCGTCACCGTTTTTTTCATCAGTGTTTGCACAGGCGTTTTTGGCTGTGGCGATTCGGAATCGAAAAAGGAGATCGCCGCACTAAAAAAAGAGGTCTCCACACTAAAAGCCCAAGTAGAAAAGGATAAGGAGGATTCTACCCAAAAAGCAAACGAAGTCAAAGGAAGGACAATAGAAAAGCCCAAACCCGTCGTGGAGAGCACGCCTAATAACATACATCAAGCACTTAACGTCGTATCTGCCGCTCTAGGATATAATACGCTTAATGTTAAGGCTTCCGATCTTCAGGCAATAGACAATTCAAAAGGCGAAGGCGTTTTTGTATACGTCCCTAAAACCCGCTTTAGGGACGTCGAGCGTTACATTATTTGGATGGTGATTGATGGCAAGGCTTATGCTTTGAATGGGCCAACGAAAAAGGTGACTCCTAATCTCCCTTGGCCAAGAGACGCGCCAAAAAACACATGGAAGAAAACGAGTCTCGATATGTATATGGCAACCGAGGCAATCGGACTTGTTTTTGGAAAATGAACAAGACGGAATCCGCGCGCCCGTCGAATACATCACAGCGCACCTTTTCAAGGTACTGTATGCAAAACTCTTGAGTGGGGAACTGCTCAAAATCTGAATGAATATCAGCGATATTAAACTAGGAAATTCCGTTAAAAAATGGCAAGTGCCGACTTCGGTTTGAACTAGAGCTATATGGTACAACTGCGCGACGTAAATACCACTGATATCGGCGATGCCATTCGCTTGGGTTGCCAAGCTATGAGCCGGGCTTTTAACGCCGATGACGCCGATATGCCGTACGGAGGAGCGCAGGTGCGGCCCGAAGCCTTTTTGGGCGGCAGCATGGAAGGCCACATGCCGGGTCGCCTTTTGAACGCCATGCTGGCGGCTGAAGACGCTATGGGCTTGGACTTGGACGAGGAGGTGATCGACAAGCACGCCCGCGCGGCCTTTTTCTCCTACAGCCGGGCACCGCTGCCCTTGCAGCGCATCGGCCAGCACTTCAATGGCGAGGGCGATCCCATTGAACTGCAAGAGCACAATTTGCGCGAGGGCTTCCACGCACTCTACGCGCTGACGGCTTTCCGAGGGTCCGAGCGGGCTATGGAATTGGCTGCGGCCAGCATCGATTTGCTATTCGATTATTGGGTGCCCAACGAGCAATGGGGTCGCGTCCGTCTCGAACGCGACACGCCGGTGCGCCTCCGCGATTCCGGCGAGGCGACCTTTATCCAAGGGCCAGCGCGCGCTATTGGGCCGCTGGTCAAATTGTACCAAGCCACCGGATACCAACGGGCCTTGGATTTGGCTACCGCGCTCAAGGATAAAGCTGTGCGCGAATTCTTTCTCGACGACGGCTCCTTTGCCACCGAGCGCTTTGGCTCTCACGTGCATTCGACCACCTGCGCGATGTCGTCGCTGGCTCAGCTCGCCGAATGCACGGAGGACGCCGAACTGATGCAGCGGGTCAAGCGGTTCTACGATAGGGGACTGTGGGATTTGCGCGATCAGATCGGCTGGTCCATTGAGGTATCGACCCGACCCACGCCCTGTCGCCGGGGCGAGGCCAACAATACCGGCGATATTATCGAGACCGCGCTCATCTTGGGGCGCTGGGGTCACCCCGAGTACTACTCCGATGCCGAGCGCATGTTGCGCAGCCATTTGCTGCCGTCGCAATTGCGCGATGTTTCGTTTATCGTCAAGCCAGATAATCCCGAGGGGGTGGATGGCAAGCGCGAGGTAGCGCATAGGCTACGCGGCGGCTTTGGTTTTCCGGCTCCCTACGGGCACGAGCCGCTGGGCATCTGGCAGTCGAACAAGCCGCGCATTGGTTTCAATATCGACATTGTCGGCGGGTCAGTAGGCTCGTTAGCCGCGGCGTACAAGGCCGTGGTGCGCAGCGATGGAGCGGGGCATTGGGTGGATATGCTGTTCGACTGCGAGACGGATGCCCTCGCAGTGCAGTCGCCCTATACGCATCCGCGCCTAGGGGTCAAAGTCAAGCAGCCGGGGGCACTGCACGTGCGTCTGCCGCCTTGGCTCGACGGGGAACGATTCAACGTAGAGGGTGCCGAACATCCGGTCTTGCGCGACGGCTATGGGGTGATCGAGCAGCCGCCCGTGGGACACTGGGTCGGCTTTGCGTTTGATTTGTCCGTCCACGAGACGACCTTGACTTGGCGGGACAGCGCCATCCGCGCGCGGCTGCGCGGCGACGAAGTGGTGGCGATGGATAACTTTGGCACGGATCTGACCTTTTTCCCGCCGTTTGATTGAGCGGGGTAATAGTATCCCTCGCAGGAAGGGTGCCTAGGAGGAAGGTCCCCAGCGGATTTTGACAAAGAGCGTGCCGCTACAATACATTCAAGGACTAGGAGAGAAAATCATGTTTGACGAAAAAAAGGCCACTGCACTAGTGGCTCGCATTCTATCGTTGGCCGGCGGCTCATCGGAGTACATCAAAGTGCTCAAACTGGTATATCTAGCTGACCGGGAATCACTAAATGAGCAAGGACGTAGCATCTCTACTGATAGCTGGGTATCAATGAAGTTTGGACCCGTTCCTAGCAACACGTATCGCTTGATGCACCAAGAAGACGATCCGAAAAATCACCCTGTATGGAGGCAACATATTGAGAGCTTGGCCGACTACAAAATAGGACTCAAAAGCGACCCCGGCACAGGGTGTATGTCCGAATCGGAATTAGAAATTATCCAGCACATCTGGGAAGACTACGGACGCTTAGACATTTGGGGACCTAATGGACTCATTGCATATACACACAGCCTCCCCGAATGGGAACAGCCAGACCCAGAGGGCCTCGTCCAAGCGACATCTATTTCTCTTGAAAACATCCTCCATGCACTAGGCAAGAGCAAGGAGGAGATTGACGAAATCATGGACTTAGAAAGGACGAGTGAGTGGCTAGAAAAAGTGCTGGTATGATACACCGTCCCATTCTTCGCGCCGGACATATTCTCAAGTCAAACCACCACCCATATCACCCCTTCATAATCCTCTCCAGTCCCAATAAAGATAACGAAGTCCTCTTCGTCATGTGTTCAGATGCTAGGAAGAATGTAGGGCAAAATGTTCGCTTACACCTAGGAGATCATCCTTTTATAAACAAGGAGACGGCCTTAATTCTTAGAAGGACAATTCGAGCGGACATCGCAAAAATTGCCAGCAGAATTCCAAGCGATTTTGCAGTGATAGGCTCTCTGAGCGAGGAAGTTCTTCATCGTCTCCAAAACGAGGCCAAAGCATCGAGAAATCTAACGACCGACTTCAAGGAAGACCTGCCATAGTCGGTTTTACACCTTCGCCCTATACGCATTCCGCGCCTAGCGGTCAAAGCCAAGCAGCCGAGAGCACTGCATGTGTGTCTTGCCGTCTTGGCTGGATGGAGACCGCCTTAAGGTAGAGAGTGCCGCGCATACGGCTTTGCGCGGTGGGGTTCGTAACGCATCTATACAAAGGAGACTCTGCATGTGGGAAGTGGTAAAGACGCTTCGCAAATGCATCCGAGAGCATGGGCCGGAACTGCAGCATGAAACCCGCACACGGCAAGTACTTGTTGACCCATTATTGCGAGCCTTGGGTTGGGATGTTGCGGATCCTGAGCAGGTCACGTTGGAATTCCTAGTTCGTGTAGCTGATGGCATAGGTTACGCTGACTATGCACTACGGGTTGACGGGGACATTAAAGTGATAGTCGAGACTAAGAGCTTCAACACAGAACTCAACCTCAAGGTACTTCGCCAAGGACTAAACTACTGCCAAGAGAGAGACATCCCATATTTAGCCATAACGAATGGAATACAGTGGAACATCTACGAGACACGTGGAGAGAAGCTAAGCAGCTCATTCGATGTAGAAAAAAACTCGGTTATAGAGGTATGCAGGAAAGCCCTAGAGCTGTCGGCTCTTGCCGCAGAACAGGTGACGGCAGAACTCGAATCACCCGATCCGCAACCGGCACCTTCACCTAAAACAACAACCATCCCAACTGACGATGCCGATTGGCGGCCGTTTCGAGCAGCTATATGGGACACGAAGTCCAAGCTATCCGCGATCCGGCTCCCCGATGGCTCAAAAAAAGACATAAACTATTGGCGGGAGGCAGTACAAGAAATCACGGGATGGCTCATTGATGCAGGCCACTTCGATTATAAACAGCTACCAATTAAGAGTGGTAAGACTGGCAGAGGCAAGATTTTCATAGACAAAGAACGGTTTGATGGGGCTGATCCAGTTAAGGACTTATTCGTGCGGTCAGATAATAATCTCGAAAGCACAGTCAGAATGATTGAGGATATGGGGCAGGCCTCCGACCAGTTCAAAATCCTCTTCGCCAAGGAGTAACAGTACAGGACAACTACAAAGGATTAAAACCGAAACCAAACAAAAAAGGACGCCCATGATCACCGATGCACAATTGGCCCAGTACGAAGAGCAGGGTGCCGTAACCATCGACAGCCCCTTTACCACCGAGCAGTTGGACCGGGCAGAGGCGGCGTGGGACCGCTTGCGCGACAACGGCGGTGCACCGTACGAGGAGCCGGATTACATCGAAGTCATTCAGCATCCGTACTTTGAGGAGGTGGCCAAAAAGCTGCTGTGCGCCGATGCGGTCCATCTGTGGTGGGGTCTGGCCCCTCACGAGCGGGCCCCGGCCTCAGCGCCGTACGACGACCCTCGCCAGCAGTGGGCGCACGGGTGCCACGTGGATATCCAGGCCACACTGGAGGATTTTGCGGCCACCCCCCGCCGGATGCGGGCTGAGTTGTGGTTCTGGCTCAACGATGTGCCCGCGCACCGCGGTGCCATGCGCATCCTGCCCGGCAGCCATCGCTCCATCATGGCGCACTGGAGTCGGGTCCTCCGGCCCGAGCACAAAGCCGAACTGCCCCGCGTACACGGCCTGCGGCCGGCTCCAGTCCCGGAGACTGCGGCCGCTTTCCCCGAGTACATCCCGGACCTGGGCGAAAAGCCCTATCTCGAGTGCGAGCCCATTCCCGCAGTGGCACGCCGGGGACAGATATTAGTGCTCTGCAGCGCCGGGCTGCACTCGGCCTGGCAGAACGAGGACACCGTGCCCCGCAAAGCCATGGGCACCTCGTGGATCGCCGCCGGCGTTTCGTGCGGCCTGCCCAAGAACCAGCGCGACGCCCTGATGGACTTCTTCCCCCGGCTGCGGTGCCAACTGCGCCCGGACCGCGCCCACATTGTGCCGGAGCATTTAGACTGGCTCTTTGAAAGCAATTACGATCCGCGCTGGCCGGAGACTTTTCCGCCCTCCCGTTGAGCAGTTGTTTCGACTCGCCTAGAGGATTCCGCCCGCTGAGCTTTTCCGCTCGCTCGGCTGGACCTCTGCGACGAAGAAGTCGTCGGGGAGGATGCTCTTGGTCTCGACTCCGTGACTATACTCGGGCAGCCCGAGATTCACGGTTCAACTCCGCCTTGGCCCTATTCAGCTAACCCGCTGCCTCGGCGGTTGGCGATGGAGCGCGGCGTCAGGTCGAAGAGGGTCTCGTGCCCGTGGAAGAAGCGGTCGAGTTCATCGACCATTAGCGTGAAAAAGCGAGGGTAGCTCTGCTCGGTTACGCCGGCGATGTGGGGGGTGACGAAGACGTTTTCGAGGTGGAGGATCTCCTTGTCGCCATAGGCGTTGTCCTCGCCCACATCCGGGTCGAATACGTCTAAACCGGCGACGATATCGCCCCGCTTGAGCCGCCTCACCAGCGCATCTGAATCCACCACTTTACCCCGCGACACATTGACGAACACTGCGCCTGGCTGGATCAGGTCTAGCTCTCGTTGGCCAATCATGCGCTCGGTTCGCGGGGTGTGTGGCGCTAGACAGACGATGGCGTCGCACTGGGACATCACGTTGTCCAGTGAGGTTTTGAGGAAGCCGACGGCGTCGGCCATCTCGCGCGCCAGATAGGGATCGCACACCCACACTTCGGTTTGGAAGGGACGCAAAAACTGGATTAGCCGTCGGCCAATGTGGCCGCAGCCGATCAGGCCAACCCGCTTGCCGGTCAGATCGCCGTGGATAAAGCCAAAGTCGCTGTGCGGACGAGGACTCACATCGCCGGCGATGAGGCGGCGGAATTGGGCACCGGCGTTGCGCAGGGCGATGATAATGAGCGCCAAGGCCCACTCGGACACTGGATACGACGAGCCGTTGGTCGTATCGACCGTGCAGACGCCCCGCGCCCAAGCGGCTTCGATGTCGATGCGGCTGGCAAAGCGGTCGCCTTCTAACTCGCCGATGATTTTCAGGTTGGGGGCTTGATCCAAGATCGCGGCATCGATTGTCGGGCAGCCGTGGCAGACGACCAAGCCGTCGTAACTACCTAGTCGCTCGCCTAGCGCACGGGCGGTCTCGGAGTCTGCGTTGGTGTCGTAAATGCCGCCGCCTTCGCATTCGAACCAGTCCCAGTCGGCGAAGGCTTCGAGGCGTGCGAAATCGTTCGCGGCGAGGTACTGCTCGCGCACGTGCTTGTTGCAGGCGATGAGTATTTGGGGACGTGCGTTCATGTTGTAGTCTCCGTTTAAGTTGGTTATTCCACTTCTACTAGCACTTGGCGTTGGGCCGGGTCGAAGGCGACGAAAGTAGCTCCGTCCTCTAACAGAAAAGTGTCGCTTTTGAAGGCAGCGCGGTTCGCAGCTCGCGTCAGTGGTCGGCCATCTACCCGAACTGAGCGCACCTCTCCGTTTGTAAGACGCAGGGTCAAGTCAGGGGTCTGCACCGGCAGATCGAGGCGGATGGTGTTCCCTTCGACTGCGATCTCGGCCATGGCGCGGGCGCAGGCATAAGTGGTGATTTGGCTACAGGTGCGCCATTGGGTGCGCTCTCCTCTTGGATCGCGCTCGGCGAGACGGCTTACCACTTTTTTGAATGCGTTAAAGCCGCGTCGGTCCTCATCGTGTAACCCATAAAACCCCTGCCAATGGCTGATGAGTACAGCCGGTTCACCTGCGTCAATGAGGGCCGGTAGGCGGCCACCCTCCAAGTCGGGAGTGATGTACTTGTCGGGATCGGCCTCGCCATAGCCGGTCCAACTGCCGGTCCAGTCGCCGGTGGACGCGATGATTTCACCGGTGGCTTGGCCGGTTTGGCGGTCGGGGTACCACACGGGGGTTTCTACTATGTCCTCCCTAGAGACCCGCTGAAAAAAGTAGGGCACTGGGTTGCCCGTGACTTGGCGCACGGCCTCGCCAGCACAGCGGGCGTAAAAGGGCAGGGTGCGGCCGCCGAAGCCGCCCGGCGAGGTTACTCCTTGGGGCGTCAGGCCCACGGCGACTAGAATGCGGCACGCTTGGGCGATGTACTCGGTGACCAATTCCTCTTGGTCTTCGGGCAGCGCGGCCCAATCGTATTGCTCCCATATTCTGGAGGGGAGCGGCTGCAAAGTCTTGGGGTCTAGCACGAACGTGTGGGTGAGCATCTCGGGCGTGATGTCGAAGGCGGGGACGATGACTTCGCGGCACATGGCCAGCCATTCGTCTTGCTGGGCCTTGCTGAAAAGGGGCAGCCCCTCGTCGATGCGCCCTAGGGCCGCCGGGCAGGGCACTACTGAGAATTTGCCCCGGACGCCGCTTGCTAGGCACCACTCGGCAAATTCGCGGGTAAAGGACGTAGGATGGGCTACCGGCACATCCTCCCAGCGCTGGGGACGGCCCTCGGCGGTGGTGCGGTCGCGGAGGAAGAAATAGTTGAGGTTGACCAGCACCGTGGAATCGTCGAAGATGATGGACAAGGGCACCCGATCGAGGGCGTGGCGGGCGATTTCAGCAAACAGGAGCGTCCTCCTTCATAAAAAGCTGTCTAGTGAATAATCGACGTTACGCACTCCTCGCTCGGCTATTCCTCGCCGACCCTTTTGAGGCGGACGGCGGGCAGTCTTTTCAGTCGTTGGTTGAGCGGATCAACCTCAATGCCCACCGATTCGAGAGCCGTTACTCCGAGTAGTGGCTCGGCGTCCGCAGCGCCGAAGATAATCGTGCCGCCGACGAATTCGCCCATGAATTCGATTTGCCCGACCCCGATGTCGAGCTTGAGTTCGGCTCCATTGGCCAACTCATACGTCCGCTGGCCTTGCGGTTCAAGGCCGATAGCTTCGAGATGCTGCCTTGGGACGAGGCAATCCGTCGCACCGGTATCCACTAGAAAAAGCCCTTCCCAAGTGCGGTGTGGTGCGGCCGGATTGCGAATGGTTACGGTAACGTGCGTGGCTCCCATGTCCGTTCCTTTCTTCGGAGTTTTCCCGCTGCTCGTTAGAACTTCCAAGACGACA
>MKWU01006011.1_pt1 | contig 12660 bp, 7 predicted proteins | sample 809101 | NCBI WGS metagenome assembly MKWU01 (sample SAMN05860141, study PRJNA318959) | sponge metagenome | host: Aplysina aerophoba | place: Slovenia: Piran, Adriatic Sea, Gulf of Piran | collected 2013-05-07 | reverse complement strand
GAAGTAGCCCGGATTAGCCACCAAGAAGTCCGCGGCTCCGCTAAGTCATTCACCCTCCCGCAAACTGACTGCGTGACCTGAGCAGGAACCGCTGCCAAGGCTTCATGCCTAACCTGCTCTGTCGTATCCGGTTCGGTCGTTGGAAAGAATCTCCCCCATGACACAGGATCCGCTACGGTTACCAGGCTCACAGTCGCGGACTCGGGGTCCGCTAGTAAACCCGTTCCGTACGCCTCGGGCGTCGGTAAGGCTGTTCAAGATACTTCTGTGCCTCCCCAAGGGCGCCTTGGGTGTTGTCTCGAGTACGCAGGGCGAGTTGGTACTCGTTCACGGCACGATCACGCTGGTCAGTGATATCGAAGATATTTCCGAGGCTGATGTGCGCCCAGACTTCTGTCCACTCCGGCTCCCCATCGCCGTTCAGCGCTTCCCTAAACTGGTTGGCGGCCGACTGGTAGTTGTTCTGTCTGAAGAAGATCTCTCCGATGCGGTAGTGCGCCAGCGAACTGTAGCGGTTGATGTCCAGCGCTTGCTGATAGGTATCAAGCGCATCGTCGTAATAGCCAAGTTCCATGAGCTGCTCGCCCTTGCGAATCGCCACCTTTACGTGGATCGACTCGTCGTAGCGCAGGATGCGGCTTTTCGGGTCGAGGACTACCCTGCGCGGCTTGCCAAAGGTTTCGATCACATAGTCCGATGAGCGGCCCCGCACTTCGATCATTTCGTACTCGGGCTCGCCTTCGGTTTGGACTTCCACCTCGACGGGCATGCTAAAAGTGTCCATGTCTTGCGAGATCTTGCCCATCACGCGGAATCCCTTGCCCCCCCCGAGTCGATAGATGGTGTACTCCTGTGAGAACTCCGGCGTGCCCGTGTTCTCCGTCCATTGAATAATAAACGACTTCAGGCTCTTGCCACTGACAGACTCGGCTGTTTCCAGCAAATCCTCGGTGATCACGGAACTCCAGGCGTGCTTCTCTGCGAACTGCTTGAGCGTCGCAAAAAAGGCTTCGTCGCCCATGGTGAAGCGGAGCATATTCAGAACCATGGCGCCCTTGGAACCTGCGAGAGCATAGATTTCAGGCGAAAAATCCGGCAAGCGGCCGGCTTGCAATACGGGAATCTCGTCGTAGGTCAGCGCGTCAATCTGCGTATCCCGCAGGAAAACGATGAATTCGGTCTCGCCTTCGTTTTCTTCGATCTCGAGCATCGCGGCATACTTGGCCAAGCCCAGATCGAGCCAGGAATGATTGCGGTTCCCCGGAGAGATCACTGTCCGCCACCATTGGTGGGCGACTTCTGTCCCCAGCAGCAGACGATTTACGTCCTCGCCGATTCCGAAAGGACTGAGGAAGACGATGCCCGGCGCCGTATAGGCGTTCGGTGCATAATCGCCCGTCTCGATAACCGTCAGTGTCGTCGAGTAGGGGGGGCCGAACTTTTCTGTGAAGAAGCCCATGATGCGGCCAACCTCGGCGCCATATTCTTCAGCCAGATCCGCCGAGGCTGTCTTGAAATAGAGCAGCGTGTTGATGCCCTCGTAGTCCACGCGGACCGGCTTTTCTCGAACTACGGCGATGCTGCCGGGAAACGAGGGCTGCGTGAAAGTAAAGCTGTACTGAACCTTGTCGTCTGACTCGGATCTCGTACCGATGCCGCTTCCGACGACTTGATAGCCTGCCGGCACGGTGATATGCATCTCGGAGGAAAAGCGATCGGCAGCATAGCCGTTCACTGGGAACCAACGACCCGGGTAAAGCAAATAGGCACGGTCAGGGTCAATGGAAGCCAGGCTCACGCCCTGCACGGGCGAGTTCTCTACGCCCGTCAACTGCCCTTCGTACTGGAAGGTGACCGTGACAGGATTACCGACGACCAGAGCACCTGGGAAAGTGAGACGAACCTGATTGTCTTCGCGCACGCGGTCAACGGAAACATCGTCACCTTCGACGGTCACCACCCCGTTCACATTGAGGTTTGTATGCAGTTCGAAAACAACAAGATTCATAGCCTCCCGCGGCACGAAACGCACCTCTGCCAGTGCTTCGATCGAGCGGCCGAGTGGATCGATCTCGGCGTGTATGCGATAAAACTCGACGTCAATGAGCGGGACCTGCGTTTGGGCCCGACCCGGAGGAAGGAGCGCCAACGCGGTCAATAAAAGTGCCGCGAGCATAACCCGAGGAGCTAGGGCAGTTGTCTTCGCAGCCGCCGGCATGACGCCGGAACTGGCCGTGGTCCTAATCGTTCGCCTGCACATCAAATGTTGTCGCATATTACCTCCGCCGCCCGTTCTGCCGCTGGCCGGTCCCCGCTGAGGACTTCTGCTATGACCGACAGTTCCCGGCGCATCCGTTGTCTCTCATCTTCGTTCTCCAACAAGCGCCGCGCTTCGCCGGCGATCTTGTCGGCCGTGCAGTCCCACTGGATCAATTCCGGAACGATGAGGCGGTCAGCCAGCAGGTTGACCATGCTGTAAAAAGGCACATCCACGAGCATCTTCGCTACGAGCCAAGTTCCAAAACTGATCCTATAGAAGACAACCATCGGTGTCCCAAGCAGCGCAGTTTCGAGCGCCGCCGTGCCGCTCGCGACAAGCGCCAAATCGGCATGTCCGACTGCGTTGTGCAGATCATCTTCAACTACATGGACGGACGACCCGCCGATGCGTTGCAAAAAAAATGCTTTTCCCGTGGTGCGGGAGGCCGTTAGAACGAAGTCGGCTGGTATGCAGGTACTGATTTGCCGCACTGCCCCGAGCAGGTGTGGAAGGTGACGGGCAGCTTCGTTGCGGCGGCTTCCGGGCAGCAGGGCAATCACGGGCCGTTCACCGCTGAGCCCGAGTTCGCGCAAGAACTCGCCTCGCGATTTCGTTGTCTTCGTAACACGGCTGAACGGATGTCCAACGTACGTTGTCGGCACGCCGCGGTCTCGAAAGAACTTCTGCTCGAACGGGAAGATACACAGCAGGTGCGCCACCAAACGCCGGATCGCCCGGATCCTCCCCTTGCGCCAAGCCCACACCTGGGGCGCCACATACCAGAAGACCGGTATTCCCTGCCTCTTGAGGAAGCGGCACAGATCGATGTGGAACCCGGGTGCGTCCGTCACGATCGCAATATCCGGCCGCTCCCTGTGCACGGCACCGGCCATACGAAACAAGAGTCGATAGACGCGCGGCGCATGCAGAATCACTTCGAAGATGCCCACGATAGACAGGCTCTCGGTCCGTACTACAGGTCGCACGCCGGCCGCACGCATCCGCGGACCGGCGCAACCGAAGAATTCCGCCTCAGGAAAACAATCTCGCAACCGCTCGACAAGCTCAGCGGCATGTCGATCCGCTGAAGCCTCTGCCGCGGAAACCAGAATCTTCATCACGAATCATCAGGGAGCCGAGCATCTGGAAACCCACAGCGCGGGAACTCGGTATTGCGTTCCACGACTTTCCCCTGCACCGGACTTAAAAGCTGAACCCCAGCAAGAAGCGAAACGTGCGGCCGTCGTTCAGGGTGTTGGTTATGGCGCCGAAGTTAGGGGCAGCAACTTCGCGGCCAGGTTCGGCGAATTGCGGCGTGTTGAAGAGATTAACGGACTCCGCACTGAAGTTTAGCGCCATGTCGGTCTTCAGCGGCCAGCGGCGGGAAAGGGCCGCGTTGATGTTGCTGATACCATCCTTACGGAAGGTGTTTCGCCCCAGATTGCCACGGGCCTCGGTCGGATCAATAAACGAAAACGCCGAACGCGGCAGCAGTAGGGTAGAGGTGTCCGGATGTCCAATCGTACGGCCCAATACAGTGGGGGCAATGACGTGCGGCCGGTCGCTGCTGGCTCCGTCAACATTGCCGAAGCCCGGCCCGTCGGACCCGGTTCGCACACTGAACGGCGTTCCTGATTTCAGCAACAGGACGGTCGAGAAGCGCCAGCCGCCGAAGGCAGCGCGGAGCCATCGCGCCTGAACGTTCAGCCGGGGCGCCTCGTAGTTCACTCGCCACAAAGCGGCGTGCGGTTGATGGAAACTGCTGGGCCCTTTCATGTCCGCGTGAACATCGAACTCGGACTGCCCTCGAGCCGAAAAGCTATCGCGTCCGGCGGCAGTGTTCGTATAGTCGGCTCCGAGATCGATTGCTTTGCTGAACCAGTAGGAGGAGTCAACGGTCAATCCACGCCAGTTGTCCGAGCGGAACGTGATCTTTGCGGCGTCGTAGTAAGCGCGGGAGGAGTTCATTGTCTCGCGAATAATGAAGTATCGTTGGTTCGGCCGGCGCTGATTGACGGTCGCGGTCACCTGCGGGATACCGGGTACCGGGCGGGCGCGATTCGAGTTCCACGTTGCAAGCAGCTTGTGAGACCGGCTCCCCACGTAGCCGAGTTGCAATGTGTGCCTACTCTTGAGAGGAACTTCCCAAGTGAAGTTGTATTGGTGTGAGTAGGGAACGACAAGATCAGGGGAGATGCGAAAAATGTCGCTCCGTCCGTTGGGATCGAGAGCGTCGGGCCCCAGAGAGCTCAATGGATCGAGCAAGTCAGGAACGGGGATTGCCACACGCCGGCTGAGCGGGGGATTGTAGCGGACCTGCGCATAGGTAACTGGAAAGATCTCTCCGTAGTGGACGCCGTACGCGCTGCGAATGACTCCCCAGCCGTCACGCAGGCGATGTGCGAAACCAAAGCGAGGGGCGATGTTGTTGCAATCGCAGTCGTAGGGTATATCACTCAGATTGTTGACTTCCGACGGCGCTGCTGTCGGCGCGAACTGAAGCCCCGTGGTCAGGGTGAGGTCTTTCGTGGCGCGCCACTCATCGCCGATGTAGATCTGGCTGTCCCAGTTGCGAAAGCCGCGATAGACTTCACCGATAGATCCAAAAAACTCACTTGCCGTACCCAGGCGCAGATTGGTAATCGCGTCTCGACCGAAATCGAACCGGAAAGAAAACCCGCCTCGATGACTGCTGGACTCATAGCCGTTCACTTGCCGTCGGACAACTTCGAACCCTGTCGTTACCGTGTGGCGGCCACGCACCTGCTGCGCCCGGCCAGCGTAGCGGAACCTGTTCCACGCACGGTCGATGGGGACGCTCGTGTCAGGTCCCAGACCCTCGAGACCGCGGGTGAAGAGATTCGGACCGAGACTGGTTTCGTCAGGCGTGAGCAGAGACCCGAGCCTGTCGAAGCCGACAGAAAAGTCGGTCGTCGTTGTGGACGACCAAGCGTGAGTCCATGTAACGCGCGCGTCGTGTGACATTGTCATCGTGTCCGGGTTTTGCCCGGCGACAAGTTGGAAAGCGTCTACTTGTTGACCCGTGAAACGATACCGCATCACGAGAGCGTCATCGCCCCAGCTTTGATCGAGTTGGATGTCGCCGGCGTCGTTGTCGACTCCCTGAGGCGCGTTGGTGTTGAGGGCGCGCTCGTTGATATCAGTGCGATTCGGCGGCTCATCCGGATAGCCAGCCAGGGCCCGGGCGATAAAGTCACGTTTGGCGGGGTCGGTAGTGAGCGGCGTGCGTTCATCCTCTCGCGGCACCAGCACGTTGCCGTTCACATTGCCGCGCGAGTGCTGCTGGGCTCCCCGGAGTCCCAGGGAAGCACCTTTCCACAAGGGAACGTTCAACTGGAAGCCATAGTCGTTCTCGCGCGCCGGCTGCACTTTGCCTGCCTGGAAGAAAGACCTTGCGGTGAAGATGCTGTTCGAGTGCGCTTCATACAGACTGCCGCTAAAGCCCCTGGAGCCCGCAGGTGTTACGTGGAGCGGCTGGGAGGGTGCGCCTCCAAACTCGGAACCGAAATACCGGTGATCGACACTGAATTCCTCAACGGCGGTGGCGGTGGCGCCGATTCGGATGTTGAGGTCTTTAAGAACACTATTGTCAACAAGGTTTATCTTGACATTCTCGTTGCGGCGATTCTCGCCGGAGGAGATATCAACCTGACCCAAAAGGTTGAGTTCCGTACGGCTTGCTTCGAGGTTGCCAGGGAGCGACTCATCGGACTGCGCGGAGTCGTCAGGCTCGCTGGCGGAGGCCTCGCCTTTCAAGATGTCATTTGCCGCTGCTGACCGGTCTTGCCCGTTCTGTTCGGCCCAAACAACCGGGATCAACGCAACCAGGAGCCCCAAGGCGCAGGAAACGGCCCTGCCCGCCTTAGATGTCGAGGTTCTTGACATCTAAGGCATGCTCGCCGATAAAGTTGCGGCGCGATTCCACACTTTCGCCCATTAGCGTCGTGAAGATTTTATCCGTCTCGACGCTGTCGTCAGCGCGAACTTCCAACAGGCGGCGCGTCTCTGGATTCATGGTAGTGTCCCAAAGTTGGCCGGCGTTCATTTCGCCGAGGCCTTTGTAGCGCTGGATGGCGGCTCCCTTTGTGCCGATGCCCTTGATGCGCTCCATGAGCGAAACGCAGTCGCCGACCTCTTCTCTCGAATCCTTGGTCACGACGACGAACGGGGGCTTGTTGAAGGCGGCAATCTGCTTCGAGAGCGAGCGCAGACGGCGGTATTCGGGCTGGGCGGCTAGCTCCTTGTCGATGTTTCGCTCGCCCTCTGTGCCCTCTCGGAAAGAGACCTTGTAGGCCGAGTGCATCTCGTCGGGCAGAACGCGCACCTCGAGCCCACACTCCTTCAACCGACTTGCGAGTTCCCGGGCGTTAGCTTTCGTATCGAGATCATCCCTGTCGATCGGCAAATCGGGATCAGACAAGGTTTGGATGACCTGAGGGTTGCGCAGACGGCGGTCGAGCTTGCGAAACATGACCGCATATTCATCGACCTTTTCGAGGAAGCCGCGCAATTGGACGCTCCCCATCGAGTGGCCTCGCGTGCCATTACTGCCGTACTCGACGACGACATCTTCCATAGCGGATCGGATGATCTCCTTCGCGAACTCCGATTCGTCCTTGATGTAGACCTCCGAGCGACCGCGTTTGATTCGATAAAGCGGCGGCTGAGCGATGAAGACATGCCCGCGGTCGATCAACGCCCGCATCTGTCGGAAAAAGAACGTCAGCAGCAGCGTGCGGATGTGAGAGCCATCAATGTCGGCGTCCGTCATAAGGATCACCTTGTGGTAGCGGAGCTTCGAGATGTCAAAATCGTCGCTCCCGATCCCCGTGCCAAGAGCGGTGATCATGGCGCGGATCTCGTCATGCCCAAGCATCTTGTCGTAGCGTGCCTTTTCTACGTTGAGAATCTTGCCCTTGAGGGGAAGGATGGCCTGATTACGCCGGTCGCGTCCCTGCTTTGCGGTGCCTCCGGCCGACTCGCCCTCGACGATGAACAGTTCGGCGCACTCAGGATTTCTCTCCTGGCAATCAGCGAGCTTGCCGGGAAGCCCGGCCGAGTCAAGCGCCCCCTTACGGCGGGTAAGGTCGCGGGCTTTCCGGGCTGCTTCCCGGGCACGGGAAGCGTCGATCGCTTTCTGCACGATTTTCTTCGCGACAGATGGATTCATCTCGAAGTAGGCGCCGAGCTTATCATTCACAAAGGCGACCATGCTGCCCTGGATGTCGCTGTTGAGCTTGCTCTTGGTCTGTCCCTCGAACTGCGGTTGTGGCAGCTTCACGCTGACTACGGCGGTCAAGCCTTCGCGGACATCATCGCCGGACAGATTCTCCTTGACATTCTTGAACAGCTTGGTGGTCTGCCCGTAGGCATTGATGGTGCGCGTCAGCGCAGAGCGGAAGCCCGCTAGGTGCGCACCGCCCTCGATCGTATTGATCGTATTTGCGAAACTGTAGACGTTTTCGGAATAACCATTGTTGTATTGGAGAGCGACCTCCATCGACAACGTGCCTCCGTCACCGAACGGCCGCTCCTCGTCTATGTGAATCGGCTTAGGATGCAAAGCCTGCTTGCCACGGTTCAAGTACCCTACGAATTCCGAGATCCCACCCTTGAAGTGAAAGTCTTGCGGCTTGCGGCTGTCATCGCGCTCGTCCACGAGAACGATCTTCAGTCCCCCGTTCAGGAAAGCCATTTCACGCAGACGCCGCGCGAGGATGTCGTAGTTGAATTCAGTAACCGTGAAAATCTCCGCGTCAGGCTTGAACGTGATCTTCGTACCGGTCTTGCGGCCGGCCCGGCCGGCTTCTCGCAGACTGTCGACCGGAACACCTCTCTTATACTCCTGCTCCCAAGCCGAACCCTCACGCCAGATCCTGAGCGTCAACCACTCTGATAGTGCATTGACACAACTCACGCCAACGCCGTGGAGTCCGCCGGAGACCTTGTAGCTGTTCGAGTCGAACTTACCGCCGGCATGCAGCTTGGTCATCACCACTTCCGCCGCGGAAACACCCTCTTCCATCTTGACGGCAACCGGAATGCCGCGACCGTTATCAACTACGGTCAGAGAGTTGTCGAGGTGGATGGTGACAGAGATCTCGGAACCGTGACCGGCAAGGTGTTCATCAACGGAGTTGTCGACGACTTCGTAAACGAGATGATGAAGACCGAGCTCGCCGGTTGAGCCAATGTACATCGCCGGGCGGAGCCGAACCGCCTCCAGGCCCTCAAGCACCCGAATGCTATCAGCACTGTAGTCTTCAGAAGGAATTACCTGTTGTTGCAGCATCCTCCGTATCTCGACCTGTCCTTAAATCCTCATTGGCATCACGATGTAGCGGTAGTCGAAGCGGTCCGCGCTCGGTAAACGCAGCTCGCCGGCGCCGTTTTCACCCCGCAGTCCGAATTCAACCGTTTCCGATTCGACGGCGCCCAGGTAGTCAAGCAAGTACTGCGCATTGAAACCGACCTTGAACTTCTCGCCATCGTACTCAACCGGTATCGACTCCTCACTTTCTCCAGCCTCCGATCCACTTGAGACCAGCTTGAGGTTGTCGGAGTCGAGTTCGAAGCGGATCGCGTGGGAACGATCATCGGCGAACTGTGCAACCCTCCGAACTGCGGCCAGCGATTCTTCTCGCCCAAGAACGAGAATATTGCCCCGCTCTTTCGGCAGCACTCGCTCATAGTCCGGGAACTGGCCGGTTAGCTTGCGCGAGATCAAGAGCCGCTCGCCGCACCGGAAATAGAGATGATTCTCGTCCGTGGCGAAGTCAAGCACCAGAGAGTCGCCAGCCTCAGAGGCAAGCTTCAGTACCTCAGCCATGCCCTTCTTGGGAACCAGTGATTTGAGATGGCCGCTAATACCCTCAAAGGCCTGCGAAGCCTCGATGTACGAGAGCCGATGGCCATCGGTCGTGACCATCACCAGCCCGTCTTCCCTGAGCAACATCAGCCCACCGGTAAGGGTATAGCGTGACTCTTCATTTGCAACCGAGAAGATCGTCTTTGAGACGACATTCGCCATCAGAGCAGCGGGGATTTTAGTAACGGGCGCCGGCATCGCGGGCAGATCCGGGAAATTCTCTGGAGACAGCCCTGCAACACGCGTTCGTGATCGACCGCAAACCAACGCAGCCGAGTGCTTCTCCGAGACCTTGATCGAGAGTTCCGCATCCGGAAGCAGGCGGACATAGTCCAGCAGCTTTCGGGCGGGAAGCGTTGTCGATCCCGCCTTCTTGACGGTTGCCTGGCAGGAGCTACGGATTCCCAACTCAAGGTCCGTGACCGTCAGCACCAGTGTGTTGTCTTGAGCCTGCAATAGGACATTTGACAGCACGGGTATGGTAGTTTTCTTCTCAACCACCCCCTGGCCCAGGCTCAGTTCCTTGACCAAGTCAGCCTTCCTGACCGTGAGTTCCATGTGATCTGCTTCCAGCCTGCAAGATCTGCAGGCCCGTGCGCTCAAGAGTATGATTTTTGTTAAAGAGAACTTCTTGGTTACATCAGATTCATAGTAGCTGTGAACCTGTGGAAAAGTCGCTCAAACGACTGTTATTCAGCACTTTACAGTGTACCAGACTCCGTGGACGGATGTCCTCCTCTTGTGTGTTTCCGTTGGGTTGCAAAATCCTCGATCCGGGCTCTTGAGGGAGCGTGAGGCGGATTGTGGATAAAGTATCGATCTCTAATTGATTCTATCAGTTAGCCGTTGGAGGAGGGTGTCAATTTCCTGATCACCGCGACGTTGCGATTCGATCTTGCGGACGGCGTGCAACACGGTCGTGTGATGCTTGCCGGCGAAGGCTTTCCCGATGTCGGGCAGCGAGAGCTCTAGCAGTTCCTTCGCGAGATACATGGCGATCTGTCGGGGGTAGGCGATCGACCTTGTGTTGGTTCTCTCTTTGAGTTGGGCCAGTTCGAGCCCGAAGTGTTCAGCGACGACTCTGAGCACTTTATCAAGGGTTGCTCTTGAGCCCCCGGATGCAGTCACGGACTCCAGGGTTTGCTTAGCCATTTCAAGAGTGACCTCGGAGCGCGTCAGTGAGGCAATGGCCATGAGGCGTGTGAGCACTCCTTCAAGCTCACGGATATTCGACTTCAAGTGCGTGGCCAAGTAGATACGGACCTTGTGGCTTAACGAAAGAGACAGCTCTTCTGCCTTGTGGTCGAGGATCGCCAACTTGGTTTCGAGGTCGGGCGCCTGTATGTCAGCCATTAGGCCCCACTCGAACCGTGATCGGAGCCGGTCGACTAGCCCCGAGATCTTGTTCGGCGGGCGGTCGCTCGATATGACAATCTGTTTCTGAAGGTTGTGTAGCGTGTTGAAGGTGTGGAAAAACTCCTCTTGTGTGCGTTCTTTCGAGCCAAGCGTTTGGATGTCGTCAACGAGAAGCACATCGGCCGACCGGAAGCGCCGGTGGAAGGAACCCATGCGGTCGTAGCGGAGCGAGTTGATCATCTCGTTCATGAACTCTTCGCTCGAGACGTAGACGACTTGGAGCCGCGGAAAGTGTGACTGTGCCTGCTGGCCGATCGCGTGCATGAGATGAGTCTTGCCCATCCCCACCCCGCCGTAGATGTAGAGGGGGTTGTATGCACGAGCCGGGTTTGTTGCAACCGCGCGTGCTGCTGCATGAGCCAGTTCATTGCATGAGCCGACGACAAAGTGGTTGAAAGTGTATCGGTCGTTGAAAACGCCGGTTGTGCTGGAGAAGTCGAACACTGTTTGGGTAGCAGAATCCTCGTAATGCGGTGGTCGCGGCGATAGTTGAGGGGCTACGGCAAAACGGAGTGCTGCGACACCGATACCGAGATGTCTCCCGGCAGAGAGGATTCTTTCGGTGAACTCGTCCTCGATCCAGCGCTTGGCACTGAGACTGGGCACGATGAGGTGGAGCGCTTTCGAGTCATCAAGATGGCTGAAGCGAACAGGCTCAAGCCAGTTCTCAAAGCTCTCAGGACTGATCTGGGGCTGGAGGCTCTTGACGATTTGCTGCCACGGATTCATGCGTCTGCGTCTGGTACCCAGCAAGCACAAGAGCGAGGGTATTCCTGCTTATGAATTACGACTTACGGTTGTCCCGAGGGATGGCAAGCGGCGATACAATTCTCAACCGCGCCGAAGGAGACAGTAGTGTAACATGGCGATCTTTGCACTCGACAAAGTTAGTGGCGGAAAATTCCACATGCCGCGAAACCTAATGGGCAGTTGGAGATGAGCGGTTTACACGGCCGCTCAGGAGAACAGAAACCGAGCCGTCTGTTACGACAGTACCGGAAGGATTTGTTTGGTCTGAGCCGAAGGTAGCACTTCGTTCAGCGAACCCTGGCGGTAGCCCTCGAGATCAAGCGTGACGTAGCGGAACCCGATGGCCCGGAAGTCCTCGGTGAGACGCGCGGCCATCGTGGGGTCGAGCGCACGCGCGAGTTCGTCCTTGCCGACTTCGATGCGCACCAGTTCGCCGTGATAGCGTACACGATAGACCCGAAAGCCGAGTTGCTTCAGCGCCTCCTCGCCCTGTTCGACGAGCCGGACATTCTCTCGTGAGACCTTGGTGCCGTAGGGAATGCGCGAACTGAGACAGGCGGCGGCCGGCCGGTTCCAGGTAGGGAGACCTACGTTCTTGGAGAGCTCACGGATCTCCGCTTTTGTGAGCCGCGCTTCGAGTAGCGGCGCGCGGACACCGTGGTCCTTGGCGGCTCGATGACCAGGGCGGAAGTCCGACGTGTCATCAACATTCACGCCATAGACAATGTTCTCGTAGCCGAGCTTGTCACCGACCTCCTTGAGGCGCGTGAAGAGCTCATCCTTGCAATGGAAGCAGCGGTTGGAGTCGTTCTTCACGTACTCCTCGTTCTCGAACTCGTACGTGTTGATGTATTGGTGCCGCAGGTTAAAGCGCTTGACGAAGTCTTCGGCGTCGCGCTTGTGCGATTCCGGAATGGATGCCGAGTCGGCCGTGATGGCGAGAGCGTCGCCACCCAGTACCTTTCCTGCGGCCCAGGCGAGATAGGCCGAGTCCGTTCCGCCGGAGTAGGCCACCATCACACGCCCCATCGTCCGCAAGATGGCGAAAAGCTGATCCTGCTTAGCGTTGAGTGACCTGGAATTCACGTAAGACATTATAGCTATAACGCCCCGAAAAGTGACTCTCATGCATGTCGGCATAGACTAGGCAGTGAGGGAAAGACGGATGCTCGCTCTTGCTCGACCTATTGAGTCCCGCATAATATATAGTAACCTTAGGGGGGCGGTGGACCCCTGAAGTGAGACAAGCCGGTAAGCAGGTTTTCCCCATTTGCTGAAAAATGGTGGGCTGGGGAACGGCCCTCATAGTAAACTCTTCGTCGGCTGGCGAAGCGGAGGCGGGCTC
>MKWU01006010.1_pt1 | contig 12661 bp, 17 predicted proteins | sample 809101 | NCBI WGS metagenome assembly MKWU01 (sample SAMN05860141, study PRJNA318959) | sponge metagenome | host: Aplysina aerophoba | place: Slovenia: Piran, Adriatic Sea, Gulf of Piran | collected 2013-05-07 | reverse complement strand
AGAAACCAACGAACCAAGCAACCAACCTACCAACCGACCAACAGAACAGCAGACCAACTGACCAACCGACCAAGCAACCAACCAACCAAACAAGCATGCAACCAACCACACACCCACCCGACCAACAAACCAACCAATCAACCAACCAACCAAGCAACCAACCAACCAAGCAAACAAATCAACAACAAAACCAACCAGCCAACTAACCGACCAACCGATCGACAGACCATCCGACCAACCAAGAAACCAACCCAGCAACCAACCAACAGACGAACAGACCAACTAACCATCCAATAAACCAACCAACAGTCCAACCGACCCACCAACCAAACAACGAAGCAACCAACAAAGCAACCATCCAAGCAATCAACGAACCACCAACCAACCAACCAAGCACCCAACAAACCGACCAATACACCAACTAACCAACCAACCAACCAACCACCAAACCACCCGACAAACACCCCAACAAACCACCAAACCAACCAACCAAGCAACAAACCAAACAAAGGAGCAAACAAAAAAAAACAACAACAAAACCAACCAACCAACCGACCAACCAACCAACCAACTGTCCAACAGACCAACCGACCAACCAAGCCATCAACAACAACCCAAGCAACCAACCAACAGTCCAACCGACCCACCTACAAACCAAACAACTAACCAACCAAACAACCAACAAACCCAGTTACCTACAACCTAGATACCAAGCAACCAACCAATCAACCAACCAAGAGTCCAACCAGCCAACCTACCAAACAACCAACTAACCAACCAACAAACCAACAATCCTAGCTGCCTACAACCCAGCTACCAAGCAACCAATCAAGCAAGCAACCAAACAACTAAATAACAAAACAAACAACCAAGCTCCCAAAGAAACAACCAACAGTCCAACCTACCCACCTCCCAACCAACCAACTAAAAAACCAACCAATCAACAAACCCAGCTACCTACAACCCAGCCACCAAGCAACCAACCAATCAACCAACCAAACAAACAACCAAACAAAGAACAAAACCAACCATCCAACTAACCAACCAACCGACCAACCAAGCAACCAACTAACCAACGGACCGACCAAACAATCAACCAACCAACCACAAAACTAACCAAGCAACCAACCAAACAAACCAACCAAGCAACCAACCAACCATCCGACCAATCCACCAACGGACCAACTGACCATCCGACCAACCAGCCAACCATGCAACCAACCAACCACCAATCAACCTACCAAGCAACCAACCAACAGACAAACAGACCAACTAACCAACCAACCAACCAACCAACAGATCAACCGACCTACCAACCAACCAACCCAGCTACCAACAACCCACCAACCAAGAAACTAACAAAGCAACCAACCAAGTAACCAACCAACATCCAACCCACCGACCAAGCACCCAACCAACCGAGCAGCAGACCAATTAACCAACCAACCAACCAACCAAGCAACCAACCAACCAAGCAACCAACCAACCAACCAACCAACCAACGGACTGACTAACCTAGCAACCACCAACTTACCAACCAATCAACCATACAAACCAATTTACAGTCTGACCGATCCTCCTTATAACCAACTTCCTAATGAACCAACCAACCCTCAAACCCAGATACTAAACAACCAAGCAAACAAGCAACCAACCAAGCAACGAACCAACCAAACAACCAACCAACCAAATACTCAAGCAACTAAACCAACTAACCCACCAACCTACCGACCAACCAACCAACCAACCAACCTACCAACCGACCAAATGAACATCCAACCAACCAACCAACCAAGCAACCTACCAACAAACCAACCGTCTAACTAATCAACCAACCAACCAACCTACATTTCATCTGATCCACCTACCTACCAAACAACTACGCAACCAACCATCTAACAAACCCAGCTACTTACAACCCAGATACCAAGCAACCAACCAAGTAACCAACCAATTAACCAACCAACCCACCTTACACCAAATCTACCAACCAATAGTCAAACCAACCAACCTACCAACCAACCAACAAACCAACCATCCAACAAACCTAGCTACCTACAACCCAGCTACCAATCAACTAGCCAACAGTCCAATAGACTCACCTACCAAATTACCAACAGTCCAACCAACCCACCTACCAACCAACTAGCATTCCAACCGATCCTCCAACCAACCACCTAAAGAACCAACCATCCATCAAACCCAGCTACCTACAAGCCAGCTACCATGCAACTAAGAAACCAACCAACCAAACAAACAAACAAACAAAACAACCAACCGACCTGCCAACCAACCATCTGACCAACCAACCAACCAACCAACGGACAGACTATACAATCAACTAACCGACTAACTAACCAACCGACCGACCAATGAACCATCCGACCACAAGACCGTCCAAGCATCCAAACATTGTAACAAACCATCCAAGCAACCAACGAACCATCAGACCATCCCACTAACCGGCCAACTGAGCATACGAACAACCTACCAAACAAGCAAACAACCAAGCAACTATGGAAACAATCAAACAAACGAACAGCTAAACAAACCAACCAACAAACCGTCCAAACGATCAACAGACCATCCGACCAACCAAGGAACCACACAAACCACCTACCAATCAACCTTCTATTTAAAAAATCAACCTTCCCAGCCACCAACTAACCAACCAACAGATTCACCGACACACCAACCCACCAACCTAGCTACAGGCAACCCAGCAACCAAGCAAACAACTTTGCAACCAACCAAGCACCCAAAGTACCAACCATTGCCCAATGGACCCACCCACCTACTAACCAACTCAAAAACGAACCAACCAAAAACTGCAAGTGACATCCTAGCTACCAAACTACCAACCAACCAACCAACCAGCTAACCAACCAACTAGTCAACCAACCAATTAAACAAACAAACACACCAAAACCAACCAAGCAACAAACCAAGTATCCGACCAACCAGTCACCCAACCGACGAAATAGCCAACCAAGCAACCAACAGCCAAAGAACCACTAATCCTGCCATAAAACGAAGCTTCAAAGTAATAATCAGCAACCAAGCAATCAAGCAATTAACAAAACTACCAACCAATCAACAAATCTACTAAGCAACAACGTATCTCGCCATCAGCCAATCAACGAACTGCCCATCCAAACTTATCATCAACTAACCAAGCTATCATGCAACCAATCAACCAACTACTCAAATAACCAACCAAGCAATTAAACACCCATAAAAAGATCATCCAACCACCGAAGGTAGCTTGCAACCCTGCAACAAACTAGCACCCAGCCGACGGACTGATGAACCGAACAACAAACCATTGTATGCTATTAAGGACTTTACCTTATTTAGAAATGTACATGTAGCCAGTATTGCTTACGCTATGTTTTCAAAAACATAATTGCTTCAATTGTATCATAATCAATGCACGCAATTTGCATGCACGTATTCCACTGTACAATGAGGTGTAATGAAGGCTAATTAGGTTTGATAATATTAATGGATACTATACCATAGTACTGTTATTAAATTATATACTATGGGCACAAGTATGTGGGTTATATAAATTAAGTTGTACTTATTTAAACACAAGTAGAAACAATTAAAAATATATATAAATAATTATGAAATATACCAATTTAGTTCAGGTTCGAACTTAATTACACTTAAATCAATTACTCTTTATTTAAAGCAATATATTAAGAATAAAGCTAAAATTAAATTCTTATATCATAATGATTATATTCATATTCAAACATAAAATTTTCATTGCATTAATTGCACAATTAATGTATTAAGATAGTTTTTGTAATTTTATTAATTAGTTAATATACATTTTTCAATTGTTTGAATAATGTCGGCATAATTTTTTTCATCATTTTTATTTCTTTTTTTTTTTTTTCTTTTTTTTTTTTTTTTTTTTTTTTTTTTTTTTTTTTTTTTTTTTTTTTTTTTTTTTTTTTTTTTTTTACCAATATTTTATTTCTTTTTTTTGAAATCTTATTTTAGTTTCTTTTTTTGCACAATTTTTTTTATAAATATTTTCTTTTAATAGTAATTTTGTCTTTTTCTTTTTTTCCTAATTGTCCTTTTTCTTTTATTTCTTTTTGCATTGTTTTTACTATATTTTTTTTTTTTCATGAAATATTTCTCGCTTTTTCTTTTTTCACACAGTAATTCTTTTTTTTCATTATCTTTTACTTTTTTCTTCATTCTTATTACTTTATTTCTATTTTTCCATCTATTTCTTTTGGTTTGATTTCATTAATTTTTTCGTTAATCATTAATTCAATGCCATACAGGTTTTTAGGCCTATTTACAGCGTTTAAAAAGTTCCAAAAACATTCGTCATGAAAAGAGTCTATGGAACTGTTACCCTACGCAGAGCCTCATAAAACGTTTGAACGTCATCGGGGACCAGATAAAGCGATCGAAAACTATTACCGGACATCCAGCGTTTAACGCTTTGCCTCGCCCTTCGGGACTTATAAAGAGTTTAAAAGTTTTGCCCGCCCTTCGTAACCTCATAAAGCGTTTAATCGCCTTTCCCTGCTCTCCGTATACTGATAAAGCGTTTAACACTTTCCCGTCCTCCCGGGGCCTGAAAAAGAGTTTAAGGGCATTGCCCGAGCCACCGGGTACTGATAAAGCATTTATATGCTTTGCCCGACCCTCCGGAGCCTGATAAAGCGTTTAAACGCTTTGCCGGGCCCCCCGGGGCCTGATAAAGCGTTTAAACGCTTTGCCGGGCCCTCCGGGGCCTGATAAAGCGTTTTAATGCTTTGCCGGGCCCTCCGGGGCCTGATAAAGCGTTTAAACGCCTTGCCGGGTCCTCCGGGGCCTGATAAAGCGTTTAAACGCTTTGCCGGGCACTCCGGGGCCTGATAAAGAGTTTAAACGCTTTGCCGGGCCCTCCGGGGCCTGATAAAGCGTTTAAACGCTTAGCCGGGCCCTCCGGGGCCTGATAAAGCGTTTAAACGCTTAGCCGGGCCCTCCGGGGCCTGATAAAGCGTTTAAACGCTTTGTCGGGCCCTCCGGGGCCTGATAAAGCGTTTAAACGCTTTGTCGGGCCCTCCGGGACCTGATACAGCGTTTAAACGCTTTGTCGGGCCCTCCTGGGCCTGATAAAGCATTTAAACGATTTGCTGAGCCCTCCGGGGCCTGATAAAGCGTTTAAACGCTTCCCGGACCCTCCGGGCCTGATAAAGCGTTTAAACGCTTTCACCTGCCCTCAGGAGTCTGATAAAAGGATTAATAGCTTGCTCGGCCCTCCGGGGCCTGATAAAGCGTTTAAACGCTTTGCCGGGCCCTCCGGGGCCTGATAAAGCGTTTAAACGCTTTGCCGGGCCCTCCGGGGCCTGATAAAGCGTTTAAACGCTTTGCCGGGCCCTCCGGGGCCTGATAAAGCGTTTAAACGCTTTGACCTGCCCTCAAAAGTCTGATAAAAGGATTAAAAGCTTGCTCGGCCCTCCGGGGCCTGATAAAGCGATTAAACGCTTTCCCGGGCCCTCCGGGGCCTAATAAAGCGTTTAAACGGTTTGCCAAGCCCTCCGGGGCCTGGTAAAGCGTTGAACGCTTTGCCGGGCCCTCCGGGGCCTGATAAAGCGTTTAAACGCTTTGCCGGACCCTCCGGGGCCTGATAAAGCGTTTAAATGCTTTGCCGGCCCACAGGGGCCTGATAAAGCGTTAAAACGGCTTCTGCGGACCTCCGGGACCTGATAAAGTGTTTAAACGCTTTGCCCGAACCTCTGGGGCCTGATAAAGGGTTTTAAACCTTTCCCAGGCCCACCAGTGCCTGTTAAAGAGTTTAAAACGCTTGCCTGCAACACCAGGGCCTTGTCAAGCGTTAAAACGGATTCCCTGGCCTCCTGTTCCTGATAAAGCGTTTAAACGCCTTCCAGCGCCTGATTAAGCGTTCAGACGCTTTGCCCGGTCCTCCGGGGCCTGATAAGTCGTTTAGGGGCTTTGCCCGGCCCTCCGGGGCCCTTTAAGGCGTTTAGACGCTTTGCACGGCCCACCGAGGCCTAATAAAGCGTTTAGACACTTTCCAGGACGTCCGGGTCTGAAATAGCGTTTAGACGCTTTGACCGGCCCTCCGGGACCTGATAAAGTGTTCAGACGCTTTGCCCGGCACTCCGGGTCCTGATAACGCGTTTAGACGCTTTGCCCGGCCCTCCGGTGCCTGATAAAGCGTTTGGACGCTTTGCCAGGCCCTCCGGGGCCTGATAAAGCGTTTAGACGCTTTGCCCGGCCCTCCGTGGACTGATAAAGCGTTTAGACGTTTTGCCCGGCCCTCCGGGACTGAGAAAGCGTTTAAACGCTTTGACCTGCCCTCAGGAGTTTGATAAAAAGATTAAAAGCTTTGCTCGGCCCTCCGGGGCCTCATAAAGCGATTAAACGCTTTCCCGGGCTCTCCGGGGCCTAATAAAGCGTTTAAACTGTTTTCCGGGCCCTCCGGGGCCTGATAAGCGTTGAACGCTTACGGCCCCCCAGTCCTGATAAAGCGTTTAAACGCTTTGCCGGGCCCTCCGGGGCCTGATAAAGCTTTTAAACGCTTTGCCGGGCCCTCCGGGGCCTGATAAAGCGTTTAAATGATTTGCCGACCATCAGGGGCCTGATAAAGCGTTAAAACGGCTTCACCGGACCTCCGGGACATGATAAAGTATTTAAAAGCTTTGCACGGACCTCTGGGGCCTGATAAAGGGTTTTAACGCTTTCCCAGGCCCTCCAGTGCCTGTTAAAGAGTTTAAAACGCTTGCCTGCCACAACAGGGCCTTGTAAAGCGTTTAATCGGATTCTCTGGCTTCCTGTTCCTGATAAACCGTTTAAAAGCCTTCCAGCGCCTGATTAAGCGTTCAGACGTTTTGCTCGGTCCTCCGGGGCCTGATAAGTCGTTTACAGGCTTTGCCCGTCCCTCCGGGGCCATTTAAGGCGTTTAAACGCTTTGCACGACCCACCGAGGCCTGATATTGCGTTTAGACACATTCCAGGACGTCCAGGCCTGAAATAGCGTTTAGACGCTTTGCCCGGCCCTCCGGGGCCTGATAAAGTGTTTAGACGCTTTTCCGGCCCTCCGGGACCTGATAAGCATTTAGATGCTTTGCCCGGCCCTCCGGGGCCTGATAAAGCGTTCAGACGCTTTGCCAGGCCCTCCGGTGCCTGATAAAGCGTTTAGACGCTTTGCCCGGACCTCCAGGGCATGATAAAGCGTTTAGACGCTTTTCCCGGCCCTCCGGGGCCTGAGAAAGCGTTTAGTCGCTTTGTCCGGCCCTCCGCGGCCTGATAAAGCGTTTAGACGCTTTGCCCGGCCCTCAGGGGCCTGATAAAGCGTTTAGTCGCTTTGGCCCGGCCCTCCTGGGCCTGATAAAGCGTTTAGACGCTTTGCCCATCCTTCTGGGGCCTGATAAATCGTTTAGACACTTCCCTGCCCTCCGGGGCCTGATAAATTGTTTACACGCTTTAGTCGGCCCTCTGGGACCTGATAAAGCCTTTAGACACTTTGCCCGCACCTATTGGGCCTGATAATTCATTTACACGGTTAGCCCGGCCCTCCTGGGCCTAATTAAGTGTTTAGACGCTTTGCCCGGCCTTCCGAGGCCTGATAAAGCGTTTAGACGCTTTGCCCAGTCGTCCGGGGCATGAAAAGGCTCTAAGACGCAGTGCCCGGCCCTCCGGAGCCAGATAAAGCGTTTAGACGCTTTGTCCGGCCTTCCGTTGCCTGATAAAGCGTTTAGACGCTTTATCCTGCCTTCCGGGGCCTGATAAGCGATTAAACGCTTTGCCCAGTTTCCCGTAGACTGATAAAGCGTTTCCACTCTTTGCCTGGACCTCCAGGGCTAATTATATTTAGAGGCTTTTCCCGACCCTCCGGGGCAAGATAAAGCGTTTAGACGCTTTGCTCAATCTTCCGGTGCCTTTTAGAGCGATTAGACGCTTTGCCCGGCTCTCCAGGGCCTGATAAAACATTTATATGCTTTACCGGCCCTTCGGGTCCTGTTAAAGTGTTTAATCACCTTTTTCCGCTCTGCAAGGCCAGATAGTGGTTTGAAAGATATTCTTCGTCATCCTGTACCTGAAGGCTCGATTAAAACTTTATCGTATTATTTGGCTTTGATAATGGGTTAGAACAATTTGATGAAGCCGTCAGGACTTGATAGTCCGTTTGATCTTTGTTCAGGATACCCCTGAATACATAGAACGTTTGCACTCTTTTCCGAGCCATTCGGGTAGTGACACAACAGTTTGATTGAATATACGTATTGAAAAAAATTTCGTAGCAAAAAAACATTTTCAAAAAAAAAAAATCAGAAAAATCAGAAAAAACAAAGAAAATATCAAGTATGAGATAAATGTCAAAATAAAAGAAAGTGTAGAATTGAGAAAAAAAATAAAAATAAAAATGGGGGAAATAATTTTAAAAAATGCAAAAAAAGAATAAAAAAAAAGGAACAGATAAAACAAAAAAAGTCAACAAATTGAAAAACATCGAAAAAATAAAGACAAATGAAAAAAATGTTAAAAAAAAGATATAAAAAATGTAAAAAGAGAAAAAATTAATAATTGATTAAATGAAAAAAGTAGGGATGAAATAAATAGAAAAATTTGAGAATTTGAGAAAAAGAGAAAAAAGATTGGAAAAAGACCAGCCACCGGTATCAAAGTACCACTCAACGGAGCCGGAATTGCGCACAGTGCCGTGTGGCTGACCTTCCCGCTCGAATGGGGAACAAGAAATGGGATTCTAACCCTGGAGATTTAGATTGGCACACTGAGTGATTGCATAACTGGCCAACCCGGTGCACCTATGTAGGTAAAGCGATTTAGAAACAACCAAGGAAAATTGTGTTTAATAGTCGATTGTTATAAATTGTAAATTTATCAAAATAATGTAATTAAAATTTAATAATAAAAGCAATTAAATTTTAAAACATTTAATGCGCAATTCATTACATTGGAGTCTTCCACAGCTTTTATCAAATATCCTGAAGTTGTTTTTCTTCCTTGTTTGAGTTTCTTACCTGATCATATTGATATCCTTGAAGGTAATGTACAAACATTAAGCATTAACAGCAGCTTTTGTTCAGAATACATTTGAGTGACTGGGATACCTGATCCACTTCAACCAAATACTAAAACTTCGTTCTGAACTGGGACAACCTGTAAACCTTGAATCATTAATGTAACTTTATTTATTACATAATAAAGACTGCTAGTTGCCTTAAACTCCATTGTGATTGGAGGTAATTCCACCTTTAGAGAACAATAGGTCTCTTTTGTGTCCTTACTTTTAGGGAGAGTTAACTATGTAATACCGAATTTTCTGCATGCAAAATGTATGGATTATATTAATACATTAAAAGCCAATATGGATATTCAAGCATGGATATTGGTACGTATGTTGCTTGGATGGTTGCTTGGGTGCTTGGTTGTTTGATCAGCACCTTGCTTGGTAGGGTGGTTGGTTGATTGGTTGGTTGATATGTTGCTGACTTGGTTTCTTGGTCGCTAGGTTAGTTGATTAGTTTGTTGGTTGGTTGGTTGGTAGATTCGTTGGTTGGATGGTTAGTTGAATGCTTGTCGCTTGTTTGGTTGTTTGGTTGGTAGCTTCAGTTGACTGGTTGGTTGGTACGTTGGTAGGTTGGTTGGACTCTCGATGGGTTGTTGGGTTACTTGGTTGGTCGGTTGGTTGGAAGGTTGTTTGTTTGTTTGGTGGGTTGTTAGGCAGCTTGGTTGATTACTATCTTGGTCGGTTGGTGGGTTGCTTGGTCGCTTGGATGGTAGGTTGGGATGTGTGGTTGCTTGGTAGCTTGGTTGGTTGATTTCTTGGCTAGTTGGTTAGCTGATTGGTTGGTTGAGCGGTTGCTTACTTGGTTGCTTAGTCGCTTGTTTGCTTGGTTGCTTAGTCGATTGTTTGGTTGGTTGTTTTGTTGACTGGATAGTTTGTAGCTTCGTTGGTCGGTTGGTAGGAAGGTTGGTTGGGTGGTACGTTGGTAGGTTGGTTGGCTGCTTACTTACTTGGTGGCTTGCTGGGTTGCTTGGATGGTTGGTGGGTTGGTGGGTTGGTTGGAGGGTTCGTGGGTTGGTGGGTTTTATGGTACCTTGGATGGTTGGTAGCTTGGTTTGATGGTGGGTTAGTTGGTTGGTGGGTTTCTTCGTCGCTTGGTTGGTTGGTTCGGTGGTGGATTGGATGGTTGCTTGGTAACTTGGTTGGTTGATTGAATGGTTGGTAGCATGGTTGCTAGGTAGCTTGGTTGGTAGCTTGGTTGGTCCTTTGGTTACTTGGTTACCTACTGGGTAGTTGGGTTGATTGGTTGGTTGGTGGGTTGGTAGGTTGGTTAGTGGGTTGGTTGTAGCTTGTTTGGTTGGTAGCTTGGTTGGTTGTTGGTTTGGTTGGTAGGTGGGTTCCTTGGTCGCATCGCTGTTTGTTTGGGTGGTGGGTTGTTAGTTTGCTTGGTAGCTTGGTTGGTTGGTTGGTTCCTTGATTAGTTGGTTCGTTGCTTCCTTGGTAGCTTGGTTGCTTGGTCGCTTGGTTGGTTGGTTGGTTGGTTGGTTTGTTGGTAGGTTGGTTGGTAGGTTGGTTGGTTGGCTGGATGGTTGATTGCTTGGAAGCTTGGTTCTTTGGTTGGTTGGTTGGTTGGTTGGTTGGTGGGTTGGTGGGTTATCTTGTTGTTTGGTTGGTTGGTTGGTTGGAACGTAGATTTGTTGGTTGGTTGGTTGGTTGGTTGCTTGGTGGGTTGTTGGGTTACTTGGTTGGTTGGTGGGTTGGTTGGTTGGTTGGTGGGTTTGTGGGTTGGGGGGTTGGTTGGTAGCTTGGTTGGTTGGAAGCTTGGTTGTTTGTTTGGTGTGTTGGTGGGTTGGTTGGTTGGTTTGTGGGTTGGTGGGTTGTTTGGTAGCTTGATTGGTTAGTTTCTTGGTTCCTTGGTGGGTTGTTGGGTTGCTTGGTTCTTTGGTGGGTTGGTGGGTATGTTGGTGGGTTGGTAAGTTGGTTGGTTGTTTGGTTGATTGGTTGGTTAATTGGTTGGTTGATCGGTTGCTTGCTTGGTTGCTTAGTTTGTTTGTTGATTGTTTGGTAGCTTCGTTGGTTGGTTGGTTGGTAGCTTGGTTGGTTGTTGGGTTGCTTGGTTGGTTGGTGGGTTGGTTCGTTTGTGGGTTGTTTGGTAGCTTGGTTGGTTGGTAGCTTGGTTGGTTGGTTGGTTGTTTGGTTGGTTGGTGGGTTGCTTAGTCGCATGGTTGGTTGGTTGGTTGGTGAGGTGCATGGTTTCTTAGTAGCTTGGTTGGTTGCGTGGTTGGTTGTTTGGTTCATTGGTTGGTTGATGGGTTTCTTGCTTGGTTGCTTCATCGCTTTGTTGGTTTGTTAGTTTGTTGGTTGGTTGGTAGGTACGTAGGTTGATTGGTTGGTTGCTCGGTTGCTTGGTGGGTTGTTGGGTGCTTGGTTGTTTGGTTGGTTGGTGGTTTCGTTGGTGGATTGGTGGCTTGGTGGGTTGGTTGGTAGCTTGGTTGGTTGGTAGCTTGGTGGGTTGGTCGGTTGGTGGGTTGCTTGGTTGGATGGTTGGTTGGTTGGGTGGTGGGTTGGTTGGTTGGTGGGTTTGTGGGTTGACTTTTAGCTTGGTTGGTTGGTTCGTTGGAACGTAGGTTGGTTGGTTGCTTGGTAGCTTGGTTGGTTGGTTGGTTCGTTGTTGGTTGGTTGGTTGGTTGATTGCCTGGTTGAAGGGTTGCTTGCTTGGTTGCTTGGTCTCTTGGTTGGTTGGTTTGTTGGTTGGTTGGTTGGTAGCTTCGTTGGTTGGTTGGTTGGTTGGTAGCTTCGTTGGTTGGTTGGTTGGTTGGTTGGTTGGTGGGTTGGTGGGTTGTTTGGTAGCTTGATTGGTTGGTAACTTGGTTGGTGAGTGGGTTGTTTGGTTGGTGGGTTGCTTGGTCGCTTGGTTGGTTGGTTGTATGGTTGTTAGCTTGGTTGCTTGGTAGATTGGTAAGTAGCTTGGTTGGTTTTTAGATTGATTGGGTAGTGTGTGGGTTGTTGGGTTGCTTGGTTGGTTGGTGGGTTGGTGGGTTGGTTGGTGGGTTGGTGGGTTGGTGGGTTGGTTGGTAGCTTGGTTGGTTAGTAGCTTGATTGGTTGTTGGCTTGGTTGGTTGGTTAGTGCATTTCTTGGTCGCTTGGTTGTTTATTTGGGTGGTGGGTTGTTTGGTTGCATGGTAGCTTGGTTGGTTGGTTGGTTGCTTAGTTGGTTGCTTCGTTGCTTGCTTGGTTGCTTGGTTGCTTGGTCGCTTGGTTGGTTGGTCGGTTTGTTGATTGGTTGGTTGGTTGCTTGGTTGGTTGGCTGGTTGGTTGATTTCTTGGTATCCTGGTTGGTTAGTTGGTTGGTAGCTTCGTTGGTTGGATGGTTGGTTGGTTGGTTGGTTGGTTGGTTGGTTTGTTGGTGGGTTGGTGGGTTGTCTTGTAGTTTGGTTGGTTGGTTAGTTAGTACGTATGTTGGTTGTTTGTTTGTTTGGTTGGTTGGTTGGTTGGTTGGTTGGTTGGTTGGTTGGTTGGTTTGTTGGTTGGATGGTTGGTTGCTTTGTTTGTTGGTTGGTTTATTGCTTGGTAGCCTGGTTGGTTGGTTGGTTGGTAGCTTCGTTGGTTGGATGGTTGGTTGGTTGGATGGTTGGTTGGTTGGTGGGTTGG
>MKWU01006009.1_pt1 | contig 12662 bp, 10 predicted proteins | sample 809101 | NCBI WGS metagenome assembly MKWU01 (sample SAMN05860141, study PRJNA318959) | sponge metagenome | host: Aplysina aerophoba | place: Slovenia: Piran, Adriatic Sea, Gulf of Piran | collected 2013-05-07 | reverse complement strand
TTGAGGAGCACGTGGCGGTGCGGTGCAAGCCCAGGACGGTGGAGATGTACACGCTGATCGTCCGCAAGCACCTGCTGCCCGCGCTCGGCAGGGTTCCGGCGCTGGCGGTGGATCACAAGCGGGTGACGGAACTGCACCATTCGATGCGCGGGACGCCGTCGATGGCGAACCGGACGGTGGAGGCGCTGTCGCGCATCTGGAACTCTGCGGAGGACCGGGGGGAGTTGCCCGAGGCGAGCAACCCGTGCCGGGTGGTGGTGAAGAACCGCGAGCGCGGGCGCGAGCGGTTCCTGAGCGAGGAGGAGTTCCGCCGGCTGGGGCGGGCGCTGGCGGAGGCGGAGACCGGGAATGGCATGTCGGTGCACGCGGTGGCGGCGATCCGGCTGCTGCTGCTCACGGGGTTGAGGCGGAACGAGGTCCTGGCGCTCCGCTGGCGGGACGTGGACCTCGATGCGCGCGAGATCAAGCTCGAAGACTCCAAGACCGGAGCGCGCGTGGCGCCGCTCTCGCCGGAGGCGGCCCGGGTGCTCGCCGGCATACCGCGCGTGGAGGGGAACCCGCACGTGATTCCGGGGAAGAAGGCGGGCACTCACTTGCGCAACCTGAACGACCCCTGGGACCGGATCCGCAAGCGCGCGAAGCTGGAGGACGTACGGCTCCACGACTGCCGCCACTCGTTCGCGTCCAGGGCGCTGGCGCTCGGCGAAGGGCTGACCATGATCGGAAAGCTCCTGGGTCACACGAAGGTGGAGACCACCGCGCGGTACGCGCATCTGGCGCGGGAGTCGGTGCGCGACTCCGCCATCCGCGTATCCGACAGCATCGCCGCCGACATCCTGAAGGGATACGCGAGTGGCGGCGGCGACCAAGCACAGACGCCCTCACGGAAGCCCTGGAGCGCTACGCGGACCAAGGCAGCCAGTTGACCAGCCTGGAGTCCACCGCTACCCTCAAAGACGTCGGCGTCGCCATCTCCATCGACGGCGGGGGCGGTTGCATGGACAACATCTTCATCGAGCGCGCCGCTCGCGCTCGCTTGTGTCCGAAGCCGTCTAACCGCAAGAATTCTCAGATGGCTTCCAAGCCCAACGGTCATCGCCCGATGGATACCGTTTCACAATACCGAATGGCTTCACTCCGTCCTGGCCGACTCCACCCGCCCGAACCCTACGACAAGGGAATACCGCTGGAGAGGCAGGCTGAGCCGCACACCTCGTCTGCACCTCTGCAGGATTCTGGCGGTATAACCGATCATCCGGAATACACCTTTACTCTGCCGCCATCCTGTCCTACAAACCAGGACCACCTCAGTAACCCCAAAGTCGTTGCGAACCCGCGCGGCAAGGAGCGTGTAACAGGTCCTGTTAGACTTCCTGACGCGCCTCCCGCTCATCATCAACAGAACGCGCATCATCGATCCGATCAGCGAGGGTGCGGAGCATGTAACTGGCCCATTGGCGTACTTTTCGCTTCGGGTGTTGGTCGCGCAGCGTCGTCAACGGCGTTGTGTACAGCTGGTAGTAGCTCGTCACCGCCCCCGACCAAGAGAAGTTGTGTATATTGCGGGCCGCTGCCTGCCGTACGTCACTGCGGTCGCCGAAATCGTTAAGCAAGCCGGCCATGACCGGATGCAGTGATCTCTCGGAGGCTTTGACGTCGCAGGTTGTGAGGAACGGCACCATGGATGCTACGAACGCGGGAGCACGATCCGGATGCGCGTGGCACCAGGCAAACAAGGTTTCTTCGGAGAGGTAGAGTAGATTTGGCCTCTCCCCCCGCCCGAACGAGAACCGATCTCCCAAGACAACTTCCAGGCGCCATGCCTGCTGTGGGTCTGAGACGATTGCTTGGCCAATCAGTGGCCAGACGATCTCAGGAAAGCAAGTCAACATTGTCGGGACGACGCGCTTTATCATCCACTCATCGCCGTAGTTCTCGACTTCGACCAGCGTCCTCGCCAACACCAGAGCCGTGGCACAGGCGTCGCGGTCGCTCCGGCCCTTGTTGAGCATCCATTCCATGAGTTGCTCGAAGTGATGCATGAATTGCTCGGAGTGATGGTCGAACTCGGGTGATCCCTGCGACCGTTCCCACCGGGTCAGGTTCTCCGCGCACTTGCGGATCTGCGGTCGCAAGTCTTCAAGCTTTTCGGGTGCACCGTAGGCATACATGCCCATGAGTTCCACAGCCACATGGAACGCGTCGACGCCGTGGCCGAGCATCCTGTCGAAAAGGGGCGTCACCGCAGAGGGCGGTACCTTGGCGAGCACCCCGCCGAGAGTCCACTGCATCAACCGCCAGGGCGGCAACAGGTCCGCCTCAAACGCACCGATGACGAACTCGATATCGGACGGCGTAATGCCAAGGCGCCAGCAGACCAAGGGCAGCGCAGGCGCAAGTTCCGGTGACCGCGACGCCTTCCGTTTGAAGGAATCGACAACTTCTGGATATTTTTCCACCATGCCTGTGAGATAACCGGACAGCAGATCGAAGTCTCGCCCGTCCTCCGGCACCTCCGAAACGGCTAGAATGATCGGGTCCAACCAGTCCTGCGGCGAATCGGCAATGTCGGCGATGGCCTTTCCAAATACGTACGACATCCGCTGCAAGCCACGGCTGAGTTGGGGTAGGACCCGCGTGAGAGCCTCATGCTGTGTGGCAAGCTCCGCCGCCAACTCCCGTACGGCTTGAACCTGACGTTGCTCGCATTCGTCGAGACTCAGTTTCCCGTCACAGAGGTGTCCCGGCGGCATTTCAGTCACCAGGAAACGCGCGCGCGATACAACGTCCACCGGCATCAACTCGTCGATCAACTTCCTGACTCGGCTCACTACTGCCTCGTCCATCTTGCCGGTGTCATGCTCCATGAAACGGCCGAGGCTCTCAAGCGCTTCAGCCCAGTAGCCCGCAAAGGCGCCCACCTCCCGGATCGCAGGTTCCACGACGTCGATGACGCCACTTCTGACAAGCCAGCGCAGATTACCGCCGAAACCCTTGCGGGCATACGCACCAAGCTCGTCGTCGCGCGTCGCGAACACCACGAGGCGTTCCACGCATCCCTTTACGTAGTCCACCAGTTCGTCTTGTGTCGCTGGCTGCCATGGTTCCAGTGCCCGGCGGGATCCGTGGATTTCCGCTCCCACCATCCGCGAGAAATGGTCGGTCTTGGTGGCCGCAATCAGCGCCTTAACGACAATGGCACGCTGGATCGGCTCGTCGGTAGCGGCAGCCTCATCCAACACGAAGAGTCTCGCCGTCCCGTCGGCCCCGGTGTTACCAAGCACGACCGGGAAGAGCGCTACGAACAGTCCGGTGGCATTGTTGTTCCAGATCCCGTCCTCAGCGACGGCGAGACGCAACAAGTGCAACGCTCCAACGTCAAAGCTAACGGGATCGAAGGCAATTTTCTCGAGTGCCCATACTAAGTGACGACGCGTCTCGTCTCCCACGTCCGCCAAGTCTTTGACATCGCTCAGGGAACGACCCATTTGGTCGGCGACCACCTCCGTGTCGACTTCCGCCAACGCTGACAACACCTCCGCGTGGCTGGTCACGGAAAGTCCGCCGGCACCATCGAAGGGTCCGCCGATGCGGCAGACATGCCTCACGACGTCACGGGCGACGTCGGTCGTGTTGAGCAAGGCAAGTTGCCGGGCGGCCAGCACCTTAAGGTCCGGGCTGGTGTCTCCGCTCAGCACTTGTTCCCATTTGACCGGCTCCCACTCCCTCCATTGGCGCTCCGCGAGCCTCATGGCGACCGGGCGCGGTTGGAGCACAACGACCCCACCTCGCCGTCGCGCGACTCCACGACTGCAAAGATCTTCAACGGCAAAGGAAAGGTCTTCGGAGATTAGGTCACGCCCCAGGCCAGCGACCTCACTCACCTGACTGCCGTCCGCCATGTTGACCAAGCCAAAGGTAGCCAACAGCGTCGCCGCCTTGATCAACAGATCGGGCTCCCGAGGGTTGCGCCCCAAAACGAAAGCATCGACTAGGTAACCATCCGTGGCATGGGCAACGGGACGGGATGCGGCCCACGCCTGTCCGACGAGGATCGCGATCTTCGGGAAACCCTTGGAGAAAAGGGCGAGCCGCCTCCGGTCCTCAAGCGGTATGCCTGGTGAGACCCGATCTATGACAGCTTCGGTGACTGAAGATGGCGCCTCGGGGACCATGAACGTCGTGTCGTCCGGCGTTCCGGCGGGAACCTCGTCGTCGATAGTGATCAATGAAAGAAGACTGCCACTACGCAGTACCATTCCAGCGAGAATCTGATGAGTTTGGGGAGAGCAGTGGTCGACGACCACGACGGCGCGTTGTCCGGTATCCGCCAATGTCTGGACGACTTGGTTGATGGACTCGGATCCGGCCTCGGTTTCGACAGAGTAAAGAATGAGATCACTCAAGAAGGGGCTTGCTGTTCCTTCCGTTGTTGGGCGCATCGCTTCAAGGGTCAAGCGAGACTTGCCGATCCCTGACGGCCCGACGATCCTGAGCACCGTGCGTGGTTCGGTCACCTGTTCACGCAGGCAGGCGCGCAGGTCAGGGAGGCGTTCATCCTCGACCCACCGGGACCTTTGATGCTCGTGGCGTCCATCCCAGTGGCTCCAGGAACGGAAAGGGCCGATGGTGCCCGGTTGAGTGCGCTCCTTCACCCAGATGGCGACGGAGGGGTGGCGATTCACCCAGGTCGCGATCTGGTCGGCGTCACGAAAGCCGACCTGCTCATCGCGTATGTTCAGGCCGGCACCACGGATCGCCTGACGAATGCGCTCCTCTCTCTTCTCGATATCCTTCTGAACGTAGGGATGTGAGCACAGCATGATGTAGTAGCCGCCGTCCCGGAGGACCGACCCGACCATGTCCTTGACTGCCTTTGACTTGGTCAGGACATCCTCGCCCGCATCACCCGGATAGATTCTGCCGGCTTTCAATTGAAACTGGCAGTTCCGAGAAGGAAGGAATAGCGTCCCGTCGGGACCGCCCTTCCAAGTGATGCGTCCGTCCTCACCTCCGTCAGCAACGGTGATATCACTAGCCACATGGATACCGTGTTCCGGGAGACCGTGGGCTTGGGCCTCGGAACTCAAAAGACGACGCAGGAGTTCCGGGAGTGTTCGCTCCGTGAGGACTTTGATATGCTCGCCCGTCACCTCAAACGGGCCAACCGCTGCAGCAGCCATCGGACGGGACTTGCTCCCTCCCAAGGTGACAAGCGCGGATGGATCGGCCTCCAGCAGACGGAGCAGCTTGACGACGGCGGCGGCAGGCTTGACCGTCCCAGCCTCATACTTGGTAAAAGCGCGCGGGCCGCCGCCCAACAACTGGCCGGCTTCAACCTGTGAGAGGCCAAGACTTTCCCGGATGGCACGGATTTCTTCTGGAGTTATTGATATGACCATTATGGTGTCTCCTTGTTTGATAACACCATATTAGTCAACAGATGAGGAAAGTCAAGAGAGTTGCCTATTCGCGCCGAGCGCGTAGGCCGGAGATTAAGCGGGCACACACCAGTCAAGGGGAACAGTTCAAGTGACCTCTGAGCCTGAAGGTGTCGTTTGCAGCGAATATGGCATTTATGTTAGATGTGCAGGTATCGCCGTTGTCGATAATGGAGGCGGGCCAATGGGAAATCGAGCCATGAAGGACGGAGAAACCAGTCTTGCGAGCGGCCGGGACGCTTTTCTTGCCGACCATATCGGCAGGAAACTGGCAGAGTTGCCGGATGGGACTGAGCCAGTTCCGGTTCGATTTGGCGCGGCCGGCGAGGAAACGGTCGAGATTCCCGCCCAAGCGTTGCGGCTTCTGCGGGAGATTCTGGACCAGATGGCGCGTGGCAATACAGTTGCGTTGACACCGGTTCAGGCCGAGTTGACCACACGGCAAGCGGCCGATCTCCTGCAGGTTTCGAGGACGTTCCTGGTACGGTTGCTCGACGAGGGACGAATCCCATACCGTAAGGTCGGCTCACATCGGCGTGTGCGGACTGAAGACATTCTCGCCTATCGTCGGAATACGGAGTCTCGTCGCCGAGATGCGCTGGACGAGTTGACTGCCCAGGATCAGAAACTCGGCTTGCAATAGCCGATGAACCGATTGACGGCGTTGCTCGACGCCAACGTCTTGTATCCCGGTGGCCTTCGAGACTTTCTTCTGCGCCTGGCGGATCAATACTTGTACCAACCGCTTTGGAGCGTCGCGATTCAATGAAGAATGGATCGCCAACCTTCTCGCCGACCGGCCCGATCTCACAGTCGCCAGGCTGGGGCGCACTCGTTCGATCATGGACGAGCACTTTCCCGAGGCGGTCGTTTCCGGTTACGAAACTCTCATCGCGGAACTCGACCTCCCTGATGTCCACGACCGCCATGTTCTGGCGGCGGCGATCCACGGTTGTGCCAGCGTAATCGTGACCCTCAACCTGCGGGATTTTCCCGCGGACCGGCTGGCGCCACATGGGCTGGAAGCACAACATCCCGATGACTTCATTGGCGGTCTTCTTGAGTCCTCCGCCTCAACTCAGCGAACTCCAAATACGGGCAAGGACCCGCCGCCGTCCGTGTCCCCCCGGATAGCGGCGAATCACAAACCATGCGTGGCCAAGCGGCCAAGCCTATCCCGCGCCAGTTCACGGCCGAGTACCGGCTGCGGATCCTCGAGGACGCGGGGCACCCGACCCGGCCAGATCGGGCGGCTGCTTCGCCGTGAGGGCTTGTATTCTGCCTCTACGTCCTGCTCGATACCTTCAGGCGATACGTCGCGGGCTGGCTGGTCACCGACCGGGAGAACTCCGCGCTGGCCGCAAGGCTCATCGAGCAGTCCTGCCTCAACCAGGGCATCAAACCCAGGGGCTCACCCTGCATTCGGACCGCCGCGCGCCGATGACCAACAGTTGCACCGCCCAACTGTTCGCCGGCCTCGGGGTCACTCGCTCCCTCACCGCCCCGAGGTCAACGACGACAACCCCTTCTCCGAGCCGCAGTTCAAGCCCCTAAAATACCACCCCGGCTTCCTCCCGCTTCCCGGATATCACCGCCGCGACCAACTCCTGCCGGTCCTTCTTCCCCTGTTACAACACCGAGCACCGCCATGTCGGGATCGCAATGCTCACACCGGATGATGTCCTTCATGGCTCAGCCCAACGCATTCTCGAACAACGCCAACGCGCCCTGCGTTCGGCCTGGTCGAAGCACCCGGAACGATTCGTTCACTGAGTCCCAGAGCGCCGGCCTCTCCCCAAAGAGGTCTGGATCAACCCACCGGCCGAGCGCAGAAGCCACCAGGGTTGCGGTAAAGGGCGGCCGGGGACCGCCGGCGGATGTCTTCCTCCACTGTGCGCTGTCGAGCAGTTCATGGTACGCTGAGGCTATCATCCCTCACACCTACTCCATCGTTCCTCATGATGACTAGTGACTGGCACCATCCTTCTCACGCCACCCTCGCCCACCTCAACCCCATAAACCGCGGAAAGGCCCATCGTTCGGGATACAGTGCTTGCACCTCATCCCTTGGCATTGGTTCCAATAACCTCTCTAGTTGAAATCCTGCGTCCGAAAACGTAGCTGTGTATTGTTCCAACGGACGATGAATATGTGTGGTGACGAACTCAGTCGCGCACTTCGAAATCGCGAACGGCGCCTCGATGAATGTCTCAGTTTCGTAATTGAACCAAGGCGCATCATTGTACCCCCAATACTTCGGCCAAAAGCACGGGTGGGTGAGAACGGCCGCAAAGCGTCCTCCGGGCCTCAGAACTTGATAGAGGGCGTCCGCAACCCTCCGAAGATCTGGTGCAGTCATTAAACTCATTACCGCCACCGCCATTGTCGCCCTTACATCAACCAATTGATCTAACGCATCTTCAAGCGGCGCTTCAACGAATCGGACATTCGTCATAGTTTTGCAAACGCTCCGAGCCACTACCGTACTGGCTTGCGCAGGTTCTATCGCAACAACTCTTTCAGCTGCTTTCGCAAGTTGCGCGGTGAATTCTCCTGTTCCCGATCCTACATCAAGCACAATCGACCGATTGCAATCTTCCAGCAACTTCCAGGTTGTTGGCGCAATAACATGGTCGAAACTAAGATCGACACCAGACGAAATCTGCCGGTGGCGCTCCACCGCTAGGCGATCCCAATCCCCTACTAGTTCACTATGGCTCTTGGGAGGGCAAGGTCTCATGGGTGCCACTATCGCACCTGCGCCTGACTTGACCGGACTAAGGCAACAAGATCCGCAGCAATGTGATAGGCCGGGTGAGCGCCCGCACTGAACTCCTCAATCACATGAGTCCTCCCGACGGTTCGGCCGACCGCAACAGCGCTCCCATCTCGACCGAAGTTCGTTATTGTAAAGCGTGAAGACGGCGTTTCGTGGCGTTCTGCTCCATAGTAACAACCTTCCGCGCCATTTTCGGTAAGTTCGTCAGTTAGTTCGGTGGGCGATGGCATACAAAGAATAAGCTCACCGTCTCGCGCTTTTTGCATCAACAACTCTTTAGTCGTCCCACTATTGGCCCAGCTCATGTCTCTGGTCCAAATCGCGACTAAGCTACCGTATTTGATCCAATGATGCATATATCTATTGATGCCTTCCGTGTCGGTCTTCGCGAAGACGTGACAGTACTTGTGATCATGAAGTTCGAAAACTACGAGAACCACGACAAAAATCACTGCGACGACGAGGAGGGCTATACCCCACCACGGCAACGTCGTCGGGGTGGGACGGAGCGATATGAACATACCCCCGATTGAAGCAACAGAACTGAAGAGAAAGAATAATCGGCATATCAGGCTGCGCCAAGCAATCCACCAACGTACCATTCCGGACTCCCTTCTGTTGACCGACGAGTCGGCGTTGAGTTGGCACAACGCCCTCTTCCACAACAAATGTTCTCGACGGGTGGCCGCCAAACCCGGGCAAACTTTAAGGTGTCGCGGTCAGTTGTTGTTGTGGGGCGTCCCGGGCAAGTGAGGTGGCCCTGGTTTTCTTGGACCGGGCAGCGGGACTAGCGCGTCAATGTTACCTTCTGCGCTATCTCGCCGCCGTTTAGCCGTTCTCGAAGTTCCTTACGAACTCGGAATCGCTTAGTTGCAAGCCCCGTGCAGCACCCATCACCTTCTTCTGTTACTCATCACACCTTACGGGACCGATTCCTCGAACATCTCGACTTGCTTTTCCCGTGGCGGCTGAGCCGATCCGGGCAACAACTCGGCGATCGCCTTCGCCGGGACGTTCCCGAGCTCGTTCGGCTCTAGCTTGTGCAGTCCTCCACCGTACACGCGGCCTTCTCCCAGCATCGCCTGCGGGGAAATCTCGTTCAGGAACTCCCAAACCTTCCGTTTTAACTGCGGCCTCTCCTGCAAGGCGCGCTCGATAGGTGCCTTCGGGTACAACATCAAATACACATTCGCGGCGGTCGCCTTCGAATTGTTCAGAATAAAGCGAAATGGCCTCCCGCTCTTTTTGTCGCTTCGGCCGAGATAGGTGCAGACGAACGGCGCCGGCGGTCGGAATTCCTGCGTGTACCACAGCGTCCGATGCCGACAGAGATAGCGATCGGCGATGCCTTCCGCCTTGCCTTCTTCCAGATAGGCCCACAGCTTCGGATAGCGTTCCTTAATCTCGTTTTCCGTCCACGGAGGATCGAGCAGAAACAAGCGCCGTTCCAGCACAGGGTTGCCCCTCAGATCGCCCTTGATCTCGTCGTCCAGTACAAAGCGCGGGCTCGGCAGGATCGGCTTGAATGCTTCCATCGGCAACACGCGTCGCTCGATCTCCTGCACCGACAGGATGAAGTAGCTGTTGTTGCCCGTAGCCAGACCCCGCTTAATCTTGAAGAAATCGCCCAGCACTGGCCCCGCGGCCACTTCAGGGCGTTCCTTCACCGGATAGCCCGTCCATTTTCGTTCACGGCGCAATGTCTCCACCGGCACTAACCGTTCCAGCTTCGGCCGTTCCAGCGTTCCGCCATAGGTGAATCGCACTTCATGCCCTATCCGAGGTTGTTCGTTGCGGAACCACACCACGGCTGACGACACAAGCGCGTCACCGAACTGCACATCGCTCGGATCGAAGCGATGAATGTGCAGAAGCGTCACCTTGTCAAGTAAGTAGCGCTTCACCGAGACGCCGTAATTCACGTCCATGAACTCGCTCGGAATCAACCACCCCGCTAAACTGCCATCGGCCATCCACACATGGCTTAAACCCAAGAAATAGCAATACAACCCGGCCAGTCCGTTGATCTCCACCCCGCAGGCGTCCTGCGTGCGCAGCTTCAGCCGCTGTTTCTCGCCGTTGTCAATATGGTGATGCCGCACATAGGGCGGGTTACAGATCAACAGGTTGAACTTTGTTGCAGCCTCCGGCGCTTCAGCTCGTGTGAAGTCCTCCAGGCGGATATCCAGCCCGGTCGCGCCCCATAACTTCGCCGACGGTCCGCCGTAATGCGGGTCGATCTCATACCCCACAGCAGCACCGATACGGGTTTGCGGGAACACGTCCAGCAACGCCGAATAGAAAGAGCCCGTCCCGATCGCCGGGTCTATGAACCGCACTCTCGTGTTCTTACCGAGATGCGCCTTGGCATAGCGCTGTATATCCACCGCCAGGCCGGTCGGCGTCGCGAACTGCCCCATCCGGTTCCGCACGGCCGAGTCCCTCTTCGCGTCCAGCTCTTCCTGCAGGGCCAGCCGTCGCTCCTCTAGCTCCGCAACTGCTTTCTTCATCATCTACAACCCAAACTCCCCCAGATCGTCGATACGGTGCTCCCAGACCCAGTCGATGCCTTCCGCGGCCTCGTAACCGAGATAGCCGCTGTCAAAATATCCACATAGGAACAGCGTGTAGCGTACGTTGTGACCATGGGTCCGGCGCAACTGGTTCACCTTTGTAGCTTCTTCCTTGCGTCGCTTGTTGACGTTCGTGAAATCCCCCGCTGACTTTGCCTCGATCAGTAGCGGCAGCTCGTCTACCTTCGCCGTTTTCGGCATCACCACCGCATCCACAGGGATCTTGACCGTCCTGGCAGCCCCTTCCTGCTCCACCGGCACGTTGAGATGGAACGCGTACGTCCCCGGCTCCAATTCGTCATATTTCGTGCCCTCGCCTGGCGGTAGGTTTTCGTACCCCAGAGATGTCAACCATTCGCCGATCGCGGCAAGCTGACGCTTTTCCTGTGCGTTACGGATGGTCGGATTGGCGACGGCCCCGCACAGGCGATCGGCCACGATCGTCGCAGCCCGGTGCAACTCCTGTTCGGACGGATCGTCCCCGCGCTCCAACCAGACGAAGACATCCGGGTCGGCCATCTTCTCGATGATCTGCCCGATCTTCTTAAGGTCTCTGTCCAACTCCTGCTGGGCCATTCGCGGCGGGAGCCTGTTTCCCTTATCCATCGCCTTGACGAGGTTCCCGGAGACGCCAGCAAGACCGATCAGCCGGTCCTCGGCCAGAGGCGGACAAGTGGACATCCGCAGTGACGGCAACACCGCAGGCTCCGCCTTCAGAAGATCCACGCCCACATCTTTCAGGTTCTTCGTCGCCTTAAGCGTCGCCTCGACATCCTTTGTGGTCTGCACCCGCGTCGTCCGGTAGGCCTCCGGCGCAAAGCGCATGAACCAGTCGTTGTACATGTCCACCGACTCCGCGATGTCCTGTTTCCACCGGTCCGGTTTGTCCCTGTTGACTGCCATCACTTGCCTTCATTTCCGGATCTTCCCGCTTTGCCCGCCAGCAAAGCTTCCACATCTCCTGAAATAGCTCGTTCGGTCGCCGCTTCCTTCTCGACCTTCGCCAGCTTCGACAGCCTGATCCCGGCAACCTGCGTCGGGCCCCGCGTCATCATCCGCCTTCCTCTCTCCGTACTTACGACTACGTTCATTGTTGACGACGACTCGCCACCCGTCAACAGCGCTCGCGCGAATTTACCGGACAATTCACGTGCTGCGGCACTCTTCGCGACTCCACACCCGCCCGTCCTCCCGTCGCGCACCCACGGACCGGAACGTGCCGAGATACCGGGCAAACTCCGCCCGGGCCGGCTTCGCCGCCGAGCTACCGAAAAGCCGAAGCGTGAGGAAGGCTCTCCCGGATGTCCGGGATGCCGGTCAGGAAGATCGCCTCACGTTGATGGCCCGTGTACGCGCAGTGGATGTATTCGTTCCAGTGGTTGGGCTCCGGGCCGTACTTCATCAGATGACCGTGCGCGTCGTCCGTCCGGGGCGGGTTCTTCGCCTTCATCCGCGCGCCCTCCCGCTCCAGATAGTCGATGAAGGCGCGTTCGGGCCAGTCCCGGATGACGTAGGGAGTGTTGAACACGATATGCCGGCGGCACAAGGGGTGGGGCGGCGGAAGCACGCGCACGAACCAGATCTCGCCCTCACGGCCGGCAAAGCCGGCCGGCACAAGGCAGGAGACGATCTCCGGCGCACCGACCTCGCGCAGCAGCACCTCTTCGCCCTCGCAGCCGCAATGGACGTAGAAGCCCATCCTCGACCGCTGCATCCGCTCGACGGTCTCCATCAGCCAGGAGGGGCAATCGAACTCGGGCGCGATGCGCAGAATGCAGCTGCCCATGGTTTCCCGGCTGCTGCCGAACCGGACGTCGAACAGCGCCCACATCGTGAAATAGCTCACGGTCAACGGGCTCATCGGCGGCC
>MKWU01006007.1_pt1 | contig 12664 bp, 7 predicted proteins | sample 809101 | NCBI WGS metagenome assembly MKWU01 (sample SAMN05860141, study PRJNA318959) | sponge metagenome | host: Aplysina aerophoba | place: Slovenia: Piran, Adriatic Sea, Gulf of Piran | collected 2013-05-07 | reverse complement strand
CGTCTTCAGTTCCTAAACCAGCAAGTTCCCACATCTCATAAAGGCTGCGGCGGCGTGCAAGCCCTATCGTCTCATTAACAACTTGGGCGAGTACCTTGGCGCACACCTTGACTGCCTCGCGACGGGTCGAAAAGGTTGGTAGACTCGCCTCGATTTCCGCCACCCGACCTGGTTGGGAACGTCCCACGAAATCAACCAAATTTCTCTCAATATCCTCGGCTGAAACGTCAGCGATCGACACTTCGGCTTTTTCTGTTTTTCCTAATCCCGAGATTAAATAATCGTCAATGAACCCGAGGACGGCCAACCGATGAAGCGCTCTCTTCGATTTGTCTCGTGCCCCTTCCACAGCGCCGAGCGGTACCACGGTGTTGCGGGAGAGATCGTCGTGGGAGAGATCGTCGTACATCTTGGTTGTGGCTTCGGCATCAGCACGGGGAGTGACCTCTGATTGGTTATGGAAATAAAGCACCGTATCAATATCGTCACCTTGCCACGGTGGTCTCGGAGTCCGTTGAGCATCTTCGGATCTTGTCGGGTTCAACAACTTTTCATTTTGGGTTCTATCGATTTCCGATAAGACAATTATTGATTTGGCCTGTTTTCCGTCTCTCCCTGCTCTGCCGACTTCTTGGTAGAAAGACTCGATGGATTGCGGCATACCAAAATGGACTACCCAGCGAACATTTGGTTTGTCGATACCCATACCGAAGGCTTTCGTCGAAACAATAACTTCGGCTTCGTCCGTCATAAACCTGTCGACGTTACGATCCTTTTGGGCTTGCCACGCTCGGTAGTCTTGATAATCTTTGGGTGGTTTAGAAGAGAAGCGAACTGATTTAGGGCATACATTTCTAACCGTTTTCAAGGTTTCAAACGATCCGTGGTACCCGTTCACGCTCGGAATGAAGACTATTCCTGGTAAAGGTTCATTTCCTGAGTTCAGATGATCGGAGAAGTCACCCATCAAACAGTGCAGTACGTCTTCCAAAATCGCATTTGAGATATCTGGTTTCGCAAGTCGAACCTCGTAGTTGATTTCGGGTCGGTCAAATGTACTCGGGCTGATGACGCTATCCGGGTCGCTGCCATCGATCCCAAGTTGGAACAACACATCGGTCAGCACCGCCCGAGATGCGGTGCCGGTGAGCGCCGCAATCGGTGGCGGATTGCGCCCTGAAGGGTCGCACCGCGCGCGGATAGTTCTCCCAAGATTTAAGTACGCATGGCGGAAGTCATGTCCCCATTCAGAAACACAATGCGCTTCATCAACAGCTGCGAGACAAACCGGGAACGACTGAGATGCCGATGCCAACGCATCGCGAAACCCGCTACGCTGAAACCTCTCGGGAGTAACGTACAAGAAATAGGCATCCGCGGCTTCTTTGAAATCTTGTGCAGTTTTGGTACTCGCGTGCGATATTCCGTGTGCTCGATCAATGCCATTTTGCTTTAACCCGCGGATCTGGTCTGCAATCAACGACACAAGTGGTGCCACGATCACCACGCGACCCGCAATGATTAAACCAGTTAACTGAAAAATCATACTCTTGCCTGCGCCTGTAGGGAGCAGAACAGCGCAATCTTGGCCAGTGAGGGCCAACCGTAAGGCTTCGTATTGGCCGTCTCTAAACTGTCTTATCGCAAACACTGCGTGCATTACTGTTTCGAGAGCAGTGCGTTTCGTCTGGTCTTCGCTAGGAAGGTTTGGACGCGGGATTGGGTGAAGCCTTCCGCGTCGCTTGTCTTTTGGTAATAGGGGCACGCCTGTCGTACGGATAACGATCCGTGGTGTGCTGTCATGTCGGTCGTTATTTTCGGGTAGTTTTTCTGCCGGAGTCCAATCGCTTTGGAGCAGCACGGTCACCGACGCTTCACCTTGTGGAGAGGCACCGTTTACAAAAGCGCTACGCGTGAAAACGAACCCGTTCTCGTTGCTCTCGCGCTGGTAGAGAACCTCAGAATCTTCTGTACGGATCACAACGGTTTGCGGAACGTGATCTGAATCCCAGATTGTTAGAACGGCAGCAAGCAACTCCAAGTACGGGCCGACGAGACCCGGTGATAAGCCAGTTGGATCAAGAACCTCAATCACCCAGCAATCACCAGAAAAATATCCCGCGTCTAGCGCCTCGCATATCCCAAGCACCAATCGGTGTGTCTGTATCGGCCCCCACACCAACGGGTGCCATTCTTTAGGTGACCGACCACTCGCGTCTTGCACAACCTCAGACACACGGTTAAGACCGTTGCCGTTGCCGTCTCGAAGTTCTTGGGTAGGAACCCGCACAGTTTCTATGCCGACGTTGCGCGCGGCCCTGTCTCTAGCGTGGTCAACCTTACGTGCAGTTTGATGCTGCGAACCGTCTACCTCGAAAATAACTGGCGTACTCCCTAACGGAGAGAACAAGAAATCGCATCGCCGTTGCTCGTCGGTGTCGATATCGTTTTGCGCGGAAGCGGCGAGCAGATCAAGGGGAGCTTGGGGAACGAGCCACCTCGTTGACCCCGGTTTACCTTTTTCGAGCAAGTCAACTAGTTGCTGCTCCTCGATCGATTCGCACAATTTCATGTCGAACACTGTGTTGCCTCTGTTCGGCACCAAAAAATCATTGTCCGTTGGTTCGTCCGCATGGTTGCCTTGTAGTAGCAGTTCTTCCGCAGCGGGATGCATGGGGGGCGCGTCGCTTCGAGCGAGCAGTTTCATCATTGTTGCCATCACTGGATCCAGCGCAGGAGAGCGATTCTCTTGTTGCAGCACGGTATTTTCGCGCGCCAACCAACAAGTGCCCAGCCGCGATGCTTCTTGTCGAGGAAATTTCCGCAGCGATCCCCCAGCGGACACAAAACTTGTAGTCCACCCTTCGCGGTTGTTTGTGGCATCTTGCCAAGGAACTCTTCTGCGAGTGTTCTGATAAGAAGACCGGCTCACGAGTGGTGATTATAAACCGCTGTATCGCTTTCTGCTGCGAACGCAATCTCGACTTCGGTTGTGGAAGGTTTTCGTGGCGTGCTTTATTCTACCGTATTGCCGTTTGCTATGTCTTTTAGGCGTTCGACATCTTTGGGGGAACTCATTTCGATTACGGCTTTAACTGGTTTGTTGATGCCGGTGAGTTGATTGAGGGCTCGGTCACCTGCGCTTTTGGGGGCTGGTCGGTCGGTGGTGAGAAGTATGAGCCGGGTATCGGGGTTGCTTGAATGCAAGACGGCCGCTTTGCCGAGTGCTTTCCACAGCGTGTCGGTGCGGCGTAGCCCCGGGCGTTGGGTCACGCTGAACGCTCCTGACACATCGAAATACCATTCCCGTCCCTCGATGTCGAGTGCTTTGAAGTTGACCTCGACACCGCAGCGCTCAACGACTTTTCGGCGAATGTCTTTGAACCCGCAATCCCTCAGAATTGCCCGGGCCATCTCTTGGGCTTTGCGGCCTGCTTCACCTGCCCGAGCTTGGAACGGTATCGCCTCAGCCGAGTTGGCGTTCGGCGGCTTTGATGTGTCCATCAATTCGTTTAAGAAACTTTGTTGACTGTTACGCCCGTTGCGGCTCGGAACCGTGACCGTCCAAGGCCCTGTTCCCGAACTTTCGGCGGGATGCGCCCACTCTTCGGCGATGCGTTGTTCTGCTAACGCAACATAGTCGGCATCCGTGTCGAAACCGACGTAATGGCGTTCTGTGCGGACGGCGGCAATGGCGGTGGTTCCAGCCCCCATAAACGGATCCAGTATTAGGTCGCGGCGATAGGTGTAGAGCTCAATGAGGCGTTGCGGTAACTCCACTGGGAACGGCGCGGGATGCCCTATTCGTGTGGCCGACGCTGGGGGGATTTCCCACACATCGGTTGTTGCTTCCATGAACTCATCAACGGGGGCGGTTCCTTCCCAGGGCAACTTTTCAACGTCGCGCAGCGCGGGTGGTCGTGCTCGGTCTAGGCGCCCTTTTGAAGCGATCACTACTCGTTCGGTCAGGTCTCGCAACACTGGATTGGTTGGTTGCTGGAAACTACCCCACGCACAGTTACCCGCGGCACCTTTTGCTTTCCGCCAGATAACCTCACCGCGCAACAACATCCGCAACCGGTCTTGAAGAATATGTATCACATCAGCCGACAACGATCGGTAAGGACGGCGACCCAAGTTGGCAACGTTCACAGCGATGCGACCACCCGGTTCCAACTTCCGCACGCACTCAGCGAACACCGCTTCTAGCATCTCCAGATACGCAATGTAGTCGGCTGGCACATGCCCGTCCCCAACCGATTCCTCGTATTCCTTGCCTGCGAAGTAAGGCGGCGAGGTCACCACGAGTGCGACCGACCCGTCAGCGATATCGCCATAAGTATCCATATCACGGGCATCGCCGACCCATATTCTGTCACGGCAAGACGGTGCCTCAATGTGGTCATCTGTGCTGATCTCTGGTGGAGGGAACCGCGCATAAAACGCAGATGCATCATGGGCCTCACGCCGACCAACCCCAAAGTTAGACGTGGCAGTCCCCCGCCTACGCCGTTCCGAACTAATCATAGTTCTAAGCTACATCCCCGCTGTGACATCAAGCGTCGAACTTCCCAAGCAAAACCCACCAAAACCCAATCCCGAAGGTTCCGACAGACGGCATCTCGGATGTTTTCGATTTAGGGGCCACCTCACCAGATCGAATTCGCCTGGACCGATTCGCTTGATGACCTACTAACGCTTGGTTCGTTCTGAGGTCCTTTTTGCGACAGTTGACGGAGGCATCACGCAACAACCTCACCCAAGCTAAGAAATAAGCAGAGTATCTAGGCGAATCGTACGCATCAACTCCCGCAAGTAGTGTTTAGGTTTATTTTCACCCCATGGCCTAAGGTGCTTCGCCGAGATGCTAATGTTTATGGCCGTATGTGTGTTGTCCGTGAGGCTGCCTAATGGGATTCAACCCTAAAGCGATATTGGATTACCGAGATGTGCGTCACGAGCAACTTCCACATGTGGTTCGGTTCTCAGGCGGCCGCAGTTCGGCGCTCATGGCGCTACGTCTTGCACAAGAGGGCGCACTACATTACGATCGTGGAGATATCGTGCTGTTTGCCAACACCACTGCAGAGCATCCCGGTACGTACGAATTCGCGAGAACGGTATGCAACAAGATAGAGACTCAATTTGGGATCCCCTGTTTATGGTACGAAGGATGCGCCGTTGAGGTAGCGACACGGACTGGATACACCCGGTCGCGAACTTTCAGGTTAGTTCTGCGGCGCGAAGCATCTGACGGTGATGACCCCAAGAAGCCGGGTTACAGGTCGCGAGGGGAAGCGTTTGAGGAGATGGCTTCGTGGACACGACTACCTTCAAGATGGCGCCGAATGTGTACCACGGAACTGAAGGTTCGACCTGGACATGACTTGGTCGCTGAGTGGTTGTATGAAGGTCCGGGTCCTGCAAGGCAGGGCCATCACCGGGATGTGTCTTTGGCTCCTGCTGATGTAGTAGCGGCCCGTTATCGGGGAACATTAGACCGTGACGATCGTGAAACCCGCCTCAGAGTAGCGTGTGCAGAACCTTGGGCGCGCGACGAGCAAGATTGGCAAGATTTCACATCGATTGATTTGAAACGTTCGAAAGTGGGACCCCGTGGTTCAGCCGACATTTGGGGTCGTTTCGGAGGTGCCCAGCAATTCGTTTCAGTTCTCGGGTTGCGAGCTGACGAACCCGAGCGAGTGAAGACCGCTATGTGGCGGTCGCTAATTGCGGAGGGTGCCGCAGGCACGCATTGCCGCGACCGTATTCAGCCTCCGGGGGAGTTGATCTACTGCCCGTTGAGTGACCTCGATATCACCGACCAAGATGTGCGTTCGTTTTGGGCTGATCAACAATACGATCTGAATATTCCAACAGGTGCCGGTAACTGTGTGTATTGCTTCCTTAAAGGGCCGGCCGCGCTCGCGCGGTTGGCGGCACAGATTGATGCAAGCGACGAATGGGGAAACGGCCGAGCAGAAGCTACACCAGTCGATATTCGATGGTGGTCGCGTCTTGAGGAAACGTACGGGCGACCATCTACGACCAAGGAAGGCCGAATCGGAATGTTTCATGACACCAACTACGGAATTATCTTGAACCAGGCGACCGATGCCAAGAAGTTGAACGGCACCGGTTCCGAGTCAAACGGGATTGAACTTGGAGTGCCTTGTTCATGCACCGATTAGTTGAAAGGAGTGACCCTTGAGTGACGCGGTTGGTAACCGTCTCGCGTTCGTGGAGAATCGCGCCGCCCCTGAAGGTTTTCGGTCTGGAGAGGGTACTGATGACGAGATTGTGGTGCGTGAGTTGGTTCAGAATGCCCTTGACGCGCATGCCACCATAATAAGGTTCTCAACTATCAGCGTGCCCATTGAACAAGTGCCCGACATTGACGGTTACAGGGACGCGTTTGAAGCCATACATCCCGATTTACGAAAAACCCCCGTAGCGAGGGCTGCGATAGAGCGCATTCAACGTTCGCTAGAATCCGGCACCGTAGGTTGCCTTCTTTGCACAGACAACGGGAGTGGACTCCAACTCAATGATTACCAGAGACTTCTCGCAGAAGCGATGTCAGCTAAAGTTGGTCATGCCAGTGTCGGTAAATTGGGCTCGGTAGGAGTGGGGCACTTGACTGCCCTTGACGCTTCGGACATGCGCTATGTCTTATACGCATCACACGGTCAGGATGGCCCGCTGTTCGGTGGTCAAACCATGCTCGCAAGTCAACGTTACTACAAGGATGGAAATGAGGAGCATAGGGTTAGACAGGGTTGCTTGACCGCCGCTTCGCGCGTTGACGATTTCCTAGGTTACAAGGCTTCACAAGCGGATCACGAGGCAATGCCGATGTGGCTGAAGATTCCTCCTTCACGAGGTACTACGGTCGCAATCCTTGGATACGGATCGCTTGATGAGTACGTCTCTTCTCAGGACGAAGACAGTGATCTAACTTCTGAACCACATCTGAACAGAATATTTGATGCCGTTGCGAAGCATTTTATGGTTGCGTTGCAAAATGGTAAGTTGCGCGTGTCCTACGCTTCAGAATCGCGGCACGAAGTTTGGCTTGATGACGAAGAAATTCGCAGGCGTTTAGAGGCCAATCGCCATCGTCGACGAGCTAGCCGGCGTCACTACGGTTCCGGTGCCCGGGCGTGGGCCGCTTGGGAAACCCTTAACGAAAACAACGTTATTCCCTATGATGGAGGATCGTTATGGTATCGATTGACACCGGGTCAGAATACGACTGTGGTGGTGTTTCGAAACGGAATGCGCATCACCGACGACGCTCCACAGTTGAGAAGTAGCGACTTCAAGGGAACGAAGGCATTTAGCGCGGTACTTGATGCTGATCGTGAACTTGCTAGTGCCATCAAGGAATGCGAAACCGATTCGCATCTTGAGATCAAGGTATCACAGGCTCCAAAGAAGCAAGGGGAGCTAGCGTCCAAGGGTTTGCAAGAGGTGCAGGACGCGCTGAAGTCGGCGGTTGGTGAACTTGATACCGACGAGTGGGTGCCTGATGTGCTGCGTATTTTCGATGGTCACGATATGCCGAGCAATTTGGAACCCGCCCCACCTCGGCATCGCTCGCCACAACTAGACTCGGTGCAACTTGAGTTTCCTCAGGTTGTTTCCGAAGCGGGTACAGCACCACCGGGCCCGGGTCCTACACCAGGTCCGGGACCGGGACCCGGCCCAGTGCCCGCTGACCGTCCAGTTCAACCTCAACAATGGCGACCGGGAAGCGTGGAGGGGGTGCGACGCTCGTTTGTGCCAATCAACGACAGAGAAGCGATTATTGAATGGGACTTCACGGGTGATGCCCGCCGACCCGCTTGTGCAGGTGTTGCGGTTGTTATCGGGTCTGGGTCACAGCCAGCTGATCGGAGTCCTGCCCCTGATCAAGCTTTGTTAATTCGTCCTCAAGGTACCAGCGAAGACCAGTGGGCCTATGAATTGAAGGTTCCCGCGAACCAAGGGAGCATTCGCGTCGAGGTGGCTGATGTTCCGTCGGACTGGGAAGCCGTTATGGCCGTAGTAAGTAGGAGAACATGAGAGTTGTACCTGTTATTGATACTCGGGTTGATGCTCTCTCGTGCGACTATCCCGACGGTCGTTACCAGTGCAAAATGACAACCGTGTCTAGTGGGAAAACTCTCAGAGCAGACCACGAAATTGAAGGTGCGGACGAACTCAAGAAATTGCTTTCCAAAGGATTTGTTATGTTCGCATTAGAGCTCGTCTCAACAGTTTCCTTGATTAGCACTTTGGAACTAGCCGAAGAAGGCAAGTCCACCCAAACAGTAGTTCTCGATCCTTCGTCCGTTGCTGAGCAAGGCGCTCAGGCCCGTCCGGGCCTTATCGCAGTTCGCAACTGCACACTTTCGGGGAGTGGGCTGAGCCCAGCTTGGCAAGAATTTGGGGGTCGTATCCCGGTTCAGGCAGGACAATGGCTCGCAAGGGGACAGCACTACGAACTTGCCTCACCGCAAACGAGTTTGATGAAGTTTGTCGCTGATAAGGAACTGCGTCGGCGTGAAATGCGTTGTCGCTTTGCCCACCCCAGTTACGAAATCGTTATGCATCCAGATGACTTGGCGCAATGCCAGCAGAACGAAGCGCAGCCAGCAGCGAAGGCGGTCATGCTTGCGGCATGGGTTTCTGCTTTGGCTGACGCGAACAACAGAAGCGCGTTCGGTGGGCATGCAGATGGAGACGTTGGTGAGGACGGAGAGCAAAGAGAGCCGCTTGGTCACCAATTGGCTGCAAAGATCAAGGCCCTCGATCCAGCGTGCCCAACACCAGGAGAGGAAGACTATGACCCTCTTAGGGCGGCCACGGTGCTGCTCGGTGAAGACTTGATCACGTTTGATTCCGAAGGCGTACCACCATGAAATCCAAATATCAAATAGTCCCAGAAAACGTGGAACACAACTTTCGGATGTGGCAGCAATCATTAGTCGAACCGAAACGTTCCATGAATCCAGCTCCAACTTTGGTTGCGAAGCAACAGGAGTTGGTACGTTCTGCAACATCAATAGAAAGTTTGTGCTCGTACCTCGTTCAACAACTCAATATCAAACCCGACCTCATCTCTTTGCCACCGAATATTCAAGCCGTTACATCCGACGAAATGCTCAACGCGCCTGCCGAATGGGACCGTTACGTGGGTTGTCAATTATTGCAGGTACCGCGTATCGAAGCGTTGTCAAGTCCTTGGTGGTATATTTGCCACATTGCTTGGTTGGAGCGCGGCGTTTTCCCGGATCCACCCGATACGACCTTCAACGCTCGTATCAACCCGCGAATCCTTGAATCAAATCCCGAAACCATTCCCAATTCCGCAAGCAAGAAACTCGACGACGCAACCAGAAACCTGCTTCGGCGCCTCGGAGGACTCCCACATATTCGTCGCCTCTACAGAGTTGCCGAAGACCCGCCTATTCCTCGCGCCTATTGGAGATGCCGCATCGCCGCTGACGCAACCGCGAGCGCTCCTGCTAACTCCGGCCTGACGTTTGAAAAGTGCCACGCTTTGCTGCACTCTGGTCAATGGGGACGCTTCATTGAACGGACACAAAACGCGTATAGTTCATTGTTGTCCCCGCGTTCCCTCGCTGCTGTGTGCATGATCGCGGATTCCAACAAAAAAGGTGTTCGAATGGATCACTTGCAGGTAATCGCACGAAGGTGCTTACAAACTCATCCCGATCTGGCGGATTGGGCATATTTGTCCCGCACCGTCGTCCCGTCGTCAGCGAAATCAAAACAGACAGGAAAAGATTCGTCAACCACAAAGAATCGTCAAGCTAGACGTACGCACAAGCGAAATCGTTGACACCACCTTTAGGGTTCCCTATTGGAATCCTGAATGCTCATCACGATGCATTGTGGCTCAACTCTGCGGAATGGTGTCGTTCGTTGTTCACGGCCACAGGGCGCATACCGGAGCAGCGGCTATCCGTTCGGATAGGCAATAGGTGTGCTGTCCGGTGTACGGAACTAGGCCAGAAATGAAATGGTTACGTATGAAGCTCCGAAGGGCATGGCTATTCTGGGGCGGCCTCGTCATACCGCGTTTTGATGAACCGGACAGCGGAACTGCTCTTCCCTGAAGCTCTTGTCCAACGCAATATCGCAGGCGCACCTTCAAGCAATACTTTGATTAGCGTTTCCTCCTTTCGTGGCGGCAAATCTCCAATCCTTTGGGAACAGCCGTTTTGCGCCAACGGGAGTTCGTCTTGCAGAGGCTTGGTCCCCTTTCTTGAACGCAACCATCACCCTCGAAAAACTTGGAAACAACCCCTCGAAAAACTTGGAAACAACCCCTCGAAAAACTTGTTTCGATGTGTGTATAGTGTCTTCGTGAGACAGTTCGTCAACCGGCGTTTGGCCGCACAAGTGATCGCAAGAATGAAGGACGAGCCAGTCGTAGCGTTGCAAGGACCACGAACAGTCGGCAAATCTACGTTGCTCAATGAGGTAGCCAAGTATCACGAAGCTCGGGTATTGGACTTGGATAAACTAGCAGTCCGTAATGCAGTCTCAGCCGATCCGCAGACTTTTGCTGCTGGCCACGCTCTGGTGTGCATCGACGAATTCCAGAAAGCACCGTCGATCCTTGATGCCATCAAAGCTGAATTGAACCGCCGACTCGAACCCGGAAGGTTCGTGATAACTGGTTCAACACGGTTCGACGCTTTGCCGATGGCTGCGCAAGCACTTACGGGACGCATTCATATTATGGATGTGCTGCCATTCTCACAAGGCGAACTGAACGGTCACGATGAGAAGTTCTTGGACATCGCATTCAGTTACCCTGCTTCACTTGTCGCGCCCCAAAAATCTTCTTTGACCCGCGCCGCATACATCAAAAAATGTTGTATGGGTGGTATGCCTCTGGCTGTCGTTCGAAACGCAGTAGCGAGTCGGCGTTGGTTCGACGATTACGTGCGGGTGACTTTAGAACGTGACGTTCGTGACTTGGTAGAGGTCCGTCAAGGCGCGCTATTGTTTACGTTGTTGCGGCGCATCGCTAGCCAGACCGCTCAGGTTATCAACGTTTCTAAGGCTGGTAGCCAAGTAGGACTCAAGGCCACGACCGCCGAACAATACGTAAAACTACTTGAATACTTGTTTCTTATCCGCCGGGTTGATGCTTGGGGGCGGACGCTTCGGGCGCGTGCCGTTTCAAAACCGAAGATTTATGTGCTTGACAGTGGTGTTGCTGCTCGACTTATGGGGCTCACGCCAGAGCGTTTAGCAAGCACCGTTGACCCTGCGGCTTTAACGGAGTTGGGTCACTTATTCGAGACTTTCGTGGTGGGCGAGATACTCAAACAGGTTTCGTGGACAGACGACATTGCTTCGGTTGGTCATTGGCGAACCTACGATGGGCACGAAGTTGATCTAGTCGTTGAACGTTTTGACGGTTCGATAATCGCGTTTGAGGTGAAGTGCAGCGCTCGGGTTACTGGTCACGACACGAGTGGCCTAAGGATACTGCGTGCAGCACTCGGAGACCGATTCATCGCAGGATTCGTGCTTAACACCGGTGATTTGTCCTACCGTTTTTCAGACCGCATTTGGGTCGTCCCTACTGACCGCCTCTGGAACACCAACACGTAATTCAACGGCAACACGCCAATCCCTTGGTGGCACTAATAAATTGAATGAGCCACGTGCTCAACACCAAGTCGACGGCACCCAACCGTCCCGTGACCCAGATTTGTGTGCAGGTTGTGCTCGGGGGGTTCTGTTTCTCGCGTGGTGCGTAGTGTGTGTGTGGTGAACTTTATTCGTTGGGTTCGATGCTTGCTGCGAGAGCGAGTTTGGTTGCGGGTTTGTTGAACACGGCACCTTCTACTGCGGCGACACGTTCGCCGAGGTTTACCATTTGGTTGAGTTTGTTGCCGTGCGCGGTTTGTGTTGCCGCTATTGCTGCCACATTCGCAGTCAAAGCATTGACTTTCTCTTCAAGCACACCGAAGCGTTTGTCGGTTTTTTCATCAAGCCGGTCTATGCGTTCTCCCAAGTAGCGGATGTCGGTGCGGATGCCTTGCATGTCGGTGCGGATGTTGCGCATTTCGGTGCGTACGCTTTGCATGAAGTAGCCAAGCATTGTTATTGTGGCTACGCCCATTACGGTAATGATTGTGGTGATCACGGTTGTCTCCATGATGGTCCTGTCCTGTACCCTAACACGCCCCCGCCTTGGCGGCACAGTTAGGACTAGTAGTTGATGAGGTTCAGTTTACATGAATAAGTAGGTAATGCAATTTTATGAGTTGATAATTTCGCAGGGAGGTGCAGCAGTCTGGAAGAAATCACTGGCCAACCAAGCGAAATCGAAACTTCTTGCGCGGCGTGGGTTGGGGTGGGCGGCATCCATCGGTGGTTGCTACATCTCAGTCATCACAGTCGGTGAATATTCAGCAACTGAACCGATGGAGGTCGTGAGCCTCTGGAGCACGCACGTGTAAGCCAGAGGCTCGTTTAGCGTGACAATCGGATTGTCTCGGTAGTGCATAGTCAGAAATTGTTTCATTCGAAAGGCGTGCGCGTTGGTTTTTTGTGCTGTCGTTGGTAGCGTCCGATTGATGTTTGTTTGCTATCATAAGGAGAGTCTTGTGACTAACCGAAGTCTAACCCT
>MKWU01006006.1_pt1 | contig 12665 bp, 10 predicted proteins | sample 809101 | NCBI WGS metagenome assembly MKWU01 (sample SAMN05860141, study PRJNA318959) | sponge metagenome | host: Aplysina aerophoba | place: Slovenia: Piran, Adriatic Sea, Gulf of Piran | collected 2013-05-07 | reverse complement strand
CGGCCTGCGTTTCGGCGCGACATTGGAGAAATCGCCCTCGGCGCTCCTGCGGCGATGGCCGCGTTCGAGCCCGGCGGCAGACCGGACGACGCAGTCACAGGCGGAAGCCTGCAGCCGCATTCGCATGGTGGTTCAAATTCCCGCATTCCTGCTGTAGTCTGTGCCACCTTCAGTGGTCAGATAGGTGTGCAATGAACAAATCGAACGGCATCAAGGCGCATTTGCCCAGCAGGCACGTCAGCCAGGGCCCGGCACGGGCGCCCCATCGCTCGTACTATTACGCGATGGGCCTTGCAGAGCATGAAATCGATCAGCCCTTTGTCGGGGTTGCAACTTGTTGGAACGAGGCTGCGCCGTGCAACATCGCGTTGAGCCGCCAGGCGCAGGCAGTGAAGCTGGGCGTCAAGTCCGCCCTTGGCACCCCACGCGAGTTCACAACCATCACGGTGACCGACGGAATCGCCATGGGACATGAGGGCATGCGCTCCTCGCTCGCTTCGCGCGACGCCATCGCCGACACCGTCGAACTGACGATGCGCGGGCATTGCTACGATGCCCTGGTTGGGCTTGCCGGATGCGACAAGTCCCTGCCCGGGATGATGATGGCCATGGTTCGCCTCAACGTGCCCTCGGTGTTCATCTATGGCGGGTCCATCCTGCCAGGCCGCCTCAACGGCAGGGACGTCACCGTGCAGGATGTCTTCGAAGCTGTTGGACGCCACCAGTCGGGAACCATGTCGGACGCTGAACTTGCAGTCCTGGAACGGGTTGCATGTCCTTCCGCCGGCGCCTGCGGCGGACAGTTCACGGCCAACACCATGGCCTGCGTTTCCGAGGCAATCGGACTGGCGCTGCCGAACTCGTCCGGCGCGCCGGCCCCCTACGAAAGCCGGGACCAGTACTGCGAAGCATCCGGAACCGCGGTCATGCGGTTGCTGGACCGCAATGTTCGTGCCCGCGACGTCGTGACGCGAAAGTCGCTGGAAAACGCCGCCCGTGTCGTTGCCTGCACCGGCGGATCCACCAATGCCGGCCTGCACCTGCCGGCGATCGCCCACGAAGCCGGCATCGAGTTCGATCTCTTCGACGTCTGCGAAATCTTCAAGGAAACGCCCTATTTCGTCGACCTGAAGCCAGGCGGCCGCTTTGTCGCCAAGGATCTGTACGAGGCTGGCGGCGTGCCGGTGGTCATGAAGGAGCTGCGCAAGATCGGACTTGTCCACGAGGACTGCATCACAGTCTCGGGCAGGACGATCGGCGAAGAGCTGGACAGAGTCGAACGGAACGCCGACGGCAGGGTGATTCACCCGGTGGAAACTCCGCTTTCGACGACCGGCGGCGTCGTCGGATTGAGCGGCAACCTGGCGCCGGAGGGAGCGATCGTCAAGATTGCCGGCATGGCGCGCGAACAGATCAGGTTCACCGGACCGGCCAACGTGTTTGAATGCGAGGAGGACGCCTTCGAAGCCATCAAGAAGCGGCAGTACAAGGAGGGCGACGTCATCGTCATTCGCAACGAAGGACCCGCCGGCGGCCCCGGAATGCGCGAAATGCTGTCGACGACGGCGGCGCTTTCCGGCCAGGGCATGGGCAAGAAGGTGGCGCTGATCACCGACGGCCGGTTCTCGGGGGCCACCAGAGGCTTCTGCGTCGGTCATGTCGGGCCCGAGGCGGCGCATGGCGGGCCGATCGCCCTGATTCGCAACGGCGACATGATCGAAATCGACGCCATCGCCGGAACCCTTGGCGTCGACGTGGACGATGCCGAAATGGCGATCCGCAGGGAAGCCTGGGAGGGACCGCGAAGGACAATCTACAGTTCCGGCGCGCTGTGGAAATACGCGCAGCTCGTGGGCCCGACCCGCACCGGCGCGGTCACGCATCCTGGCGCGGCATCCGAAACCCATGTCTACATGGACCTGTGATTCTCCACCGTTTGCGCAGCCCAACTCTCGGGACCGCGCCGCGTCCTTCGATTGGCGGCCCGACGACAGTGTTCCGTCTCGCCAACAGGGCTGAAATCGCCCGGCATCCCCGGGGACCGGTGCCCTGATGCGGTCGGAGAGCTTTTCACATCTGCTGAGGCCGCTGGACTTCGGGTTCATGTCGCTGCCCAACCGCGTTGTAATGGGGTCCATGCACACCGGGCTGGAGGAATCCGGGGATTGGCGGCGCGTGGCGCAGTTCTATGTCGAACGCGCCAGGGGAGGAGCGGGACTCATCGTGACCGGCGGCATGGCTCCCAACCGCGAAGGGGGAGTCTTTCCCGACGCCGCCGGCCTTTATTCCAGCGAGGACCTGGCCGGCCATCGCTTGGTAACCGACGCCGTGCACGAAGCCGGCGGGCGGATTGCAATGCAGATCCTTCATGCCGGGCGATATGCCTACGGGAAGGACTGCGTCGCGCCTTCGGCGGTTCGCTCGCCGATATCGCCGCATGCGCCAACGGAGCTTGACGAAGCCGGCATCGAAAGGCAGCTTGCGGACATCGCCGAATCAGCCGCCCGAGCGCGCCAGGCTGGGTATGACGGCGTCGAGATCATGGGCTCGGAAGGCTATCTCCTGAATCAGTTTCTTGTCGCCAGGACCAACAAACGCAAGGATCGCTGGGGAGGGGAATATGCCAACAGGATGCGCTTCCCGGTTGAAACTGTCAGGCGCGTTCGCCGTGCGGTTGGGGACGACTTCCTGATAGTCTTTCGACTTTCCCTCATCGATCTTGTCCCGGATGGGTCGACCTGGGAGGAGGTCACGCAGCTTGCAGCGGCTGTGGAGGATGCCGGAGCCGACATCATCAACACCGGAATCGGCTGGCACGAAGCGCGGGTGCCGACAATCGCCACCAGCGTGCCGCGCCGAGCGTTCACCTGGATTTCCCGGGAGTTGAAGAAGCACGCCCGTGTGCCGGTCATTGCCTCCAACCGAATCAACACGCCCCACGACGCGGAACAGACGCTCCGCCAGGGTTGCGCCGACCTGGTTTCAATGGCTCGTCCCTTCCTGGCGGATGCGGAGTTCGTGCACAAGGCCGCGACCGGCAGGGCGCACCTGATCGCTCCCTGCATCGCCTGCAACCAGGCCTGTCTGGATCACACGTTCACGAATCGGACATCGACCTGCCTCGTCAACCCGAGAGCCTGCCATGAAACCCTGCTGAACATTTCTCCGACCGACCGTCCTCGCCGAATCGCCGTGGTCGGCGCAGGCCCGGCCGGATTGTCCTGCGCACTGACGGCGGCGCAGCGCGGCCACGACGCAACGCTTTTCGAACGCCAGGCGGAGATCGGCGGACAGCTCAATCTGGCAAGAAGGATCCCCGGAAAGGAAGAGTTCGACGGTCTGGTTGCCTGGTATCGTGACATGCTTTCCGAACTGCGGATAGCGGTTCGATGCGGGGTCTCGGTCGATGCCGGGGATCTTGCCGGATTCGACGAAATCGTCATTGCCACCGGCGTCCGGCCAAGAGTCGCCCGCATGTCCGGCCACGACCTGCCTCATGTCCATTCCTACCGCGATGTTCTGGAGAACAGGGTTCGGGTCGGAGATCGTGTGGCCATCGTGGGCGCCGGAGGCATCGGTTTCGATGTCGCCGAGTTCCTGACGCATGACGGCGGCGACGTCAGCGGGGACATCGCGTTGTGGAAGCGCCATTGGGGCGTGTCGAGCCCGATGGAGCACAGGGGAGGGCTTGATCCCGACGGCCCCTCTCCCGCCATGCCGCGGCGACGGCTTGCGCTGATGCAGCGAACGCCGGGACCACCTGGCCGCAAGCTCGGCAAGACGACCGGCTGGATACTGCGGTCGACCCTGAAAATGAAGGGCGTGCGCATGCTGGGCGGCGTTTCCTACGAATTCATCGACGATCGGGGAATCCACATCCGGCAGAATGGCGGCGAGATTCGCCTTGTCGAAGCGGATTCCATCGTCATGTGCACCGGTCAGGAACCGGAACGACGGCTGTCCGACGCATTGGCGCGCCAATCCCGCGAGGTGCATGTCATTGGCGGCGCCCGCGACACGCGGGGACTGGACGCCAAGCGGGCCGTCGACGAGGGAACTCGACTGGCGGCGCGGTTGTAGGCGTCGCTGCGTCCCGGTTTGGCACGACCGGTTGCGGGCATCGGCCGCTGTCGGCATGCGCCGTTCGCCGGCAGGGGGTTCAGTTCATGCGCTGTCCACGATCGGGGCCAGTTCATCGACCGCCTTCAGCATCAATCCGGCAAAGAACCGGCCCCATCTGACCTGTTCCGTCGGCTCGCGCACCCAGTCGTTCCGTATCTCGAACGCGAGGTGCGGAAGGCCCCGTGGATCGGCATGTCGCTGCATCGTGTGGCCAAAGCGGCCTTGCGCGGTGTAGGGCTGGTTCAGCGCCACCCGAACTCCCCTTTCTTGACTGGCAATGTCGTGCACCTTTTCGGCCAGGCGGCGGTCCTGATCGTACAGCAGGCCAATGTCCACCTGGCGCCGCTTTCCGAAAAACACTGGCGTGAAGGTATGAATGGACACCATCACCGAGAGATTCTTCATCTCGTTGGCGATGGCCTCGACCAGATCGTGGAATGGCTGGTAGATGTTTTCGATTCTGTCGCGCCGGTCCGCAGGCGCAATGTTGCGATTGCCGGGAATGTGGAAGATTTCGGATTGGCTGGGCATCGACTGCTCGTCGTCGGGAGAGCGGTTGCAGTCTATGACGAGCCGCGAAACCCCCGAAACGACCAAGGGTGAATCCAGCATTCCGCTGAACTCGCGGGCCACTCCCAGGGCGCCGATGTCATAGGCTGCATGGCTCGCCAAAGTCCGGGGGTCGACGCCAAGATTCTTGAAGCGTGGAGGAATGTAGGCCGACGCGTGATCGCAGACGACGAGCAACGGAGAATCCGGGTTGCCTTCGAACAGTCGTGCCGGCTGATCGTTTCCGTCGAACGTCTCGCGCTTTCCGCCGTCCACGGCGGCGTGCCAATCCACAGGCCGGCCCGCGCGAATCTTCCCTGAATGTGAACTGGCGTGCATTCGGGAAGTGTCAGCTTGCAGAACGCAGTTGATTGGTCGCTTCCACCAAGGCATGGCAGATCGCCGGATCGGTTTCGGAGTGCCCGGCATCATCCACTATCTGAAGCGAGGCATTTGACCATTCCCTGGCCAGGGCTGCCGCGGCGCGCGGAGGGCATATCATGTCGAAGCGGCCCTGAACGATTGTGCCCCCGACATTGTTGAGGAGTTGAACGCGCTTCAGGATTTGGCGCTCTTCGTCGATGAACCCTTGATTGTGGAAGTAATGGCACTCCATTCGCGAAACGTTGCGGGCAAACCAGCCGGGATATTCGGATTCCGAACAATCGGTCCTCAGCCAGAACAGCCGCGTCTCCCACAGGAACCATGCCTTGCCGAAGCGAATCTCCTCGGTGAGATCGCCGCTGAACAGGCGCCGGTGATAGGCTGCGACAACGTCGGAACGTTCCTCTTCCGGGATCAGCTGCACGAACTGGTCCCATGCATCCGGCCAGAAGGCGGCAGCGCCGCCGCCGTACAGCCACTCCAGCTCCTCCCGCGTCATCAGAAAGACGCCCCGGAGCACAAGATGCAGCGCCCTTATTGGATATGCCTGGGCATACAGCAATGCCAGCGTCGATCCCCAGGATCCGCCGAACAAAATCCAGCGTTCCACGCCCAGCACGCGGCGCAGATGCTCGATGTCGGCCAGCAGATGCTGTGTGGTGTTCGCTTCCAGGCTGCCGACGGGCTTGGACCTTCCGCATCCCCGCTGATCGAACAGGATGATCCTGAATGCCATTGGGTCGAAGAAGCGGCGCATGGCTGGAGTGCATTTGCCCCCCGGGCCTCCATGCAGCACAAGCACGGGAACGCCTTCCGGGTTGCCGCATTGCTCAACATAGAGCTCGTGGCGGTCGCCAACCGACACATACTGTTGGTCATAGGGACTGATTACCGGATATAGTGAATCCATTTCACCCTGGTCTTGTGCTTGGCTGCGGTGATGCCCTGAACTTTCGCTTCGCCATTTAGGCAATAGTGAAACGCAAACCGAAAGGGAATTCAATGCCGAGTTCCGATTCAGTCGATCCTGCGGAAATCGCCCGGTTCGAGGCGATGGCCAGAGACTGGTGGGACCCACACGGAAAGTTCCGGCCCCTGCACATGCTCAACCCTGTGCGGCTTGACTACATCAATGTCCAGATGTCGGTCGAATTTTCCAGAAACCTCCAAGATTCCCGCCCGTTCGACGGGCTCGACGTTCTTGACGTAGGCTGTGGCGGAGGCCTGTTGACCGTTCCCTTGGCCAGACTGGGCGCGAACTGCACCGGAATCGATCCTTCGCGGGTCAACATCGAGGTTGCTCGAACGCATGCCCGGCAACATGGCCTGCAAATCGACTACCGAGCCACAACCGCCGAAGAACTGGCCGCAACGGGAGAGCGATTCGATTCCCTGCTGTGCATGGAAGTGGTCGAGCACGTTACCAGCCCGCCGGAGTTCATCGCTGTCTGCGCATCCTTGTTGCGGCCGCAGGGCGTAATGATCTGCTCAACCCTCAATCGAACCGCGAGGAGCTTTGCGCTGGCAATCGTCGGCGCCGAACATGTGCTGCGCTGGTTGCCGCGAGGAACGCATGACTGGCAGAAGTTCATCAAGCCTTCGGAACTGGCGAAACACCTGACTGCAGCAGGCATGCGGCATGTGGACAGCAAGGGGTTTGTCTTCAATCCGCTGAAGCGGCGCTGGCTCCTGTCCGAACGCGACCTCAGCGTGAACTATGTCACGACCAGCATCAGATGACCGGACGCTGGAAGTCCCGCGGAAACCGGGCCCGACCGATCTTGCCGTGCGTCCACAACATGCGCTGAGCGCCTGCCGTGGCTGAGCGAAGGCGGTCTGACAGCCGACTGGTCGATTATCCGGCCTTGCAGCTGCACCGGCGGCGAGCACGAGTTCAAGGAAACCCTTGCACCTGGATGCACGAGCAGGCCGCCGAGGAACTGAAGGCGCGGCTTGAGGAGTTGCCACGCCGATTCGCCAATGTTGCAGTCGTGACCGGTCACGCCGAACATTGGAGCCGCCTCTTTCCAAGTGCAACAATGCACAGCGATTCAGATGTTCTTGACTTGCCTGCGCATGGCGTCGATCTGGCGCTCCATGCCATGTGCCTGCACTGGGCAAACGATCCGGTCGGCCAGCTGATCCAGTGTCGGCGCAGCCTGCGGCCCGACGGCCTTCTTCTGGCGGTTTGTTTCGGCGACCGAACGTTGACCGAATTGCGTTCGGCTCTGGCCATGGCGGAAATCGAGGTGTCGGCAGGCGTCAGCCCGCGCGTGCTGCCGATGGCGGATGTCAGACAATATGGAGAGCTGTTGCAGCGTGCAGGCTTTCGGCAGCCCGTTGCCGACCGGCTGTCTTTGCGCCTGAGCTATCGTTCAACGCTGGAGCTGATGCACGAACTCAGGGCCATGGGAGAAACCAACGCCCTGCAGGGTCGTCTGCGTCACTTCACGCGACGGCGGATGATGCAGGCTCTCGAGAATTGCTACGCCATGATCGCAGGCAAGGAAGACGGCAGCCTGACGGCAACCTTTGAACTGGTGTTCATGACAGGTTGGGCGAGCGACGCAGGCAGCTACTGAAAGCTGCCCCTCTTGCACCACGGAATGCCGCATTGGCGAGCGTTGGCAAGCGTACAGTCAAGGACGCGTTGATTCTGCTGCATTTCGCTGCAACGACTTCCGTCGCTTGAAGGCGGTGACAGGAGTGCGCTTGATGAATGAAGGCAAGCGTTCGAGCGTCGGCGCAGCAGCGCCCGAGAGTGGAATTCCCCTTGGGGAATGGCGAGACGGCGCCGGACGATTCGCGGCGGAGCCGAATGGCGCCTGTCGCCAAGAGAGATTGAGACTTCAAGCGTGACGCAGTTCGAATGGATCAACGAGCAACGGGCTTCCTTGGTGGCGGCAGCAACCAGCGCAGAAAACAGGGTGACGCTTCAAGCGCTGGATGGATTGAGATGGCCCAAACCAGCGAAACCGCGTTCAATTTCGCGCTCGCCGAATCGCTCCGCAACAAACACCCGCTCTGGCGGGACAGTCTGTGCGCGAAACAAACCAACGTGTTCCAAGGCCATGCTGGACTGCGGCCGGACATCTTGTTCCTGGCGCCCGACTGCCAGCCCCTTGTCGTCGAGACAGAGCATGATCCTGCGAACACCGTTGAGAATGACGCAATCGGGCGCCTGGACAAGGTGCCCGTCGGCTCCAACGACCCAGTGGAGCAGGCCATCGCCGGCGGCGGCGTCGGCTCGCCGAGCAACCGGCACAGGTCGATGAAATGTTCCTGCGCAGCCAAGCGCTCCTTCAACTCCTACAGGCGCCATTTGGTGATGAATTCAGAGGGTGTCATGTCGAGAGGCATCTGTTCAATTGGAGGAAGGACCGACTTTCCCGCTTATCCGGATTGGCAGTATTCCATTGATGGAATATATAGGCCCAAGTCCTGGGTTGTCGAACACACGAATGAGTTCGGAGACTGGTGGACGGGGCTTGCAGAGAGCGAACAGGATGACATTGTTGCGGTGGTTGAATTGCTGTCGGAGCACGGTTCTGAACTGCAGTTTCCCTATTCCTCAGGAGTAGCGGGTTAACGACGCGGTCACATGCGCGAACTTCGTGTCCAGAGTGCCGGCAAACCCATCCGCACATTCTACGCCTTTGACCCGAGGCGCACAGCCATCCTGCTGATCGGCGGAGACAAGACAGGCGACGACCGGTTCTGCAAGCGGTTCGTACCGCAGGCTGACCGGCTCTATGACGAGCATTTGCGGGAACTGAAAGACGAAGGAGAGATCCCATGAGTGGACATCGCGCCTTTGCCGGGCTGACAGAGAATTTTTCTCCTGAACGCCGGAAACGGATTGAGGTTCGGAAAGAGGAACTTCGCGCTGCCATGCCCCTTCACGAATTGCGGCAGGCTCGGGCCATGACACAGAAGGCAGTTGGAGAGGTTCTGAACGTGAGACAGCCGGCCGTTGCCCGGCTTGAGCGGCGGACGGACATGTATGTCTCCAACCTTCGCTCCTACATCGAAGCCATGGGGGGCGAGCTGGACATCGTGGCCCGGTTTCCGCAGGGCAGTGTGGTCATCACGAATTTCTCCGACACCGGGGAAGATACGAAGCCCGGTTGAAGCTCGCTGCCAGCGGCCCTCCCCAGCGGCCGCTCTTGCCGCTGTCAGGGTAAATTGCACGGACAGTCGCCCGTGAGCGGCTCCAGAGTGTACCTCACACCCTGTCCGCAAAACCACCGATTCCCGAACACCGTCCGGGCCGCCTGAAAACTGCCTGGAATGACCCCAATTCCTGTTCATTGACCTTGTTCCGCATCTTCTCTGTCTGGATATGGAGGCCCCGCAGGCCTTTTCCGAACAGGAGCAACGTCATGTTGGCAGGAGTTCATCAAGCCTTCGGAACTGGTGAATCACCTGACTGCGGCAGGCATGCGGCATGTGGACAGCAAGGGGTTTGTCTTCAATCCGCTGAAGCGGCGCTGGCTCCTGTCCGAACGCGACCTCAGCGTGAACTATGTCACGGCCAGCATCAGATGACCGGACGCTGGAAGTCTCACGAAAACCGGGCCCGACCGATCTTGCTTTGCGTCCACAACATGCGCTGAGCGCCTGCCGTGGCTGAGGGAAGACTGTCTGACAGCCGACTGGTCGATTATCCGGCCTTGCAGCTGCACCGGCGGCGAGCACGAGTTCAAGGAAACCCTTGCACCTGGATGCACGAGCAGGCCGCCGAGGAACTGAGGGCGCGGCTTGAGGAAATGCTTCGCCATGATCGCAGGCGAGGAAGACGGCAGCCTGACGGCAACCTTTGAACTGGTGTTCATGACAGGTTGGGCGAGCGATGCGGGCAGCTACTGAGCTGCCCCTCATGCACCACTGAAAACCGCATTGGCGGGCATTGGCAAGCGTTCGAGCGTCGGCGGAGCAGCGCTCGAGAGTGGAATTCCCCTTGGAGAATGGCGAGACGGTGCCGTACGATTCGCGGCGGAGCCGAATGGCGGCCAGTCGCCAAGAGAGCTTGAGATTTCGGGCACGGCGCAGTTCGCATCAACGCAATTCATTGGTGGCGGCAGCAACCCGCGCAGAATATAGGGAGGCGCTTCAAGCAATCGATGGATTGAGATGGCCCATACCAGCGAAACCGCGTTCAATTTCGCGCTCGCCGAATCGCTCCGCAACAAACACCCGCTCTGGCGGGACAGTCTGCACGCCGAACAAACCAACGTGTTCCAAGGCCATGCTGGACTGCGGCCGGACATCTTGTTCCTGGCGCCCGGCTGCCAGCCCCTTGTCGTCGAGACAGAGTATGAACCGGCGAACACCGTTGAGAATGACGCAATCGGGCGCCTGGAAAGGGTGCCCGTCGGCTCCAACGACCCAGTGGAGCAGGCCATTGCCGTCCGCATCCCCATCGCCCTCGGAAAGGACCAGGGAAATCTCGCCGAGCTGATCGCTCGCGCCAAGTTTGAATACTGTGTATTCACCGGCAGCCCAGAACGGCACGAACGATGGCCATCGTCGGGCTGGCTCAGTGGTGACATCGATGCCCTCGCACAATGTGCGGAACACGCCATGATCTCGCAGCGCCTGGTCAAGCAGGGATTGGATGTACTGGAGGACGCAGTTCGAAGCGCCGCCGCTGCGATAGGCGAAGCGTATGCGCAGGGATTTGTCGACATCCAGTACAATCTTGGCAGAATTCTGTGCCAGGTTCCCGGAGAGCAGACAAATCGCATGGCGGCAACCATCATCGCCAATGCATTGATGTTCCACTCGACGATTGCCGGGTCACATTACATTCCCTCCATCTGGCAGATCCAGAATGACCCTGCACAGTCAGTGACAAGGGGATTGCTGGACACATGGAAGCGGATTCTCCAGGAGATCAATTACTGGCCGATTTTCAAGGTCGCCTCGGACCTTCTTGCCCAGATGCCTGCCGGAGCGGACGAACGCGTGCTGAATTCGCTGATCGGCGCTTCTGAAAAACTGGCGCTGAAGGGAATCAACACCCGCCACGATCTCACCGGCAGGCTGTTCCAGCAGATGATCGCCGACCGCAAGTTCCTGGCCACATACTACACCCTGTCAACCAGCGCCGCCCTGCTGGCGGAGCTGGGTATCGGCATGCTCGACCGAGACTGGTCCGACCTGGACAGTTACCCGAAATTGCGGATCGCCGATCTTTCATGTGGCACCGGCACACTGCTTTCGGCTGCCTATCACGCGGTGCTTGCACGCTACCGCCATGCCGGCGGCGATGATCGCAACGTGCATCGGGCAATGATCGAGAATGCGATGGTGGCGGCTGACATCATGCCAGCCGCCACACACCTTTGCGCTGCGCAGTTGTCAAGCGCTCACCCTACAGTGACCTACAACGCCACCAGGGTGTACACGATGCCATACGGCACCGCTGGACCAGGCGAAGGGCACAGGGGACTTTCCATAGGATCACTCGATCTGATCGAAGACGAAACAAGCATGTCTCTTTTTTCCACCGGCAGGCGCCCGGCACAAGGCGCCGGAGAAGCCACGGAAGTGCCGGATATCCGGCTGCCCCATGGCTCGTCCGACTTGGTGATCATGAACCCGCCGTTCACCAGGCCCGGCAGTGACGTTGATACGGATCAGCCCATCCCATCATTTGCCGGCTTCGATACGTCAGCAGAAGAACAGCGTCTCATGTCGGCAGAACTCAGTCGCATTCGCAAAAGGCTTCAGCATCCAGCCGGCCATGGCAACGCTGGACTGGCATCAAGCTTTGTCGACCTTGCCGACCAAAAAGTCAGGGGGGGTGGTGTGTCCCTTGTACTGCCAATTGTCGCAATCCAAGGGCAATCATGGGCCGCCGCAAGAGAGCTATGGCAGCGAGAGTATGACGATGTAGTTGTGGTCACGATTGCAGCCACAGGGCAAACCAACAGCGCCTTTTCGGCCGACACCGGCATCGGTGAAGCCTTGGTCATCGCACGCAAGCGAGCAACCAGGAGAACCGATGATGCCACCTTGCCGGAGGCATTGTTCATAAACCTGCATCAACGACCGTCCTCACTGCTGGAAGCAACCGAAATAGCCCGAATGGTGAGCCAACTGCCAATTGATTGCAAGACGGGCCACTTGCGGGCCGGCAATCAGTTGCTGGGCAGCTACATTAGGGCACCGCTGCATGGAGGCTGTGCCGCTCTGCTGGAAAGCTCATTGGCTCGGCGAATGATCGCGTTGGAAAACGGGGAATTGTGCCTGCCTGGCAATCGGAATGAGTTGTCTGTTCCCGTCTGCCTGCTCGGAGACCTCGGCAATCGCGGCATGTATGACATGCAAATCGGTAGCAGGAAAACGCCGCCGCCGAACCAGCATGCGCCCTTTGCCGTTGCATCAATTCACGGCGTGCCGGACTATCCGGCCCTATGGGGGCATGACGCCAAAAAGGAACGGCGAATGATTGTCGAACCGGACACAAGGTGTGACGCGAGACCCGGGATGGAGGAGAAGGCAAAGGAAGTCTGGCAGACTGCAAGCAGGCTGCATTTTAACCGCGACTTCCGGTTGAATTCGCAGAGCCTTGCAGCCTGCATGACACCGGAACCAACCATAGG
>MKWU01006005.1_pt1 | contig 12665 bp, 11 predicted proteins | sample 809101 | NCBI WGS metagenome assembly MKWU01 (sample SAMN05860141, study PRJNA318959) | sponge metagenome | host: Aplysina aerophoba | place: Slovenia: Piran, Adriatic Sea, Gulf of Piran | collected 2013-05-07 | reverse complement strand
TGCTCCGCGGCCCAGCGCTGGAGCTCCTTGTCGGTGTGCCGGCCGGGGTCGACGTAGACGAACGTCGCCGACTTCATGTCGGCGGCGATCGGCAGCTTGAGGGCGATCTGGAGTCGGCCACCTGGGTGGTTCCAGCCTCGCGCATGAAGTCCCGCAAGGAGCGCCGGGTTCCCCTCTCCAGCGCCGCCCTTGTGGTCCTGGAGCGGGCCGATGGACTGCGGGGCCGGGGTCGGTCGGCTGCTGAAGGACTTGGGGATCGATTGCAGTCCGCACGGCTTCCGCAGTTCCTTCCGGTCCTGGTGTTCGGACGAGGGGATCGACCCGGAGCTTGCGGAGCAGGCCCTGGCCCACGCGGTCGGCAGCCAGGTCGAGCAATGCTACGCCCGCAGCGACGTGCTGGAGCGCCGGCGCGAGGTCATGGAGGCGTGGGGCGCGTTCCTGGTCGAGTAGGTGTTACGGAGGCTGGCGACGGTGGCGGAAGTCGGATGTCTCGTCCGCCGGGTGCCCGCCTCGACAGAGGCAGAGGCAGCCAGAGCACTGGACGTTTTCCGCTACGCTTCATCCGTCCAGTTACCGGGGGGGGGGGGCACTCCCCCCCGACCCCCCCGGCGCGTTCCGTGGCCGCGAGTGAGAATCGCCGCGACCCGTCCACGGGTTCCGCCGTCCGTCCTCGTCGTTCTGTAGGCTGCGACGATACGGGGAGCAACAGGCGAACGCGCCGCAGAACCCGCGCCCGCCACGCTTGCCGAACTCGCGGTCAGGTCCGTGAACGGATCGACGCGGCGCGCGTATCGACGGCTGGCCGCCCGGTTCGGCACTTGGGCCGAAGCCCGCAGCCTCGAACCGTCGGCCGCGCTCGCGGACCAGGACATGGTAGCGGCCTACCTTGTCCACGTCGCCGCGACAGACGGAAGGCTGACCAAGCTTCAGCGCAACCGAGAGGGTGATCCGAATCGTCTACGGTTCTGTAGGGTTGAGGCTCCAAACGAGTAGAGGGAGTGAACATGTTCTCGATTCGAGACGCCGGATGGTGGACCGTTGCGGCGCTTTTGGGCGTATGTGGCGCGTCCTACGCGCAACCCGCCGCCTTTGAGTTGACGCACAAGGGATACCTCGCCACGCCGAGATGTGGCGACCTCAACCCGCATCGGTGCACCTTGCTCTACGCCGACCACGGAAGCGGCAACATCTTCGTCAACCACGAGACCAAGGCGCACCCGATGTTCGGCTGGTACTCGCGAGAACCAACGGCCAGCAATCCAGAGGGTGATCGTCGTTGGTTCAACGTCCCTCGCTTCTACGTGGCCTTGGAGTTCTGGAACAACGAGATTTGGAAGCCGGCCAAGTGGATCGGTTACGGCATATCCAAGAACAGTCTCCACGGCGATACGCGCCTCAAGGGGACTAGCTGGGCCGTACTGTTCCAGTACGGCACCGACAATCCCGAGGCCACTGTCAAGCTGTTCGACCAAGGCGAGTACTTCTGGATGTTCGCCGCCCTAGGAACCGACCAACCAGCCAGAATCGCGCTCTGGGACGCCGAAACTTGGTGCGTTTACCTGTTCGAGAAAGAGCCGGGACCGGCCGTGGCGCTCACAAGTACGGGCGACATCAGGAGCAGCCGGTTGCCCGACGTTCCAACCTGGGAAGGCTTCGGCTGCTAGCTGCGATGTGACCTGCTACGAGCGACAAGCCACTTCGCCAATAGGCCGGAAGATGGGAGAGCCTTCAACGGTCGCGACGAGGGCCGTCGCCGCCGCAACCCGTGCGTCAAGACCCACTTCGTGTTGCCGGTCACTGCGCGCACCGTAGCAGAAGAATCCGGCCGGCCATCGGTCCGCTCCAGGCCTTCCCGCAGGGATCACTCTGGACGTGAGCGACCCTCCCGCGGCACTGAACACGGTGCGTGACGCGGGAGAGCCTTCCGTGCCGCTCCAGGCGGCCGGAAGGCGGGGTCGCGTCACGCCCCGACTGCCCGGAGCGGTCGGGGCGCCAGCCTGCTGCGGCGGCGATGCCCAAGGGCTCCCGAGAGAACGCCAGGCAGGGCAACGACATTCTCCGAGTGTCCTCGAAAGAGGACAGCTGAACTCGCGAAGCCGGGAAAACTGAACTCGGGGGGTGTTCTGCGAGTTCAGTTCTGGATAGACGCCTGGTACGGCCCAGGCCGTCAGGGACCACAGGGGGACTGAGGAGAAGTCGAGGTCTGGTGTTAATCCCTACTCATGCCGCAAGCCCCTGTCCGAAAGACACTTAGCGGCTCCAATGAACTTCGTGTCCCACGCCCCGACCCACAGCCGGAAGGCACTCTGTAAAATGCCCAACCTGGATCCCCGAGGGTGCCACGGGCCCTTGCGAGGCCACAATCGACCTCCACATCCAACGCCCGCCTTCGCGCGCAGGTTCGACTCCCCCCTTCGGTTACAACTGCGCCAACTCGCTGGAACCTCATGACGAGCGTGACCCCGCTACAGGCAAGCAAAGAGCGGGTCGGCGACAAACTGGAACCGCGTAGAGCAGCAAACTCGAAGCCGTCAACAAGCGCCTGGGCGGCATCGAGGGCCGCCTGGACCGGGGTCGTCGGCCCGATGACGCGGGGTCGCGGTGAGCATGAACTCCGAGGTCGATACCCTAGCCGTAGTGGAAGAGCGTCGGCGGGAGGCTACAGTGTGCGACCTACACAACCTGAGGCCGATTGCCGAAGCCGCCAAAGGGCGGGGACCAAGCGGGAATCCCACGACAAAGGGAGGGTCGATCTCCGTGTCGCAGTCACAACATACTGGGCTCGAACCCAAGCCGCAAGCTCCTCCGACACGCGGCAACGGCGGCCATCAAGATGCTGCGGTCAAGCTCCATTTCGCGCACCAGATGGTCAACCGGCTTTGGCAGAACGCTCCCGACATCCAGCGGGATTGCGTCACCGACTATGTGGCGATTCAGGCTTGGCCGTGGATTCCATCTGGCTATCAACTCGTCGAACAGTCCTTGAAGGCGCTGATAGCCGCCCGCCACGGCACACCACTCACGCAACGGAAGAAGGGCCACCATTTGGACGAACTGTTCGGCAGGTTGGAGAACGGCGACAAGCAGACGATCGCGCACGCCTTTGAGTCCTTCGTCGGTCTTCACGACTACATCCCGATCCCAACGGTAAGCGACTTCTTGGACGCGGTTGGTCGTGGCTATACGCAATGGAGGTACATGCTCCTAGACGGGGCGGAGGCCATCCCGGCCAACCACATTGGTGCCCTTTTGGAGATCGCCAACGCCACGATCTCTCTGTTCAGGTCATGCCTCGACGGCAAGCCGCCGAGGTTTCTGACGGTGATGCAGCGGATTCACGTCAACGTCGACCGCGATATCGGACATGCGTGTAACCGGCTCAACCGAGGCGAAGAGGGACTGGAGGAATTGGAACGTCGCTACGAGAGTCTGCGGCAAGAGATCCTCGGCAACCCGAGGCTCCGTCTGGCAATCGCGGCTCACTTAGAGAACACCGACAACCCGAGGTTGGGGCCACAGCCACCCCCAAACCCTTGGAGCCGGAACTTGCCCGAACTCACGCCTGCGACCGAGGTGTTGACCGACCTCTGGAAGCGATCAAGTGACCGCAAGAATCTCGTGGCCTACTTCCGCAGGCCAGCGTGATGCTCGGCGCGTGTTCGGCAGAAGGCGGACGCGAACCGAAACGCTAGCGCTCTCGGGCAAGAGCGACAAGATCGAAGGCGCCTGCGGCTCCCCGCTGGAGTGGGATACCAAGGAAGGACGACGCGCATGCCGGACTCAGAAGACGTACGCCACCGGCGGGTACCGGGATGAAGACGCCTGGGAAGCCGTGTATGCAGGGCTGGCGGAGGCGCTGGCCCAGCTCGAATTGGCACTCAAACCACACCTCAAGAGGCTGTAAGGCTCGGCGGAACCTGCAACGGACGCCCGGAACCTGCAACGGACGCCCGGAACCTGACCCAAGGACTCCGATGGCCTCCGCTACTTGACGTAGTCGCTCCACGCCCTCCGGCTTTGTCTCGGCGCTTCAGCAGCTCCGACCGCTGACTTTCCTGAACAAGCTCGGAGAGCCAAGACCGTGCTGGTCTTTCCCGAGAGCCCATCCCCCGAGAACGAGAGGACCGAAGACACGTAGCCGAATACACCGGAGTCGCAGCTACGGCCGCCGGCAGCCTGACGGCATACCGTGGTTCTGGATCATCAACGCCTCCTCATATGACGACGTTGGACGTCGGCGGAGCGGTAGCAGGGCTGAGGGGCTCTGAGGTGAGTGTGCTGGAGTAGCCGTCATTCCTCGCTCGCGTCGATTGAAGGGTAGAGTCAAGGACAGTGACGCGACGGCACCGGCGAGAGTAAGCCCTCGACCTAACGCAAGAGGCTTCCACGTCCACTGGGGGGATTGTCCGCTACACTCGACCTGTGGGCGGGTACGCGGCCCGCCACGCTGGCCGAACCACAGCTGGCACCTCCGACCGTCGTCACAGGAGGATCAAGTCTAATGATCGACCAGGTCGCCCCGGCTGGTGCCGCGACCAGAGATGCTCCGGCGCCATGAGCGAAGAACTACTTCAGACGGTTCCGCACCCTCTCGGTCGCTACCGCTACTACAGGCTTGGCAGTACGACGCTACGCCAGCTCAAGCAAGCCGGCCTCGTTAAGGCGCCAATCCCTGCCTACCTGTTGTCGAAGAAGCCGGATGGCCTGATCACCTTGCATGGAGGCACAACCAAGGCGGTTGTTGAGTACAAGCCACCATCGGAAATCCGTACAGAGACTCAGATTCAAGCCGTCATCGACCGCGACTCGGCTGCGGCCGCAGCTCTCTGCAAGCTCCTGATCATCACGTCTGGGACCAAGACCATCTGGATCAACGCCCTCAACGGGCAGCGGGTCCAATCGGCTGGTGGAGCGGACCTGTCCTTCGTCGTCGACGCGCAGGCCATTGCTGCAGGAACGTGTGACGCTCCAGCGCTGGAACGCTTGGTCGATGCAGCGGAGGTTTCTCTCACTGCCTCTCAGAACACCATTGCCGCACCCGAAGTTCTTGATCCGTCCGGGCTAGCGAATACGATCTGGCAGAAGATCTGGGTCCAGACTGCCAAGAGTCCAGAGAAGTGTCTCTACAACGTCGTGGAGTTGTTCGTTTTCAAGTTCCTGAGTGACCTTGGAGTACTGGAGGATCATAACGGTTTTTGGTCAGTGGAGCGCCTCGTCACCGGAAGGCGAAACTCCGAAGCGGCTCTAAAGCACTATGCCCAGACTTGTCGCAAAGAGGTTCAGGAGCTCTTTCCTGCTGGTGAGGACGGCACGACGATTATCAACGGCACGATCTTCGTCAACGAGAGTGGAGAGCCGAACCTCGCACAGGCACTCCTGTTTGGTGAGATCATCCGTGATCTGGCGCAGTATGACGCTCAAGTAGGTTCGTTCCGCTACATCAAGCGGGAGTTCAAGACTCGGCTATACGAGTCCTTCCTGCGAAAGAGTGCAGCCGTGCAGGCTCTCGGTCAGCACTTCACGCCGCGGAATGTCGTCCAAGCGATGGTGCGGATGGCTACAAAGATCTACCCCGGAGCTCGGATCTGCGACCCGTTCTGCGGAGTGGGCGGCTTTCTGCTCGAACTGCTGATGGAGCACCCGACCTTGTTCCGAGAGTATGAGCCGAAGAACGGGCGTGTCTCTCCCAACCTTACACTCGTTGGTTATGACAAGGGTACGGACGAACAGGAGGACGAACGGACGATTATCTTGGCGAAAGCCAACATGCTGATCTACTTCTCCGATCTCCTGGCCAAGCATCACGAGGCCGGTGACCTCCAGGCCTTCGCGAGGGGTGCCTTGAACTCCGTATTCCGCTTGCTCCGTACCAACCTCGGGACCTTCGGCCTGATCGAGGATGACCCCTACGACCTGATCCTCACGAACCCTCCCTATGTCACGAGTGGCAGCCGTGCACTACAGAATGCAATCGCTGCCAGTGACGGGACGAAGAAGTTCTACGACCTAGGCCTGAAGGGTACTGAAGGTCTCGCGCTGAACTGGATCATCAAGCATCTACGGCCCGGAGGTGAGGCACTGGTGATTGTGCCTGACAGTGTTCTGCGACGCAAGAAGGAACTAGGGGCTCTGCGCGACGACTTCGTGATCAACGCGATCGTGTCACTGCCGAGCAAGACCTTCTATGCGACGCCTCGGAAGACCTACATCTTGGCTCTTGAAAGGAAGGTTGGAGATCAAGAGCAGTGCACGCCAGTGTTCGCGTACTTGGTACGTGAGACCGGAGAAACCAGGAACGCGAAGCGGATTCCGACGCCGGAGAAGAACGACCTTACCAAGATGGAGTCTCTGTTTGGCCAGTTCCTCGGTGCCAAGTCTCAGTTCCGCAGCGACGATCCCCTCTGCAAAGTGGTCTCATTCGAGGACGTCAAGGCGAAGTCCGACTGGCGGGTCGATCGTTGGTGGGGTTATGAAGAGCGAGTGGAGCTAGGTCTTGAAGAACCGCACCCTAAGGTAAGTGAGGAAGCCTTCATGGCCGAGCTTGACAACATGACGTCCGCGACTCGCGAACTGCTCGATGGCTACAGACCAGGTCTCGCCGTGGGAGGGCAGGACTTGCTATTCTCCGAGGCTCTCCTCGGTGACAGTCGCCTCTTCCGGTACATAACGGACCAGACCGGATGGACCGAGAGAGTATTGCTTGGCCTTGTCGTTGACTCGGACGACGGGGCACCAGTGTACACCGCAGCTCTTTCCGAGTACGGCTACGTGGCGCCGACCCACGACAAACTGATCCACGCCTCGGTCGAGCGCCCCCTCATCTCATTTGCGTCTAACGGCGACTCCAGCGCAGGCACCAACTTCGTGTACCACACTCAGCCCTTCTACGTGACACGAGACCGCACCGTGCTCCAGGTTCAGGATCAGCGGATTGATCCTCAATACCTGCTCTACGCGCTCCGCAACATGAAGGCGGTTCATGGATTCGACCATACCCACAAGGCTGTACCAGCCAACGTGGCACCCGTCTCCGTGAGGATCCCAGTAGCTGAGGATGGCGGATGGGACTTGGAAGCTCAACGCACTATTGCCAGGCGCTACAGGCTCAACGTCGACCTCAGAGGAGCCCTGAGCCGGTCAGTTGAAGCGGTTATGGCCTTTGATGTGGAGATCGGCGCAATCTGAGCGGGGCTTGCTTTGGGTGGACCTCGGCGGTCGCGGCGGTCTTCTGGTCCCCGAAGCCGACGAGCGTGCCGGCAGCAACGCGAACCGGCGGCCAAGGAGCAACCCACTACCCGTATCGCCGGGTCAGCCAGGTCTTTCGCCGGGAACACTCCCGGCGGACGGAGGCGGGTAGGCACCGAATGGGAAGATAGTCTCCCGCACCTCCTCAAGCACTTCGAGCGCCCGCCGCAACAGTGGGCGACCTCTAGATCCCTGAATGGCCGCGGCCGCGGATGGTGATTTTTCGTGCCGCGCTAGAGCCCAAGATCGGTTGGGCTTTCCTGCAACCGCCCAAGGCCATGGCCCGATTGGCACGCTGAGGTGGTTCCGGAAGACCTGACCGGCGGCTAGGGTGTACTCCTCGGCCCAGAGGAGACAGGAGAATGACCATGAGCGACAAGACTGAGGAGAACCGTGAGAAAGAGAGGCAGGCATTCGCGGAAAAGGTGAATGAGTACGGAGCGTACGCAGAGCGTGTGTGGAAGCACTACTACGCGCTGGCGAAGCGTTGGACGTTCTACAAGTCGTGTTTCCTAGCAGTCGTCTTTGTCGCAGCGCTCGTAGTGATTGTCTTGGGTGCGGGCACGGTCTGGCTGTGGGTGGGTTTGATCGGTCTCGTCCCAGTGAACGTCCTCGGCAACTCGCTCTTCGGCGCGAGAGTGGCCTCCTGTTGGTCTTGGGGGGGCATGTGGTCGGCAATGGAACCGCAGCTAGGCTATCTACGGTGGTTCGTCGGCCCGGCCGACCCCGACAGCGAAGACCTCGAAGCCTGGACCGCAAACAGTGAACGTCTGCGCGCCAAGCTACGCCGACTTGACGAGCAGATGGAGGTTCTCAGAAGTCACGCGAAAAGGGATCCCGAGGACCCGGACCTGATTGAAGTCGCGTCCCTGTATCCCCACCCTAGACTCCCGGAGTCTCGCGGCGAGGACGAGATGGGCGAAAACGAACAAGGGAGGAGGAGCGTGGAGTGGCGCTTGTCGCAGGACGAGTACCCGATCTTCGGAATTGTCGCAGTAGGCTTGGCGGCAGTGGCGGCGTTGGGGCTGATGACGGTCCTGATGGCGGCTGGGCCCTTCAAGGGGTGGGCCGGCCCAGTGGGCGTGGTTGCGGCGGACAGGCTCGCTGATCTCTCGTTGGTGATTCGTCCTACCGGCGAGGACACGTCGGAGAGCGGTCCGCTCACACAGAGTGAGTCGCCAGTGGTGTCGGCAGAGGTGAGAACTTGGAGTGAGATCATCGCCGCCTGGACCGAGGCTGCTGACGAGTCGGGCGGCGACATTGATGGTTGGATGCGCAGTCAGGGCATCGCCCGGAGTCTGACCGAGGAGATGGAGCGTGCCGTCGGCTTGTTCAAGTCGTCTGCGCTCCTACCAGAGGTCCAGCAGATGGCGGTCCTTCACGGTTGGGTAGACGACTTCGCGGTTTGCGACGAAATCGCTCGGTTCCTTGAACAGGACGAGCCGGGACGGTATGCGTGCAACTTCTTGGCCAATGTGGATGCGGAGGACGGAAGGATACCCATGGAGAGGCCGTGAAACGCCCGCCATCTGCTGGAGGCGAACCTCGCGGAGCTTGAGACGTGCCTTACATGGCACACGTTCGCGGTGGTCGGCGGCTACCCCTGGTGACGCCATGGGTGTTTGTCTCGCCGTGAGTGCAACGTCGCTACACCGAAGTGCGACCGCCGTTCTTGACCGCTTCCACAAGGCTCTTAAAGCTCGGGCTTCTCTGCTCGATGGTCCGTGGATCGAGCCTCCTAGCGATTTCCTCCGACGTCAGTGCCGTGTACACACGGCGACTTCCCAAAAGGTTGATCAAGTGTCGCTTCGGGTCGCGGATCGCGTCTGGAGCTGACGTGTCCACGCTGCCAAGTGCGCGCCCTAGGTACTCGCGAAGATTGCTGGCGTCGGCGAAGTACCACGCCTCCAGGTGCTGCTCTGCGTACGCGAACAGAACGGTCGTTCCCAAGTTCTCTACCCGCTGGGGCAGTTGTCTCCGAATGGGAGCAAGAACGTCCTCGGGGCGTCCCTGATCGACATCCAACAGCACCACGAACTTAGAGGGGACCAGATGCGACTCGTACCAAGCCGCCCTGATAATCTTCTCCACTACATCGACTCGGAGTGCCCGTGCCCGAGGCGGAGTACGGACCTCAATCGTGACGCCGCGGTCTCTCAGGTGGGAAACCAGATGGGGCAGCGCTCGCCGCTCTGTGTCTCCAGACGCAACGACTAGCACGTGCTTACTCATTCGGCGCCGAAGCCCTTGGTCTCGTAGAACTCGCCAAGACCGAAGCCCGAGGCATCCAATGCGCGCCGCACCCCCTCGGGATCTTCGTTCGCCAAGACCGTCGTTGCGCCATCGCCGCCACGTCGGACGATGCGAACAGCGGCCGGATCATCAACGGAGTCGAGCAGCATCGGCGAGTGTGTCGTAACTATGAACTGCACGCGATCCGTGGCCTTAACCAGATGCCGGCTGAAAGCACTAAGGGCCGCCGGGTGAACGTAGTTCTCCGGTTCTTCGATTCCGATCAGGTTGGTTTCCGGCTCCGCTAGGAGAGCAGTCACCAAAGCGAGCATGCGCAGAGTTCCGCTGGACGCGCCCATCTGATGGACCCGAAAGTCGAGTCCTGGCTCCTGTTGGAAGAAGTAGAAGCGGTCGTCGGACTCTCGAATGTCGATGCTGGAAGGCAGACCTAAGACCGACTGGGTTGCGGCTACGATGTCCTCGAAGATATCCGGCGAGGAACTCTTCAGCGTATGGAGTGTCTCGGCCAAGTTTCTGCCATACGGGTCGAACCTGGAGGAGCCGAGACTGGTCCAGTCTCGGCGAAGTAGGAAGGGACTCGGATCGAAGAATCCCCAGCGCCGGACGAACTCGGCGACCGCGCGACCTTCGAACGACGCATCAACAGCAGCGGCGGCCAAAGCACAGGCGGTGGGCTCCTGTTTGAGATCAACTTGCTTCTGCTCACCGGACCACCACCAGCCAACTCCGTTCCTGGCTTCCAACAAGGAAGCTGGTGGTTCCTGCGGCGAGCGTTGTGTACTAAGGCGCTCTTCAACCCGAAACTCATACCCGTGTCTGACGAAGCTCACGGACCACTCGTAGGTCGCTTCGCCGTCGGCCATGGTAGCGGTCAAGTCCGTGCGCTGCGCTGCCTCGCCCTTCCAAGCCAAGTGGATGATGCCGCCGCGGGCGAACATCGGCGGGTGAAAGTCGTGGGCGATGGCTCCCTCGTGGAGAAAGCGAAGAGCGTCGAGGACGTTACTCTTACCCGCAGCGTTGGCCCCTATCAGCAGATTCAGGGGCCCTATGTCGATCGTGTCGTCCCGTACGCTGCGGTAGCGCCGCGCCGAGAGTTTGGTGAGCTTCATGCGATGATCTCCACGTGCGTCCTCGTTCCCCTGGAACGACGAGCTTAGCGCCGGAGAAGCCCTAAGACCATTCGGCGGGGGCGGGCTCCCCGTTGTGCTCGACGGCCAGTGGGATACACATCTTCACTCTTCAGCTGCTCGACACCCGATCTCTCGACTCCGGCTTCAGCCTTGAGTCCGGTCAACCCGACGGGCTTCCTCGCCGCCTACCTCCGGACCGGCCGGGCCATCGGCTTCTGACCATGAAGCAGCCCCTCCAGATCCCCCATCTCGGCGGCCGCGAGAAGCCCCTCCTCGAACTCGGTTTCTCTCCGAACGACGCAACCTGGCTCACCCTCGTCTGCTTCTATTCCGGCGTCTTCACACGGTGGCAGTATGCCGAACTTCACCAATGCCACCGGATGGCCGCCTACCGCCTGGTCCGCCGCCTGATCGGCAGCCAAGCCTAGTCGACTAGGAACGTGCCCCAGGCCTCCATGACCTCGCGTCGGCGCTACGGCACGTCGCTCCGCGCATAGCGCTGGTCGACCTGACTCCCGACCGCATGAGCCAAGGCTTGTTCCGCCAGCACCCGATTCGATGTCCTCGTCCGAACACCAAGACCGGAACGAACTGCGGAACCCGTGCGGATTGCAATCGATCTTCAGGTCGCTCAGCAGCCGACCTAGCACCGCCACACCTACCATCTTCCCCAGAATGCCGGGAATACCAACCCGCGACCCCGGCCGCGCAGTCGGTCGGCCCGGTCAAGGACCACAAGCGCAGCGCTGGAGAGGGGAATTCGGTGCTCCGTTCGGGACTTCATCCGCGAGGCCGGTACGGCCCACGTCGCCGCCTTGAGATCGACCTCGCGCCGCCTAGCTCCCCGAACCTCGCCGCTGCGCGCCGCCGTGAGGGCCAGGAAACGGAGCGCCAGCCGCGTCCCGATCCATGCCCCGGAGCCATCCACCTTGACCAGCGCCTCCCGCAGGTCCTCGGCCGGCAGGAACCGATGGTGCTTCCGCTGCTTCCGGCCAGCCGGCAACACTGCCGAGAGAGTGCTCGTCGGGTCGTCCGCCCGATAACCGGTCGCCACGCTCCACGCCATGACGCCTGCGATCCTCTGCCTCAGCCGCTGCCCGGTCGGCCGCTGACGCCTCGACAGCGGCAGCAGGACCCGCATCAGGTCGGCTCTCTGAATCTCGTCTACCGGCAGTCCCAGAGGCTCGGGAACGCATGGCGCTCCAGTAGTCGTCTGACGTGCCGCGCATGGTCCGCTCCCCAGTTTGGAGTCTGAGTGTCTCCAAGTCCAGCATTGCCGCTTCCCTGAAGGTCGGGACATCAGTAGCAACGGGCGCTCTGGGATCTCCTCCCAGACGCGCCGTGCGCGTATGCTCGAAGGCGGCTTCCCGAGCTTCGCTGAGCAACTGGAACCGAGTCGATCCCATGCCGACCGCAATCCGCTTCCCCTTGACGACTCCTCGCGTGACCCATCGGGCCTCGCCGGCGGCGGCGACACGCACCATGAGTCCGGCGACCCAACCACCCGGAGTGCTGGAGCGTCTACAGCTCGACTTCTGACGTGCCACCCACGCCTCCCGACGTGCCCCACCTGGACGGTCGCGACTCCGCGCTCCGCGCCTTCGGCTTTCCTCTCTATCAGGCCGCCTGGCTCACCCTCGTTTGCCTCCATTCCGGTGTCTTCATCCGCCGACAGTTCACCGAACATCACCGCTGCTCCACGAAGACCACCCACGCCTTCGTCCACCGTCTCATCGACCACGGTCTCGCTCGCGAGAAACCTCTTCCCGGAAGCGCGACCGGTCTCCGGTACACCCATGTCCACGGCCGCGGCCTCTACCGCGCCCTCGGCATCGAACACGGCCGCCGTAGCAGGGCGGTGGAGGAGATCGTCCTCTTCCGCCGTCTTCTCTCCCTCGAGTACGTGCTTCGACAGCCCGCCCTCCCGTGGCTCGCCACCGAGGCGGAGAAGGCCACCCACTTCATCCGCCTCGGCTTCCGCCGCGGCTTCCGCCGCGTCCCGCTCCCGCACCGGTTCTACGGCCCTGCGCGCAAGCG
>MKWU01006004.1_pt1 | contig 12665 bp, 15 predicted proteins | sample 809101 | NCBI WGS metagenome assembly MKWU01 (sample SAMN05860141, study PRJNA318959) | sponge metagenome | host: Aplysina aerophoba | place: Slovenia: Piran, Adriatic Sea, Gulf of Piran | collected 2013-05-07 | reverse complement strand
GACGTTTCCACGGCAAAAGGAACAAACTGATGGCTGACTTTCAAGGCAGTGTACTTGGCACTCTTCAGATGCTCAGCTTTCACTGCCACGGCCCCCGCCTAATCAACCACGAAATGTCTGAGGTCATCAGCAATCGACTCCACTACCACAGACACCCGCAGCCCCCAATCTCCAGCTGACTGACGCATCCTCTGCCACCCTCCTGGGCTCCCCCATGGGCAACATTGAAGGGATTGGGGCTGCCATTTGAGACAAGATGGAGGCCCTTAGGACCATGGGAGGCAGACTCAAGTACCTCCACACTCAGGATGCCCTTCTTCTACTCTTCCCCTCCCTTGCGATTTCAAAACTGTCTTCTATGTTGCAGACTGCCTCCTGCTTCCTGTACTCAGAGTTCCAGGCCTACGATGAATTGCTGAGGCCAGTCACCAGCAGCATCACCAACATCTCCTTTCAGGACTCAGATCCAGCTTGGATCAAGGCTTCGCTCCCTGTCAAGCATGGTGGCCTCGGAATCCGAAGTGCAGTATAGCATGCCCCCTTGGACGTTTTGGCTTCTACTGCTGGCTCCTCCAGTCTGGTCTCCCAGATCATTCCAACGCATCTGCAACAGGCCCCTCTTGTAGCAAGGGCTGACACACTGAGCAGGTGGTCTCTAGGACATAACAGTCCTCCCCCCACATACTCAGCATCCCATAGCCAAAAGAAAAGGGACTCCCCAAGAATCGAGGCTACAGCCCAGTCCTTACTCAAGATGCAGCAGATGAAAGGTACAAAGCCTGCCTCCTAGCTACCAGTAGCAAGGAATCTGGATCATGGCTGAAAGCCCTTCCTGTTGCAGCCTTGGGACTTCGCATAAATGATGAGACTACTCAAATCGCTGTGGGCCTCAGACTCGGCATGTCTGTTACTGTGGAACTGCAGTGGACAATCTCCTCACACACAGCCTCAGCTGCCACCGAAGTGAGGGCCGACACCACCGTCATGCAGCAGTCAACGACGTTATCCACAGGGCACTAGCCTCTGCCAAGGTCCCCTCTCGGCTGGAACCATTGGGCCTCTTCAGGTCCGATGGAAAGCGCCCTGATGGGTGATCAATTTTGTCATGGAAGTCAGGGAAGATGCTTATATGGGACGCCACATGCCTATGCACTTTTGCATGTTTCTGCAGCCGCCAAAGAGGAGGGGGCCGTAGCAGCGAAAGCTGAGCATCTGAAGAGTGCCAAGTACGCCGCCCTGAAAGTCGGCCATCGCTTTGTCCCTTTTGCTGTGGAAATGTCCAGTGTACTCGGTCAGATTAGTGATCTATGCTATTTAAGTGCTACTTCGATGTTGATTGCAACCCACAATAAAATCTAGTGCAATTTTTTGGTTATCAGTTACGGAGTAATTTCTCAATAAAGGAAGCTGGCGTAGGTCCAGTTAACATTGACAGAAAAGTACAGGGTTGTAGGTTCCCTTTGATACCAAGCACTCCTTGTTTGAATGCGGTTTCCAAGAGTAAAGAGGTAAAACGTGAAGGTAAAATTCGGTTATTGTGACAGCCATATTAGTGCTATGTGGACATATCTTACAGATTCAAGCAAGTGAAAATTACTTATAATCCACAGTGGATATGCATGGACTCTGTCCTATGGTACTTACGTACTTGTATTTCTTGATGTTCGCATTCACTGCCATCTTCCTCTCCATGTAAGCATAACGCTAACTCTGACTGTTTATAAATGTGATCCAGTGGAGCATTTGTAAGTACAAAGGATGTTTTAATTTTAGCTTCTTAAGCTATAGCTCGTCAATCAATCATAGCAATAGCGGTGATTGATTGATATTGCTATATGAAAATGACTGATCGGCTCATGATGATGGCATTCTTTCAATGTAGTCCTTGTCTGATTTGTCTCTACACTTGATCAGAAACCTCCCATGCCACTGTTACTGGATCATCGATGTTCTCACTAAATAATTTGTTCTAAAACTGAAACATAGTGTAAGTCATTGCTGGTGTGACGTTAACAGCTACTTTTTACTTTTACTTAGAAATAAAACAACCTGTGACTGTAGTGACACAGTTGATGCAGACTAAAGGCACTTCACCTGTTAGAAGCTTTTGCACTTCGGCAGTTTCAGGATTAAGATGTAGGCCATATACATTTAGAAAGGCCACCTTCTCATCATCACTCTCCTATACAAGAAAAAGCCAACAAACAGTGCACAATTAATGTTTTCTTTCATAGCTGCAGAAAAATTCAATGAAATGAATTCTCCATCTATTGAATCATTAACTATTGTCTGCATTAGTAACACCATTATTCCAAAGTACTTGATTTTGCTTCCCATGTGTATTATTCACTAAGCCACAAGCAAACGTGGAAGTCAGAGCACTGGTGATGAAGCCCTTGCATACATTCAACAAAGCAACAGAGCTCTTTCGTAAACACTCCACACAGGTGAATTACCACAAAAATGCAGTAAAAGATATGCACAGCTTTTTGTCCAGAATGGAGCATTGTCAACCTACTGTCCTAGAGCTTGCCACTACAAGTCATGCACGACTTGTACACCAAAATCGTGCAAAGCTCATGTCAATTTTGAAATGTGTTTTGTGGTGTGGTCGGCTAAATGTTGTCCTGAGAGGACACAGGGATGATAATAAATTCCTGCAGAGTGGATTTCAGGGAAATCCTGATAATGTTAAGGCTCTGTTACAATTTTGCGTTGATTCTGGTGATGATGTGTTAAAACAACACTTCCAGAGTGCTCCAAGAAATGCTGTTTACAGTTCAAAACCATCCAAAATGAGCTTATAGCCGTTTCTGGAGAGTGGATTGTTCAGCAAATTGTGGGTCGTGTAAAGGAAGCTAATTTTTTTGCAATTCTAGCTGATGAAGTTGCCTACATCTCTAACACAGAGCAAATGAATATATTGCTGAGGTATGTTGACAAAAATTGTGAAATACAAGAGGAGTTTCTAGCGTTCTCCACGTGCAGAAGTGGTGAAGCATTGGCCAGTAACATTTTGTCAACTCTGCAGAGTCACGGACTGGATGTCAAATTTGTAAGAGGTCAGGGATACGATGGTGCAGGCACTATGGAGGCCCAGTTAGTGGCGCAGCTAAGAGGATTCAAACCATCATCCCTAAAGCTGTGTACTCACATTGCTATTCACATAAGTTGAATCTAGCGATTGTGAAGGCATGCTATGTTCAACAGGTACATAATGCAATGGGTGTGGTGACCAAAATAACTTTGTTTGAGAACTCGACAAAACGGCAAGCAGCATTAGAAGAGAAGAGAAGTCAAACTGAACAGCCAAGCAGGAAGAAGCACCTGATTGATTTATGTAGAACGAGGTGGATCCATCGGCATGAAGCATTTGAGAATTTTGTACAGCTGTTTGAAGTTGTTGTGGACTTGTTTGAGGATATCCGTTCTTCCCATGATTGGAAAAGAGACACATCCACCAATGCATCAACACTTCTTGCAGCCATCACGAAGTTCAACTCTTTGATGGCAATTGTTGTGGCATGGAAAACCCTAACACTGGTGAAAGCCCTCAGTGTTGGTTTGCAATCAAGTTCCATCGATATTTGCAAGGCATATGAGGAAGCTGCAGGTACAAAGAAGAGTGTGCAGCACGTGCGTAATAATGTGGATCAGTTCCATTTGAAGTGGTTTCAGATTGTAGAGTCAAAAGCTGCCACTGTTGGAGCAGATGGTCCATCACTGCCACGAAGATGTGGACGACAGATTAGTAGGATCAATATTCCAGCTGAAGAGCCCTGTGAGTACTTGAAAAGTGCAGTCATTATTCCCTTCTTAGATCACTTGTTGCATGCATTTGAGCATCGTTTTGATATTGAACAGCTGAGAGTAGCTAGAGGTTTAAGTTTGGTTCCTGCAACAATGAAAACAATCCACAGTGGAAGCAAAATGCTATGGACTTGGCATCATTTTATGAAGACGATCTGCCATCATCGCATAACATTGATATGGAGTTAGTTTCTTGGGCGACTAGGTGGTCAGAGCAACAAGACAATTTACCTAGTAGGCCTGATCTCACGCTTCGTCAATGTGATGTCAGATATTTTCCAAACATCCACACACTGCTTTAGGATAATCTTGACACTTCCTGTCACACACGTTGCTCTTGTGAGAGAAGCATCAGCGAACTCAGATGTCTAAAAACATACTTGCGTTCAACAATGGTACAAGAACAGCTCAATGGCCTAGCCCTCCTGCACTTCCATTACAGTATGGATGTGAATGCTGAAGATATTTTGAACATGTTCGCTAGAAAACACTCACGTCGTATGACTCTGATCAATGTACTGTGCACTGTCCAAAAATGAAAATCGAAGTGACAGCATGGCCATTTTCACGAATATATAACTGTTCTGCCTACAGTGCACCCTTCACTCTCTTTGGGGAGAACCCCTTTACAGTCATCTGAAGGAGTGCAGCAAGGGGATACCCTTGGCCCACTGTTGTTCTGTCTTGCTATCCATCCGCTAACAGAAGAGCTCACTTCTGAGCTAGTGGGCTCCCATCATCAGAAGAACTGGGACCTCCCCAAGGTCTTTGAGATCGCTGGTTCCATATTGGAGAAAGCCCACAATGTTCAATCCTGAGCACGCCTGTTAGCAGCATCAAAAAAGTAGTCTGGGGCATGGTTGCATGCCCTCCCTGTACGTATGAATGATAATACCATGCGATGGCTGTGGGCCTTCTTCACCTTGGCATCCTTCTGTGTCATCCCCACCAATGTAGCCTTCCTGGAGCAGAGGTTGATAACTTGGCCAGCCATGGACTCAGCTGTAGGCAAAGTAAGGGACGCCATCCTCAACATGCTGTACTGAACGAGATCATCCACAAGTCGTCTAGAATCCTCTGGTGTATATTACTCAGACAGGAAGCACCCAGATGGCATTTCTGTGGTGCCCTGGAAGCAAGGGAAGGTATTGGTCTGGAATGCAACATGCCCAGACACATTTGCACCTTCATATCTTCCAAATGCTGCAATGTCTTTTGGGGCTGTAGCACGACAGGCAGAACATTTGGATTCAAGCCACCACTTCGTCTCGGTGGCTGTGGAGACTTTAGGGGTGCTCCAATTGTTCCAGGACCTCGGACACTGCCCCAGGAAAGCAACTGGGAAGCAAAGGTCCTTCCATTTTCTCATCCAAAGCGTATCTGTGGCTGAGCAGTGGGGTTATATGGCAGTGGTTCTGGGAACAATGGGTTTGACTGATTTTATTATATAAAATTATACAGTTGAATCAATTACATAAGATTTATATTACATTAACTTGCACTGTATAATAATAATAATAATAATCATCATCATCATCCTAATCATCATCATCATCAGTGCTCAGTGCTGGGAACTCTCCCAGACACTGACATAGATTAGGTCGCATGCATATGATCCTGGTTATAGAGTAGGCGGAATTCATTATATTAAAATAATTATATACTATTCCTTTTATTTTTAATTATAATTGCATGATTGCATACTGTATATTATAACAATAATTTTAACAATAATAATAACAATGGCATAAAGATGGCGGCAGGACCACGCTGTCCATCTCAGTCCAATTGGCAGTGCTGCTCCTGCATGAAGAACGAACGATGCATTACATCCCAGTGCGTGAAGAAAGGAAGACTGTGTGTAGATTGTTGGCCATCAACTTCCAAGCCTAGCTGAAGTAGGCATTCGGTTGAATGATCTGTGAATGGCGCTACTGATCACCAACCAGCTGTTCAACCAGACATCATTCAACAATCAGCCTGTGGTCATACTCCGGATGTTTTTACACATTTTGAAATTGAATCCCTGTCCTCACTCATTAGCACGCAAAATAAGGTAGTAGTAATAGGGGCTAGAGTGACCTGTTTTGTTATATTTCATTTTTTGAACAGGTAAATAGTTGTAAGAACTCTTTTGAACTGCGCAGTTATTATCCTGAAACGTTCGATAGTTTTTAGGCACACAGAAGAGAAATTCATTGGTAATTAATACATCACACCAAAAATGTTATGATAGGACGCCCACAATGTATGATAAGGAAGGTGTAACTGAGTAAGCAGCGTGATGGGCAAAACAACGATGGAGTGGATGTGGCTGCCTTTTGAGCTCAATTTAGTGAAATGGGTAAGAAATCAGTCGCTATAGTTCTAATTCTCTTCATAACATAGCTCTTTTGCAATGCTTTCATATTGAATGACTATCTAGAGCCCTTGTTACATCTATTTTCAAATGCCTACCCTGGTGAAAAGGGAAGACAAAGGCGGGCTATGATGTACAAGCAGCTGTACGGAATTCTGTGGGTAACCTGAAGTTCATATGCAGTCACACAATTTAGTTCCAGCTGGGTATGCTTTCACACATAGAATCAATTGTGTACTATACATGATTAATGTACTTTGGTGACAAAGTGGGGCAACGTATGTGTACCCTGTGGAGCTGAATTCCCTCATTCAGGCCTGTTTACTTGAAGATTTGCGGGATAAGCCAGACCCGAGTGGACCATCTGTATGCATTGCATTGCAGTGAACAATATTTTGTATCTGACCCTAACATCTACAGCCTAATACTGTTCCTTATTTTACAGGTATATTCCGTCTCTTAAGGCGGGCATACGCGTAGCAACTTTCAGGCAACTATATTGAAATCAGCAAAAGTTGCCTGAAAGTTGCTACGTGTATGTCGCAAACTTGCCTTTGAAAAGTTGCCCGCAACTTTTGCCCAAACGTCTCCGCCTGGTGTACTTTGGGCAACTAGTTGCTCGAAGCATCAAAGGCACCAACATTATCAAGACGTCACAGCAGTCTTTCTTCGCGTTAATTTGTTGAAAATGGCCGACTTTAAGTGGACCGACGAAGAGATAGAGGACTTAATATCAATGTATGAATGTAGACCGTGATTGTACAATGTAAAAAAGGAATACTCGAACAGCGAACAGAGATAAGAGGAAGAAGAGTATGGAAGAAATAGCCAAACATTTTGGCCTCAGCAGTAAGTTCCTGACTAGAGTTAGCTAGCTAGCTAGTGGTAAATAGTGTGAGCACTTCTACTTTTAACCTTCTTCTGCCTAGTTTAAGACATTACGAAGAAATGGAAAAGTATTTGTACCGTTTATGGCTGGGAGTGGAGCAAAATGAAGGAGAAGAGAGGCGATGGGGTGGAGGACGTTTATGTCCCCAAATGGATTTTCTTCCCAAAGCTAGAGTTCCTCGGCGACTTCGTGACACCAAGACCCTCGTCATCCAATCTTCAGATGAATACTTGATAGGTACATTTGTGTGGAGAGTGACTTATGAACAAAAGATAAACAGTAGCTAACTAACTGCATGTTAAATCATGTCATTTTGCCAAGAAACTTCGCCAGCATTTGAGTTGAAATATTTACATAGCTGATCCCCCATGTTCTTGGCTGAAGAAGTGTAGTTATTGCTGCCCTGCCTTGCAACTGCTGCAAATCCTGTGGATTGTGGACTTGAACGCCAGTTCCCTGGGGTAAAAGCATGTGTTAGTCTTTACTATCTATGCTTCCTGGTGGAGTGTAGAGAGCACTGGCATCTGTGCGGCAATGCAAGAAATTGTGGAGACTGCAACAAGCCATTGTGATGCACTCTGCATTCGACGGTGTAAGGCTGATTGGAGTCATGGAGATTCGAAAACGGTTGGCAAGAATACCAAAGGCATTCTCAACCACCCTCCAGGGACGGCTCAAATGGTAGTTAAAAATCCGCCTTTTCTTTGTTAAACCAATTTGGCTGTATGGCTTGAGGATGTATTCTTTCAGTGGGAAGGCATCGTCTGCCACTGGTACATGAGGAAACTTTGTCCGAGTTCCAGGAAGAGTTGCTCATCCGGGAATGTTCAATTTGTTCTCTTCCAAATGATGATACAGGTCGCTGTTTCTGAACACTCCCTCATCTGATATTCTACTGTTGCATCCGACACCAACGGAGATGAACTTATAAGCAGCGTCTACAACTGCTAGCAGCACTAGGTTGAAGCTGTGTTTGTAGTTGAAAAAGTATGAGCCACTGTTGGCAGGGGGTTTGATCAGAAAGTGCTTCCCGTCCATGGCTCCAATACAACTGTTGAAGCTCCATTTAGCCAGGAAATCAGCTGCAATTTTGTTCTATTCTTCTTCACTATTGGGAACCTGCAAAAACAGTACTTGTGCTAAGTAACTCCACTATAAAATAGTGTAGTATTGTTCTTGCAGCATCATGCTTCTGTAAGTTATCATGGTTATGTTCATTTTACAGAATGATGCTGATGATGCTATAAGCCTGGATGATGTTGAAGCTGATGAAGATATCAAGGTGGAGGAAGTAATGTTCAGTCAACCAAGAGACCAACGAAACAGGGAGGCAAGGGTCAAACGAAGAAGGCCAAAGTAGAGGCAATGGAAAGCAACCTGCTGCAAAGGGCTATTGACACCATGTCAAAGTCTGAGAAAGACACTGGAGATAGCTTTGACATCTTAACTGACTATGTAGCTAGCGAGCTACAAGCCATTACCTCAAAACAGCTTCAAGGATGGGCCAAGCTACAGATCCAAACAACTCTGTACAATTTTCAAATGCAGTCGTCTGGGCAACAATCACCAACAGTACTTGCAACTCCCAACATTGTCATTTGCCCAGTCAGCGATTTCCCCTCAGCAGCCCACCCTACTACCAGCAGCATAAACAGTCTCCTGACTCATAGCCGCCTCCATCAGCTTCAGACGTTAGTTTTAATTAGCTAACTAGTAAATACTCTTATACAGTCTTTACACATATTTAAGTGGCTAAAACTAAATTTTGTTGCTGACCTGCATGTATTCATGCAGCACTTCAGTGATAGCTCTGCAAGTATCTGGATGGAATAAATTTCCCAATGGTTTGTGCAGCAATCCGGTAGAGATATTGGAGACGTGTGTAGGATTCACCTATAGTGCAGAATAGTCATCATCATCATCATCATCATCATCATGCATGATTGGTATTGCATACTTACTGAAAAGGAATACAACTCACCAGTAGCCAAGAAACGCAGAGTAACTGCAAGTCTTTCTGCCAACAGTATTGCTTCCCTCATCGTTATGTCCTGGTATGTTATTAGGGGTGCCACCATTCGCAGGAGCTCTTCAAATGTTGCTGCATCCGTACGTACGAAGTTCCTGTAGCTACTGACATCTAATACGCGCAATTCTTGCAAAAGCTGGTTGAAGGAGTCCTGGCTTTCCTTATTCTGTATATATTTCGTGTCCACTGCTTTTGATTTCTCCAACATCGTCTTCTCTGCCTGAGTAAAACAGCTATCATAACAGCGCAAGCCAGCTTCTTCTTCAGAGCGCGCCATAATTAGCTTGATAAATGCGTTACACATTGTACAATGATTGCTCGTGTAGTTACTAAAGAAGTTGCTTGTGTCCTTGCCAGCAACTTGGTTGCTTACAACTCCAGTTGCTTCCAAAAGTTGCTATATGTATGCCCGCCTTTACTATGGCATGCATTCTGCTAAATGGCCAGCAGTTAAGGAGTCACATGCACCTGCCAGAAAGAGCAGGTCTAACAACAGAGTATATTAATTAATGTGCTGGCCATGAACAAAATAATTATTACTAATGATTTAATAGTTATTTACATATTCAAGTAAAATAAGTCAAAGTGATACATGGAGCTATGTGTTAAAAGGACAGTATCGTTGGTACGCGCACGTGCTGCATATTCCCGTATACGAGGCAACAAAACAGCCAATCAGATTAACGATAGAGATTTTGCTACAAAATCTCTATCGTTAATCTGATTGGCTACTGAAGCAAAATGGCGGCTCTCCGAGAGCCAGCTGGACCTGTAAAGGCTTCGGATTGAAGTTGTTAGCAAGCGAAAAAGGAAGAAAGGACTGACACTCGCATTGGATGTTCTGCAAGATGAGAAAACGCTCGAAAATCCACCACTTCACTATATTCTTACAACTACAAGACGATTCGGCTTCAGCAAGGAACCTTCTGTGTCAAGGAACCCTTCCTTCTGCCTCATGGAAACCTCTGCCTCGGGTACCGTCACTGATGGGGTTGGTACAGCGACGCACTGGTACAGGACCGACTAGATCACGTTCAGCGGCGATTAAGCCGTCCTCCTCCACGTCGCCACAATTGGTGCAGACCTTGCTACCAGTTCTTGCAAGTGCAGAGAGGCGTGCAGAAGAGCTTTGCTCCGGACGAACGTGAACACTTCCCATTACAAGAACAGCTGATAATCCACACAAAGCCATTACGAAATTTAGGATAAGAGCATCCCAGGCAAGATTAACCTTTTTCAGGCTCTCACAAGCTCTGTCAATTCTGCCATAGCGAATTCTTCCAGCGATCAGTAAACTCGTTTTTCGAACACATGCGCACGCGCGAAACTGCGAGATTATGCAAATATTGCGTAAGAGGCGATACTGTCCCTTTAAGGATGCACTGCATTAAGTGGGCAATCCCTAAATGTTATCCGTGAATGGCTTGTTGATCTGCATTGGCATGGTTTTCGAGCTTGAGAGATGTTTGATTTCTTTGAAGCCAGTAGCTGTTTGCCTGTTGAACTGTTCTCACTAACCACCAACAAAGCTCCATCTGCAATGGCAGTGGATTGAATGGTGGGAAGCGGTCGAATCTCTGTATCACATTCCATGTCCTCTTTCCACAGAGCTACCATGCCATCTAAAATGTGTAATCCCATTTCTGGTAACAGATCAACGTATGGTGAGTAATTTGATCTATATATCTCCTGTAAGAAAGAAAGATAGCTGATGATTAACCCCCAAATGGTAAGTGTCACATGCTTAAGCCAGTGCAATGCAAGATTTTGGCACTGAATCTTGGCAATACGCTGAAAGCTGCTTCACACAGATTCGAGTGCCCTTTCCCCAACTGGTTGTGTATGACGCTGCTTGCCTTCCTTGTTCTTGCCTCACATTCTAACTCATAGGCCATTGAATGTAAAGGGCAACTGAGAATGTACTTGCTCTGGTTGGGGTTTCCCTTGCACTTTATCTCTTCATTGCACTTTCCACAAGAACCAGTATGCTGGGGTGAAATGAACAGCTGCCATTTTCCCGTGTGTGCATGCCACGAGCATGGTATTTTCCCAGCTCAAGCATTTTCCTGGCATATTGGGTTCTTTTCAGCTTGCACGCATGCAAGGAAGTGGTTGATGCGAGCACTCCAAATGACTTCCTCAGTAATGCATCCATAACCATCTGAATGATTCCTTCCAGAACAGCAACACCTCACTGTGGCCATGTCAGGCCGATCTTTGTGTTGTTTAATGAATGCTTCAGTGAAGGACTTCTTGGCCCGCATGTCTGTCAATCTGTGAGTATGGGCTCTTCCCATATGCCTAGCACAGTACATAATTTGTGTTGATGGGAAAACATCTCGTGCAGACTTCACTGATGATGAATCACTATCTTCCAGTTAATCTCCATTTTACAACCTTCTTCTTTTACCTTCTATATAGTGCGGCAGCCAGTTGGCCTTCCTGGCTACAATAGTTTGTCAATGATGTCATCTCCTTCTCTCATGCACAGGTGCCCATACCAGAGGATACTGCTTCTCATGAAATTCTTTATGATGAATGTGCAATTTTGGCTGAAGTGACCTCGTGTCAACCAGCAGCCATCTGCTGCAGTCACCGCTCTGTGCCAGCTTCGAAGAGTAGTGTTATGTTTCTCCATCTCATTTTGGCAAGAGAGCAAACCTTGTCAAGGATCATCTTGATATACAGATAGGCATCTTCCACAACATCATAGAATGTTGTACGGTGTAGGACAAAAATTTGTAGACCACGCGCAAGTGTGTAGTGATAGCCAGAGTGGGTATGCCCTATGAGTAAGAATGCCAATGAAACAGCTAGTGACATGACATACCGGCGAGAATCAAGGATGAATGTGGATGAGTTGAACTAGAGGTGCTCAGCTCTGCACCCACTGCAGGCATACTCCACTTTTGCATCACCACCCAAGCCAAATCTCTCCACTTGGTACAAGCATTCCCTTGCATCCCTCTGTGCTGCAGTGCCTGTAACTACTTGCTGTACTCAGGAGCATGTTCAAGACATGCAATTCTGGGGTGCTTCTGGCTGTTCTACATCACTGTTTTCAGGCGATTCAAGGGGCTTCCTGCCTTTCTTAGGTGTAGTACTCTAATCCTGACTTGTCTGTGACACAATGTTCATTTGTAGAAATGGTCTGCTGAACGATGCAAGATGCTGCCTAACAGCTGCCGTGTTCCAGAACTCCTAGCCATTGAGCGAAATATACTGTAATCGTCCTGCTTCAGAACCACGCTACACCACCTTCACAGTCCAGCCAGGCAAACCTGAGGAACAGCTGCTTGCTCCAACACATTTACATAACACCTCATTGTGCTAATGAGGTGCTGAATTCCAGGGGTGCGGGATTAGAACATATCGCAGCACCTAAGCAGGAATTGAGCATTGCAATAGCCTTTTCTGGTTGCTACGCTCGTCAATATGAAGTGGAAGCACTTCACCAATAATGTGGAAGGGAAACAACCTGTTACTATATTTCTCAACTGTAGCTCCCATGGCAATTTTTGTGCTTCGTTGATTTGTACAAGGTGTTGCGCACGGAACTACCATGTTTCGTTACACAC
>MKWU01006003.1_pt1 | contig 12666 bp, 6 predicted proteins | sample 809101 | NCBI WGS metagenome assembly MKWU01 (sample SAMN05860141, study PRJNA318959) | sponge metagenome | host: Aplysina aerophoba | place: Slovenia: Piran, Adriatic Sea, Gulf of Piran | collected 2013-05-07 | reverse complement strand
ACGCCGACCGGCGATGAAGTGGACGAAGAAGACGAGACGGTCACGGTAGGCGGGACTGCATCCGGATTCACGGTGACGGCGGCCACCGTGACCATCACCGACGACGACACGCGGGGTATAGCGCTGAACCCGGCAACGCTGACGGTGACCGAGGACGACGAGGCCAGCTACACGGTCGCACTGCAGAGCGAGCCGACCGGGGAGGTAACGGTGACGGTAGGCGGCACCACGAACACCGACCTGAGCGTGGCGCCGGCGGCGCTGACGTTCAGCACCACCGCCTGGAGCACGGTGCAGACGGTGACGGTGGATGCGGGCGAAGACGACGACGCGGTGAATGACTCCGTGGCGCTCACCCACACCGCCGGCGGCGGCGACTACGGTGCGGTGAGCCGTAACCTCACGGTGACGGTGACCGACATCGACACGGCGTCTACCGGGATCACGCTGGCGGTGGCCCCGGCGGCGGTGGGTGAAAGCGCCGACGCCACCAATGTAAGGGTGACCGGAACGCTGAACCACGCGCCTGCACTGACCGACACGACCGTGACAGTGACCGTCGGGGCAACGTCGGACCCGGCGACCGAGGGCACCGACTACGGCACCGTGGCCGACCTGACGCTGACGATCGTGGCGGGTGCGAGCAGCGGCACCGCGACGTTCACGATCACGCCGACCGGCGATGAAGTGGACGAAGAAGACGAGACGGTCACGGTAGGCGGGACTGCATCCGGATTCACGGTGACGGCGGCCACCGTGACCATCACCGACGACGACACGCGGGGTATAGCGCTGAGCCCGGCAACGCTGACGGTGACCGAGGACGACGAGGCGAGCTACACGGTGGCGCTGCAGAGCAAGCCCACCGGGGCAGTGACGGTGACGGTGGGTGGCACCACGAACACCGACCTGAGCGTGGAACCTGCGGCACTGACGTTCAGCACCACCGCCTGGAGCACGGTGCAGACGGTGACGGTGGATGCGGGCGAAGACGACGACGCGGTGAACGACGCAGTGGCGCTGACCCACACCGCCGGCGGCGGCGACTACGGTGCGGTGAGCCGCAACCTCACGGTGACGGTGACGGACACTGACACGGCGTCTACCGGGATCACGCTGGCGGTGGCCCCGGCGGCGGTGGGTGAGAGCGCCGACGCCACCAATGTAAGGGTGACCGGAACGCTGAACCACGCGCCTGCGCTGACCGACACGACCGTGACGGTGACCGTCGGGGCAACGTCGGATCCGGCGACCGAGGGCACCGACTACGGCACGGTGGCCGACCTGACGCTGACGATCGTGGCGGGCGCGACCAGCGGCACGGCGAGCTTTACATTCACTCCGGTCGACGACACGGTGGACGAAACCGACGAGACTGTCACCGTCGGCGGCACGGCAGCCGGCGTCGCCGTGACCGCGGCCGCGCTGACCATCATCGACGACGACCCTGGTACTCCAGGCTCGCTGACAATCGATGTGGAACCCTCCTCTGTGGCGGAGCAGGCGGGGAGCACGCCAGTCACGGTCACCGGAACGCTGAGCCCGCCGGCGACGCAGGAAGTCGAAGTGACCGTGACGGTGACCGGTGACACGGCCACGGAGGGCGCCGACTTCGCCGCGGTGGCGAACTTCGCCCTGACATTCGCGGCCGGCCAGGCGAGCGCCGCCGCGAGCTTCACGCTGGTGCCGATCGCCGACGGCGTGACCGAGCGGATCGAGACCCTGAAGGTAGTCGGTACCCCGTCGGACGTGGCGCTGTCGCCGATCGAGGCTATTGTAACCATCACCGACGGTGCGCCCGAAAGCGACAGCGAGGCACCGCCAACGGTGAGCATAACCGGCACGGGGGCGGTGAACGAAGGTCAGCCCGTACGCTTCACGGTAACGCGCACCGGCACGGCAACAGCTTCGCTGACGGTACCGGTGGGGGTCAGCGAGCAGGGCAGCTTCCTCGCCGGCGCGCCGGCCGAGGAAGTGAGGTTTGCCGCCGGCGCCCGCTCGGCAACGCTGACGGTGGCGACCGCGGACGACGAGACCGATGAGCCCGACGGATCGGTGACGGCGACCCTCCGGGCCGGCTCCGGTTACGAGCTCGGCAGCGCGAGCGCCACGGTGGCGGTCGCCGACAACGATGATGCGCCGGAGCTTAGCATCGCCGACGTGCGCGCGGTGGAAAGTGCCGGGATGATCGAGTTCACGGTACACATGGCGGCGGCGAGTGCGTTCGAGGTGTCGGTTGTCTGTACCTCCGAGGACGTCACCGCGACCGCCAACGAGGACTACGAACCGGAGCTCGGTACGCTGGTGCTTGCACCGGGCCAGACCCTCGGAACGATCCGCGTACCCATCATGGACGACATGCGGGACGAGATGGACGAGACGTTCATGATGTTGCTGAGCGCGCCGGTCAACGCGACGCTGGCCGATGACGAGGCGACCGGCACCATCGTGGACGACGACGAGTCGGTGGCCGCCGCCTGGCTGTCGCGGTTTGGGCGCACGGTGGCAAGCCATGTCGTGGACGTGGTGGGCAGCCGGCTGGGACCGGGACCTGCTCCGGTGTCGCAGGCGGCCTTGGCCGGGCGGCGGCTGCAGTCGCCGCCGGGGCCGGTACCGACCGATCTGCTGCCCGTGACCTGGTCGGAGTGGGAGCAACCGGCGGAAGCCCGCCGCCTGGACTTCGCGGAACTGTTGGCCGGCAGCGCGTTCGACGTGGTGGCGGCTACTGATGGTGCGCGGAACGCGCCGGGCGGGCAGTGGACCGCGTGGGGCCGAGGGGGAGTGACGCACCTCGCTGGAGCGGACGAGCACCTGGCCGTGGAAGGACAAGTAGCTGGTGCGCTGGTGGGCGTGGAGTATGACTGGGGAAGCATCCTAACCGGCGCGTCGGCGGGGTACCACGACGGGCGTGGCCGGGTCGAGGTGGCAGGAGCGAACGGGCTGGCGCCGTACACGGAGGAAGTGGAGAGCTGGCTGGTGAGCGTGCACCCGTACGTGAGCGTGGAGATAAGCGACCGGGTTGCGTTGTGGGGACTGCTGGGCTACGGACAGGGCAGCATGTCGCTGGATGGTGGCGGTTCATCGCAGGAAACTCCGATCACAATGACGATGGGCGCGGTTGGCGGCCGCGGGCTGCTTCTGTCGCGAGCCGAGAGCGAGCGCTTCCGCGTGGCGCTGAAGGCGGACGCGCTGCTGGCGCGGATGGCGTCCGACGAGGCGGAACGGCTGCCGGCGGCAATGGCAGACGCGCAACGGCTGCGGGTGGTGCTGGAAGGATCGGTAGACGCGCTGCGCGGGCCACACGGCGTTTTGACCCCGAGTCTGGCGGTGGGCGCGCGCGTTGACGGCGGCGCGGCGGAGACCGGGGCCGGCCTGGAGGTCGGCGGCGGGCTGAGCTACGCGTACCCGCCGTGGGGCCTGACGGTTGCCGCAGACGGCCGGCTGCTGGTTGCGCACGAGGACCGGGGCTTCGAGCAGTGGGGTGCCGGCGGCTCACTCCGGGTAGCGCCCGGCGCGCAGGGAGTTGGACCATCGCTGACACTCGGCACCGCCTGGGGAGACACCACTACCCAGGTGGAGCAACTGTGGTCGCAGGGCGTGGGACTGGCCGGCGGCGTAGACGCCCGCAACGCACTCGGCACGTCGGGCAGCCTTGCGGCCGAACTGGGTTACGGCTTACCGGCGCCGGCCAGCGCCGTGGTCACCCCGTTTGTCGGGGTCGCCCTGGAAGAGAGCGGTTCCCGCACGTACCGTGTCGGCAGCCGTCTCAACGTCGGCCAGTCTCTTCGCCTTGCCCTGGAGGCCGAGCGCCACGAGAGCGGCGCCGCCCCGAGCTCCAAACACGTTCTGAAACTGACAGGCACTCTGATCTGGTAGGATGCACGCCGCGCGACACGGAAAAGCACCTTGCAATCAGGCAATCAGCAGAGGCGGTCGAAATGAGGCGATGCGGGCGGGGGTGATTGAGGTGATTGCCGGTGGTTGACAGCCCGTGTTCGTGCTGCTTATGGTTACAATTCACGGAGGTGCCGATATGCGCATCACGATAGCGGTGGTCGCCATGGCGGCGGTCACTCTGATGGCGATGTCGATGGTATTCGGCGACAACCTGCTTCCCTTCTCGTTGAACATCTCCGAGGTTGTGGCAGATCCGGTGGAGGAGCCCGCTCCGGTGGTCAACTCGTCTTCCAGCCTGTCCATGTCCACGGCGGTTCAGACCCAGAGTCAGATCCAGGATCAGACGTTCAGCAAGGGGTATGCCGGCGCCGGATGCTCGTCCGGGTTGGGTTACTAGCCCGAGCCAGGGCAGTCCGAACCACGGCGTTCGACACGTTTCCGGAGGGCTTCGCTGGCTGTAACGGCCTGCGAGGTCCTTTCTTTCTGTAATGTCCGCTGACCAAGCCCCACTGCACCTGTTTCATCCGGCGGTCGCCGGGTGGTTTCGCGGCAGCTTCGCCGCCCCGTCGAAGGCGCAGCGCGCGGCGTGGCCAGCGATCAAGGCGGCCAGCCACACGCTGATCGCCGCTCCCACCGGTTCGGGCAAGACCCTGGCCGCTTTCCTGTGCGCCATTGACGAATTGGTACGCGAGGCCGAGACCGGCGCGCTGCCCGACCAGACGCGGGTGGTGTACGTGTCGCCACTCAAGGCTCTCAGCAATGACATCGAGCGCAACCTGCAGGCGCCGCTGCGCGGTGTGCGCGAGTTGTTGGGCCAGGACAGCCCGGAAATCCGCGTCGGCCTGCGCACCGGCGACACCCCGGCAGCCGCCCGCACGGCCATGACCCGGCGCCCGCCGCACATCGTGGTGACTACTCCGGAGTCGCTCTACCTGCTGCTGACCAGCGCCGCGGGGCGCGCCATGCTGGCTACCGCGCGCACTGCTATCGTGGACGAGATCCACGCCGTGCTCGGCACCAAGCGCGGCGCCCACCTGGCGCTCAGCCTGGAACGGCTCGATGCGCTCGCCGCGGCGCCGGTGACGCGGATTGGGCTGTCCGCCACCCAACGACCCATCGAGACCGCCGCCGCCTTCCTGACCGGCGTTGGCTCCGGCCGTGGCAACGCCGGCGCGGGGGATACGCCGGAGTGCCGCATTATCGACACCGGGCACCGACGCACCATGGACGTCGGCCTGGAACTGCCCGGATCACCGCTGGAAGCGGTGATGGCGAACGAGGTGTGGGACGAACTCTACCAGCGCCTTACCGAGTTGATACTGGAACATCGCACCACCCTGGTGTTCGTCAACAATCGCCGCCTGTCCGAGCGCATGAGCCATGCCCTCGGCGCAGCGCTCGGCGAGGAGCAGGTGGCCGCCCACCATGGCAGCCTGTCGCGCGAACGCCGCCTGGATGCCGAGCAGCGCCTGAAGGCGGGTGAACTGCGGGTCATCGTGGCCACGGCGTCCCTGGAGCTGGGCATCGATATCGGTGAGGTCGACTTGGTATGCCAGTTCGGGTCGCCGCGTTCGATCATGACTTTCCTGCAGCGGGTCGGGCGTTCCGGACACCACATCTCCGGCACCCCCAAGGGCCGTCTGTTTCCGCTCAGCCGTGACGAACTGGTGGAATCTGCCGCGCTTCTGGCCGCCGCGCAGCAGGGCGAGCTGGATCTCATCGTGGTGCCGGAGCAGCCGCTTGACGTGCTCGCGCAGCAGATCGTGGCCGAGGTGAGTACCCGCGAGTGGGCGGCGGACGACCTGTTTGCCGTCTGCCGCCGCGCCTGGCCCTACCGCGCGCTACGCCGCGAGCAGTTCGACGCCGTGGTGACGATGCTCGCCGAGGGTTTTTCGACCGCCCGCGGGCGCCGCGCTGCCTACCTGCACCACGACGTGATCGGCGGCCGCCTGCGCGGGCGCCGCGGCGCCGGCCTCGCCGCCCTCACCAACGGCGGCGCGATACCGGACAACTTCGACTACCAGGTGCGCGCCGATCCGCAGGACCTGTTCATTGGCACCGTGCACGAGGACTTCGCGGTGGAGAGCGTGCCCGGCGACATTTTCCTGCTCGGTAACCGGTCGTGGGAGATCCTGAAGGTCGAAACCGGGGTGGTGCGGGTGGCCGACGCCGCCGGCAAGCCGCCCACGCTGCCGTTTTGGCTCGGCGAGGCGCCCGGGCGCAGCAACGAGCTGTCGCGCGCGGTGTCGGCCCTGCGCACCCGCATCCGCGGCCTGATCGAGGCGGCGGGTGCGCCGGCGGCGGTCGAGTGGCTGACGCGCGAGGTGGGTCTGGAGGCCGGCGCCGCCGACCAGTTGGTGGACTACCTGCACGCCGGGCTGAACGCGCTCGGCACGATGCCGACCCACGACACCGCGGTTATGGAACGGTTCTTCGATGAGGCCGGGGACATGCACCTGGTAATCCACTCACCGCGCGGCAGCCGGCTGAACCGCGCCTGGGGGCTGGCGCTGCGCAAGCGGTTCTGCCGCAATTTCAACTTCGAACTGCAGGCCGCCGCCAATGAGGACGCCCTGGTGCTGTCGCTCGGCCAGACGCACAGCTTCCCGCTCGCCGACGTGTGGCGCTACCTGAACCGGAACACCGTTCGCGAGGTGCTGATCCAGGCGCTGCTCGATGCGCCGGTGTTCCAGACCCGCTGGCGCTGGAACGCGACCTGCGCGCTGGCGATTCTGCGGCGACGCGGCGGCAAGCGGGTGGCGCCCTACCTGCAGCGCATGCAGTCGGAGGACCTGCTGTCGCTGGTATTCCCGGACCAGCTCGCCTGCCTGGAGAACATCACCGGCGAGCGCGAGATCCCGGATCATCCGCTGGTGAGTCAGGCCATTGCCGACTGCCTGCACGAGGCGATGGACATCGGCCAGCTCGAGGACCTGCAGGCGGCAATTGCCGGCGGCGGCATGGAACTGGTGGCGCGCGACCTGCGTGAGCCGTCACCGTTCGCCGAGGAGATCATCAACGCCCGCCCCTACGCGTTCCTGGATGATGCACCGCTTGAGGAGCGGCGTACGCAGGCAATCCGCAACCGGCGCTGGACGACACCGGAGGAGGCGCGCGAGTTCGGCGCCCTCGACGCGTCCGCTATCGCGCGCGTGCGCGAGGAGGCGCTGCCGCGCGTGACCGACGCGGACGAGTTGCACGATGCGCTCGACCTGGTCACGTTCTTTGATGAGGAGGACGGCCTGCAGGCAGGCTGGGGCGACCTGCTGCACACGCTGATCGCGCACGGCCGCGCCACCCGCATCCGTGTCTCCGGCGTGGTAGGCACTCGTTGGATTGCCGCCGAGCGGCTGCCGCTGTGGCGGGGGCCGTTCGGCTCGCCCCCCGGCCCCCCCCCGGCCCCCCCCCCGCATCCGTGCCTCCGGCGTGGTGGCCCCTCTTGGGGTGGCCGCCGAGCGGCTGCCGCTGTGGCGGGCGCTGTTCGGCTCGCTCGAGGCCCAGCCCGAGCCGGCGCTGCCGCCGGTGTTGACCGCGCGCGTGTGGCGGCGCGAAGAAGCGCTGCGCGAGGTGGTGCGCGGGCGCATGGAGGCGGCCGGTCCGGTCAGCTCCGCCACCCTTGCCCGGCAGATCGGCGTGGCCGGCGGCGACATCGAGACCGCGCTGCTCGCGCTGGAGACCGAGGGTGCGGTGCTGCGCGGCGAGTTTACCGGCAGCGGTGGCGAGGAGTGGTGCGAGCGGCGCCTGCTGGCACGTATCCACCGCTATACCATCTCCCGGCTCCGCCGCGAGATAGAGCCGCTTTCGTTCGACGACTTCGTGCGCTTTCTGTTCGCCTGGCAGTCGGTGCCGCCGCTCACCGCGGGCAGCCGTGACGGGGCCAAGCGGGGGCCGGCGCGCGGACCCGAAGCACTGCTCGCCGTGGTCCACCAGCTCGCCGGCTACGAGGCGGCCGCGGCTGCCTGGGAGGAGTGGATCCTGCCGGCGCGCCTGACGGACTACGACTCGGCCTGGCTGGACTTGCTGTGCGCTGGCGGCGAGTTGGCGTGGGCGCGTCTGCGGCCCCCGGCCCGGGCCGGTGCCGGCTCCCGCACCGGGCCGCTGTCCAGCAGCCCGATCGCCCTGGCCACCCGCGACGAGATGCCACTGTGGCGCAGCGCGGCGCAGGACCGCTCCGCCCACGAAGCGACGCAGTTGTCCGCCACCGCCGCCGCGGTGCGCGACTGTCTGGCCCGCGGCGGCGCCCTGTTCCGCGACGAGATTCAGCGCGGTGCGAACCTGCTGCCGACCCAGGTGGACGGCGCCCTGGCCGAGCTGGCGGCAGCGGGCGTGGTCACCTGCGACAGCTACGCCGGGTTGCGGGCGCTGATCCGCCCGGCGCCGCGCAGCGCTGGCGAACGGCGGCGCGAAACCCGCCTGCGCCGGGCCGGCGCCTCCTTCGCCGGCGACCTTGCCCGCCCCCGCTTTGACGCGGCCCGGGGCGGCGGCCGGGCGGTGCCGGGCAGCGGTGCGTCCGGCTCGCCGCGGCGCCTGGCCCGGTCCGGGCGCTGGAGCCTGCTTGGCGAACCCGATGCGCCGCATCAGGGGCTGCCGGACGCGGACGTCGAAGGCATCGCCATGCGGCTGCTGGAACGGTATGGCGTGGTGTTCCGTCGGCTGTTGGAGCGTGAAACGCTGGCGCCGTCGTGGGGCGAATTGGTCGCGGTCTACCGTCGGCTGGAGGCGCGCGGGCTGATCCGCGGCGGTTACTTCGTGAGCGGCGTGGGCGGCGAGCAGTTCGCCCTCGCTGAGGCGATTGCCAGCATGCGGGCCGTGCGCCGGGCGCCTGCCAGGGGCGAGTTGCGCGTGCTCAGCGCGGTTGACCCCGTCGCAAGCGCCGGCATCAAGGCGCACCCGTCGCGGGTCAGGCAGCGCATTGCCGGTGTGCGCGGCAACCGGATCCTGTACCGCGACGGGGTGCCCCTCGCGGTTCGGGAAGCGGGAACGGTACGCTTCCTGGACGGTGACGACGCGGCGCTGACCGAGGAGGAGCGCTGGCAGTTGGAGCGCCTGCTGCTGGTGCGCGATTCGCGGCGGGCGCGCCGCCTGGCGAAATACATGGCAGCGGCCGCGCCCGGCATCCGGCAATCCGCCGCCGAGTCGGTGTCCGCTTAGCGCCGTGGCCAGATGGGCCCGGCGGCGGGGCCGACCGCGCAGCGGGGGGGGGCGGGCGGACGGGGCGCCGGGCGAAATACATGGCAGCGGCCGCGCCCGGCATCCGGCAATCCGCCGCCGAGTCGGTGTCCGCTTAGCGCCGTGGCCAGATGGGCCCGGCGGCGGAGCTGACCGCGCAGCGGGGTGTGCCGGGCGTACGGGCCGTGCCGGGCGCGGCGCGTGCCGGGGGCATCCGGGGTCGCGCACGGTTGCAAAAAAGCGCGCGAAACCGTAGATTCTGTGGCGAAATGGCTCCGGTAGCGGGTACCTCCGGCGTGCCATTGCTGGTGCGTACACGCGCGGCAGATCGTATCGGCGCCATGTTCAATGGGCTTGCCCGGCGCTACGATCTCCTGAATCGTGTGCTGTCGCTGCAGCGCGACCAGCGGTGGCGCAGGCTGGCAGCACAGTTGGTATTGGCCAGCCGGCCCCGCACGGTTCTGGACGTTGCCACTGGCACCGCGGATCTACCCTTGATGCTCACCGATCTCAACCCACAGGTTCGCGTTACCGGCGTTGACATTGCCACCGGAATGCTGGCTCGGGGACGCATCAAGGCGCGGCACCATGCCGGCGGCGGGCGCGTCGAGTTACGGCCCGGCAACGCCTTGGCGCTGCCGGTCGCCGATTCCAGCGTGGATGCCGTGACCATTGCGTTCGGCATTCGCAACGTGGCCGACTACCGGACCGCCTTGAACGAGATGCACCGGGTCCTGCGGCCGTCGGGCGTCCTGGCGATCCTGGAGTTCGCCTTGCCGAGCCATCCGCTGGTGCGCCTCCCTTACCTGGTCTACTTCCGCCACCTGCTGCCGATGGTGGGCGGCTTGATCTCCGGCAACGCGAGCGCCTACCGGTACCTGAACCGTTCGGTGGAGTCGTTTCCGAGCGGTCCGGCATTCAGCCGCCTGCTCACGCAGGCCGGCTTCCAGCGAGTGCGCCGCCTCGCCCTGACCTTCGGCATCGCCGCGATTTACTGCGCGCGCAAGCCGGCCTGATCGATGCATCCGGCACCGCAGCCGCCGGCAAGTGCCACCGTCCGGCCCGCGCGCGAACTCGACCGCGCGCTGCAGAACCTGTGTCCGGGCGATTGGTCGGTCGACGGGCCGGACCACGGCGCCGCCTGGCAGCGCGCCGAGCTGCCGGTAACCGACACCGACCCGCTCCTGTTTCTGCGCAGCGCGGCTGTCGCCATACCGGCCGGAACCCACTATTGGTCCGACCGCCGGCACGCGCTGCAGAGTGCCGGGGTGGGCACCGCTGCCGAAGTGAGCGGCGATGCCGGTGCCGAGTTCGCCGAGGATCTCATCGCGTTGGCCATTAGAATTAACCCCAACATCGAAACCTCCAAGTCGGGTAACGCCTACGTTGCTCTTTCAGTCGGGGTACATGCACCTGCCGTCGATGCACCGACCGTACACGCCGGCTGCGACGGCTGGGTTGCCACGGTTGGGACTGAGGGACCATACAGCACGAGCGACCTGGGCAACCCCTTCGGAGCTGGCTTTGCGGCCTGCATAGCGGCAGCCAACTTGTTTCGCTTCCTCTTCCTCCCTGATGGCAAGACTTCGCTGGACACCGATGCCAGCTTTCCTCCCGACGCGGACTCTTTCCCCCGTCTAGTGGCCTCCAATCTGACAGACCCCTTGGTGTTGTTCGGCGTTGGAGCAGTCGGCAATAGCACCGCCTGGTCCCTGGCGCGGACGCCGCTCACCGGGCAGATTCACCTAGTCGATCCACAAGTCGTCGAGCTTAGCAATCTCCAGCGCTATATCCTTTGCGCCCGGAGCGACGAGGGTGGTATCAAAGTCGACATCGCCGGCCAGGAGTTTGGAGGAAGGCTAAGGGCGCTTCCTCACAAGGAAGCTTTGGCCTCCTTCCTCGAAGCCAACGGTTACAGGTGGGAACGCATTCTGGTTGCTCTCGATTCCGCTCATGACAGGAGAGCTGTACAAGCGAGCCTGCCTCGTTGGATCGCCAACGCCTGGACCCAATTGGGTGATCTCGGCGTGTCCTCTCATTCCTTTTTGGGGCAAGATGCCTGTCTTGCATGCCTGTACTTGCCGTCCCAGAAATCCAAGAGCGACGACCAAATTATCGCTGAAGGCCTCAAGATACCCCAATTCCAGACCCAAGTCCGTTTCCTACTGGGGAACGGCCAGGCGACAGGCAAGGAAATCTGTGACGCGGTTGCCAGCGCTTGGGGCATTCCCACCAAAAACCTTGATCCCTATGCAAATAGGCCGATACGTGAGCTTTGGGTGGAGGGCATCTGTGGCGGCGGCATCATTCCTCTCGGTGAGGCCGGACCTGCTCCGAGAGAGTTGCAAGTTCCCCTTGCTTTCCAATCGGCTCTTGCTGGCGTGCTGCTGGCCGCGGAAGTGGTCATCGACGTGTTGACCGGCGGGGCCCGACGCAAGACCCTGTTGCGCCAGATGGACGTCTTGAGTCCTCTAGGAGAACTCTCTCCCCAGCCGGCACTCAAGGCGGGAACGGGGCTATGTATCTGTGAGGACGACGATTTTGTCGCCACCTATCGAGCAAAATACATGGCAGAAGAAGAAATCCCCGTTGGGGTCGGCTTAGGCCAAGTGGATTGAGTCATCTACTCTTATAGCGTAGGTGTAAGGAGAATCAGGGCCTTGGAGGGCTACAGAATCCCATAACCTAGGTGCGCTTTGACACGACTCTTTCGCCGGTTATACAATTCCGCCACTATGACTGAGGCTCCGAAAGCATGGAGCGTCTTTCTGTCGAGACTGATCTCGGAGTCTTCCGACAGGGATCAGGCTGACCCGCTCTTGCTCAAAGACCGAGACGTTGCGGCAGACATCCGCGATTTTATCGCTGCGCAGCTCAACTCTTCTGATAGCCCGCAGGTTCTTGTCTTGGATCTTGGGGGAAGCGCGTTCACCCCCTTAGCCTTGCAAGAACTGATTCTCCCGCTCGCTCAGAGGATTCGCGGTGGTGAGTATGGAGTCATGCGGCTGGTCATCAGCACCTCCGACCCGGGTGTTGGAAACTACATTCGCTACATGGCGCAAGCGCATGAGTTGCCGCTTTACCTTTCTCCCTCGCCTTCCAATCTATGGGATAGCCATCCAGTCGGTGGCCTGACAGAAACTGAAATAGCGACCCTGGATACCATCATCGCGTTTGGCGGCCGACTGACTGCGTCCAGCTTGGCGGCCATAGATAGCATAAGGCCGAGTGCTGCGACGAATAGACTGGTGAAACTGGACCGAGAGGGTTATCTCCTCCGACAGCCTCGTGGACGCCGAGAGGGTGACATCTACATCGAGCCCCGTTCCGCAACGGCGACTCCGAGGGTTTTCGAAAGGCCACTGGCAGTTAGTGAGAGCAGCACCGGACCCAGTACAGTCGCCTGAGGGACCGTCCACCGTAGGGCGGTGTCAGGATCACCTTTTGATTCGATTCCTGTGCGCCAGTACGTCTGCCCTGGCGCGGGGACAGCGGCGGGAACTAGGGCCTAGACGCCGGGTTCACCGGCGGCTCTCAATTCCGTTGACAGTGGCTTCGGCATGTTCAATCTGCGCCATAATCCAGTCGAACGTCGGGACC
>MKWU01006001.1_pt1 | contig 12671 bp, 15 predicted proteins | sample 809101 | NCBI WGS metagenome assembly MKWU01 (sample SAMN05860141, study PRJNA318959) | sponge metagenome | host: Aplysina aerophoba | place: Slovenia: Piran, Adriatic Sea, Gulf of Piran | collected 2013-05-07 | reverse complement strand
GCGCGGCGCAGCCACCAATTGCTGTGACCCCCCCCCCCCCCCGCAAATTGGGTCGGCGCTGGGGCGGGTTCGTGTCATGAGCGGCGCAACGTAACCCTCCACAGCATCGCTGTCAACAACCCGCATCTTCCTGGGCTCGGCTTCGGCTGCTCGCAGCCGGCGGCTTTGGGCGATGTCTGAGGGTGTCGAGGTGCCATCGGCCTCTGCGGTGCCTGATGGGGCCGCTGTGCCGGCGAGAGCGCGTCGGCGGCTCGGGCAGGCCGCTCGGCGTGTGCTTGTCGGTCTCGCCGGAGTGGCGTTGATGGCAGCGAGCGTCGTGGGGTTCTGGGCGACGGCCGACGCGTTCGACGAGCGCTTCCCCGCAGTGGTCGCAGCGCGGGATCTACCCGAGGGGCACGTGCTCAGTGCGGCCGATCTGGCCTCTGCAGAGGTGCTGGTCGGCGATGTGCCGCACATCGTGTGGGCTGCGGCGGTGCCCGAGACGCTGGCCGGACTCGTTGTGTCGGCCGATGTGGCTGCGGGGTCGCTGCTCGGCACACATCTGCTCGTCGAACCGTCCTCCGGCGCGTTCGGGGATGCACTCGAAGTGGTCGTTCCGCTCGACACGAGCCTGGCGCCGTCGGGGGTGCGCGAGGGCGAGATGGTGCTGCTGATCGACCCCGGTCTCACACCGTCGCGCGAGCGGGCGGGGCGGCCCCGGTCGGTGATTCGCTGGCGCGAGCTCGACTCCTTCGACGGCTCCGCTATGCGGCTGTTCGTGCCGCCTGCGGAATGGGTGTGGTGGCGAGCTCTGCCCGCAGATCTGGGCGCGTCGCCGATGGTGCTGCCGGTGCCGCTCGGCGGGGATGCTGCGACGCTGGCTGCCGATCTGGACGAGCTGTGGGCAGCCTCCTATGAGCAGGAGGCCGCAGCGCTGCATCCCTTCGGTGACGAATGGCGCGCTCAAGCCTCGCCGGGCGAGCTGGAAGTGATCATCGCGCTCGACCTGAGCCTGGCTGCGTCGACGATCACCGAGGGGGACCTCGCGCTGCTGGTCGATCCCGGCGCGCCCGCCGACGGTGCCGGCGGCGGGCGGCCCCGCTCGGTCTTGCGGCCGATCCGGCTCGACCACTACCGCGACGGCATGCTCGGAGTGTGGGCCGAGCCCGCCGAGTGGGTGTGGTGGAGGACCCTGCCTCAACGGCTCGGCGCAGCCCCGATGGTGCTGCGCGTCACAGATGGCTCCGACACCGACGCTGTCGCCGCCGAGCTCAACGACCGATGGCGGCGAGCATGGGAGCAGGGCTGATGCTCGCCGTGCTCGCCGATGGCGGCGCCGACGCGGACGCGCCGGCACCCGGTCCCGGGGGGCTCGACACGGGCGCCTTCGCGGTGGGCGTCGCCCGCTCGTGGGCCCAAACAGGCCGCGATGTGCTGGTGATAGACGCGGACGCGCACGGCAGCGGTCTCGCGAGACGCATCAGCGCGACGACTCGTGCTGCTGTGCCGCCGGCGCTGCGGGGCCTGCCGTCGTTGATCGCAGCGCGCGCCCCGCTCAACGCTCACAGCGTGCTGGCCCACTGCTGGGCGCTGCCGACGGGCGGGAGCGGATCGACCCTGCTGCTGGGGGCACCCAGTCATCCCGCTGGGGCTCACCGCTCCGCGGCATGGCTGGCCGAGCGCGCCGGCGCAGTCGCCGAGCTCAGCACCCGCTGGGCCGTCATCGTGTCGATGCCCGGACCCCGTACGGAGCCCTACGCGATGCTGATGGGTGCGGCACCGTTGCGCGTGACGCTGTCGCCTGCACTCGGCACTGCGCCGCCCGGCGGGCTCCGCTCGGTGCTCGGCGCGTTCTGGCTGCGCTTCGACCCCGACCCGGTGACACTGCTGTGCGCCAGCGCAGGCGACATGGAGAGCCCGTGCCCAGCTGGCGCCGCTGCGGGTTTGGCGGTCGTCGGCCGGCTCGGACCGGTGAGCGAGACCGCGCTGCTGGGCGGCCGTGCGAGACGGCGGGACCGAGCCGCGCTCGCAGCCCTGGGCGTCGCCTCGGAGCGCTTGCGCGATTTTGCCGGATTCTCGGCTGAGGTGTCGCAGGACACTACGAGCACCAACGGGTTGGTGCCCGCACGCCACCGGGCCGATGGCTCGCCGGGACCCCCTCGCGGGGACGTCGCGGCGTCCGCGACCACCGGAGGGCGGCGATGAGCTTGGCAGCGGCGATCTGGGACGAGGTGCTGCCGCGGGTGCAGGAGCGCCGGCTGAGCACGTCGGAGTCGCTGCCGGCGGTGGCTGATGCATGTCGGCGGATCGCCGAGGACATCACCCGAGCACGGGAGGCAGAAGCGCTCGACGAACGCGGTGAGTCGCTGAGCGACGATGAGCTGTCGTGGCTCCGCAGCCAGCTCGAGGCGCTGCTGGGCACGGGTCCGCTGGAGCGGTACCTGCGGCGCGACGACGTGGAGAACATCTGGCTGTTCGGCCCCCACACGGGAGTGCTGGGCCTGGTCGGCGGACGCCAGGAACCCATCGGCGGGCTGTTCGCCGATGCCGAGGAGATGATCGGGTTCGTCGCGCACCTCGCGGTCACACACGGGCAGACGGGCCGCCGGTTCGATCAGTCCGCGCCGCTGCTCGATTTGCGGCTGCGCACCGGCGAGCGGGTGTTCGCGGCGATGGAGGTGTGCGGCCAGCCGTACCTGACGGTGCGATGCCATCGCCACCGCGTCGTGCGGCTCGACGATCTCGTCGGCGGAGGGTCGCTGACGCCGCAGGCCGCGGAGTTCCTCGCTGCTGCGGTGCGGCCGCCTGCGCCGACCAATGTGCTGATCTGCGGCGCGCTCGGGTCTGGCAAGACCACGCTGCTGCGGGCGCTGCTGGGCGAGATCGCACCCGATGAGGTGGTGTGCACGCTCGAGCAGACCTTCGAGCTGTTCCTCAATGACACGCACCCCTACGTGTTCGCGGCGGAGACCCGCGAGCCCAACAGCGACGGCACCGGCGAGATCGGCATGGAGGAGCTCGCCCGGCGCTCGCTGCGGTCGGGTGCGGACCGGGTGATCGTCGGGGAGCTACGCGGACCCGAAGCCGCGACGTTCCTGTCTGCATGCGGTACCGGCTCGGACGGCTCCATGGCCACCATCCACGCGTCGTCGCCCCGCCAAGCCCTCGCCCGCCTCGTCCGCTACTGCCTCAGCTCGGGCCTCGCCGGCGCGCAATCGGCTCTGATCCAAGAAGCAGCCGATGTGGTCCATCTCGTCGTGCACATGGGCAGCGACCCGCGCACCGGTTTCCGGGGCATCCGCTCGATCACCGAGGTGCTCGGCGCTCCCGAGGACCGCTTTGAGGTCCACGACATCTTCGCCCGGCCCAATCGCGGGGACCCGCTCGTGATGACCGGCTGCCCGCGCGGCCCCGAATTGGCCGAACGGCTGACCGAAGGCGGTGCGGACGTCTCCGCGTGGCCCAGCGAGTCGCCGCAGCCATGACCGGCGCTGTGTGGTTCGGGATGCTGTTCGCAGCCGGCGCGGCGGTGACGGCGCTGGCTGGGATCGGCGCAGCCGGGGGCGGGCCCGCCGGCGGCGTGAGGCTGCCCCGGCGCCGGTCGGCGCCACGCAGCCCGAGCGCCGCGCCGCGTCCGGCCCGCAGCGCGCCTGTGTCTGCGAGATCGGGATCGGGTCCCGGTCGGCGGATGTGGATCATCCAGGCTGTGGCGACCGCAGGCGGCGCCAGCGGCGGGTTCGCGGCAACGCGGCTGTGGGGCATGGCGGTGCTCGCCGGAGGTCTTGGGCTGCTGCTGCCGCCGTTCGTCGCAGCCCCCACCCGACGGCGGCGACACACCGCTGAGGCAGTGGCTTGGCAGACCTGGACGCGCCAGATTGCCGAACTGGCCCGATCCGGTGCGGGGCTCGGCGACGCTATGGCTGCCAGCACCTCCCACGCCCCGCCCCAGATCGCTGACACGGTCGCTCGCACGTCACGCACTGCGCGCCTCGCCGGTCTCAGCGCGGCGACCGACGAACTCGCTGCTGCCGGGCAGACCTGGGAACCCGAGGTTGCCGCGGGACTGCGGGTTGCCGCGACCTCCGGCGGGTCGCTGGCGGGGCCCTTGGGGGAGCTCGCCGGGCGCATCGGCGACATCGTCGCTTTGCACCGCACCCGCACTGAAGCCGTGGTGCAGCTGTGGACTCAGACCATTGCGCTGCTCGCACTGGCCAGCAGCGTGATCACGCTCATGTATCGCAACAACCCTGCCTATTTCGAGCCCTACCGCACCCCGACCGGCCAGGCCGTGCTCATGCTCATCGCTTTCGTGCTGCTGGGCGCTACTGCATTCCTGGTCCGTCACTCGGTCGTGCGCGCCGACCCGTCGGTCCTAGTCGATCTCAAACGGCGCGGACGCGCCCGGGACCCGCTGTGAGCAACACCGTGTCGGTGCTGCTCGCCGCAGGCGGGTTCACCGCAGGCGCCGCTGTGGCCGTCACAGCAGTCGTCGCCCCACGAGCGCGCTCAGTGCGTCGCAGCGCCGCGGAGGCGATGCTGGGAATGCTGCCCGAGCCGCGCCCCAGCCGCCGGGCCGACCTGCGGCTTGCCGGGATCACGCCGCGCACCTATACGGCGCAGCGTGCCGCTGGTCTCGCCGGCGGCATGGCCGTCGGCACCGTCGCCGCAACCCTGTGGACCGCCACACCGGTCGCCGCGGCCGTCGCCGTCACGCTGATCGCGGTAGCGGGATGGCAATTGCCCGCCCAGAGCGTCCGCGACGCCGCCCGCCGCGCCCGGGCCGAACTCGACCAGGTCGTGCGGCTGTGGATCGTGCTCGCCGCCCAGCAAGTCAGCGCCGGCTCAGATCCCGAGACAGCAATGCTGTCCGCTGCTGGGGTCGGCCGCCGAACCGGATGGCGGCTGCTGCACCAGCATCTGCGGCGAGCCCAGAACGAGCGTCGCCCCGCCGCTGAAGGTCTCGCCGAGCTCGTCGAGCGGTACAGCCTGACAAGCCTGACCGCCGCCGTCGGCGCCTTCGAACTCGCCGCGCGCCGCGGCACGCGCATGGCCGACGCCGTCCTGGCCGCGGCGGACAACCTGTGGCGCGACACCCTCGGGCGCGAGCGCGAGGCCGCCGAGCGGCGCAACCAGATCATCGTGCTGCCCGCCACCGCAGTGGCGCTTGCGCTCGCGGCCATCCTGATCTACCCGCCGTTCGTGTCGCTCACCGGCGGCATCATCACCCAAGCCCCCTGAACGATGACGCCACGCCATGACCTCGCCGGGCTCGCGACCCTCGAATGGCTGCTCGTCATCGCGGCTGCCGGCGGCTTCGCCGCAGCGATGACGATCGCCTTCCAGAATCTCCTCGACGACGCCGCCCGCACCCCCGTCGACCCCAGCGGCCGTCTCATCGACGCCGGCATCGACGCTGCCCGCATCTCCGACCAAGCGACGGCTCCGCAGATCGTCCTCGAGACCTCCGCCGACGACGCCGCGCTGGCTGACGCACGCGCAGCCCTGGCAACACTCGAGCGCCGGTGCGAAGACCTCGAATCTGCCTACCCCGACACGCTGCAAGCAGCCAGCTGGACCTGGGACACGGTCCCTATCGACATCCCTCCCCCGCCGCCGACCACAGTGCCCACCACCGAGCCGACGCCCACGACGCTTCCCGGCGCAGTGACCCCGACCAGCACCACGCTCGCACCCCGAACCGAGACCACGCTCGACCCCGACGACGTGCCCCAGACCAGCGGACGCTGGGTGTGCCAGATCCGCCGCCCGCCCCGATGAACGCCGATCAGCACTCAGGCAGGTCCGCGGGCACAGCAGGCAGCCCGCCGACGGGATCGGCCGCGTTCTGCGTGCCCGAGGCGTTCGCGTCAGCCAGCGGGGCCAGCACTGCGGGTCCGGCTGCTGCCGCGTGCACCCGGTCGAGCCGGCCCGGCCACAAGGCGCTGAAGGGGCCGAACACATCCCCGGACACTTCCACCCGGACCCATCCCGAAGCACCCGGGCCGGGTCGCAGGTCCGCGTCGGCGCCGCTGTGGCACCAATCGCTGCGCACCGTCACCGCTGCGGGGGTCCACCAACGCCACCCCTCCGCGCTCGCCCCGGCTGCATGGGCCACGGCATCGTGCGCCGCCGCCGACATCGACGACACACGGGGGTGCGGGTCAGCTTCGGCGTACACGCTGCCGTCGTGCGCATGCGCCAACCCTGCGTCGCCGACCGCAGCCCACGCCGCGCGCAGCCCCGCAGACGCCGCAGCCTCTGCCTGCGCCCGGGCCCCCGTCACCAGGAAGGCGTGCGCCGCGAGGATCAGCATGAGCACGATGATCCCAGGCCACAAGATCAGCAGCGGCAGCACTTCGCCCCGCTCGTCTCGCCGGCCGGCGGGAGGCCGCCGGTGAGCGCCCGCGCCCGGCCGTCGGCAGGGCTGCCGGGGCGCGGCGACGAGACCGGCGGCGCCGTGACCCTGCTGGTGATGCTGATGGTGCCCGTGTGCGTGCTCGCAGCCGTGGTCGCCGCCGCTGTGCCGAAGAGGCTCGCAGCGCAGGCCTCGGCAGACAGTGCAGCCGCCAATCTCGCTTCGCTCGCGGCCGGGTGGCGCGACGCTCAAGGCCGTGACCACGGCCGCATCGGCTGGTTCCCGCCCGACTGCGGCCCTGCTCCCGCCCGCACAGCGAGCCAGATCCCCGAAGCGCTCGGCGACGACCTGCAGCACGCCTGCGAGACCCTCGCAGAGTCGCTGCTCGCCGATCTGGGCGCCCGCGGCTTCGACGAGTCCGCCATGGCGGGCTTCTACAGCAGCGCTTACACGACATCGGCCGGCTCGGCAGCCCAAGGCGATGGTCACCTAGCCAGTCTGCCGTGCCACGCGGGCGGCCGAGCCGTGATCGCCGAAGCCGCGCATCTCGCTCTCGCCGCCGACTGGGGCGCAGGCGACTGGGCGACAGCCCAAATATGGCCACACGGCATCAAGATCCGCAGCGAAGCCATCGGGCGCATCGCCCGGGCAGCCAGCAACGACACGACCGAGTCCGCCGGCGAGGACGGCGTGACGCCCGACGGGCTGCCCGACTGCGGCGAGCTCTTCGACACAGCGCTGCACCAAGGGCTGCTGCGGCTCGGCGATGAGGCGCTGTCATTCGCCGAGACACTCCCCACGCGCACCGCGTACGGCAACTAGGCGTGCCAATGCGACGGACGACATCGATCTCCCTTCAACGAACGCACGCCTGCCGCCCCAACCCCACCGCACCCCAGGGGCGACGCCGCGCACAAAGCGACGAGCGCGGGTCCACATCGTCGCTGGAGCTGATGGCGCTCACGCCGATGCTCGCGTTGGGGGTGCTGTTCATCCTGTGGTCCGGCCGAGGCGCCCGCGCTGAACTCATCACCAGCCTCGCCGCGCAAGAAGCAGCCGTCGCCGCTGCGGTGTGCTGTCCCGATAGTCCCTCGCCAGCGCCCGGCAACCCTGACGACGATCAGCGCCGCGAACTCGCTGCAGCAGCCGTGCTGGGCACTCGACCGGGACTCGACTACCTCTGCCTCAACGGACCGCAGCCCGCTGCGGGGACCTCCGAGTTCGTCACCGAGGCCCACGTCGACCTCGAACAACCCTCCTCCGCAGCTGAGCACGTCCGCGGGGTCCAGATCGTGACCACCCACGTCACCTGTGAGACCGACGGCGCCACCGCCCCCATACGCGGCCTGTTCGGGAGCCGCACGGTGCACGGGCACGGCGCGCACGTCGCTGTCCGCACGGGCACGTCTTCACCGGCCGGCGAAACACCCGACGATCTCGGCGAGAGCGAGCAGCAATGAGCGCCGCGCTGGGCGTCTGGGGCGCCGTCGGAGCGTGGGCGCTGCTCGGCATACACGCGTCATGGACCGATCTGCGTCGCGCTGTCATCAGCCGGCGCGCCTGCTGGACCGTAGGCATCGCCATCGCTGCCCTGCTGGGTGCATCCACGCTCGCGCTCAGCGACCCCCTCCGATACCTCTACACGCTCGCCGGCACCGCCGCCGTCGCCGCACTCGCGGAGATCGCCTACCGGACCCGGCCCGCAGCGATCGGCTACGGAGACATCCGCCTCATCATCGTCAACAGCCTCCTCCTCAGCTGGTGGGGACCAGCGTGGCCGTGGTGGGCTCTCGCCGCCGGAGCAGCCGCGGCATGGCCCCGAGCACTCGCCGCCACGCTGCGTCGCGGCCGCGGCACCGCCGTGCGCTGCGCACCCGCACTCACGCTCGGCGCCGGACTCATCCTCACCACCCGCCTCACCACCGTCGGACCCATCCCATGACACACCCACGACCAAACCAAAGGAATGCCCCCATGACCCACCGCACCACCCGGCGAGACGAAGCCGGCCTCACCACGCTCGAATGGCTGCTCATCGTCGCCGCTGTCGCCGGACTCGCCGCGCTCGCCGTCGTGCTCGTCCAGAACGTCGTCGACGACACCGCCGAACAGCTCGGCGGCGCCAGCGCACGCGCCACCGCAGCCAACGTCGCAGCCGACACCGTCATCCGCGAAGCCCGCACCGCAGACCCCCAAGACGCCCGCTACAACACCTGGCAACGCTGGGAGCTCTACTTCACCGCCCGCTGCGAACGCCTCGAAATCCTCTACAGCGACACCAACCTCGACATCGACGCTCAGTTCAAGCGACCCGCCAACAAGAATCCCGGGGACCCCACAACCTCACCCGAACTCACCCAAGCCCACCAGGACGCCACCGACACCAGCAAGGCCCGAGCCATCTGTCGTCGCAGACCCTGACACGCCAACCAGAGGCACCGAGCCCGCAGGTTTCTGGCACCACACGAACAAGGCTGCCGTGTCCGAGGTGCGTACCGATGATGTCACTCGGTTTGGCGCATCCCCGACTCCTCAGACTCGGACTCGGAAGGAACCGTCCGGGACGGACCGAAACGCGCCCGCTCACCGCGGACATTGCGCAAGCTGCACACCGGCAGCTTGTGCACCTCATACCAGCCGCCTCCCGAGTCGAGCACACCCGGCTTCCAGAACGGCAACACCTCGGTATCCGCATAGGTGATTCCCAAACGGGCGCAGCGCTCCCCATAGCGCCGATTCAACGAGTCAGCCTCGAACTGATCAGTCGGATGGTGCGCACGCCACTCCCGCGTCAACGAATCAGCAGCAATCCGAGCCGCCCGAAAACGGGCACTGAAACTCCCCGCATCCACACCCACATCACGCACCACCGACCCAACCACCACCACCGCAGAACCCGCGAACCCCGCCACCGCCGCCGTCAACAGCAGCCACCCCAGCGTCGACAAACCGGATTCGGTTCGGAGGCGGCAGCCGCAAAATCGCATCACCGTCGGGCCATGACCTGGGACAAGCGCAGTCAGGCTGACAGGTCGACCAGACGGACCAGCCGGGTTCGTCTGGCCCAGCTGCGGATCGCCACATCGGTCGTCGCCAGCGACAGCCCATGAATCATTGCCGTGGCCACAATTATCTGATCGGCGGGATCGCGGTGAAAACCCGAGTTCATCAACAGCACCGACTCCACCGCGATGTCGCCGTCGACCGGCAGCTCGCGCAGACCCGACCCAAGGCGCTCCCTGCGCCATGTCGCCGGGTGCACGCCCAGGTCGATGCGGCCATGGTGGTGCAGCCGAGTCGTCTCCACGAACGTGATCGCGGACACCGCCGCCTCGCCGTCGCCGGCAGCGGTCTCCACCGCATCCTTGAACCCGTCGCCGAGGTCGGCGCTGTCTGTCACCAACCGCAGCAGCACGTTGGTGTCGAGCACGAGGCTCACTGCTGCGGTGCCGGCCCGAACACCTGCTCGGGCCGTTCGATCATGTCCCAGTCTTCGGGCGGGACCGCCGGGTCGCTGTCGATATCGGCGAGGATCTGCAGCTGGCCCACACACGACCCCACCAGCGCGGGCCGTCCGTCACGGATCGCGCTCACCCGCACCACCGCACGCCGCCGCTTGGTGACCACGATCCCTGCGCCGGTCTCGTGCACCTCGTCCATCAGGCGCAGACAATTCGTCTTGAACTCGCCCGCGGCAACAACACGCTCGGTCAACGCGTCGATGCGCCTGTCCGCCTCGTCCCGTGCCATCACCACAATATAGTCACGATTTTCCCACCATGGCAACTAACTCACGACTGTCTCAACCCCCGGAGCGCTCCGCCACCCGCCAAAGCCGGTGGCGCCGGGCACAGGCGCTCAGTATTCGGTGCGGGCGAGGCCTTCGATGGTGCGGTAGGCGTCGAACACGCCTGGCACCTCGCGCAATGCGGCCAGCAGCTGGTCGAGCAGGATCGGATCGCCTACCTCCACCTCGAACTGCATCACCGCCACTTGATCGTCGCCCACGAACGTGTCGCAGCTCGCAATCGACAAGCCGTGACGGCCCGACACGATCTGCACCACGTCGAGAAGCAGGCGATTGCGGTCCAGACCGCGGACCTCGAGCGCTGCGGCGTATTCGCCCGCCCAGCTCTCATCCCACTCCACCTCGACCTGTCGGGCATTGGACGATGTCGCCAACTCGCCTGCGTTGGCGCAGTCGGCACGGTGGACCGAGAGGCCACGCCCGCTGGTCGCGAACCCCAAGACCTCGTCGCCGCGCACCGGGCTGCAGCAGCGGGCCAGCCGCACAAGTGCATCGTCGTGGCCGTCGACATGCACGCCGGCTGAGCGGCGGCGGCGTGAGCCCCGCTGACGGGCAGGACGGGCCGGGAGCTGCGCGCCGTCGCCCTCGCCTCGCAGGTTGCTGACCAGTCGCTTAGCCACCGAATGGGCGCCCACGTCGCCCTTGCCGACCGCCTCGAACAGCGTTTCCAGGTCGGCCCTGCTGAACTGCTGCGCCACGGCGCTCATCTCGTCGCCGTCGATGACCAGCGAAGCCTTGAGCCCTTCTGATCGCAACTCGTCGGAGACTGCCTCCCGGCCCGCAGCCGCCCATTCGGACCGGTCAGAGCGGGCGAACCAGCGACGGATGCTGTAACGGGCTCGCGGCGTGACAGCGACCTCGAGCCAGTCACGCGACGGCCGAGTGCCGGGATCGTCGGAGGTGAACGCCTCGACGGTGTCGCCCGAGCGCAATGGCCGATCAAGCGGCACCAGCCGGCCGTCGATCTTGGCGCCGATGAGCGAGTCGCCGATGTCGGTGTGGATGGCATATGCGAAGTCGATGGGCGTGGCGCCGGTCGGCAGCGTCACCACGTCGCCCTTGGGCGTGAACACGTACACCTCGCCGTGACCGAGGTCGCTGGCAATGGTGCGCATGAACTCGGCCGGGTCGTCAGATTCGGCCTGCCATTCGACCAGCCGGCTCAGCCACGGCATGTCGGCCTCGGCGGCTGCGCTGGGGTGCCGCTCGGACTTGCTGCCCTTGCTGCCGCTGCCGTTGCGCTCGGCCTTGTAGCGCCAGTGGGCCGCCACCCCGAACTCGGCTCGCTGGTGCATCTCCTCGGTGCGGATCTGCACTTCCACAGCCGTGCCGGACGGGCCGACCACGGTCGTGTGCAGCGACTGGTACAGATTGAACTTGGGCATCGCGATGTAGTCCTTGAACCGGCCGGTCACCGGCTTCCACGTCGCGTGAATGGAGCCCAGGGCGGCATAGGCGTCACGGATGGTCGGCACCACGACCCGGATGCCCACCAGGTCGAAGATCTCGTCGAACGAGCGGTTCTTGATGACCATCTTCTCGTAGACGCTCCAGTGGTGCTTCTTGCGCCCGGTCACCGTGGCCTCGATCTTCATGCGGGAGAGCTGGTCGCGGACCTCTTCCAGCACCCGGTCGACGTAGCGCTCCTGTTCGGGAGTGCGATCGGCGAGCATCCGGTCGATCTCGGCGTAACGCTTCGGGTACAGCGCGGCGAAGGCCAGATCCTCGAGCTCGTCGCGCACCTGCTGCATGCCCAGCCTGTTGGCGAGCGGGGCGTAGATGTCGAGCGTCTCGCGGGCCACGTCGGCCTGCTTGGTGGCGCCGAGCGCCCCGACCGTGCGCATGTTGTGCAGCCGATCCGACAGCTTGATCATCAGCACGCGTGGATCGTTCGCAATCGCCACGAGCATCTTCCGCAGCGTGGCGGCCTGCTGTGCCTGCTTGGAGGCGAACCGCACCCGGTCGAGCTTGGTGACCCCGTCCACAATGGCCGCGACCTCGGGGCCGAAGTCGTCGGCCAACCCAACCAGCTCGACGCTGGTGTCCTCGACTGCATCGTGCAGCAGCGCTGCTGCAATCGAGGTGTCGTCAAGGCCGAGATCGGCCACGACCCGTGCCACCGCCACCGGATGGGTGATGTACGCCTCGCCGGTCTTGCGGCGCTGACCTTCGTGCGCTTCTGCGGCCGCCTCATAGGCCCGGATGACCAGTTCGGGCGACCGTTTCGGCCAGCGCTGCCGGTAGCGCTCGACCACCGGCGAGATGTCGGCCGCGACCGTGTTCGCGATGCGCCGCCACGGCAGAACGCGCGACACCGCAGGCATGGCCCTAGCCAAGCTTCTCGCAGCGGTGTTCGGCCGGCACCGAGCCGAACGCGTGGAGATTCACGCTCTCATTCTGCCGGAGGATGTCCCATTTGCTGTTGAAGTCGCTGCGGGTGGTGGCTCCGGTTGTCATGCAGCGATCGAGTGTTGGGCAGTATTGCAGGTGGGTGTGACTGTCTCGGCGTGACGGGCGAGCGCGGCGACG
>MKWU01005999.1_pt1 | contig 12673 bp, 13 predicted proteins | sample 809101 | NCBI WGS metagenome assembly MKWU01 (sample SAMN05860141, study PRJNA318959) | sponge metagenome | host: Aplysina aerophoba | place: Slovenia: Piran, Adriatic Sea, Gulf of Piran | collected 2013-05-07 | reverse complement strand
CACTGTGCAGAAATTCAGAATATGGCAGAATATGGTACATTACATCACGCCCAGCTGAATACAGTTCCATACTCAATACAGTCGAAGTACCATATTCCATATGGTTAGATGTACTGTCTAGTACCATTACAAGGATGTCCTTGATTTAATGCATTTTTGCTTTCATCTTTGAAACTCATATGCACAGTACAGATACACACACCAATGAACAACTCAGTCACACAGAGGTACTCCAGAAGACAGGGGTGGGCGGTATTGATAAATATAGTACCTCGGTATTTCTTGAAAAAATATTGCGGTATAACTACATACCTACTATTGGAGTAGCTGATTTACAAGCTCCTCTCAATAACATCCTGCGAAGTTCATAAGACCTTTTAATGATAAAAATAACATTTTCTCAACTGTACGTACATATAGAAAGAGAACCTTTAACAATAAAATAAGTTACTGTGTCTGAGCTTCTTCCATTTTGTGCCTTTTCGTTCGTACGCTACACGCAACGCGACCGATTCGTTCGTTTAGTGCCGGTAACGATATTTACGACCGGTGCAGACACAATCTACAAAACAAAATGGCCGCCCCGGAAGCTTCTGTTCATCGGTTAAAAATCGTCTTTGTTACCATTTCGCCGTCTGCCCAACGAGCGAAAGTTGTTCACAGAGATATTAGAGAAGGATAATGTTGCTTAGGAGTCTAATGAAGATCTTGCTTGCGAGTTACAGCTCCAAATGTTACTGAGGCTAAATAGTTATGTCACGGTGTAATCGGTTGACAGACGTACAAATATATACCGGAACGGTATCAATTCAATACCGCGATACCTCTACATACCGGTATACCGCCGACCCCTGATCGGATATCAGAAAAGTAATATCGCCGTACACTAGTTGTGCCCCCTGATCACGACTCATTGGATGAGGTTGAGTGTTAATCGTTACTTAGGAATATGTGTTGTTAGTCTTCATATACATAATCAGCCAGGGCATTACAAATATGCTCAGCATTACTGGCTTCAACAGTTGTCATACTGCTGGCTGTCTCATTATTGGGCACTTCAGCAGTATGAAATGTCCACTCCTCGTCGAAGGCATCTCCGTGCACCTCACACGTGCAGCAAGCAGCAATGACATTGAACAGCAAGGAAATTTTGGTGTCATGCTTCAAAAGGCACCTCCAGCTGCCTGTCAGACACCCAAATGCATTTTCAACTACTAAACGAGCTCTGCTGAGGTGGTAAGTGTTCCACTGTCGTGGAAGCCCTTCATTGACCGGGGAAGTAATGGATAGGCTGGACTATCCAAAATCAACAATGGTGCGTTGCAGCCATTAAACATTTTCCTTGTATCAGGCAGAAGGGTACCTTCTTCTCCCTTTGTAAACAAATCAGAATTTGTAAGTACCCATGCACCATGAACTATTCCAGGTCATCTATTGTAACTATCCATGTATCTGTACTGATAATCACGGAAGCTTGCATCACTACAGAGTGGAAACGTTTTCGATTATATTTGGTTTTCGTGGGTGCAAGAATGGGTATTTGGGTGCCATCGAGAGCTCCTGCACGTTGTGAAAATTGCCATCTGCTCAGGAAGCCATCCGAAAGTTTCTGAATGCAACTCCCCTGTGGTATTCTGATACAGCTGTGACTGACTTCATGACTGATAGAACACATACTGGAAGGACCTACTCAACGTTCATCCCAAGTCCCCAGCAGGAGACGAAGGAGAGACGATGCTTGTCAGTGGTACAGCACTGATGCAATCCTCCCCCAGCCAGTACACGAGTGCATGGGCATCTGTAGGAAGGAACACACCAAACCGTCACAGTGTGCTCTTGTCAGAAGAACACCGAAGCAGCCAATTCCTTTACATGGCTATTCCTCACCTGCTTCCTCCTGTGTCGCTCTAATGGCCAACTGTAGACTGATTCTGCGTGCGAAGAAGATGAAGTCCTTTAAAGACGATTTGTAACGAGATTTGATATCGCACTAGAATGACGCACCTTCTGAAGCTAGCTTAGTGTTGACTTTTTATCTATGCGTAACTATGGGGTGCCATCTTGGTTTACAGACAAAAGTGACGTAAATTACAGTATCCATGCGGCAAACGAGTTTCCACGAATTCCTTCTGGGACAAAGCTGCAACCTTTTTGCTATAATTGCACTACACTGTATGTAGCTATGAATGATATGAACTATACAGTGGAAGGCATCATCCCGGGAGAAGGATTTTCATTGTGTTATCCGGTTCTCCGATTTCACAATGTGTGGATGATGTTTCGTTTATGTAGCTGGGGGCACATATTTTGCATGCTTGCAACATATAATGGAATGTGAATATGCAGCTAAGAGGGAGCCTATGTGTAGCTTTAGATAAAACTAACCAGCCAACTAACTAAGCTAACTAGCTAACTAGCCAAATAATTAAAAGGCCCAAGGAAGAAGAGAACTCTCAGGAGCCATCAACAGTTTTCAGCAGTGGAAAACCAATGGTTAGTAAGCCATGTCCAACTGGTGATCACCATCTGGAGCCATTCTATTTCAGCCAACACAATGCAGTCCATACTTTAAGTGCAGAGGATAAGAGTAAAGGGGGAGGGGGGGTGGAACACTCAGGAGTCATCTAGAGAAATGTAACTCGAATGACCAGGATTCAGCTCATGGGCGCAAACAGAATTTAGTACTGCAATTAACACTAGCACCATAAGAAGCACTGTTACTGGAAGTGCTGTCATGGAAGCACCATTGTCAGAAGCACAGTCATTAAAGGGCTGTCATCAGAAGCACTGTCGTTTGAGGCTGGAACTGGGGCTGGCACTACATCAGACTACAGTAGGCAAAACACTGTCAACACAACCACCATCGTTGAAGTGCCTGAGCATTAAAGTCTGCTAAAGGAGGGCTTCTCAGTTTAAAGTTTTAACCTTGGATGGCTGATGTGCGTTAGTGATACTACTGATCTCCTGTGTGACATGTAGCTAGACACACATGGTACTCTGTGTCGTAGTGGGTTCGCTTCTCAGCTAGTCTTAATAATACTATGTATAAACACTAGAAAACATTACAAGTTTGCATAAATTCTCTCAGGCTCTATCTTGTCTTTGGCACTTGCAAGCTTGTGTAAGTACTTATGGGCTACTGCCCATTTCTTCTAACGTATATTGTATGCCAATCACAGTCTCAACCGTGGGCATATATGTCACTGTCATAATCACAGACATGGGCTATGCACACATCCTGAGGTTTGATGTGCAAGTCCAGTAAGGGCAGTCAGAGGGCATGTTTGAAGATGTCCTCTGCCTGTTGTAGTTTTACTAATTTGATCTACCCTTGTGCCCTTGGTGTCCATTTGTCTTTGTACACCATTTTCGCAATTACCAAGGTGTTTGATTATATATCGGAAAGTAAGATTCTTGGTTGGCCATATGTCATTCATCGTTGCTTCTTCGGTTCCAACCACCATTGTTGCCTGATGAACCCATACATCAAAGCAAGCAACCATGGGTAAACCTGGTTGATATCCTGCTTGAAGGTCTTAGAAATCGTCGTTTGTTACGGTGAAGTCAAACCTGGACGACTTTGCAGGACCTGAACAGCCGTTCTTTGCGGAGCGCTTTGCCAATTCACTTGTCTATGGGACAGAATAAAGTATTTGCAAATAGCTATAGTAACATTCGGGTAGTTCGTTCGATAACTTGATTCGACAGGCGAAGTTTGAGCTACGAGCTAGTCCGTTTGAATTGCAACCAGCTAGTTATAACATGGTCCCTTGGGCGCTTGGCTGATTTATTGCCCTCAGGTGATAAATCAGCCAGCGCCCTCGTGACCATGTTATAACTATTACTTGACACAATAACCATCCCGTTAATATTTCGGCCACGATTCTGTAGCATTCATCAGAGTACACTTAGTATAACAACAAGACACACGATGTGCATCAAGAGTGTCTTAGCAATGTTGCACAAGTAGTTAGTACTTTGCTTTATCCACTAATTATTTTTATCTGAATGTTTCTGGACCATGGGTGTTTCTTTGTGTGCATGACATTGTATCTACAGTCGTGGTGTAGCTTGTGTATAATGGTATAAGCAGCATAGTTGATTTCTTACATTATCTGTCTATGTATTATGACAATTGTCTTAGATCTACTGTTGCTCATTGACAATTTTTCCAATATCGTACAGTGCAAGGACATCTGTACTGATATCCAAGACTCACTGCTTCGTGATATCAAGGAGCTCAATGAGCAGTCAAAGGCCTACCAGTACTCTTGCCTTAACTGCACTGATGCATATGGCAAGCTGTGCAAAGCCAGAGAAAAGGTACTGAAGGCCAGTGGTAAGCGCAAAGAGAAACGAGGAGAGCAGGAGAAAGAGGTATGTAGCTTTGTGATGTGCACTGGAGTAGTGCATTAGACTAGTCAAGAGTAACTACACAAGTGCACAATGAGTAAAAAGTGGTAGGGGCACGAGTGGGAAGCATTCACACGAATAATTGTATTTGGATTATTTTCCCACACTAGGCATCTTACTATTTTTTGAGCACCCTGCTTTCAGGGCCTAGCTACATAGATTCGTTTGCAGGGAAATGAGGAAATCTTCTCCTGACAATGATTTATCACGTTCATCATGCATCTTCATAGGCTAGCTACACTTCTCAAGACATAGATCACAATTTCATACCAGATTGCAGCCACGGTACAGCACAGTTCACGAGGACCCAGCAATTCCGCACCTTTTTCAGATCTCCAATTATAGCTTTTCGCTGCTTACTAGCAAACGTAGCTTTCTTTGGCGTTCCTTTGGCGTGTCTCAGACTCTTCGCTGCAATTATCGCCCAAGTTGGAATGACACATTTAAATTGATGCTTTTTCACCGCTAGTGTGACAATTCTTTCCAAGGCTATTTACACCTACGACGACAATTTCATTATATGGATTAATGTGCTTCATTGATTTTGCGATAAGTATGCTGTGCGAACCAGGCTTCCAAGCCTCAGGTCCCTTAACCAGCCTTCACTCAGTAAGTGTTATGCAAGCCGGTGTAACTTGTACACCTTTGTTGCTAACACAGCTTGATCGCAGCCACATTGATGGGTCGTGGCTGAAACTCCACGTTAGAGCATAGGTCACGAGTTCAGGCGCCAGGTTGTGGTTCTTTTTCTCTAGTCGCCACTTTTAAGCTGTGTAGTGAGCAAAACGTTTGTACATGTGCAGCCTTCACTCTAAGATCCTAACCTTGCAAAGTCGCTCGGACGTTTGCCTATAGAGACGATTTTGGACCCACAAAATTGTTCAGACAGCAAGAGTTGATTCCTGAGCAGCGAGGTTATAGGTGCAGTTCTAAAAATAGTAACACATCTAGTGTGGGAAAATATCCTAAGTGCTATTATTTGCATGGGCACATTCTGCTCCTACTCCTTACAGTTTTTACTGATTATGCACACCTGGTAGCTGTGATTGATATTTCTGAGTATACTACTTGGTCGTGTGTGTGATGTGATATTTGCTTTCACTTCACTTTACTCAGCGTGAACGTCTATTTCTTGAAGCCAAGTTTCGTCAATTGAAGTTCCGTAATGAGTTCATTTTGGGTATGTCTTCATCCAATGCTGTGGTCCAGAAGTATTTCAGCACTGACATTTTGGACATCATCGAGGTATGCTCATACCGTCATACCAACAATATATAAGAAAGAGTATGAGCCTAGAACATGCTGTGTAGCCAATCCGAGAGGAGCATTGTATAGATACAATTGGCATCAATGCTGCCAAGTGGCCCAAATCAATGTTTGCAAGTTGTTGTCAATGTTTCTGTCCTCATGGGTGTTGTAAGGGTGTCCTAGACATAGCTGTGCAATATTTTAGACAAATGCTATTTTGTGTGTGTCGATATGTGGTTGCATGCTCTTATCGCTTATGTACTCCTTTGCCATACATATTGTCCTGTACTTTCAAAGTGATAGAGAAAAAGACTTTGAACTTTGATGCGCATTCGATTCTCATTGCAATTCCACATCGTTTGATGCGCATAGCATCCGCATCAATTGTGTTCACATTGTACTTTGAAATTCGCAGGCAGTCATATTGCATGTGACCATTACGTTTCCTGGTCATGCAACAGTTGTAAGGAAATGGTGCAGTTCGAAGCGATCGCAGAGTTAGCTGTCGTTTTGTGGCTGAACTGCATTCGACTTGCTGGAAACACCACACGGACAGGAGAAGGGAGATCACATGAAGGAGAAGGCAACTATTGGAGGTTTTTGATTTTGGTCCTGCATTGTTGCCATGTCCTATTATACCTAGAGCCTGCATGCTCATGAGCAATTGCTTCGTAGATGGCCCTATTTTTAGCCACTCCATCCAGTTGGGCTTGCATGTGCGACTGTCCCCAAGAACTGATAAAACGTTCTTGTCTCTTCCACTGTCCAGTCTGCTCCATCCATTGCTTTGAAACATTTGATAAAAGCAAAGTATGTAGTCATCGACAGTGTTAACTGTTTTGAGAGAACAAAAGAAACTTTGTTCGTTGTTTCGTTCATTCGGTGCTGACGTTACATTAATGTGTTAATCAACTCACATGATTACACGCGGAGCCAGAAATGCGAGGTGAATGCACATTGAAACCACCTCCCGAGGGGGTTTCACTGATGCGAATTGAAATGTGCATCGATGCCAGTGCGCGCATCAGAGTGAGAACGGTCGAATGCACATTGCACATACAGTGTGAACAGTGGTCTGTTCGTAAAATCAAATTGTACGCATAATCAAACAGCATTAAATCTTGTGAATATTAATGAACATATACAGTGGATACTATGCTGTAACTCGAAAACTTCAATAACTTTAAAGGTACAATACAATTATCACGAGAAAAAGAATTTTTTTAGTTTGCTTCAGGCTGCTCATTCGTTTCTTAGCAGAAATGCGCATGACGCTGCGTAGTGAAATCGTGTGAGCACCTGCTATCTCAGCCTGCTGCTCTGCCCAAAGAATGCATTCCTTCAACATGTCACATACTTTGCCATGTGATGGTATTGGCTCCACATCATGGAGCCCATCAGAATCACTATCATCTGTTTCAACTGTCTCAGGGTTGGTGATTGTCTGCACAATCTCGTCATCAGTCAGAATAGCATATCCGGGAACATCAATTTGTAGCCATTCCTCAACATTTGCTTCACCACAGTCAGTGCACTCTTCGAAGCAGAAGAAGCATGGGATGAGAACGAAACCAAGCTAAACTACGTTGCCCTTACAAACGATATCGAGGCTGTAGGCTTCTCTATGGATCTGGACACCCTGGAAATAGGCTTTCTCGGCCATTTCACGAAGGAGGCATTCACCACCTTTAAAGCCATCCTCCTGACACAGAACAGACAATCAATCTCGAAACTCTTATTCGAATTAAGCAAGATCGCAGTAGCATGCTCAGCCCGCATCTTCAAAGCAAGACGTAGCACCGACTGGAACTCAAACGCACCCTTAATCCATCCCTTCACGCCAGCACCCACTTAACAGTCATCTATCTCTGTTCACCAACTATATGCTAGCTACATTCACTCCATCTTAGTACATAATTTTTTTCTCTCTTTTTGTTTTCCTGCACTTAATCACACACTTGCCAGGAATCCCTTCCAACTGAATCCTGGCTTTGGTTTACGCCTGTGTCCGAGTTCCCCCCCATATCCCATGTACATGTATGCATGGTGTATGCTGCAGTCATAATTATGGCGTCTGTCCTCCATACTTGCAACATCTCTCACACTGGATTTTCCTCCTCAAGTGACTGCTTTTTAGAATCACCTGTGCAGCTGGTCTCCACCCAAAAGCTTCTTAAAAATCACAGCGAGGAAGTCACGAACACCAGACGCTGTACTATCTGGGAATGCACAAACGCAGTCATAGGATTGCTGTCTTGACGTTGTGGTACTGGGTTGGCCTGATCTTACTGTAGTGTAAACAATCGTACACAATCAAGTGCTTTATCTGGGTTGTTTCTGTTTACATTCCACCATTGTGAATGGGCATGGTACCTTTATTCGCAAAATGTGAAAATTTCAATTTGAACTAATTTAAGACTTTTGCAAAAATTTTCCGCTTTACGGTATGTGTGTATACGATAGACTGAAATGTAGTTGGCTACATAATTGTTATATAAATGAAAGAAACAGCGTTATATCGTCACACGTTTACATACATAGTTTCCTAAATGATGTTGCTTGCATGATCTGTTTGTTAGCTAATGCAAATGCAGAACCAGTGGTGTTTGCAAATTCTGTATGCTATGAGAATTTTACTCATTTTCAAACTCTCAGACCGTAGATTTTGATTTCCATGATGCCCTGCGCCGAGGAGTAGAAGCACATCGAGTTGCTGAGCACTGCATGTCTTCCATTCTCATGGCATCAGCCGACACTCTGGAACATGAGGCTAAAGCACTCAACTTCATCAGTGACCGTGCTGTGTTCTTACAGGACAATCAAGCACTGTTCACCCCTCCACCGACAGTCCAGTTCATTCCATTCGCTGAGGATGAGGTGAGTTCCAGAGTAGGTATTGCCATGGATTGAGTGCCCTAAATTCCTACAGAAACAGGATGTGCCGTTGTCTTGCTGAATACAAGATGGTGTGATGTACTTTGTGTGCTATAGGCAGTGTTCATACTACAACTAAGATATTCCATAGAGGCATGCAGTCAGGTTGTGGCTAACAACTCGATCCATCCAGGTAGCTAGGCCTAGCTCTGATCATGGCTATTGATCTCACGGGAGGACACAAAGCACACTCTCTCTGAGCATCAATCATTCCAGAACATTTTACAACAACAAATTAATCACAGGTTTATACAGGGTAAATCATTCAGCATTAACAGAAACACATGTCATACAATTACAGATTACAATAATTATACTAGAAGGTGAACAATAATATAGATAAAATGACATCACAACCTATTTGCACCAGCTGATTCAGCCTGGCTTGGTACACCCAAGGAAAGATTTCTTTCACATTGGTACACAACCCACTAGGGATAAATTGCATGTATAGTAAAATATGAGCATTTGAAAGGCCTGAGTGGCTAGGTAAATGAGTCATAGTCATCTGGTACGCACTAGCCAGGGGAGGTGCCTCAAGCAGTGTCTTAGCGAACACCGCCGTGCACTGAGGAATGGGGACACTCGAGCATCCTCTCAGGCGGAGCATGTGTTCACAACTGGGCATGCAGTAGAACTCACCCTATGTAAGGTACTGGACCATCATCAGCACACAACCACACGCTGCATGCTGGAGAGCTGGCACATCCAGCGGAGCCAGACAGTCCTGAACAGGGAGCGGGGAACCCTACCGGAAGTCTACACGGCACTCCTAGACTGACTGACTGACGGGCACGTTACCTACATACACTGGTATTTTGGATCTATTTGTTTACTTGCACTGCATTGGTTTTTTGTAAGTCTAGTAAACAGCTTGACCTCAACCCTGGTATATTGTAATATTTTATTGCTAAGCGGCGAGCGTGAGCAAACGAAGCGAGGCCAATGATCGTGTTCCATTCGAGATTTTGCTATGTATATATGGTACCTGACACAAGTTACTTACGTTTTTATGCGGAATTGCCGAGTAGACTTTCCGCAGAATACCACGTGGTATAATGCGGATTATCAATAGCCGACCACAGAGTGCTTGATTTATAGCCCACGCAGCTGCAACATGTCGGAACTGGATGTTTTACGGCTGCATTGCTGTTACAGAGATATTTGAAACCTTTGGTGGCACAAGTATTGACATAGATGAGTTCACCACTTGCTGATTACGTGTCCTAACTGGTGCCAGGTATACGTAGGTGATATAGGCGTGAAAAGCAGCCATTCAGTCACAGTCCCTTTTGAGGAGTACAACTCAATTGTGCAACTGCACATGGGGTGGTGTGTTCAAGTCACCTGACATGCACGTTTGATCATGTGATTACAGAGTTAGAAACACAACTACAGGGGTCATCAATGTCATCTCCCTACCTAGAAATATATTTGAGCACTACACATCAACTAGTGTGATTGATTGATAGATAGTTGATACATTGTAGTTTAAGTATTTTATAATGGAGTTTTGAAGTGTAGCTCCTGTCGCAAAATATCACCGTCGTAATGGTGAGCACTAGGCTTCAAAAAGATGAAAGTTAAGTGCATTTTTCAATAGAAGCGTTTTCATATAATTCCATTTTAAAACACTTCTGTGTCACAGCATGAGCTATCAATTCATGCTAGTCCAAGCATCAAGGCATTCACTCACTTTTCAGGTGCGGTCAAAAACAGCCCTCAAAGACAGCAATTGTACGGACAGCATGGACATAATCGGGCCGAAGTTGATACTCAGATGCGCATATCAGTGATTACGACGTCTAATTTTGGAATCTTTGGATTGTCTCTGAAGTGAGAAAAACAGGGATCAAAACATACGTATAAAAACTTGGCGTAACTTGTTTGGCAACTATCGGTTTTGACATGTCACACCTGAGCAAGGTGGCTGCACTAGAGTGAGTAGTTAACTGGTTTGGCGCATACTTACTATAGCCAGCTTGAGTGAGGATCCTGCTATCAAGTTTGTCGACAGGCATAAACTCAAAGAATACCTTTTGCAATGATAGAGTGCAAACTTGCTCCTTGCTCCTCCCTGCTTTATTTCATGATTTGATGAAGCCTGCTGTCATCCTGTGCATGCTCCTACAACAGGATGATGTTCGTGTTGTAAAGGCAATTAAGGCCATCCTGAAACAAGCAAAGCTATTGAGAAACAAGCTTCACATTTACGATCTTCCTACAGTGAAGATGTGTAGCACAAGCGTACTTGTCTGATCAAAATCAGTGTTGTCCTGACATTATGTCGGAGCAACTTTAAGATCTTATTGTGAGCACTGTAACCACATCATGCGATAAAAGCTATTGTGTGATACTTCCCAGTAGTGCTTGCACAGATAGTATTGCTGTATGACAAGTCATTTTGGTGCAAGTTGTTTGCCTTTTTCCCACACTTTATGTACTATCTTAGTCTGTGTCTTTCATGGTGACTGAAGGACTTCAGGAAATGTGTGAACAGACATACCAAGGGTTACTGGAAGCGAAGAAACAGTTCACTGCTGATATTGAAGAGGTGAGTGAGTGTCTTGTGTAAGATTGCTTATATACACTAGCGTAGAGTTTTGACAGATGGCAGTTGAATGGACATTTTGACCCAGACTATAGTAGGGTCATCATCACTGATGGAAAGTTGCAGATTAGCATGTTTGTCTACACCTTGTATAAGGTAGGACCTGACAATATTTTTCGATTTGGGATTTTCATTCCAAATGACTATGGGGTATGTAGTGCATCTATTCTGAAAGAATTTCAAGAAAACACTACCCAGATTTGCATATTTAATCAAAATATTTTTATATGCATACACCCGCCATTTTTCCAATTATAACATCAAAGGTCACCCTTACCCCCCATTCACATGGCCACTGCAAACCAGGGGTTGAAACCGGTTTGAAACCAGTTTCACACCACATTATAACCCCAAGGTGTAAGTTGTGTTCACATGGGCGCAATGCACCTTGTGGTTGAATGAAATCATAGTTGTGATTAAGTGGTATAACCATCAAGATGGCTACTGTGCAGTTGATCGTGATTTTCTTCTACTTTGGGATGCTCTGGCTCACACACCGGCAGAGAAAGCATTCTAGTAGGGCAAGAAGCCTTTCCTGGCTATGAGAAGACGGATGGCTGCATTTCGCGCTACTCAGGATAGGGAAGAGGAGGAGTCATTGCAGCTAACCAAATGACTCTCATTACAATGCAGCACAGGTCATAATGGATGAGGAGAATGAGCTCTGAATTTATGGAAATTGTCAATTAATGGGATGACATACAGAATTTTTGTGTGAGCAAGCCGACATTTCTGTACTAATGCAGTGAACTCCATGCAAGCGTTCCGACACAGTAAGAGCTTCTGTGTGGAAAAGCGGGTGGCTATTGCTATATGGAGACTGGGCACCAACATAGAATATAGAAGCCTTTCCAACCTTACAGGTGTGGGTACCTCAACTGCATGTGTTATTGTACATGAAGTGCGTGAGCCAATTGTACACACCTTTCGCAAGAAGTATATCAATATTCCGGTTGGAAACGAGGCCATGGATATAGTCAGAGAGGTTTCAAGGAGAGATGGGGTTTTCCGCAGTGTTTTGGTGCGATTGATGGAACTCATATACGCATCTTACCCCCTGAGAATAACCCACGGCTGTGTGTGGGCTGGTTAAATGATGGGTGGCTATGGCTGCTGAAAGGGTGGTTGTTGGTATGGTGACTGTTGGTACGGTGGCTGTGGGTAGGGTGGCTGTGGGTAGGGTGGCTGTGGGTAGGCTGGCAGTGGGTACATCGTTTGTGGACTGGGTGGCAGTGGATTTTGAGGAAATGATGTACCCATGATTGGGCAAACAAGTATTTCGAGTTAAATAAACTCGTGAGGCTGCCGCCCCAACTCGAACTACTTGCTCTAGCTCTCAACTGCTGGTTAGGGTAGTTGTGCACCAGGACCACGTCATGTCAGTTTATTAGTGCATGAATCAAACATATATACAAGCACACAGTACCAGCATTCACACATGCAGGTTTGCACAGGATTGGCACACTG
>MKWU01005997.1_pt1 | contig 12681 bp, 10 predicted proteins | sample 809101 | NCBI WGS metagenome assembly MKWU01 (sample SAMN05860141, study PRJNA318959) | sponge metagenome | host: Aplysina aerophoba | place: Slovenia: Piran, Adriatic Sea, Gulf of Piran | collected 2013-05-07 | reverse complement strand
CGAGGGCGCGGATGATGGAGCGCGGCATGCGCTCGGTGCCGATCTTGAAGTTCTGAAGCGAGCGCTGTGTCTGCGCCCCCCAGTACACGTCGCTCGCCACCTCGATGGCGCCCATGCTGTCGGTCTCGGTGCGGGTCGGTGCTGCAGTCGTCGTCATCGGTCGGCGAGTCCTTTCGGTGCATGTGGCTGTGTACTAACGATCCGGTCCGGAACCGCCATCCCACGCGCGGAACTCATCGGGGAGGATGCGCAAGAGCGCATCCGGCTCCATGCCGTACACGTCGTAGGTGCGTTCGAGTTGGCGAATTACGCGAGCTAGATGATCTAGGTTGCCACGCCCTACCGAGAAACCGGCTTTCTGCTGACCAGCGTCGGTATATAGCCGCAGGATCAACGGGACGATACCTATTGAATTGAATATGTCTATGCTGCTGAGTATCCTACGCGTGATTCGCGTGAATGATGTTAGTTCTTGGTCGAGTACGAATGCGACGCTCTCCCCATGCTGATCGTGTAGGCGCCAAGATGACCACAAGTAGTGCATATATCTTGTCTGGAGAGAGCGTGGATCACCGGAGTCGACCACGAATGTCTCGTCTTGCGGTGAGAGCTGGACGGCGCCGTCCGTGACGCGCACTACTTCGGGAAAGTAGAACATGCCTAGCCACGACCACACCCCAGGATGGTCTGCGACAAGACGTCGCACCGGCTCTAGCTGTGGCGCAAGGTACTCCGCAGCCTCGCGGCGCGTGCGAAAGGATCGCCGCTCGATCTCAACATCACCGGGGAACGGTTGCGCATTGTGCTCACTAAGGAGCAATGTGCGGGGCGGTTGGGGTGGCTTGTCAGGGTGTGCTCGCATATCGGCGAGGAAGTCGCGAGCGCGCTGTATGCCCTCGGGAGTGAGGCGCCTTAAACGCTGGCGTTCGATGGGCCGCGGGCCGCCGGGCATCTCCACGACGAGCCTATCGCGCTCGCCTGCCGTTGGGAGCGACTGAGGTGGCGACGCGGAAACCGGGGCCGCCGAGGCCGGTCTCGGCTCCAGACCAATCAGTTCCGCGGTGAGGGCATCAATCGCCTGATTGATGCGAGCGAGCATCGTCCCCCGGCGGACCTTATGGCCGGGTAGCCCGGATGCGTCCACGAAGGCTTCCCAAGTCGCCGACCCGGGCTCCACGTAGTCGCGGAGGTTAACCCGGCGGGGTGCACCGTCCTCCCCGAGCACGTCTCGAATCTCACGCAATCGGGCCAGGGCTCCGCTCTTGATCTCGCTTGAATGTTCGTTCATGTTAGCTTCCGCGAATGGCCGCGTTGTATGCGTCGGCGGCGTCGACGGCATCGTCTGCGAAGGCCTCGACGACCTTATCGATCCACGTCGCTGCAGCGGCGACTTCCGATGTGTCGGCGTTCCGGTCCAGGTGCGGAGGATGGTCGTTTTGGAGCCTTCTTCGAGCCTGTTCGAACCACCCTTCCCACGGGCCCTCGTCGTCCTCGGGGTCGGCGCGTTCGACTAGCACGATGTGGGAGAGGATTGTGCGGAGCACGTCAGGCATCACTAGCGAGCGGAATGCCGCATCGCCTCGTACGATGGCGCTGATCCCGTCGACAGCAGGGTTAATGAGTAGCTCTGGCAAGTCGAGCCCATCACCGAAGCTGACCCGCCAGACTTCATCTCCCAGCTCTTCGCTCTCGCGTACCGCCAGAAGGGATCGGCGTGGCAGTACGGGACGGATGTTCGGCGCATGAGCGAGGAGCAATCCCGATCCATCGTTGGCGACAACGATCACACGGAATTGGGCTGACTCGGGTACGCCGGTCAACTGGCGCTCGTCGTCAGGTGGCGGCATCGGGGCGCCCGCCACGCCATAGTCCCAGCGCTGAACCGAGTTGCCACGCCATGCCTCGACACGCACGCGCGCATCGGGCGGGAGTTCGTATGTCGACAACTCAAGGTTGAGATCAAAGATCGGCGCTCCCCCATGATCGGCGGACCGAAGTGAGACTTGTGCGTGCTCGCGTACAATGCGCCTACGGCCAGTGTGATTGAGATGCTTCTTCACGGAGCCGCTGCCTCGTCAACGGCCGGGTCGTCGGGCTCGATCCTCCGGAGGTCGAGGACCACGTCGCGGTTATCGAGGCCACTCACGTCGAGGCGGAAGTCTTGTCCCAGGACCCGGAAGCGCAGCTCATTCGCAGCCTCGCGCTCGGCGCGAGCAGACTGCGTCTCGAACGCGACTGTTTCATCGGCAAGGTCAAAGTCTGGCGCACCTTGGCGTAATCCTCTCTCAAACAAGGTGAATGGGTTGCCTCGAACAACGTCATAGGCGAAGCGGAGACTCCACTCTGAGCCTACCAAGCTGCCATCACGCGGCGCGCGAACCGAGAACCCGGTGGCCGTAGCGTTCACGGTCAGCGCAGGGGGAGACGGAAGGCGAGGCGGAGGAGCCGGAGGACGCGTACCCCTGCGTCCACTTGGTGCTCCTCTTCGGATGGGCGAGGGGTCGGCCGGGAACAGATCGGCGAGGGCGTCGAATTGCTGCTCGTCCGGTCGTTCCGCCAGGCGTTGTAGCAACCGGACGGCCGAGCGCCGCACTTCGTCAACTCGGCCTTGGCCGCCGATCCAGTGATCCTTGAGGCGTTGCTCGTACCAGTCCCAGGAGATGTGCGCGGGCCCTTCTGCATCGCGGAGTAAGTGAGCGAGCTCAGACCTGCCATCTACCACCACCAAGGCGCGAGCGTGGAACCGTTGAATGTGGTCCATCCGCGACATGCTCAAGTGGCCCCTGACGAAGTAGTCGTGACCGCTTGTCAGGTCGTCGGCCCGCTCGATGTAGACTCGGAAGCTGGTCTGGTCGCGTACGGCCGACTCCCGTCGCTGTACGCCGACGCTCAGCTCGAAAGCCAGGCGCTCATCGCGCTCGTAGCGCTCCCGCAGTTCCTCAAGATCCAATTGTTCGAGTGTATCGTTCGTACGAGTAGGGACGGGAATCCTGATGTAATCCGCATCATCTACACCCGTTGCCCATTGTGCGAGCCGAATCGCACCTGCAAGTGACTCCGTCGTTTCCTCGTCGCGTGGGTTCTCACCACCCGCTGGAGGGATATCAACGACCTCTCGGACGATCGTGTCAGCACTGATAACTCGCCTACGCTCTCCGGGTGCGGCGATCTCGACACTGAGGTCGCCACGCACGACTGGGAGAAAGTACTGAGTGATCACGGCCCGTGCGATTACCGCTGGCGTGATCTCGTCCTTTGGGTAAGGCACCACGACTGACAAGCCAGGCTCATCCAGCCGATCCATACCGAAGTCGGCGAGCGCCCGCAGGACGAAGTCAGTGTCAGCGTCGGATTGGAGAGGGAGCGGCAACCATTGATCGTCTGCGCCGTCGTCAGCGGCCGCGAACTGACCGTAAGGCGGGTGCTTCACACCGTCCACGCTGTGCGTTCGGAGCACGGCCATCCCCATCAGCAGGACGCGATCCTCACCAACCCGACGGGTAGCCCCCAGATATGCATTAAGCATTGATGCGTCTGGAAAGACCCATTTCCCCAATCCCCATGAACCACCCGCGTCTTCGCCCTTGGGCGAAATACCAATGCTACGGAAGAAGCCCCAGAAGTCGTTCTGTGTCTCCTTGGGATCGTTAGCTCGGATATCGCCTGCAAGTCCGGTTGTGCCGAAGTCCTCGATAGCCAGCCAGGTCATCGGCTTGTTGAGGCAGGCGCGAGCCTCGGAGATGGCGCGCCGCTCGGCTGCATCTGCATCGGGATCCGCTTGGATGTGAGGCTCAAGGCCAGCGAGGTATCGTCCCACATCGGTGACAGCGCCCTCTTCGCCGCTGAAGGTGAACCGAACGAGCACGGGTGCGGTTCCGCCGCGTGCGTCGAGAGAGTTCTGGAGCGCTTCACGCACGAACCGTTCGGAGAGATCCGCAGTTGTGGTGAAGAACTCGCCCTGAACTGGGTTCTGGTTGATCTCCCACGGCTGCATGCGCCCGAAGCGCCAGCGCGGAGCGGCCAAGGCCATCCGAACCTCCATCATCGTGGGCTACAACGCATATGCGTAAGTGTCGGGATGCGCTGAGTGCGAGTCAACGCTACTCCCTAGGCGTGGCCGCCACCAACTCCAGCACTGCATCGCCCGCAGCCCTGATCCCCGCCACCTCCGACTCGCTCAGCGGCGGCTCGTAGACCTCGAGGATGCCACCGTCGCCGAGGAGGACCGGGGCGCCGACGTAGGCGTTCTCGACGCCCCACTGGCCGCTCAGCAGCGTGCAGCAGGGGAGCACGCGGCGCTCGTCGCGGAGGATGGCGTCGACCATCTCGATCGTCGCGGCTGCGGGGGCCGTGAAGGCTGAGCCGGTCTTCAGGAGGCCGACGATCTCCGCGCCGCCCTTCGTCGTGCGGTCCACGACCGCGTCGATGCGGTCCTGGGCCATCAGCGCGGTCAGCGGCACGCCGCCGACGGTCGCCGAGGAGACGATGGGGACCATCGTCGCCTCGGTGTGGCCGCCGAGCACCCACGCCGAGACGTCGCGCACGGAGACGCCGAGCTCCATCGCGATGAAGGTGCGGTAGCGCGTGCTGTCGAGCATCCCGCCCTGGCCGATGACGCGCGCGGCCGGCAGGCCGCTGGCCTCGAGGGCCACGTGGCACATCGCGTCCATGGGGTTGGCGAAGATGATGAAGGTGGCGTCGGGCGAGTGCTCGATGGCGCTGCCGACGACGCTGCGGACGATGCCGGCGTTCGTGCCGAGCAGGTCTTCGCGCGTCATGCCGGGCCGACGCGGCACGCCCGAGGTGACCACGACGACGTCGGAGCCGGCGGTGTCGGCCCAGTCGTTGGTGCCGGTGACGGAGACGCTCGTGCCGACCCACGGGGAGGCCTCGGCGATGTCGAGCGCCTTGCCCTGCGGTAGTCCTTCGACGATGTCGATGAGGGTGACGTCGGCGTAGCCGCGCGCGGCGAGGATCTGGGCCATCGAGGTGCCGGTGTTGCCGGCGCCGACAATCGTGACTTGCTTGCGGGTCCCTGGCATCGTCGTCTTCCCTTCGTGCAGGCGCGCCCCGGTTCGTACGGGCGAGGCCCGCTGGGGGCGCGCGCGTGAGTGTTTCGCGTGCTGTGCTGCGGTTCCGGGTTGATGTTCCGAGGGCGGTCGCCGCACGTCAGCCGGCGAGCGCCCTCGTTCAGTCGCTGGTTCTAGCTTGCCATCTCGCGGTTGAGGCGCTCGACGATGCGATCGAAGAACGCGCGCGTGTTGAGCCACTCCGTGTCCGGTCCGATGTTGATGGCGAGGTCGCGCGTCATGTCGCCGGACTCGACAGTGTCGATGCAGACGCGCTCGAGCGTGTCGGCGAAGTCCTCGACGTCCTGCGTGTTGTCCATGCGCCCGCGGTACCGGAGCCCCCGCGACCACGCGAAGATCGAGGCGATCGGGTTCGTCGAGGTCTCGTTGCCCTGGAGGTGCTGGCGGTAGTGGCGCGTGACCGTGCCGTGCGCCGCCTCGGCCTCGACGGTGTTGCCGTCGGGGGTGAGCAGCACGGAGGTCATGAGGCCGAGCGAGCCGAAGCCCTGCGCGACCACGTCGGACTGCACGTCGCCGTCGTAGTTCTTGGCGGCCCAGACGAAGCCGCCGTCCCACTTGAGGGCCTGCGCGACCATGTCGTCGATGAGCCGGTGCTCGTAGGTGAGGCCGGCCTCGCCGAAGCGGCTGGAGAACTCGGCGTCGAAGACCTCCTGGAAGAGGTCGCGGAAGCGGCCGTCGTAGGCCTTGAGGATCGTGTTCTTCGTCGCGAAGTAGAGCGGCAACTGGCGGTCGAGCGCGTAGGTCATGCAGGCGCGCGCAAAGCCGCGGATCGAGTCGTCGAGGTTGTACATGCCCATGGCGATGCCGCCGCCATCGGTGAAGTCGAAGACCTCGCGCTCCTCGGGCGCGCCGCCGTCGGCGGGGGTGAAGGTCATGGTGAGGCGGCCGGGGCCGGGCACGACGAAGTCGGTGGCGCGGTACTGGTCGCCGAAGGCGTGACGGCCGATCACGATCGGTCGCTCCCAGCCGGGCACGAGCCGCGGGATGTTGCTCATCACGATCGGCTCGCGGAACACGGTGCCGCCGAGGATGTTGCGGATCGTGCCGTTGGGTGACCGCCACATCTGCTTGAGGCCGAACTCCTCGACGCGGTCCTCGTCGGGGGTGATCGTGGCGCACTTCACGCCAACGCCGTAGCGCTTGATCGCCTCGGCGGCGTCGATGGTGATCTGGTCCTCGGTGGCGTCACGCGACTCCATGCCGAGGTCGTAGTACTTCAGGTCGACGTCGAGGTAGGGAAGGATCAGCTGTTTGCGGATCCACGCCCAGATGATGCGGGTCATCTCGTCGCCGTCGAGTTCGACGATCGGGTTCTGCACCTTGATCTTTGCCATCAGGCCCCCTCGTCCGTGCTCGCGAGCCGAGCGCGGTGCGTACGGTACCAGCGACCGGGGCCGGCCGTGCGGCCGGTCCGTCCGGGTCTAGAGCGGGATGTTCCCGTGCTTCTTCGCCAGCGGTGACTCTGCCTTGCGTTGCAGCATCCGCAGCGCCTGCGCGATGCGGGCGCGCGTGTCTCGTGGATCGATCACATCGTCGACGTAGCCCTTGGCCGCGGCGATGTACGGGTGCTCGATGCGCTCCTGGTAGTCGGCGACGAGCTCGGCGCGGACGGTGGCCTCGTCCTCGGCGGCCTGGAGCTCGCGGCGGTTGATGATGTTCACCGCCTGGCTGCCGCCCATGACGGCGATGGCGCCGCCGGGCCACACGAAGTTGATGTCGGCGCCGAGGTGCTTGGAGCCCATCGCCACGTAGGCGCCGCCGAAGCCCTTGCGCGTGATCACGGTGATGAGCGGCACGGTCGCCTCGGCGTAGGCGTACAGCAGCTTCGCGCCGTGGGAGATGATGCCGCCGTACTCCTGCGCCACGCCCGGCAGATACCCGGGCACGTCGACGAGCGTGACGACCGGCACGTTGAACGAGTCGCAGATGCGCACGAACCGCGCCGCCTTGCGCGACGAGTCAATGTCCAGCACGCCGCCGAGGTACATCGGCTGGTTGGCGACCACGCCGACGGTCTGGCCGCCGATGCGGCCGAATCCGACGACGATGTTCTGCGCGAAGAACTCGTGGACCTCCATGAAGTCGCCGTTGTCGAGCAGCCGCTCGATCACGTCGCGGACATCGTAGGGGATCGCGTCGTCTTCGGGGACGATGCTCAGGATGTCGTCGAGCGTGCGGTTCGGGTCGTCCCCGGTGTCGACGAAGGGCGGGGACTCGACGTTGTTGGCGGGGAGGAACGAGAGCAGCCGCCGCACCTCGTCGAGGCACGCCTGCTCGTCGCTGAAGGCGAACTGGGAGACGCCGGACTTGGCGGCGTGGGACATGGCTCCGCCGAGCTCCTCGAAGCTGGTTTGCTCGCCGGTGACGCTCTGGATGACGTCGGGGCCGGTGATGTACATCTGCGAGGTGCCCTCGACCATGAACACGAAGTCCGTGATCGCGGGTGAGTAGACGGCTCCGCCGGCGCACGGGCCCATGATCACGCTGATCTGCGGGATCACGCCGGAGCCGTGCACGTTGCGCAGGAAGATGTCGCCGTAGCCCGCCAGCGAGTCGACGCCCTCCTGGATGCGCGCGCCCCCCGAGTCGTTGAGGCCGATCATCGGGACGCCGGTCTTGAGGGCGAGGTCCATGACCTTCGCCATCTTCTCCCCGACGACGGTGGAAAGTGAGCCACCGAAGACCGTGAAGTCCTGCGCGAACACGCAGACTGGGCGACCGTCGATCTGGCCCCAACCCGTGACGACAGCGTCGCCGTAGAAGCGCTCGCCGGTCCCATTCTCGGTCCAGTCCACGCCGAGGGCGTCGAGTTCGTCGAACGTGCCGGGGTCGAGGAGTTGGTCGATGCGCTCGCGGGCGGTGAGCTTGCCGCGACCGTGCTGGGCGTCGATGCGCGCCTGACCGCCGCCGAGCAGGCCGCTTTCCTTGCGTTCCGCGAGTTCCGCGAGGCGGTCTTCGTGGCTCACTGCCGCGCCGCCGCGTGTTGAGTCGTCATGGCCGTACGGTTCCGCCCCTCGTGGCGACCCCGCGGGCCGCCGAAGCGCCGCACGCACGGTGAACCGGCGGCGGCGCGAGCGTCCGTAGTATCGGGTGATTCGCGGCGCAGCGCCAGACCGTGCGCGGGGCCGGGGCGTACGGGCGTCCGCGAGCCTAGGGGATAACCAGCTCGTCGCCCTCGAACAGGTTGGCGAGTTCCTCGACGGTGGTCCCGTTGGCAGCCGCGAGCTCCTCGAGCGTCACATCGAACTGCAGCGCGATGCCGTACGCGGTGTCGCCGGCCTGCACCACGTACGTCTCCCTGCCGGAGTCGTCCGTGGTCGTCGTGGTCTCGGACTCGTCGTCTTCGGCTGCGTCGTCCCCGGCGTCGTCGGCGTCGGACGTGTCGTCCGCCGCGGGTCTGTGGCCCTGGGGGACGATGAGCACCTGGCCGACGAAGATCAGCGACGCGTCGCCGATGTCGTTGCGCTCCATGATGGCGTCGACGGTGGTGTCGTAGCGCTCGGCGATGCCGAAGAGGTTGTCACCCAGCTCCACGATGTACTCGACGTCTCCGTCGGCCGTCGGCGTGGCGGCGGTGGCCGCCGCTGCGGTGGTGGGGCTCGCGACGATGGTCGGTTCGGGGGCGCGCGCGAAGGGGGTGGCGGGGGGGGTGGGGGTGCGCTCGCCCTCGGCGACGCCCCCACAGGAAGCGGCGAGGAGCGCGACGCCCGCGATTATGCCGAGCGCTACCCTGACGCGCACCGACGATCGGAAACGGATCAGGTGCATAGGTGTCTAACCATTCGAGCCCGGTCATAGTAGCGCAGTGAGACTCGGGGCGGCAAGTGCAATCGGCGCGCTATCCGCCCAGCTCGGCCAACAATTCACGGAGCAGTGCTGTCGAGACTTCGAGGAAGATCGCGAGGTCCGCGCGGAAGACGGTGTCCATCGTGTCCCGGGACGTGTGGATAAACTCCGAGCCTCCGCTGTGGACGGTGATCGCCGGTACCCCTGCTTCCTCGAAGACGACGTGGTCAGAGGAGGCCCCGAGCGGGAACTCGCCGACGGGGATGCCGTAGCCGAGGCGGTCGGCGACGCTCGCTCCGCGCTCGGCGAGCGCGATGTTGCCCGGCACGAACCGCGGTCCGTCGTTCGCGCGCTGGCCAATGCGGGCGACCATGTCGAAGTTCAGCATGAACAGCGCGCCTGACACGTCGTGCGCGTCCACGAACGCCTGCGAGCCGAGCAGCCCGACCTCCTCGGCGCCGAACGCGATGACGCACAGGCCATCGACGCGGTTCGTGCGGCCGAGCTCGATGATGAGCGCGGTGCCCGACGCGTTGTCGTTCGCCCCGGGCCCGAAGGGCACGGTGTCGTAGTGCGCGCCGAGGTAGGCGCGGCACTCGCCGTTGCGCCCCACCACGTTGTGCGAGGTGACGGACTGCCTGCCGACGTCGGCCGTGACGGTGACCGGCGTGCCGTCTTCGGCCAGCGCGCGCAGTGCCTCGCCGGATTGCCCGGCGACGCCGAGCACGGGGACCGTGACGCCGGACTGCGCGCCGAGCGTCCCACCGAAGAGGCCGCGGTCGTGATTCACAATCACCACTGCGGCCGCACCGGCGTCCTGGGCGTTGCGTGCCTTGTCGCGGAAGGTGACCACGCCGCGGTCGAGCAGGGCGATCGCCCCACGCACGTCGACGCCCTCGAAGTCCTCAGGTGCGCCGAGCCCGGCGTGGACGAGCGGCGCCGTGGCCGTGCCGTTCTCCGAGCCACCCAGGGCCAGCGCCTGGAGAGCCGGCCCCTCGCCCTGTGCCTCGATCGAGGAGTGGTCCCCGCGGTACGTCGTTTCGAAGGCCTCGATGCCCACGACATAACCGGCATCCCGCAACTGCGCCGCGATGTACTCCGCAGCCTCGCGCTCCTCGTCGGTTCCCGCCGAGCGGATACCGATGTCGACCGCGAGGACGCGCGTGTCCTCGAACGCCCGGTCGACGTCGAAGTCGCTGTACTCCGCGACCGTGAGCGGTTGGGTTGGGGTCGGTGCTTCGGGTGTCGGGGTGGGCGTGGCAGTGGCCGTCGCCGTCGAACCGGCCGCGGTGGTGCTCGCAGCAGGCGTGGCGACGACGTCTGGCTCATCGCCGCCGCTGCATGCAGCGAGGAGCAGCAGCGCGGGGAGCGCGAGCAGGAGCCATCGGCGTGCAAAGTGCGTCATCTCACCCTCGGTGGGTGGGAGCGTGTCGTTGGTGGTGGTGGGAGAGAGCGACGGGGGGTGACCGTCGCTACTGTCTTCGATCGTACCGCAACAGCGGGCCCGCGTAACCCCTAGCGCGACTTGCGAGAGGCGAACCAGCGACGGATGCGCGTGGCGAGGGTCTCCGAGTCGTATGAGATCGTGCGCCCGCGCCACTGCTTGGAGCGTGTAGCGCCGCCCTTGCCGCCGCCGAAGACCAGCAGCGCGCCGCTCGCGACGAGGAGCGCGACGCCGGCGAACAGCACCCACTGCCCCAGCCCGAACCCGCGGAAGAAGAACGACCCGAGGATCAGCAGGAAGCTCAGCAGCACCAGCTGCGACAGCGAGACCCTCGAGAGTTGCCGGGCGACGGCGCGCTGGTGCGCGGAGACCTGGTCGCCCACGCGGCGCAGGTGGCGCTTGAACGCGCGGTTGCGGCGTCGCTCGGGTGTGGGGAACTGCTCGATCTTGTCGAGGATCTCGTTGATCTCGCGCTCGAGCCGGTCGTTGTCGTCGGCCATCGGCAAGTTCCCCGTCGCTACGTTCATTGTATCAGTCGGCCAGCGCGCCGGGCGGCCGTTACGTCCTGGTTCCCCACCCACCGCCGCCCGGTGTCTCGACGCGCACTCGGTCACCCGGCCCGACCTCGACCTGCGCGCGAGCCGGCAGCGCGTGCGTAGACCCGTCGGCGCGCACGAGCACGTTGCGGCCGGGTGCGCCGTCGCCGCCGCCTGCGAGCCCCCACGGGGCGAAGGAGCGACGCTCGGTAACCAGCGTAACGGTCGCGCGGTCGTGGAAGGCGTACTCGCGCACGAGCCCGTCGCCGCCACGATGCAGGCCGTCGCCCCCCGATCCGGCGCGCACCTCGTAGCGCTCGACGGTGAACGGGTAGGCGAGGGGGAGCGCCTCGACCGGCGTGTTCATGGTGTTCGTCATGTGCGTGTGCACGGCCGGGCGCCCGTCGCGCCGGGGGCCCGCTCCTGCGCCACCCGCGATCGTCTCGTAGTACGCGTACGGGCGGCTACGCGCCGTGTCATAGCCGCCGATGGTGACGTTGTTCATCGTGCCCTGCGAGGCGGCCGGGATGCGGTCCGGCAGCGCCGGCGCGAGCGCGCCGAGCGCGACGTCGGTGATGCGCTGCGAGGTCTCGACGTTCCCCGCGGAGACTGCGCGCGGCGGCCCCGCCGCGACCACCGAGCGCTCCGGCAGCGTGAAGCGCACCGGCCGGTAACAGCCCTCGTTGGTGGGCACGTCGGGACCGGCCAGGCAGCGCATCACGTAGTAGCAGGCCGAGCGCGTCACGGCCGCGACCGCGTTGAGCGAGGAGCGCTCGCTCTCGGGGTCGGTGCCCGTGAAGTCGAAGTGGGCGGCGTCACCGTCGATGGTGAGCGCGAGCCGGATGTACAGCGCGTCGGCGCCCGGCGGCGGGTCCTCCATGCGCTCCTCGAAGCGGTACGTGCCGTCGGGGATGCCCGCGATGACCGCGCGGATGCTGCGCTCGCCGTGGTCGAGGAGCGCCGCGTGGCGTTGCGCCAGGCCGTCCTCGCCGAACCGAATAGCCGCGGCCTGCACGCGCCGAGCGCCGAGCGCCGTCGCGGCAAGCTGCGCCCGCAGGTCGCCCCGACGCTCGTCCGGGGCGCGCGAGTTGCGCACGAAGAGCGCCAGCGCGGACTCCTCCGGCACTCCGGCGCGCACAAGCCGGATCGGCGGCACGACGAGGCCTTCCTGGAGCAACTCGGTCGCCACGGGCATCGAGCCCGGCGCCATGCCGCCGATGTCGGCGTGGTGCGCGCGCGTGGCGACGAAGCCGATGAGCGCGCCCGACGCGCCGAACACGGGCGCGACGGTCGTGAGGTCGGGCAGGTGCGTGCCGCCGAGGAACGGGTCGTTGACCGCGCAGACGTCGCCATCCTCGAAGGGCCCGAGCTCCATCACCGCCAGCACCGACGCCGGCATCGAGCCGAGGTGGACGGGCATGTGCGCCGCCTGGGCGACCATCGCCCCCTCGGGGTCGAACACCGCGCACGAGAAGTCGCGACGCTCCTTGATGTTGGGCGAGTAAGCCGTCCGCCCGAGCGCCTCGCCCATCTCCTCGGCGATCGAGGACAGGACGGCGTCCGCGATCGCGAGGTCGGCGGCCGAGAGTTCGAGTGCTTCCTGTCCCGTGGTCATCGTCGCTCCAGCAGCAGGTTGCCTTGCTCGTCCACCGTCGCGGTCCAGCCCGGCGCGATTACCGTCGTCGAGTCGAGTTGCGCGACGAGCGCGGGGCCGTCGGGTAGGTCGCCGGGGCGGAGCGCCCCGGGGTCGACGAGCTGCGTCGGGTGCGGCCGCCCGCCGAACCAGGCCTCGACGGTGACAGGCGCAGCGCCTTTGGAGTCGAAG
>MKWU01005994.1_pt1 | contig 12684 bp, 15 predicted proteins | sample 809101 | NCBI WGS metagenome assembly MKWU01 (sample SAMN05860141, study PRJNA318959) | sponge metagenome | host: Aplysina aerophoba | place: Slovenia: Piran, Adriatic Sea, Gulf of Piran | collected 2013-05-07 | reverse complement strand
TGAATCGGCGGCGAATCCCCCCGGATTCGCCGCGGCCTGCCTGTTGCAAGCGTCCGCCACCCCGGTCCAACCCCGCCGGAGCGACCACCCCTGCCAACGTATATCTCAAAAACTGTTCACACCATTGAAGGATCAGGAAAAAATTCAACTAGACCGACGGCTCATATTGGTTGCTCTGGCAAAATTGTTCCGCATGAACTCTCAGGTCACGGAGACCTCTATCAAAGACGAGTTGATGGCGACATCTGGTTCTACTCTGGGTGAAAACAGTTTTCATACAATTTTGAACGATTTTGTCAATCGGGATGTGTTGGTTCGGCAAGACCGTGGCGAAGTCTCTCCGAAGGTCCCCTTGTTCAGGAATTGGTTGACTGATCGGGGTGTCAGTGAGTTGTTACCGAATATCAGGGAATCTGACTATCTCATGAGGGCGTTGCATGATGAAGAGACTTCGCGAGTCAACGATCGCGAGATTTTGGATATTTGTGATAAGCTTGGTCGCTATAAGGGGAAGGACTTCCAGGCTACGCATGTCAGGGCGTGGCTTGAACAATTCGGTTCTGGAACTAATCAGCGATTGATGTATAAATTGTTGTCGGCGATGTCAGTATACGATGAGAGCACAGTCAGGGCTAAGATGAAAGAAGCTTTGCAAATAGTGACGTCTGGTTTGCGCACGAAGATTTCGCCCCGGCAAAGGGTGAGGCGCGATATTGTCGTGAGTTATTTGGAGAGTTCGCAAAGCAAGTCTGGTCCTAGTTATTGCCGGTTGTTCAGGGACCAAAATAAGATGTCCACTGATTCTTTCGTCACTCTGGAACAAATCCGAAGGAGGCTGATTGCATGGAAGCGAGGCAACGAACAAACTCCCACTGCAGATTTCCAACGACTGGTGTTGCTCGATGATTTTGCTGGGTCCGGCAGTTCTTTGGTCGAAGGCCTCGAAGTGGCAGCTGAGACTCTCAAATTGGTGGAACAAACTGGTGTTGGCATCGTGCTTATCGTGGTTGCCGGATTCGATGCGGCCTACAATCGGATTGGTGCCTGTATCGATGAGTTTGGTATCGATGTCACAGTTCACTTCTGTGATCAATTCAGCGATGAACATAAGGCTTTCGCACCGGATGCCGGCATATTTTTGGATGAGACGGAACGCAATGAGGCTAGAAATGTCGCCGAGTCGTTTGGTTTGAAGCTTGAGAAAAAGCACCCACTTGGTTACGGTGGCACTGAGGCACTTGTGGCTTTTTATGAAAGCTGCCCGAATAACACTTTGCCAATTCTGTGGTCCAACAATAATAAGTGGCGGCCGCTTTTCCCTCGACACTGAAGACCGAGTGATCTCGGTGTCTGTTGGAGAAGAATAAGATTTGGTTGCAGGATTGCATGATTTCGATAGACTGCAAATGGCTCCGGTGAGGTGGCCGATGTAGACGCTCAGTCGATTCACACTGACAGGCTGCTGAAAAACGCAGCCGGTTAGGATAGGAACTCCTTGGCAATGGAGGAAGCCCTGATGCGCGGTCGTCCCAACCTCCAACGCAGCATACTGGCCATCGTGGACACGGGGAACGGGTTCCCAAGGATCATCCGGTGCGGCGGATCAAGGCAGTGGCCGATGCGGCCCTGGAACGGTTGTCACCGGAGTTCGACCGCATGTATGCCCGTGTGGGCCGCGCCTTGGTGCCGCCCGAACGACAGCTGAAGGCCTCGCTGCTGATCGCCCTGTATTCGGTGCGCAGCGAGCGCGCCTTCTGCGAGGAACTCGAGTACAACCTGTTGTGCCGCTGGTTCCTGGACATGGATCTGATGGAGCACAGCTTCGACGCCACGGTCTTCACCAAGAACCGGCCGCGGCTGCTGGCACACGACGCGGGCCGGGCCCTGTTCGACGAGGTGGTGTTGGCGGCCGACTAGGAGGGGCTGCTGTCGGACGAGCACTTCAGCGTGGACGGGACCCTGATCGAGGCCGCCGCCAGTCTCAAGAGCTTCCGGCTCAAGGCGGGACCGCGACCGCCGTCGGACGACGATCCGGGCAACCCGTCGGTGGACTTCCGCGGGGAGCGTCGGAGCAACGAGACACACGCCAGCACGACGGACCCCGAGCGCCTGCTGCGCAAGGGTCGGGCCCAGGAAGCCCGGCTGGCCTTTCTGGGCCATGCCCTGATGGAGAACCGCCACGGCCGAGCGGGATGCGGTACCGGAGCTCTCCTGGACGAGCTCCAGGAACGGGGCTACCGGCCGCGCACGCTGGGGACCGACTGCGGCTACGACACCAAGGACTGTGTGCGGGACATGCGGGCGCGGCGGGTGACCCCGCTTGTCGCCCAAGAGAAGAAGCACTCGGCCATCGACGGTCGCACGACGCGGCATGCCGACTATGCGGTGAGCCTGCGTATCCGCAAGCGGGTGGAGGAGGTCTTCGGCTGGATGAAGACGGTGGGCGGCTGGCGGCGTACGCGCTACCGGGGCGTGGCGCGTACGGGCCTGGCCGGCTACCTGGTGGCGACGGCCTACAACTTGGTGCGCATGGCCAATCTCCTGTCCGAGCCGGAGACCGCGGGGGTGCCGCCCGGGTGACGACCTGCCGTGGGCTCTGCGCGCCCTCCAGGGGTGCCACGGGGCCTGCAGGGCCCACGGATCCCGCGCGTGGGGGCCGCGCCGGGGGTTTCAGGACCCCTCAGACCGCCTACACATCGCTTCCGCCCACCTTTGGGGGTAACCCGATGGCATCCCAAACCTATTCTTCAGCAGCCTGCTAAAGGGGTTTAACACCAGTAGGTCACCGTCTCCAGTTACGATACAGTCTGCGTTGCCGCTGACTGCCAGTTCCAGGATTCGGTCATCTTTGGGATCTCGGCAGGCACGTACCGAGTCGATGACTTCAACCACCTCTGAGGCATCCAAGAGCACAGCCAGGAACAGTGCGCGCTCTTCACCGGAAATGTACCTGTCAAATCGGGGGCGACTTATGATATCAGCAATCTCTTTAGACAATGCTTTGGACATCAGGACCGCTTCATTTTGCAAGGCCCAAAGCAATGCCCTCCCCGGAATCGAATGCTCGAACAACAACGCGCTAATGATGACATTGGTGTCAAAGACGCTGCGGATCACTCTTCATCCAAAATGGATTGCAGGATTTCCGGTGTGAGTCCCCGCTTCTGGGCGTTGCGACTGATTTCGGCCATGACCTCCTGTATCGGTTTGCGAGAACCGGTGACCTCGCGCAAGCGTAGATTCACCAACAGGTCTAACTTGCGGCGTTCACTGTCCGAAGCCGCACGGCACACACGGGCCACCTTGGGGTCCACGGATACAGTGATTTGCTCGGTCATCGTTGTACCTCTAGCTTGGTTACACTCGCATTGTACGCCACACAACAGTCGGACGCGCTTGGTCTGGTCTCACCGTACTGCTCGGCTTGGGAGCGACAGTCACTCCTGCTGATCAAGACCCAAAAGACTCACAAAGTTGTGGTTGAGGGCTGTTGCCCGCGGTTGCGCCATGCGCCCACGCGCGGAGCTGGTTCAACTGGTAGCAACCGGGACCGACCCGTTCAGGTTCCGCGACATCACCTTCATGCCGTAGCACAGGAGGTCACACTTTCCGAAGTTCGCTGGTAGCTTCGTCTGTATCGTATCCTCCTCATCAATTCCCCTACTGCATGTGTCGCCAGGCAGTTCCAAACGAGGCGACTTGGTCCCGGCTTGGTCCCTGTCTGCTACAGCTCCCGGCTCAACACCGCACCAGTTAGAGGGTGTTTAAAAAGGATGTTAGGCTGTTGCGAGGCCACCGACAGGCATTGTACAAGCCGGAGGTACGCACCCCGCCATGACCCGCGCCGCCTATCCCACAGACCTGACCGATCGCGAGTGGCAGCGGCTGGAGGCCCCGCCCCCCACCCCAGCGCCCGGCCGGCGCGCGGGGGGCGGGGGCGGGACCCCCGGACCCCGCCGGTCAAGCCGGGCGGTCGTCCCGCCACCTATCCCCGCCGGGAGGTGGTGAACGGCATCCGCTACGTGCTGCGCTCCGGCTGTGCCTGGCGGATGCTGCCCCACGACCTGCCGCCCTGGCAACTGGTCTACCACTACTTCTGGGTGTGGCGGCGGGAGGGCGTCTGGCAGGCGATCCACGACGCCCTGCGGCCCCAGGCCCGCCAGGCCCAGGGCCGGCGGGCCAGTCCCAGTGCGGCGATCCTCGACAGCCAGTCGGTCAAGACGACGGAAAAAGGGGGCCCCGGGGGTACGACGCGAGCAAGAAGGTGACAGGCCGCAAACGACATCTGGTCGTGGACACCCAGGGTCTGCTGCTGGCCGTGGCGGTGCATCCCGCCGACCTCCAGGACCGGGACGGCGCCCGGTGGGTCCTGACCCGGCTGGGGGACCGCTTTCCGCGCCTGCAGCGCCTGTGGGCGGATGCCGGCTACACCGGTCCCCAGCTGGGGGACTGGGTGCAGGAGGCGACGCCCTGGGACCTGGAAATTGTCCGCCATCCCGAACCGGGTTCCGGCTTCCGGGTCCTGCCCCGGCGCTGGGTCGTGGAGCGCACCTTTGCCTGGTTGGGGCGGTACCGGCGCTTGAGCAAGGACTACGAGGTGCTTCCGGAAACCACCGAAGCCTGGATCCACGCCGCCATGACCGGCCTCATGCTGCGTCGCCTGGCACGAACCCCATCTTCTTAAACACCCTCTTAGAGTTCCGGTCTGCAACGTGACTTGTGGGGTACATGCCGAGTACTTGCAGAACGGCATGTTTGACTTGCCGTACGAACGTCGTCGTCCGACATCTGCTGGCTGGTCACCGCACGGATGGAGAACCTACCCCCGAACGAGTAGAGCCTGGATTCACGGTCTTTCCCTGAACAGCCTGCCAGACACCGGTCCAACCACCAATGGAGAACGGCAATCCTCCTGAGATGTACAGGCCTCCCGGCGCCTCGCGTGTCAAATCCTGCGGACAGAGGCAAGCGACGGCTCAGGTGGAACTGACCCCGGATGGGTTTCTTTCACGCGCCTGGTATTCGACACGGGGTGGTTCCTCTGGACCACCGCCGATGAAGTTGAGGCCGACAGCCACCACACGCCGCGAGGATCCGAAGTGGCGCCGCCCGTAGTCGCGCGCCTCGATCTGGTTCAAGGCAGCCTCCGGCGACCGGTTGTACTTGAACTCGAACACGCAAACATGACCGGGGAAAATCACTTCCAGGTCCGACCGGCCGCCCAACTGGTGCACTTCGGACTGGAACTCAACCCTCATCAACTGGCACAGCGCATGCAGAATCAGGTGGCAGTCGGTCTCGCCGACGATTTTCTCGCCCGGCATGCCCGCCATGAACGTGTTGAGCCGAAGGCAGAACCCCGCGTAGTCATCCGTAGCCAAGGTTCGATACAGGCCTTCCAGTTCATCCGTCGTGGCATACCGGCCGAAGTTCTCCAACAGACTTGATGCAAAGGTCAACCTGACCTCGTTGTTTGGGTAGTCGTAACGCAGGCGTCCCTGGTCCAGGCGCAGTGTGAGGTACCCCGTTTGCAGCATCAGACTGCCGTAGTCAACGTTGTTCAGGTCATAGGTGGTCCGCGTCAGTTGATGAACAGGCGGCGGATCCTTGGACAGAACGAGGTTTCCCTGCCTGGCCAGCCGCACCAGGAACTGCGGGGTTCCGGACTCGGACCAGTAGTTGGGCCATCCCTGCCACCGCCACTTGTCGCCCGCGGTGGCAGCCTGCATGTGATCGAGGCAGTTCAGGAGCGAATACGGGTTGTAGACATTGTCGGTGAAACCGGGATGGCCAAAGCAGTAACCGTTGTAGTGGTCCCTTAGTAGTGCAACGAAACTTGATGGCGTTGGAACAGGTACTCGCAGTACCGCCGACGGCGTTGGGCATGCGAGCGGCGGGCGGCCGCGTTGCGGGCCCGGCGGTAGCCCACGATGGCGCCGGCGCGGGCGGTCGGGGCACTGGTGCGGGGCAGCACCGCGTCCACCAGCAGGCAGGTTTGGGGCACGGTCAGGCCGGGGTGCTTTTTTTGAGTCGCAGCGTCTCCCGCACCACGAAGAAGTGGGCCAGCATGACGAGCGTGGCATGACGGTGCCAGCCCTGCCAGCTGCGGCCCTCGTAGTCGCCCAGGCCGAAGAGTTGCTTGCCGTCCCGGAAGCACTGCTCGATGGGCCAGCGCAGGCCGGCCAGCCACACCAGCCGCTCCGGGGCCATGTCCGCGGGGCCGTGGCCCAGGTAGCTCTTGAGCTCGTCCGTGACGGGGTTGCGACGCAGCAGCAGCCAGACGTCGGGGCCGGGTTCCAGACCGCGGCAGGCCGCCACGCGCAGGACGACGCAGAGGACGGTCTGGGGACCTTTGGAGCCCTCCCGCAGGATGAAGGGCCGCCAGGCCGCGCGCGGCAGCCGGTCGGCCACGGCGCCGACCTCCTGCGAGGGGGCCGAGAAAACCGGGCGCGAGGGAGACCCGGACTGCTGCGGGCGGGTCGTCCAGACGTGGGTGTTGCGGGCCACCTCGGCCAAGTAGCCCAGCCCCAGGGCGGCCACGCCGTCGAGGAAGGCGTGGCTGACGCTGAAGCCCTCGTCGCAGGTTACCCAGCGCACCGGCAGCGAGCCCTCCGCCACCAGGGCGGTCAGCATGTCCAGGGCCAGCTGCGGCTTGGTGCGGAAGGGGATGTCCGCCGGCACCCCGGTCCGTTGGCGGCGCGCGGCATGGCTTGCGCCCGAAACCCAGTCCCGGGACAGGTACAGCCGCCGGTCCACCAGGGCCGCGGCCCCGCGTCCCAGGTAGGCCGCGAAGACCGCGGCCTGGCAGTTGGCGCGCTTGCCCAGCTGGCCGCAGTACTGCCGCGCCACCCCCACCGACTCGGTCCCGTCCTTGGGCATGTCGGTGCCGTCGAGCGCCAGCACCCCCTCGTCCGCGCCCAGCGTGGCCGCCACCAGCTCCCGGTGCGCCGCCAGGATGGGCGCGTCGTCCCAGCGCGCCTGGCGCAGGAACAGCTGCTGCGTGCGCACCGCATTGGCATCGGCCCCGTGCAGCCGCAGGACCATGCGCTCGACCGACTTGCGCGGCTCGTCGCTGAGCAGGCCCCGCAGGTAGGTGCGGGCGTGCCCCCGCAGTTCGCGCCGGCCGAAGAGGGGCGCGTAGCGCGCCTGGTAGGACCGCAGCCGCCCGCGCACCGAGGCGATGTCGGCGCGGCTCACGGAGACGTCGGGCAGGGAGACGGGGACGGCGGCCAGGGTCATGGCAGGGCGGGGACTGAGGGAATCCGTTCACCGTGATTCTATCTCTCAAAGCTTCGTTGCACTATTAGCTCCTGTGTCACCTGCTCAACGGGCTTGCCCAGGTGCCCGGCCCCGGCCTCCAGGTAGGGTAGAAGGTAATCCTGCATGTCCGCTTCGGTAAACCCGCACAGGTCCGAATACTCGGGATCCCATGAAATGTCCGTGAGGTTGTTCAAGGCGGAGAACAGGTTTACGTGGGCAAAGCGACTGATGCCCGTGATGAAAACAAAATGAAGGCGATCCTCATTGTGCTTGAGACGCCCGAAGAACTCCCTGAGAACCGAGATGAACGGTTCCGGGTCCAGGTTCCTACCCAACAAGTGCGTGAGAGGTGCATCGTACTCGTCAATCAGAACCACCGGGGACGCGTTGAATTGCCTTTCAAGTTCATGCAACAGGGAATCCAGGCGGCTGGCAGCGGAAACCGCCTCGGAGCCCGGGGGTGGTGGCGGAAACCGGATGTACCCCCCGGCCCGCCTTGGTTCCATGTCCGTTTCCACACCGCGTCGGTGCCAATCGGTGTACAACCGTTCCAGGTGCTCGAGAAGCTTGGCCTGCAGCCCTGCAGGCGTATCCGAGGTCGCCATCGCCATGTTGAGGCGAACCACCGGATGTACCCGGGTCCGGCGAACATCGTCCTCGATGGCGGTACCCCTGAACAGGTCAACCCGTTGCCCCGCATTGGGATAAAAAGCACCGCTGTCACCCGGACCCGACTTGGGCAGGTCACCCTGGAAGTAGGCCTCAAGGGTAGATACAAGCAGGGTCTGGCCGAAACGACGGGGTCTGGCCAGGAAGGCATATTGCGTATGCAAGTGGGAGCCGTCGCCGCCAGCCGGAACCAACAGCTTGCGCAAGTGGCCCGTCTTGTCGACGTACAACCCACCGTCCCGGCGAATTGGACTGAACTCCGACCGACCCGGGTGCAAAGAAGGCAGCTGCATGTTCAGTGAGTGAATGAGGGCTCCGCGCGAATCCTTCAACCCGACCGGATTGTACTTGGCTGTACCGAGTCTCGCGGGAGACCTGCCCCTGTCGGTTCGGCCCTGCAAGTGCCTTGGAATGCGAAGAGCCTGCTCGGTTGTCCTCTTTCGGTCCGGGACAATCGGTTCATTCCGCCCGTCCCGGAAGCGCCGGCAGCACACTAGCCGAATCCGCCATCCGACTCCAATCGGGACCGAAGCGGTCGTGCCTGACGATGTCGGCGTCGCCCAACCACAGGTCGCCGTGGGGACCCCGTCGCAGATCACGTGCAGCCAAGCCGTGCGTGCGGCCCGCGACCTGCAGCCGGTCTGGTCCATGCAGGCCACCGGCACCGTGAGAGTCCTCTCCCACAAGCCGTTGACGACCGGCGCGAGAGTTTATGGCCGGGCCACCCTACCCCGGTGCCTACATAGGCGGACCGCCGTATCCACGCCGGGAACTTGAGCCGTTATCCGTTCGAGGACGCAACAAGACAGGACATGCCGAACACCTTGGCCAGCCGGTACGCCGAGCCTCCATGGCATGTAGCATCATTTACGGAAGACCCGGTGGTCGGTCTTTACATCAGTCGTTGAACAAGGCCTTGCCAACGGAACCGTCAAAGTTCCACACCCCGGAAGCCCGTCCCATGGCCAATACTTCGCAGTCCAATCCCAAGACCATCCCCAAGGCTCAGGGACTGCCCGTGCTTGGCAGTGTGACATTCGACTCCCCCTTGTGGCTGGTGGATCAGTACCACGAGCTCGGACCGGTGTTCTGGATGTCCATCCTGCAGCATCGCATGATCGTGTTGGCCGGTCCCGAAGCGAATCTCCTCATGCGCGAAGAGGGGGACACCCTCTTTACGTCCAAGGACACATGGAAGAACGTCCTGGAGGCCTTCGGGTCGGACAATCCCTTCATGCTGGCATGGGACGGCCCCGACCACGCCACGCTGCGCGCGGGTCTCAAGGCGGGCTACGCCGGTTCCACGCTCTACCCCCAGATGCCCAAGCTGATGGACAGCCTGGTCCGCCTGATGATGCGTTGGCCTCGGCACCAGGCCATGTCGGTCACTCCCCTGGTGAAGCGGCTGGTGTCCCTATTGCTGGCGTATATGGCCATCAATCAAGAGCCGGACGAGGTCATGGACGATCTGATCTACCTGTTTCGGACCGTCATCAAAATCCATCTCACGCGAACCCGTCCGGGATTCATGAAGTACATGCCGCAGTATCTCAAGTCCCGGCGCAATGTGCTTGCCATGGGCAAGCGGATCTGGAACGAGCATCTCATGCACGACATGGCCGAGGAAGGTGGCAACTTCATCGATCATGTACGACGGTTCCAGGCCGAACATCCGGACCTGATGACCGAGAACGACGCCATTGCGACCATTCAGACTCCCTTCCTGGCGGGCATGGACACGGCCGCCGGCTCTCTTTCCTTCCTCCTGTATCACATTCTCCGGGATCCGGCACTGAGGGAAATGGTTATAGCCGAAGCGGATCAACTCTTCGCCGAAGGTGTCCCCACCCGTGCCTCCCTGCGCCGGATGCACCAAACCCGCTGGATAGCCATGGAATCCCTGCGCATGCATCCCATTGCGATGACGTTGCCGCGAACCTCCACACGCGACTTCGAATTCCAGGGGCATCACATTCCGGCGGACACCCGTTGTCTCATTGCCATTTCCGTCACACACCACCTGTCGGAGTTCTTCCCCGAACCGCAACGGTTCGACATCGAGCGCTATGCCCCTCCGCGCATGGAGCACACGCAAACGCACGCCTACGTGCCCTACGGCATCGGGTCCCACGCCTGCCTGGGTGCCTCAACCGCGGATCTGCTGTTCCTGCTCGTAACCGCGTCCCTGTTTCACCATCTGGAGGTCGAGATGTCGCCTCCCGATCATGTTCTGCGTGTTATCAGGAATCCTCTCACCTGTCCAGATGACAGTTTCCGCATGGTCGTTACGGGCGAAAGACGTGCTCCGCGGTAAGGGAGCCTAAGGATAATTTTGGGGATTATAACTATTAGTTGATAAGTAGTACCATGCCCCGGTGGTGGACAGGCCAAGGCAGGATTATCCCTCTGCTGCACGTATTGCCATTGCTACTGGTTTATACAGGAAACGCAGAACCTCGCTGTACGTGGCCGTAGGGGTTCGGGCAGGGCAATCAGATCCACGCTGGCTGCACGCGCGTTATCATTTGACCCATTGCCTGTCTATGGTTTGGACACATTTGAGGCCTGAATTGTATTGCCGGACCGATTGGAGAGTGGTGTTCAGGGGCCGGCCGGCCCCACTTCGAGAGGGGTGCGCGCAGCCACAGGCGTTCCGGCGGGATGCGGCGGCGAACGGCCTCGGAATTGGCGGCGTTTCGGCCTGCGGCCGACCGGGCGGCAAAGCGTTGGCGTATTTCCTCCTCGAAGTTGTGTCGCTTGAGATTGTTCAGGGAAAAGGGGCCGAGGGGACGCTCCGCCCGGAGCCGGGCCTGCAGGCGGGCCCAGAAGAGGGCGACGAAGACAATGTTGAAATGGAAGTGCAGCTTGGCCTGTGAGCGGGCCTAGCAGTCGTTGAGGCCCAGATGCCGCTTGGCGTCGCGGAAGGCAAACTCGATTTGGAAGCGGGCACCGTAGCAGCGGAAGAGGCGTTCCGGCGCCAGGTCCAGGTCGGTGCTGCTGTACAGGAGCACCCCCTCCATCGTCTGCGGGTCGGCCCCACGGGGCAGGACGTACACTACCTGCAGCCGCCGCTGCCAGGCCTTGCCGTGCAGGACCGTGTGGTACAGGTCGACCTCCTCGTCGTCCAGGGTCGTGCAGGCCATGCGCGCCAGGTCGCAGCGGCAGCGGTCGAAGCAACCGTCGAACTGCCGGCGGCGGCCCGGTCGCCGTTCGTGGGGGCCGGTGTAGGGGAAGCGCAGGATCGCGTCCCTGCACAGCCGACCCACCGCGTGCGGGTCCAGCACCCACACGAAGGTCCGGCTGCCGGGCTCGTCGGCGGCGGCCACCCAGCGTGCGCCTAGGGTGTCCCGGGCCCCGGCCGCGACCGCACGGCACCCGGAGACTACCGGGCACAGAGGGGATAGACCCCTTGACAGGTATATGTGACGTTGTGGCCCTGCCGTGCCGGGGCACTTTGTGCGGCCATGGCAGGAAGTCCGACGCATGGTCGTCCTCGGGTAGAGTGGCGATGTCACACACCCGCCCCACCTGCGGGGCTGTCATGCGTCGGTGCCGGTCATGGTACAGGATCCATCAGTTGCTGCACACCCGTCTGCCGCTGCCGCCGGGACCGCTGGAGGACAGCCTGGCCCTGTGGCTACAGGGCACGCTGCTGGCCGAGAACGGCTGCCTGGACCGGGTGGCGGCTGCGCCGCCGGCTGTGCGACGGGCTGAAGGACGACGCGGACCGGCAGGATGCCTGGGGGGCGGACCAGGAACTGGACGTGGAGACCTGCTTTGCCCCGCTGCTGGCCTGGATCCTGTCCTGGATGGCGCCGCCCGGTCCGGGACCGCAGCCGCCCCTGGTGCTGGCCGTGGACCCCACCCACCAGGCGGACCGACTGGTGGCCCTGACGGTCAGCGTGGTCCTCAGCCAGACGGCCCTGCCGGTGGCTTGGCGTCTGGTGCCCGCGCAGGCCTCGCTCTCCTGGATGGACATCCTGTGCCGTCTGCTGGAGCTCCTGGCCCCGGCGATGGCGACGGGGATGGCAGTCCATGTGCTGTGCGACCGGGGGCTGTACAGCCCCTGGCTCTGGCACCGGATCCGGGCGTTGGGCTGGCATCCCTGCCTGCGCTGCGACCCCGACTTGACCTTTCGCCGGACGGGCAGCTCGAGGCCCGTCCGGCCGCGGCCTGGGTGGCGGGCGAGGGCACGCTGTGGGTGGGCCGCGGGGTGGCCTCGCCCGCCACCGCCCCCTGCCGGGCACGCGGGTGGTGCTCCACGGGCCGGGGCATGAACATCCCTGGGTCTTGTTGACGGACACGCCGCCGGCGCGCACGGACGCGACCCTCTATGCCTGCCGGGACTGGATTGAGCAGGACTTCCGCGGGCCAGGCGCGCCGGCTGGCAGTGGCAGCGCACGCGTCGCACCGACCCGGTGCGTGCGGGACGGCACTGGCTGGTGCTGGCCGTGGCCACCCTGCTGGCGGTGGCCTACGGCACGCGCCGGGAGGAAGCCGCGGCCCTGGGCCGGCCCCCCGCACGGCTGCGCACGCCCCCGGCCCCCGGCTTGGTCCTGTCGATGCCCCGGCGCCTCAGCCTCCTGCGCCAGGGCCTGGCCTGCCTGGGAGCCCTGCTGGCCCAGGGACGGTGGTGGACGCGGGTCTGGCTGCGGCCCCGGCCCGGGTCCTACGGGCCGCCGGCCGTGCGCGCCCTGGCCCAGGGGCCCTGACGCGGCGCCTCGCCTCCGACATGCAGACCCCGCCACCGGCCCC
>MKWU01005993.1_pt1 | contig 12691 bp, 14 predicted proteins | sample 809101 | NCBI WGS metagenome assembly MKWU01 (sample SAMN05860141, study PRJNA318959) | sponge metagenome | host: Aplysina aerophoba | place: Slovenia: Piran, Adriatic Sea, Gulf of Piran | collected 2013-05-07 | reverse complement strand
TCCCCCGCTCCACACCGACCCTCCGGGCCATCAACCGCCGACCGACCTCTCGAAAACGCTCCGAAGAAAGCGAAACAACGCGCCAGAAAACAAAATCGCGACCTTCATGCAACATGCGGGCTAGAGCTCCGCGACGAATCGAACGATTGCTTCGGTCGTCTCCCGTTCCCGGTCCCGGTGCGGAGAGTGACCGCAGTCGTCCAGGACCAGGGTCCGGCACGGTCCGGCAATTCGCTTCGCGATGACCTCGACCTGGCGCAAGGTGCCATAGGCGTCGTCCCGGCCCTGCACCGCGAGCACGGGCACGTCCACCCCGGCGAGCTCGTCCTCGATGCTCCAGCGCTCGAACCGCGGGTCGAGCCAGGCGTCGCACCATCCTCGAAAGGCGTCGTCGGTCCGCTCGCCGTGGTGCCGGGCGAGTCTCTCGCGGAGCGTTCCGTCGAGGAAAGAGTCTCGCGCGGTCTCGATCCCGGCGATGCAGCGCGGCTCGTTGAACGCGTGCGCGGCGAGGGTAACCACGCCGGCGAGCGGGACCTCGCCGGCCGCCGCGCACAGCAGGGCGATGGTGCCCCCGTCGCTGTGTCCGACGAGGACCGGGCGTACCAACCCGGTCCGCTCGATCACCTGCGGGAGGATGCGCCTCGCCTCGCGATGCATGAAGTCGAGCGGGCGGGGAAGCTCGGCCGGGCTCGAGCCGCCGTAGCCGAAACGGCTGTACGCGAGGACTTCGCGGCCGGTCGCTTCGGCTACGGCGGCCGGCCAGTCGCGCCACATGCTCACGCAGCCGAGCCCTTCATGGAGCAGGACGAGGGGTGGGCCCTCGAGCGACCCCGTCGTTCCCCACCGGGCGCACTCGAGCCGTCCTCCCTCGACGGCAAGGAAGCCCGAATCGGTCACGTCCGCAACTGGAATCGCTTGATCTTGCCCGTCGCGGTCTTCGGAAGCTCGCCGGTGAACTCGATCCAGCGCGGGTACTTGTAGGGGGCGAGACGCTCCTTGACGAACTCCTTGAGCTCCTCGGCGAGCGCGGACGAGGCACGGACGGGATCGACCAGGACGACGAACGCCTTCGGCTTGACGAGGTCCCTCTCGTCCTTCTCGCCCACCACCGCCGCTTCGAGAACCGCGTCGTGCTCGATGAGCGCTCCCTCCACCTCGAACGGCGAGACCCAGATCCCGCCCACCTTGAGCATGTCGTCCGTGCGCCCGGCGCACACGAAGTACCCGTCCTCGTCGCGACGGTACTTGTCTCCCGTCCGGGTCCAGGGACCGTGAAACGAAGCGAGGCTCTTCTCGCGCTGGTTCCAGTAGGCGACGGCGGCGGTGGTTCCCCGCACGCACAGCTCGCCGATCTCCCCTTCGGCAACCGGCTCGCCGTCGTCGCCGACGAGCCTGACCTCGTACCCCGGCACCGCCTCGCGCCCGGTCGTCCCGTAGCGATGTTCCCCGGGGCGATTGGTCAGGAAGACGTGCAGCATCTCGGTGGTGCCGATCCCGTCCAGGGGCGCGATGCCGAACCGCTCCTCCCACGCCCGGGCCACGCCGACCGGGAGAGGCTCGCCGGCGGAGATGCAGCACCGAAGCCGGGGCGAGCCGGCCGCGCGGTCGTTCGCGGGGTCCGCGAGAACGTTGCCGTAGAGGGTCGGCACTCCGAAGAACAGGGTCGGCTGCCGCTCGCGCAGGACCCGCATCACCGCATCCGGGGTCGGGCGGCCCGGATGGAGCACGGCGGTCGCCCCGACGTAGAGCGGTATGGTCAGGGCGTTCCCGAGCCCGTAGGCGAAGAACAGCTTCGCGGCCGAGAAGACGACGTCGTCCGGAGCCACACCGAGCACCGCTAGCCCGTAGCCGGCCACCGTGTGCACGAGGTGGCGATGCAGGTGCATCGCTCCCTTGGGGGAGCCCGTCGTCCCGGAGGTATAGAGCCAGAAGGCGACGTCGTCCGAGGTGGTGGGCGCGGGCTCGAGCTCGGCTTCCGCCTCGTCCAGCAGGTCGGCGAGGCGCGGAACCTCCTCGCCGGCGCCGTCGCCCGCGACCACCACGTACCGGAGCCATGGCTGCCCGCGCAGAATGGGGGCGAAGGTCGGGAAGAGCTCGGCGCTCACCACCAGGGTGTGGGCCCGGCTGTCGCGGAGCATGTAGTCGTAGTCGGCGGCGGTCAGCAGGGTGTTGAGAGGGACCGGAACCGCCCCGGCCTTGATCGCGCCGAGAAAGACCGCCGGGAAGTCGACCGAGTCGAGCAGGCACATCGCGACCCGGTTCTCCATCCGCACGCCAAGGTCGAGCAAGGCGTTCCCGGCCCGGTTGACGCGCTCCGCCAGCTCCGCGTAGGTCCAGGCTCCGTCCGCGTCGATGAGCGCGACGTGGTCCTCCCGCTCCGTGCCGAGGTGGCGTTCCACGATGTCCGTCGCCGCGTTGTACTCGCGGGGGATGTCCACCCGGGGCGGGTGGACGGTGACGTCGATGGTCGAGAACATGGTCCTTCCGAGGCGGTTCAGGCGAAACGCACGTATTCGAATTCGACCGGGTTGCGGTCGACGCCCCGCTCCGGGGGCGCGATCCAGTTCGCGAACCGTCCCGGCTCGTGCACCGCCTGCGGCATGAGCGACGCGACGTACTCCCGGTCCCGCGCGGTCGGCAGCCAACCGCTTTCGCGCCTGCGCCACTCCTCCTCGGCGATCCCGTCCCCGTCCGGGGTGACGTGGACATCCCGGAAGAGCCCGATCTGACGGTTGAACGCCCGATGGGGCAGGCGAAGCTCGAAGTCCACCCCCGCTTCGCCGAGGATGCGGTTCCACTTGCGCACCCCCGTCTCGACGTCCGCGATGAAGTCGTCGCGCAGCCGCTCGTTGAGCACGTTGAGGGCCGGCGCTTCGTCCATTGCGAAGCCGCCTCCTTCGCCTTCGGCCGGGCGCAGCAGGGAGTACACGGCGGAATCGAGCCGGTGGTCGTCGTCGATCCGGCCTTCGCGATAGCGTCCCTTGAGCCCCATCGAGTACCAGTTCGCGGAGTTCGTGGAAACCTCCGCCCCGAAGAGGTCGAGGGTCACCGAATAGTGGAAGTTGAGGTACTTCTGGAACGTCGCGGGATCGATGATTCCGAGGGTCCGCGGATCCGCATCCGGGGACTCGCGAAGCACTTCCGCGGTCCTTTGCACCACCCGCGTCAGGCCGGACTCGCCCACGTACATGTGGTAGGACTCCTCCTTGAGCATGAATCGGCAGGTGCGCGCGAGGGGGTCGAAGCCTGACTCCTGCAGGGCGGCGAGCTGGAACTTCCCGTCCCGATCCGTGAAGTAGGTGAACATGAAGAAGGCGAGCCAGTCGGTCGTCGCTTCGTTGAAGGCGCCGAGGATGCGCGGGTGGTCCGCGTCGCCGGAACGTCGCTCGAGGAGGGCGTCCGCTTCGTCGCGCCCGTCGCGGCCGAAGTACGCGTGCAGCAGGTAGACCATCGCCCAGAGGTGGCGACCTTCCTCGACGTTGACCTGCAGCAGGGCGCGGAGATCATAGAGCGAGGGGCAGGTCGCGCCGAGGTGGCGCTGCTGCTCGACCGAGGCCGGCTCGGTGTCTCCCTGCACCGTAATGATGCGCCGCAGCGCCCCCCGGTGCTCCCCGGGCACGTCCTGCCACACCGGCTCCCCCTTGCGGTCCCCGAACCCGATGACCCGGTCCCGGGTGGGAGGGGCGAGGAAGATGCCCCAGCGGTAGTCCGGCATCTTCACGTAGTCGTAGTGGGCCCAGCCGCCGGTGTCGACGTCGATGGCGGTGCGCAGGTACACGTCGCTCGTCTGGAGTCCGACCGGGCCGGCTTCCCTCCACCACTCGACGTAGGCCGGCTGCCATGCCTCGAGGGCCCGCCGCAGGCGCCGGTCGTCGCCGAGCCCCACGTTGTTGGGAATGCGCTGATCGAGATCGACACCAGCCATGTTCAGACCCTCCGCCGGTCGAAGTCGGCCCCGCGCCCCGTACCGTATAGCATGAGCGCGCCGCGCTCCCCCACCGCGTTGGGGCGCTGGAATATCCAATTCTGCCACGCGCTCAGGCGCCCGAATATCTTCGATTCCATCGTCTCGGGTCCCGGAAAGCGAAGACTCGCCTCCATGCCGACGAGGGCGTCCGGCGAGAAGCTCGACCGCTCTTCGACGGCCACCCGCACCTCGTCTTCCCAGTCGATGTCGTCCGGCGTGAAGGTCACGATTCGGAACGCGTCCGCGGCTTCCGCGTCGAGGGGGCGCCCGACCGCGTTGCGGAGCGTTTCCGGTACTCGTTCTTCCTCCGGGTATCGCATGGCGAGGCGGGTGAGGCCGTTCACCGCGGGATAGTCGCCGAAATTCAGCGGACCGAGCGCAACCTGCGCGGGCCGCACCGGCCGCTCCTCGTACTCGTCACCCCGGAGCATGTACGCGCGGTCCGCGCCGAGCACGAGCTCGAGGAGGGTGCCGACGAAGCAGCTCCACGGCTCGACGAGGGCAATCTGGCTGCGCCCGACCACGTCCAGGCGCTTGAGAATGCGCTTCCAGAACAGGCGAACCTCGCGCGCGAGCCAGTGGTCGCGCTCGACGTCGAGAAGCTCGTCGCAGGCGAGGACCCGGGAGAGATCGCCGCGCGAGCGAAGGAGCCAGGTCCCGATCTCGAGCTCGTTGTGCCGCAGCCACAGGATCGCGTCGTCGAGCTCGCGGGCCAGCGCGAGCGGCCAGAACCCCGTGCCCTGCGCCTCGATTCCCGCCCCGTTCGGCGGCGGGTCGCGTTCCGGTCCGCGAAGCAGGAGGTCGGCGGTGCGGGCGGTGCGGTCGATGGTCACCTCGACGTGCCGGTAGCGGCGCGTGTCCGTTCCGGACTCGCACTCGAGGTCGGGCCATGCGATGCCGCGCGCGGGCGGGCGGCCCGCCGCGAGGGCCTCCGCCCGCTCACCCACCGCTTCGGCGAAACGCGACCGCGGGGCGAGCTCGTCGACGAGACGCCAGTCGAGGGCGCGCCGCCCCCGCACCCCCTCCTCCACCGTGCAGAAGAAGTCCGCGTGGTCGCGCCGCACCTTGCGCTTGTCGACGACCCGGGTAAGGCCGCCCGTGCCCGGCAGGACGCCGAGAAGGGGCACCTCGGGCAACGACACCGCGCTCGAACCGTCGTCGACCAGCATGATCCAGTCGCAAGCAAGAGCCAGCTCGTAGCCGCCGCCGGCCGCCGCGCCGTTCAGCGCCGCGAGGTAGCGCTGGCCCGAGTGCGTGCACGCGTCCTCGATGGCATTGCGCGTCTCGTTGGTGAACTTGCAGAAGTTCACCTTGTCGGAATGGCCGGACCGGCCGAGCATCCGGATGTTTGCGCCGGCCGAGAATACCCGGTCACGCGCGGAGGTGATCACCACCGCCCCGACCTCCGGATGCTCGAAGCGAAGACGCTGCACCGCGTCGTGGAGCTCGATGTCCACGCCGAGATCGTAGGAATTGAGCTTGAGCTCGTAGCCGGATCCGATGCCGCCGTGCTCGTCCACCTCCAGCCGCAGGGTGGCGACCGGCCCCTCGACCTCGATCGACCAGTGCCGGTAACGGCTCGGATGGGTTCGAAACTCGACTGTCATCTCACGCTCCGTAGATGCCGAAGAACGCCCCGACGAGCAATACCGCGCAGATCGCCGCGAGGCCGAAGCACAGTGTCGACACGTCGCGCATGCGCCCGCGAAGCTCCACCCCCAGCCACAGGAGCACCGCGATGACCCCGAGGATGGTGAGAATGACCCGCATTGCGCAGGGCTATCCCTGCTCGAGCCGGCGCACGAGCTCGCGGAAGGGAACGTATCCGCCGAAGACGGTTCCGTCCTCGGTGAACAGGGTCGGGGTTCCTTCGACGCCGAGCCGCCTTCCCGTCTCGTAGTGCTCCTGCACCGGGTTCGGGCAGGAGGCGTGCGCGATATCCCGCCCGGCCTTGGCATCGGTCATCGCCCGGTGCCGGTCGCCGGCGCACCAGACCGAGATCGAGCGATCGTGGCTCTCGGTGCCGGGGGGGGTACGCGGCCAGGCGGCGTATCGTACCTCGACACCGGCCGAATTGAGATCAGGTACTTCCAGATGAAATTTCGCGCAGTACGGACAGTCGACATCGGTGAACACGGTGAGCCGGTGCTTCGTTTCGCCGGCTGGAGCGAACACGATGAGGGAGTCCTCTTCCAGGCCGCCAAGCACGTCCCGGCGCACCTCGCGGCGGGCATCCTCGGTGAGATTGCGCCGCTCCGCGACCGCGTAGAGGTTTCCGTGGAAGAGGTAGCGCCCGTCCGCGCTCACGTAGAGGATCTCTCCCGCCGCGCGGACCTCGAAGAAGTCGGGCACCGGCGATGCGCGCGCGGTCTCGACGGCGGCCGTGCCCACCAGGCGCTGCACCGCGTTCCGGACCGTTTCGGGGACTTCGCCGGCTCCCGCCGGGACGTTCACCGAGGCGAGCGCAAGCGCCGCCACGCCCGCGAGCCATCCGCCGATTCGCATCGCATTACCCCCGCTCGAAAGATCCGCCGCCATTCTACGCTCCGCCCGGCCGTGGAAGCGCGGTCACACCGGGGCCCGGAAGCGCCTGCCGGGCACGCGCCTCGTGGACCCGGGGAAGGGTGCGTTGGGGCCGCGATCTCGAAAACCACACCCCGGACCCGACCGGCGGGACGCGACGGCGGACGGCACACGAGGCCGTGGCGCCCGCCCGGGCGAAGGCAGGGTCAGTGGTGCACGCGCGGGCCGCGCTCCGAGGACCAGGAGGTGTGCTCGACGACGATGCCCTTGCGCACTCGCTTGCCGACGAAGAGAGAAGCCTGCCGGAACGCCTGCTCGGCCTCCCGTGCGCACCATTCCCAATCGGCCGGGCTCCCCGACGTGCGCGCCCACCAGTGACCGACGACGAAGGTCTCACCGACCTTGAGCTCCACCGTCCAGTCATGCCACATGGCCTCCGGATCGGAGTCGTCCGCGTACTCCTGCTCCACGTAACGGCTGAAGTTTCCCCCGTTGTCGTCCGGTGCCACGATGTCCGCGACCGCGAGCTCGGAGTTCACGCAGGACTCGGCGCCGGTATGCACGGAGTACGCGGTGGCGAACACGGTATCGATGACCGACGCGGCGGTCACCGTGACCGTAAGTGGAATCTCCCAGTCCGGTTCGAAGGACGGGTCTTCGGCTTCGTGTTTCATGAGCACCCCCGAGAGGAGTCAGCCGGAGCGAGACGTGCGCGGCCAGCGCGAGCCCGAGCGACGGCGGGTGCACGGCGGAGGATGTCCGCCGACCGGCCGGCGGTCCACGCCGAGGATCGGCGCCAGCTCGCCGAGCGCGCGACGGTAGACGACCCGCTTGAAGAACACGACCTCGCGCGCCGGGGACCAGTAGTCCACCCAGCGCCAGCGGTCGAACTCCGGCCTGGAATGGGCGTCGATCCGGATTGCGCCGTCGTCCGACAGGAGCCGCAGGAGAAACCACCGCTGTTTCTGCCCGATGCACACGGGATCCTGATCGCGGCGAAGGAACTGCCGGGGAATGTCGTAGCGGAGCCAGCCGGCCGTGGCGCCGAGCACCTCCACCGAATCGCGCCGGAGCCCGAGCTCTTCGTACAGCTCTCGAAAGAGCGCATCTTCGGGGGTCTCGCCGTGGTGGATGCCGCCCTGGGGGAACTGCCAAGCATCCCGACGCCCGATCCGTCGGGCCCAGACAACCATTCGCTGCCGGTTGGACACGACCATCCCGACACTTGGCCGGTAGCCGTCTGGATCGATCACGGGAGTCGCCTCTCGGGTGGCGCGGTATTGTTCCATGCCCGAACTGCCGCCGCAATCGACCAGCGGCGCCGGAGCGGCCGGTTCCGCCCCTCGGCACCGCGGCCGCATGCGGCTCGCTCCGCGGGCCGACGGGGTGGATCGGGGTCATGCGCTCCGAGGCCGCGAGTCGCCGGGGAGGGGGACGCGGGACCGATGTCGGACATCACCTTCGGCCGACCCGGCGGAATGCCCGAGTCGCCGTCTACGAGAAACGGGCGGCCCGGGGACTCAGCCCGGGCGCACCGCGTCGATGGTCCGAGCGCGGACCTCCTCGACCTCGCCGGTGCCGTCGATTCGCGCGTAACGAAGCTCCCCGCGGCCGGCATGCGCCCGGTAGAAGTCGACGAGCGGCTCGGTCTGCTCGCGGTAGACGGCAAGGCGGGTGCGAACGGTGTCCTCGCGATCGTCGGCCCGCTGGATGAGTTCCTCCCCGGTCTCGTCGTCCCGGCCCTCCACCCGCGGCGGGTGGTGGACGGCATGGTAGACGCGACCCGAGGCCGGATGGACGCGCCGACCGCTCATCCGCAACACGATCTCTTCGTCGTCGACGGCTATCTCGATCACCGTATCGACCCCGACCCCCGCGTCGCGCAGCGCCTCGGCCTGCGGGATCGTCCGCGGGAACCCGTCCAGCACGAACCCTTCGGCGCAGTCCGGACGATCGAGCCGTTCGCTGACCATGGCGACGATCAGGTCGTCCGGCACGAGCTCGCCCGCTTCCATGATTCCCTTCGCCTTGCGGCCGAGCTCCGTGCCCTCGCGCACCGCGGCCCGGAGCATGTCCCCGCTCGAGACCTGGGGAATGCCGAAGTGCCGGGTGAGAAAGCCGGCCTGGGTGCCTTTGCCCGAGCCCGGACCGCCGAGTAGGATGATGCGCATGCGCGACCGCTTGCCGTGAACGACCAGCGGCGGATTATACGGGCCGAGCGCCCTCCCCCGGAGATGGACGATGAAGCTGCACGCGGACGGCGCGACGACCCGAATCACCTCGTACGGACCGGGCTACTTCGCGATCGGCGACCGCATCGTGCGCCAGGGCGTCATCGTCTGCGCGGACGGAACGGTGGAGACCTGGTCGCCGGCCGTGCTCGCCGATCTCGACGAGGGAAACGTTCGGCGGATCATCTCGCACGGACCGGAAGTGGTCCTGCTCGGGACCGGCGCCCGCCAGCAGTTTCCGCCTCCCGAGCTTCTTCGCCCCTTCGTCGAGAGCGGTCTCGGGCTCGAGGTGATGGACACCGCCGCGGCATGCCGGACCTTCAACGTGCTCGCCTCCGAGAACCGCGAGGTGGTTGCGGGCCTCCTCCCCATCGGGTAGCTCCCGAGGCGACCCGGTGCGCGGGACCGGCAACCCCGACCACCCATCGCGGCCGGGGTGCAGGTCAACTCCGACGAGGAAGAAATTTCAACGGATTCAACGGTTTTCCTTCTCGTCGGACCTCAAAGTGGAGCTTGACCCGCTCCGCACCGGTGCTTCCCATTTCGGCGACCTGGTGACCGGCACGCACCGTCTGGCCCTCCTTGACGAGGATGCGATCGTTGTGGCCATACGCGGTGAGCAAACGTCCGGCGTGCTTGATGATGACGAGGCGGCCGTAGCCGACGAGGCCGCTTCCGGTATAGACGACCCGGCCGTCGCGTGCGGCCACCACCGGCTGTCCCCGCTGTCCCGCGATGTCGATTCCGCCCCGGTCCCCCTTGCCGAAGCCGCCGATCAACCGCCCCTTCGCGGGCCAGGTCCAACCCCCGGCCGGAACGGAAACGGGCGCCGCCGGCGCTGCGCGCTTCCGTCCGCTGCCCGAACCGGCGTCCGTGCGGGCCGCCGGTGCGTGGGCCGCGGGCGCGCCGGCGCCACGCAACGCGAGCCGCTGACCCGGAAAGATCACATAGGGAGGAGCGATGCGATTCCAGCGCGCGACGGAACGGTAGTCGAGACCATATCGCCACGCGATCGCGGACAGGGTCTCGCGCGGCCGGACCACGTGCACCGAGCGCGGCGGGCCGCCGCCCGGCTCCGCCAGGGTGACGTCCCGCACCGACGCGGGCGCCCGCGCGCTCCCTGACAGCACCCCGCAGCCGCCCGCGAACAGCAGCACGAGACCCAGGACGAAAAGGCGGGTCAGGTTCCGTTGCCGATGGTGAGCTTCCCGACCCACGACGAAATGGTGTCCAGCGCACGGTGCCGGGTGAGGTCGGCATGGATCGGCGTCACCGACACGAAACCCTGTTCGACCGCGTGAAAGTCGGTATCCGGTGCGTTGTCGCGGGCCGAACCCGCTTCACCGAACCAGTAGATGCGCTCGCCGGAGGGGTCCCGGCCCGCAACGGCGGGGCGGGAGCGGTGCCGGTGACCGAGCCGGGTCACCCGCGTGCCGGCGATCCGTTCCGGCGGGAGATCCGGAACGTTCACGTTGAGAACCGTGCCGGACGGGATGAAGCCGTGCTCGAGCTCGCCGAGGAACCGTTCTACCACCGCGGCGGCCGTCTCGTAACACTGCGGGTTCCTTCCCACCAGCGAGACCGCCATTGCCGGGAGGCCCAGGTGCCGGCCCTCGAGCGCCGCCGCCACGGTCCCCGAATACAGGACGTCGTCCCCGAGATTGCCCCCCGCGTTGATTCCGGACACGACGATGTCCGGGTCCTGTTCGAGCAGTCCGGTGAGCGCGAGATGGACGCAATCGGTGGGGGTTCCCTCGACCACGATGAACCCATCCTCACGGCGTTCCGCCCGCAGGGGATTGCGCAGGGTCAGGGAGTTGCTCGCCCCGCTCCGGTCGCGGTCGCGGGCGGCCACCGTCACCTCCCAGCGCCTGGACAGGGCCCCCCCCCGCCCCCCCCCGCGCGCGGAGACCCCCCCCGCCACAGGCACAGGAGCCCCGGCGCCCGGTAGCCGTCGTCATTGCTGAGCAGGATTCGCATCGGACGCGTCCCGGCCTCGCGCGCGGCCGGAGACACCGCGTCCGGGCCGGAATCGGGGCGCGGGGGGGGGGCGCGGCCCGCCCCCCCCCCCGGCCACCAGAAAGGGAAACCCGGCGGCGCCCCCCCCCCCAACACGAGGCAGGGGAACGAGAAGGCAGGATTTGTGGGCGGCGGGGGCACGCGACCCGCCCCGCGCCCGGACGACTAGAACGGCAACCCGTGAGACGCCCCGCCCATGAACAGGAGCATGGGAATCGAGAGCATCGTATTGGTGCGCGATGCGAGGAGGGCCGTCCTTCGAGCCCGGTTCTTCTCGTCGTCCGACGCCGCGACGATTCCGAGAACCTTCTTCTGGTTGGGCCAGATGAGCACCCAGACGTTGAACAGCATGATGGTGCCCAGCCAGGCGCCGACGCCGATGATCTGAACCGGCTTCGAAGGCTCGTCCATGGTCGCCCCGAGGGTAAACGCGTCGACGAAGCCCCACGACCCCATCAGGTAGAGGGCACCGGATACCCAGGTCACCACCGCCGCCCATCGGAACCAGAGCAGGGCGCGCGGCGCAACGTACTTGTTGATCGCGGCCGGACCGGGCCCGCCCTTGTCGGCATTGGCCTCGGCGATGGCCGGCACCTGGACGAAGTTGAAGTAGTAGAGCAGACCGATCCAGGTCACTCCCGAAAGAAAATGTATCCAGCGCTCGATGGAAAGTACGAATTCCACTTTGCCTACCTCCGTTGGAGATTCCTCACAACCAAGCCGGCCCCGAAGGCCGATTCCGCCGGCGTCCTGCCCGGCCCTAGAAAATGGCGACGAGGATCAACGCGAGCACGACGCCCGTGATGATGGTCCCCCAGATGCTTTCCAATGGGTTCATGGGCTCTCCCCTGCTGCCTTGACCGAAGGCCTCCCTCCAAGGGGTGCGCCTCCTGCCCGGATCGTACCGGCCACAAGCGAGAATGGCCAGCCGGTCCGTGGTGCGGGCAACGCCGGGTTCCGGTTGCAGGCCGAAGTGGCGAAAGGACCCGAATGAAAGGGCACGGGATGCTTCGGTTGCGGCGTCAGGGCTCCACCGCGCCGCGAGCCGCCTCGCGCCAGAGACAGGCTCCCCCGGCGGCGCGATCGAGCTCGTCCAGCCGGGCCTCGTGCCGCGCGAGCTCTTCATCGGTCGCCCGAACGACACGAAGCGCGAGGCGCTCCTCGCGCCGGGTCCGGTGAACGCGCGCTGCGGCGGGAGCGAGGTCCATGCGCGTCTGGCCGCCGGTCATCGCGAGATACACCTCGGCCAGCAGCTCCGCGTCGAGACGCGCGCCGTGAACGGTGCGCCGCGAGCCGTCCACACCGTAGCGAACGCAGAGCGCGTCGAGGCTGTTGCGCTGGCCGGGGTGCCGGCGCCGAGCGAGCTCGAGGGTATCCAGGACCGGGAGACTTCCGGTCAACGGCGCCCGCCCGCAGCGGGTGAGCTCCGCATCGAGGAACCCGAGATCGAACGGTGCGTTGTGAATGATGAGCTCGGCGCCCTCGAGGAATGCGAGAAGCTCCTGCGCGAGCTCCGCGAACTTCGGTTGGCTCGCGAGCTCCGCGTACGACATGCCATGCACCCGTTCGGCCCCTTCGTCGACCTCGCGTTCCGGATCGAAGCGCCGATGGAACGCGGCGCCGGTGAGGCGGCGGTCCACGAGCTCGAGCGCGGCGGCTTCGATCACGCGATGCCCCGCGGCCGGATCGAGTCCCGTGGTCTCCGTGTCGAGAACGACCCGGCGCATCGAGGCGGCGTTCGTCCGGTCAGCCCGGCTCAGCCGGACACGCCGGTCGCGGGCGGGACCGTCGGGCCGCCCCCCGGGCCCGCCGCTCGACCCGCTCGTTCGCCGGATGCCCGCTATGGCCGCGCGTCCACACCCAGTCGACTTCGTGCCCGGAAGCCGCTGCGTCCAGACGCTGCCAGAGATCGACGTTCTTGACCCGACCGCCGCCCGCCGTGCGCCAACCG
>MKWU01005992.1_pt1 | contig 12696 bp, 2 predicted proteins | sample 809101 | NCBI WGS metagenome assembly MKWU01 (sample SAMN05860141, study PRJNA318959) | sponge metagenome | host: Aplysina aerophoba | place: Slovenia: Piran, Adriatic Sea, Gulf of Piran | collected 2013-05-07 | reverse complement strand
CCGAAAGCGATCAGCATGGCAGCGTGGGAGCCGGTCTGGGGCTGTCCGTCTGCAAGGGGATCGTGGAGGCGCACGGAGGCCGCATCTGGGCAGAGAGCGACGGCCCGGGCCGGGGCGCCAGTTTCACATTCACACTGCCGGCGGCAGAGGAGGTCGCCAGCCATTCCGACCGGAACGGAGGTCGGAGGGTCCGCGTCCTGGCGGTGGACGACGACGCGCAGGCGCTGCGGTTCGTGCGGGACGCCCTCACCGATGGGGGGTACGAGGTAATCGCCACCGACGACCCGGAGGAAGCTCTGCGGCTGATGGAGCGAGAGCAGCCCCACCTCGTCATACTGGACCTGGTATTGCCCGGTACCGACGGTATCGAACTGATGCGAGACATCCTCCAAATAGCCAACGTGCCGGTGATCTTCCTGTCCGGCTACGGGCAGGACCATGTGATTGTCAGGGCATTCGAGATGGGCGCAGACGACTACATCGTCAAGCCCTTCTCGCCCACGGAGCTGGCGGCCAGAGTGCAGGCGGCACTGCGACGGCGAGCGGGACCGACGAGCGCAGAGCCGGCGGAACCCTACGTGCGGGGCGAGTTGACCATCGACTACGCCGAGCGACTGGTGAGCGTGGCGGGCAGTCCGGTGCGACTGACTGCCATCGAGTACAATCTGCTTCGTGAGCTCTCGATCCACGCCGGACGTGTGCTGACTCATGAGCACCTGCTGAACCGGGTGTGGAGACGGACCAAGACTGGAAGCCCCCGTGTGATCCGCACCCATCTGATGCGGCTGCGGCGCAAGCTGGGGGAGGACGGGGAGAACCCCAAGTACATCTTCGCCGAGCCGCGCGTCGGGTATAGGATGGAACGGCCCGATGCCAGTGCGCCGGCCAGGAGTGTCGGCATTTAGGTCCAGCCCATAATTGCAGTGGGCGCGGGCGGAGACAGTAAGTATGAGTTGTGGAGGCGGTGGCGTGCCAAGGTCGGTCCTGCCTGTTGTTGACGGCGCATCCTGCTCCAGCCGTGAGCCACTCCAGCTCCTCGCTTGCGTCTGCTGCTGGGCGTAGCTCGGCTTGTAGCCTGACTCCGACCCATTGCGCTTCAACTCCTAGAAACTGACGATGGCGAGCGAACCACAGCTGAAGCGATCTGCAGGACCGACTTCCCCTCGGCCTGTAGTCAGGCAATCTCAAAGCTCTCTTCAATGCCAATCTGTCTGTAACTGTTCCCCATTGCAACTCCTTAACAAAGTGTTCCACTTCGTTTGTGAGTCTTGGCAGTCGTTGCAGATCACAGACTGGGAGCAATCGGGGTGGACCTGAACGCTGCCCCATCTGACTGTCACGGAGACCGACCGGTCGGGCAACTTCGTCAATACCTTTTCACTGCCGCTTGCCACATACGGCAAGAGTGCTCACCAGGCGGAGAAGCGCCAAGCCATAGAACGGCTGGACTTCCAGCGCAAGAGGACTGCCCATGAGGGAGAGTCTCCCGGACGCGGTAGGATGCTGTCGTCATTTTGCTATGCAAGATGGAAGCGTATCTGCTCTGGTAGCGTCTCATTTTGAATTATGCGCTGCGGTATAGACTGCTCAACAATTCAAACTGAGACATCATCTTGGAGCTGCAAGCGCTGGTGTTCCGGTGCGGACAATGCCGCCCACCACCAGCCAGTGCTCCTCCGGAGTTAGGCCCAATGTGACGAACTCCCACAATTGCCCCCCGACTCGTCCAGAGCTGTGATGCCGGCCCTCCTGGCTCCGATCAACGAGCGCTGGCCCTGCCGCCACACCTCGCAGCACGGTCTTCGGGTCTAGGTCCTCAGTGGTGCGCAGGCTGGCCCGGCTCGGGCGGGAAAAGCGCTCCCGCAGGGCCTCCTCTCCCTCAGAAGGTCGTCGTAGTTCATCTTGTTGCCTTACCCCTTCCGGACCACGTCCGCCACCGCCCGGATGGACTGGCGGGGTAGGCGCTCCGCGCAGTGAATCGGGTGGTTCCACGCGCAGTCTGCAAATAGTGACCTAACCGTTACTTATAATGAATTGACTGTCATGAAAATGATATGCATAATGTCAAGGCAATTTTATAAACCTCTGAAATAGCGAATGTTTCGGTGTCTATATCTGGGGCGTGTTACATCTCACATGCTCCATCATGTGGACATTTTCGCTCAGCAGTTAGTGTGGACGGAATCGCTAAGCAGCAACAGTGGATGACCCGCTACAAGCCAGCCTGGGCTTCCTCTACTGCGACGAAGAGCAAGAATAACAGACGCGAGCGAGTGCGCCGCAATCCAAGCGCGCCTTGCTTGTTCAAGGCACGTTTGGAGCGAACTATCCTTGCCCCACGTCCTGTTGCCCATAACGTTTCCTTTTAGATGATAAGAATCCCTTCCCTCTTGAAGGGGGAAGGCCAGAGCCTGCTCTGAACCCGCCGAAGGATCAGGGTGGACTACTTCTAAGTTGGCGAAGATGGCATCCAACTTGGCGTTGACACCGGACAGCGAACCGGACAGCTACATTCACATTTCATAGAGGTCTAGTTCGTTGTCTTTCCCTGAGGATGGCGGAATTCCATTTAAGGAGGGTGTTATCGATGCGACAAGCGACTATTGGTTCCCCGCGCCGGGCGATGATAGGCCTGTCCGTGACTGGCCTATCCGTGATTGGCATGGTGGCGGCGCTGCTGCTTTGGTCGGGCGCTGCGCCCGCCTTTGCCCAGTCCCCGCTCCCCAGACCCAACCCACCCACGAACCTCACCACCGTGGTGGGCGATATGGAGGTCACGGTGAGCTGGTCGGCTCCGGAGACCGACAACCCCGACTGTCCGGTTACGAGATACTTCCTGATGGTGATTTACCATCCTGAAGACAGCGAAAACGTTGTAGCCGACCAAGTCTTAACTTCGGACACGATGTATGTCATGACCGACCTGATGGCAGACATGAAATACACGGCGGAATTATATTCTTTTGGCTCGTCCTGCGGGAGGTACTCCCACACCGACGATATCGTGTCCGGAAGTTTCACCACTAACGCAAGCGACGCTCCAGACGACCCGACGAAGCCGGCTGACCAGCCTTTGCGCTCGCCTAAGCGGCCGCAAGATCTCGCCATCTCCAAGGACGACACCTCTTTAATGATAAGTTGGGAAGCCGCGGACAACACAGGGCGTTGCTCGCACTCACACTACGCCCTCAGGTTGCGTAATCGCACGGACAAGGGCATAGACCCCAAGAGAGTGTATGAAATCAGCGGAACAAGCCACACGCTGGAAGACTTGGTGCTCGGCGACAAATACAAGTTGACTGTGTGGAGCTACTCGATTGATTGCGGAACGTATTCTCCGGGCGCATCGAAGAAATTCACGCAGTAGTCATCTGCCGCCTTTGCGCGCCCCGTCCACCACACCTCGCAGCACGGCGTCCAGGTCCTCGGTGACGCTGAGGCTTGGCTCGGCTCAGGCAAGAGAGACGCACCGCGCAGTGATTCGGTGGTTCCACGCATAATCGGAATATGTGACCGTATCGTTATCACATCAGTGTTATCATACTGTTACCCAGACACTCTTGACTGTGATGATAGCAACATACACAATGGGTTGCGCCGATGAATCACTATGTCCGTTGATCGAGGCAATTTCAGCGAGCCTCGCCTGCCGCATGCGCTGGCCGGCACCGATGAAGGTGGCATATCGGAGGCCATCATCGGCCTGATAGTCCTGCCGGTCATTCTTGTGGTCGTAGTCGGGCTGCCGCACCTCGGTAAAACCATTGTACAGACCAGGATCAACATACAGGAGGATCGAATGAAATCTACACGGCAGGCAACCCCAGCATATACCCTCCGGAATTCGCGCCCGGTCCGCCTTCTGTCGGTATTCACGCTTGCCATCGCTGTCATGCTGCTCGCAGCCGTCGCGATGCCGAGCGGAGCGGAGGCGGCGAAGGCGCTGACTATTGACAACATACCCAGCGGAAAGTCCATCACCGTCGGAGAGGCGGGGAGGGTTGGCAAGGTCAAGGCGAGCGGTATCGCCGCCAAGCGCATCCGCTTCTCCATCGAGGGACACGACGGCTTCTCGATCAAGAAGAAGCTGGGCATTATCAACTACGACGGAAGCGCCGTCTCGGGGGACAGCGTAACGCTCACTGTAACCGTCTCCGACAACAAGAAGAATAACAGCATAAGCAGCGTCAGCGCCCATGTTACTGTCACGGTGAATCAGCCACAACAGCAGCAGCAGCAGCCGAGACAGCCCAAGAATACGAAATGCGCGGCAGGGCTCGTATTGTACGCGGGAGACCGTTGCTCCGTTTTTGACTTCTCGACCCGACAAGTATCAGTCGAGATACTCAGCGATGGTAACGCACGTATCGACTATACCTGCTGGACCCTGTTTCGGTGTCAGCGGACCCTTAGCAATAGTTTCAATATCAATGGACTTGAGGTTGTAAAGTCGCAAGGGACTTGGACGGTTAGGATGGTTTGTTAGCTTTCACCTACACGGCAACAAGTATCAGTACGCGCTGTCGCGGACAGTAACGCGAACCGGCAAGGCTGCGCAATGCCGAGACAGCGCATCCGAAACCACAATGCCCTCAAAGAGTAGGGTCGGGGAAGGGTCGTGCGCGTCTCAGTACGCGGAACATCACGGCGGCGCTGGCCCTATCGAACTTACCGCTTCTCGACCACATATTTGCCGACATAGAGATATATGAGGATTATACGCAGAATAACTTGGCCGTTGAGCCGACTCATGGGAACGTGGGCATTTGCGATATTGGCAGCGATGACGGTCGCCGTCGTCGCTGCCCCGCTTGGTCTGTCATCCGCGCCTGTCCAAGCCCAAGCCGACACCACCGGGCCGAAGGTCGTGGGCGTCCCGCAGGTGACCTCCGTCCCGGCCAAGGCCGGCACCTACGCCGCCGGCGAGGACATCGAGATCACCATCACCTTTGATGAAGCCATCGTCGTAACCGGCGCTCCGACGTTCCCCTTCAGAGTCCGCATGGGCGCCCCAAGAACTGTACCCGATGAGCATCTACGAGTCGCCACCTGCGCCGCCCATGACGACGACGACACCAAGCTCGTTTGCACCTACGAAGTCACAGCGGGCGACGAAGACCTCGACGGCATCCAGATCTACGTCAGCCCACTCACCCTGTCCAGCGGCGTGACGATCAAGGACGCCAACGGGAACGACGCCGACCTGACCCACAACTACGTCGGAGTGCTGCCGGGCCACAAGATCGACGCCGCGGCGCCGTCTGCGCCGGCGGGCTTCATTGCCGCGGGCGGCAACGAGCGGGTCGAGTTGTTGTGGGACCTGACGGACGATGCCTCCGTCGCCAAGTACCAGTACCGGCAGAAAGAGGGCGGGGGCAGCTTCGGCAGCTGGACCGACGTGCCCGACAGCCACGAGGCGACGACCGGCTACACGGTTACGGGCCTCACCAACGGCACGGCGTACACCTTTCAGGTGCGGGCGATGGACGCCGTCAACACCGGCGAGGCGACGAGCGAACAGACCGCCACGCCCAACCCGAGGGTAACGCTCGTCCTGACGCCGCCGTCCATCAGCGAGAACGGCGGCGTCAGCGCTGTGACCGCGACTCTGGAGACGGCGGTCTCGTCGGCGACGACCATCACCGTCTCCGCCACGCCCGTCAGCCCCGCCGCCGCCGCCGACTTCACCCTGACCGGAGCAACGCTGACCATCGCCGCCAACGCCACGACCAGCACGGGTACGGTGACTGTCACCGCCTTCGACAACAGTGTGACCGCGGCCAACAAGACGGTCACTGTTTCGGGCAGCGTCGCAGGCACGGGGGTGAACGCCCCTCTGGAAGTTACGCTGACCATCCTGGAGGACGGGCCGTCCTGCACGAACAGCGTCGCGACGCCGGCCGGCTCGTCGGACGGACTGGTAGCGGACTGCGAGGCGCTGCTGGCGGCGAAGGAGACGCTGGAGGGCGCGGGGACGCTGAACTGGAGCGCAGACACGGCCATCGGCGATTGGATGAAGGTAACCGTCGAGAACGGAAGAGTCACCGAGGTGGGCGGCACGAGCTCATTCTATTCGTTCACTCGGGCGCAGGTTAACGGGGGCAGCATCCCGCCGCAGCTTGGCGACTTGTCGGAGTTGACATATCTGAACCTGGCGGGAGGCCTCCTGACGGGCGGGATTCCGTCCTCGCTCGGCAATCTCTCCAAGCTTGAAAGACTGTGGCTGAACAAGAACGCCCTGACGGGCGCTATCCCCGGCTCCCTCGGCTCGCTGCCTGAGCTCGAGATGCTCCACCTGTATGAAAACAAACTTTCCGGCGACATCCCCGACGGTCTCGCCGCGCTTGGCGACGACTCGAAGCTGGAGCGTCTCGATCTGTACAAGAACAATCTGACCGGCACAATCCCGGCGTCGCTCGGCGACCTGTCCACGCTTACCAGCCTCCGGCTGGACGAGAACAAGCTGACCGGCGCGATTCCCGACTCCCTGGGCGACCTGACGAATCTGACGGGGTTGCAGTTGGACGACAACGCGCTGACGGGAAGCATCCCGGAGGAACTGGGGGACCTGACGAAGCTGGGAAGTTTGTACCTCAACAACAACCGCCTGACGGGGCCGCTCCCGGAGGAACTGGGGAACCTGGTCAATCTGAGAATATTGTATCTGCACAACAACAAGCTGACAGGAGGGATACCCGCGACGTACGCCGACCTCACGAAAGCGCGGGGCTGGGGCACGCCGTATCTGTACGGCAACTCGCTTACCGGCACGGTCACGCTGACAGCCAGCCCTCAACGGATCAATGAGGCCGACGGCGCAAAGGAGATCACCGTCACAGCCACGCTGGACCCGGGAACGGCCTGGGTCAACGGGGGGTTCATTCCGAGGCAGCCCACCGGCTCGGTGGTAACGGTAACGGCGTCGCTCAGCGGAGCGAGCGGCGACCTGGTGGATGTCACGCATGCGGACGAGTTTCAGATCGAGATTCCCTATCAGAAGGGCAGCGCCTCCGCCACCTTCACGGTGACCCCGTCCGTGGACAGCGACGACGAGGACGACGAAACACTCACCTTCACCGCGACCGGCACCGGCGCCCGCAGCGTCGCAAACCTCCCGCTCACTTCCGCCACTCCGCCGGCAACCGTAACCGTCTCGGACGACACAGACAGCACAGGCCCAACCATCGTGGGGACGCCTGCCATCACCTCCGACCCCGGCGCCGCGAAGACCTACAAGGCGGGCGACACGATCGAAGCCACCATTACGTTCAACGAGTTCATCACCGTCACCGGCACGCCGCAGCTCACCATCAACGCCGGCGGCGACAAGACGGCGGACTGCGTCCGCGGCGACCCCACGACGACCATAGTCTGCACGTACACCGTCGTGACGGGCGACGCGGACACGGACGGCATCGAAATCGAGGCGAACAAGCTCGCGCTGAACGGCGGCACGATCAAGGACGAGGCTACCAATGACGCCAGTCTGAACCACCCTGCCCTCGGCGCGCAGACCGGCCACAAGGTGGACACGACGCTGCCTGCCAAGCCGACCGGGATCAAAGCGACCGCGGGAGACACGGTGATAACGCTGTCGTGGGATGACCCGGGCGATGCGACCATCGTCAAGTACCAATGGCGGCTGAAGAAGGGAGATGCCGCCAACTATGGGTCTTGGAACAACGTAATCTCAAGCAATGCCGATACGACCTCCTACGTCATGAGAGGCATGGAAAACGGCAGGCTCTATACGATCCAGATCCGGGCAGTGGACGCGGTTAACGAGGGTCCGCCGTCGGACGAGGTGCAGGCAACGCCCATGGCGTCCAAACCCACGCTCGTCCTCACGCCGGCATACGTGACTGAGATGGGCGGCGTCGCCACCGTCACTGCGACGCTGGCCGAGGCGGCGACCGAGGAGACCACCATCACCGTCTCCGCCGCGCCCGTCAATCCCGCCGTCGCTTCTGACTTCAGGCAGACCGGGACCACGCTCACCATCGCGTCCGGCGAAACGTCCAGCACGGGCACGGTGACCATCACCGCCGTCGATAACAACGCGGTCGCCGCCGACAAGACGGTGACCGTCTCCGGCGTCATCGCTTCAGGCGCCGCCTCCGAGCCCGACGACGTTACGCTGACCATCCTCGACGACGACGGAGGCATCGCGTTCGTCGACGCCGTCTCGACCGATTGGGTGAAGACGGACACGTTCAGCGTTATGCCCACCAGCGTCGGCACGTTGGTGATGGGCTACAAGTTGGTGGCCACTGCCGCCGACTGCACCGTCGCGGCGGCATTCGACAGCAGCGGCGAACTCAAAACCGGCTGGACGGCATTCACCACCGCCGCAACCGGCACGGAGAGCAACGCGGTTGCCCTCTCGCAGGAGGACAGCGGCAAGTACGTGTGCGCGGCCGTTCACAATGGCGGCGCAGGCGCGACCGTCATCTCGAGCGCAGTGAAGGTCGACGCCACCGCGCCGTCCATCTCCGACGTCCTGAAGCTCGTTGCTGCCCCGGAGGCAGACGGCCAATTCGGCTACTCGGTGGCCATAGACGGGGACACCGCCATCGTGGGGGCATACGGGGAAGACACCGGCGGCGCGGAGGCCGGCGCGGCGTACGTCTTCACGCGCAGCGGCAGCGCCTGGACGCAGCAGGCGAAGATACAGTCGTCCGACATAGCCGCTGGCGACCGGTTCGGCTACTCGGTGGCCATAGACGGGGACACCGCCATCGTGGGGGCCTACCAGGAAGACACTGGCGCCAGGAACGCGGGCGCGGCGTACGTCTTCACGCGCAGCGGCAGCGGCTGGAGCCAGCAGGCGAAGATACAGGCGTCCGTCAAAGCCGCTGGCGACGTGTTCGGCTACTCGGTGGCCATAGACGGGGACACCGCCATCGTGGGGGCCCACGGGGAAGACACCGGCGGCGATGCCGCCGGCGCGGCATACGTCTTCACGCGCAGCGGCAGCGCCTGGACGCTGCAGGCAAAGATAAAAGCGTCCGACAAAGAGGCTTACGACAACTTCGGCTACTCGGTGGCCATAGACGGGGACACCGCCATCGTGGGGGCATGGGCGGAACGCACCGGCGGCTGGAACGCTGGCGCGGCGTACGTCTTCATGCGCAGCGGGAGCGCTTGGAGCCAGCAGGCGAAGATACAGGCGTCCGACAAAGAGGAAAGCGACAACTTCGGCATCTCAGTGGCCATAGACGGGGACACCGCCATCGTGGGGGCCGTCTGGGAAGACACCGGCGCCAGGAACGCCGGCGCGGCGTACGTCTTCACGCGCAGCGGGACTGCCTGGACCCAGCAGGCGAAGATACAGGCGTCCGACAAAGAGGAAGGCCACGCGTTCGGCATCTCAGTGGCCATAGACGGGGACACCGCCATCGTGGGGGCCAACCGGGAAGACACCGGCGGCACGATGGCGGAGGCCGGCGCGGCGTACGTCTTCACGCGCAGCGGGAGCGTCTGGACCCAGCAGGCGAAGATGCAGGGGTCCGACACATCGGCAGGCGACAACTTCGGCATCTCAGTGGCCATAGACGGGGACACCGCCATCGTGGGGGCATTCGGGGAAGACACCGGCGGCGCAAACGCCGGCGCGGCGTACGTCTTCACGCGCAGCGGGAGCGCCTGGACGCAGCAGGCGAAGATGCAGGGGTCCGACACATCGGCAGGCGACCGGTTCGGCTACTCAGTGGCGATAGACGGGGATTACGCGATTGTGGGGGCCTGCTGTGAAGACACCGGCGGCGCAAACGCCGGCGCGGCGTACGTCTTCACGCGCAGCGGGAGCGGCTGGAGCCAGCAGGCGAAGATAAAGGCGTCCGACAAAGAGGAAGGCGATGCGTTCGGCTTCTCAGTGGCAATAGACGGGAACACCGCTATCGTGGGGGCCCCAGATGAAGACACCGGCGGCGCGGCATACGTCTTCACGCGCAGCGGGAGTTCCTGGAGCCAGCAGGCGAAGATGCAGGCGTCCGTCAAAGCGGCAGGCGATGCGTTCGGCTTCTCAGTGGCGATAGCCGGGGACACCGCCATCGTGGGGGCCCCAGATGAAGACACCGGCGGGGCGGGCGCCGGCGCGGCATACGTCTTCACGCGCAGCGGGAGCGCCTGGACCCAGCAGGCGAAGATGCAGGGGTCATCGGCAGGCGACCAATTCGGCTGGTCAGTGGGGATAGCCGGGGACACCGCCATCGTGGGGGCCCCAGATGAAGACACCGGCGGGGCGGGCGCCGGCGCGGCGTACGTCTTCACGCGCAGCGGGAGCGCCTGGACCCAGCAGGCGAAGATGCAGGGGTCATCGGCAGGCGACCAATTCGGCTGGTCAGTGGCGATAGCCGGGGACACCGCCATCGTGGGGGCCCAATTTGAAGACACCGGCGGCGCGGAGGCCGGCGCGTCGTACGTCTTCACGCGCAACGGGACTGCCTGGAGCCAGCAGGCAAAGATACAGGCGTCCGATAAAGCGGCAGGAGACTACTTCGGCTCCTCAGTGGCCATAGACGGGGACACCGCCATCGTGGGGGCCTGGGCGGAGGACACCGGCGGCGCGAACGCCGGCGCGGCGTACGTCTTCACGCGCAGCGGCGTTGCCTGGACCGAGCAGGCGAAGATACAGGGGTCCGACACATCGGCAGGCGACGGGTTCGGGGTCGGAGTGGCCATAGACGGGGACACCGCCATCGTGGGGGCCCGATTAGAAGACACCGGCGGCGCGAACGCCGGCGCCGCGTACGTCCACGTCATCCCGACTACCGGAAAGAGCTATTTCACCACTCTGAGCGACCCGTTCTCCGGCGTCGCCAAATACGGCATCGCCGCCATCGCCAGTGGCACAACGTGCGGCAGCGCGGCCGTCGGAAACCTGACCGACGTATCACCCGCCGGGACGGCGGACACCTCCGTTGCGTTCGCCGTGCCCGGGAGCGCGCGGGGCCAGAAGGTCTGCGTCTATGTCGAGGACGCCGCAGGCAACAGCGCCACCACCGGCGAGCGAGTCATTTTAGGCGACTTGCTGCCGGCCAAGGCAACCCTCGTCCTCACGCCGGACTCGATCAGCGAGAGCGGCAGCGGCAACAGCGCCACGGTAACCGCCACGCTGGCCGAGGCGGCGATCGCGGAGACCACCATCACCGTCTCGGCGGCGCCCGTGAATCCCGCGGTTGCGGGCGACTTCAGGCTGAGCACGAACAAGACGCTGACGATCGCGTCGGGCGAAACGGCCAGTACCGGCACGGTGACCATCACCGCAGTAGATAACGACGTGGACGCGGCAAACAAGACGGTGACGGTCTCGGGCGTCATCGCCACCGGCGTCGCGGCCAAGCCCGACGACGTGACGCTGACCATCACCGACGACGACGGAGGCATCGTGTTCGTCGACGCCGTCTCGACCGATTGGGTGAAGACGGACACGTTCAGCGTTATGCCCATCAGTGCCGGCACGTTGATGATGGGATACAAGCTGTTGCCCACTGCCGCCGACTGCACCGTCGCGGCGGCATTCGATAGCAGCGGCGCGCTCAAAACCGGCTGGACGGCATTCACCACCGTCGCAGCCGAGACGGAGAGCAACGCGGTTGCCCTCTCGCAGGACGACAGCGGCAAGTACGTGTGCGCCGCCGTTCACAATGGCGTCACAGGCGCGACCGTCATCTCGAGCGTGGTGAAGGTCGACGCCACCGCTCCGTCCATCTCCGACGTCCTGAAGCTCCTGACCGCCCCGCAGTCAGGCGACATCTTCGGCTACTCGGTGGCAATAGACGGGGACACCGCTATCGTGGGGGCCGCCTGGGAAGACACCGGCGGCGTGAACGCTGGCGCGGCGTACGTCTTCACGCGCAGCGGGAGCGCCTGGACCCAGCAGGCGAAGATACAGGGGTCCGACACATTGGCAGGCGACCAGTTCGGCATCTCAGTGGCGATAGACGGGGACACCGCCATCGTGGGGGCCAACAATGAAGACACCGGCGGCTCGAACGCTGGCGCGGCGTACGTCTTCACGCGCAGCGGCAGCGCCTGGAGCCAGCAGGCGAAGATACAGGCGTCCGACAAAGAGGAAGGGGACCGGTTCGGCTACTCGGTGGCAATAGACGGGGACACCGCCATCGTGGGGGCCAACCGGGAAGACACCGGCGGCTTCGAGGCCGGCGCGGCGTACGTCTTCACGCGCAGCGGTAGCGTCTGGAGCCAGCAGGCGAAGATGCAGGGGTCATCGGCAGGCGACCGGTTCGGCTTCTCAGTGGCCATAGACGTGGACACCGCCATCGTGGGGGCCTATCTGGAAGACACCGGCGGCGCGGCGTACGTCTTCACGCGCAGCGGGAGCGCCTGGAGCCAGCAGGCGAAGATGCAGGGGGCCGACAAAGCCGCTAGCGACCGGTTCGGCAACTCGGTGGCAATAGACGGGGACACCGCCATCGTGGGGGCCAACGGGGAAGACACCGGCGGCGCGGCGTACGTCTTCACGCGCAGCGGGACTGCCTGGACGCAGCAGGCGAAGATACAGGCGTCCGACAAAGAGGAAGGCGATGCGTTCGGCTTCTCAGTGGCGATAGACGGGGACACCGCCGTCGTGGGGGCCAACGGGGAAGACACCGGCGGCGCGGACGCGGGCGCGGCGTACGTCTTCACGCGCAGCAGGAGCGTCTGGACGCAGCAGGCGAAGATACAGTCGTC
>MKWU01005991.1_pt1 | contig 12698 bp, 11 predicted proteins | sample 809101 | NCBI WGS metagenome assembly MKWU01 (sample SAMN05860141, study PRJNA318959) | sponge metagenome | host: Aplysina aerophoba | place: Slovenia: Piran, Adriatic Sea, Gulf of Piran | collected 2013-05-07 | reverse complement strand
CTCCCCGCCGCAGAGGCCCCGCAGCGCGTCTCGGGAATGCGCCTGCCGGAGCGCTGGGTCGAGCCCGGGCGGCCCGCCGAGCTGGACCCGGCCGCGGACGACGCGTGGCGGCAGTCGACCTTCCTGCTCTCGGAGGAGCTGGCGCTGCTCGGCCGCGGCTTCGCGCTGCAGCTCCGGCTCGCCGCGACCGGATACCAGCCCGCCGCGCGGACGATGTCGATGGCGGCGCTCGCCTCGCAGTGGAGCCGCGCCCTCGCCGCGCAGAGCGAGGCGCTCGCGCTCGTGCGCCGCGGCGGCTACGGCACCGCCGTCTCCCTGGTGCGGCAGGCGGTGGAGCTGGTGGCGGCCCAGATCGCCCTCGCCGGAGGCGAGCTCGACGACTTCCGCCGCTGGGCTCACCACGCCTACGGGCGCCACCAGCCGTCGCGCGCGGAGGAGGTCGGCCTCGGCCACTACTTCGCGGGCGAGGCCATCGCCTCCGATGAGGCGCTGCGCCTGGTCTACCGCGCCGCCTCCGACCTCGCCCGGCCCAACTTCGGCGCCACCGCCCTCTTCGTCGCAAGCGAAGCCGGGCCCCGGCGCTACCCGCTGGTCTTCGGCGATCAGGCCTTCCATCTCGGCTGGGCGCAGCTACTGGCCGGCTGGCTCGCGATCGTCGGGGAGCGGCAGCTCCACCTCGCGCTGCACGCCCGGGCGCATTTCCCGGCCGCAGACGAGCTGCGATCGGAGGTGGTCGGCTGGATCCGGGCGTCGGAGGCGCTGCGCAGCACGCCCGACCGCTGCCGCCTGGAGGAGTGGAGCGACGAGGAGGGTCGGCGGCGGCATCTCCTGCTCGACTTCCGCCGACGTCCCGCCGACGCCCCGCGCCGCGTCCTGCTGTAGCAGCGGCGCGGTCCGGCCGCCCGGCGGGGCCCGGGGGCGCCTGCCTCCGGCGGAGCGGCGGTAGAATCGACAGGCGTCCGGCTGACACGCCACGGAGGGGGTGAGGATGACGCTTCGGGTCGGCATCAACGGCTTCGGGCGCATCGGGCGGCTCGCGTTGCGTGCCTGGTACCGCCACCACCGGAGGGACTTCGAGGTGGTGGCGATCAACGGGCGCACGCCGGCCGATATGCACGCCCACCTGCTGCGCTACGACAGCGTCTACGGGCGCTTCCCCGCCCCGATCGAGGTCGCGGGCGATCGCCTCGTGATCGACGGGGCGCACGAGGTGCGCGTGCTCGAGCAGGAGGACCCCGCGCAGATTCCGTGGGGCGATCTCGGCGTGGAGGTCGTCGTTGAGTCGACAGGGGCGTTCCGGGAGGGACCCCGGGCGGCGGTGCACATCCGCGATTCGGTCAGGAAGGTGCTGATCACCGCCCCGGCCAAGAACGAGGACTGGACGGTGATCGCCGGCGTCAACCACGATGAGTACGACCCCGCCCGCCACCACGTCGTCTCGGCCGGATCGTGCACGACCAACTGCGTGGTGCCGATGGTGAAGGTGCTCCACGACGGCTTCGGCATCGAGCGCGCCTTCCTCTCGACGATCCACTCCTACACGCGCGATCAGAACCTCGTCGACGCGAAGCACAAGGACCTTCGGCGGGCGCGGGCCGCTGCCGACAACATCATTCCGACATCGACCGGGGCGGCGGGGGCGGTGGGCAAGGTGATCCCGGAGCTGAGCGGCAAGATCGACGGCGTCGCCTTTCGCGTCCCGACTGCGGCGGTGTCGGTCGTCGACCTCGTCTGCGATCTGGAGCAGACGGTCTCGGCGGGCGCGGTTAACGAGGCCTTCCTGGCGGCTGCGGAGGGGCCGATGAAGGGCTACCTCTACTACGAGCGCGACGAGCTCGTCTCCTCCGACTTCCGCGAGCATCCGGGCTCGGCGATCGTCGACGCGCCGGCAACCATGATCGTGGACGGGGGGATGGCCAAGACGATCGGCTGGTACGACAACGAGTGGGGCTACGCCTGCCGCATCGCTGATCTCTGCGCCCTCTTCGCCGAGCGCGGCGTCTCCTAGGCGCGATGCGACCGAAGCGGCCTCACCCGCGCCCGGTGGCGACACCGTGAGCCTGGTACCGCCCGCCGCGCGCGGCGGGCTCGCCTGATGCTGGATGCGCTCTCGGAGCGGCTCGGGCGGACCTTCTCGCGGCTGCGGAGCGGCGGACGCATCACCGAGGCCCAGCTCGACGAGGCGCTGCGCGAGGTGCGTGTCGCCCTGCTGGAGGCCGACGTCCACTTCCAGGTCGTGCGCGACTTCATCTCCCACGTGCGCGAGCGCGCGCTGGGGCGCGAGGTCCTGCGCTCGCTGACGCCGGGGCAGCAGGTGGTCGGCATCGTGCACGAGGAGCTGACGGCGCTGCTCGGCGGCGACGCACAGGAACTGCTGAGCGCCGAGACGACCCCTTCCGTCTACCTGCTCGCCGGCAGCAAGGGCTCCGGCAAGACCACGCTCGCGGCCCGGCTGGGCCTCCATCTCGCCCGGCGCGGCGAGCGGCCGCTGCTGGTCGCCGCCGACTTCGAGCGCGTCGCCGCAGTCGAGCAACTGCGCGCGCTGGGCGAGTCGGCCGACCTCCCGGTCTACGCCGGGCAGCGCGAGACGCCGGCCGCCGAGATCGGGGCCAGGGCGCTGGAGGAGGCGAAGCGCTCAGGGGCAACGGCCGTCGTCGTCGACACGCGCGGCGCCGTCGATCTCGACGACGATCTCGCCGACGAGCTGATCGACCTCGCCGACGCCACCGACCCGACCGAGGTGCTGATCGTCGTCGACGCCATGACCGGGCAATCCGCCGTCGAGCTCGCCCGGGAGTTCCACGACGTGCTGGAGGGAACGGGGATCGTCGTCACCAAGGTCGACTCCGACACCCGGGGCGGTGCGGTGCTCTCCGTGCGGGCGGTGACGGGTCTGCCGGTCAAGTTCATCACCACCGGCGAGCGGCTGGAGGCGCTCGAGCCCTTCCACCCGGAGCGCTTCGCCTCGCGCGTGCTCGGCATGGGCGACGTCGTGACGCTCGTGGAGCGGGCGAAGGAGGCGGTAGGCGAACGCGACGCCAAGGCCGTGGCCCAACGCGTCGCGAGCGGCGAGTTCGACCTGCAGGACTTCCTCAACCAGATGCAGAGCCTGAAGCAGATGGGCTCGATGGCCGGGCTCCTCGAGATGATGCCCGGCATGTCCGGAATGGCGGGCCAGTTCGACGACCACGAGCTCACGCGCAGCGAGGCGATCATCCGCTCGATGACGCCGGAGGAGCGGCGGCGGCCGCAGATCCTCAACGGCTCCCGCCGCCGGCGCGTGGCCGCCGGCTCGGGCACGACGCCCGCCGACGTGAACCGGCTCTTGAACCAGTTCGCGAAAGCGAAGAAACTCCTACAGGCCATGACCGGTGGCGGCCGCGGTGGCGGCAGCGCTCTCCGCGAGCTTCTGCGTATGCAGTAGTCAAACCCGGTCGGTGCGCGTCGGGCGCCCCGCACACGGCGATGCCGGGCTGGCGTCGCCGGATCCCCGCCAGACGCGATGGGAGGCTCACGTGCTCCGAATTCGGCTCCGTCGGACCGGGCGGCGCAAGGCACCGTCGTACCGCATCGTCGTCGCGCACAGCCGCGACCCGCGGGACGGCGACTTCGTCGAGATCGTCGGGCACTACAACCCCGCGGCCTCGCCGAAGACGCTCGAGCTCAAGGAGGAGCGGATCCGGCACTGGCTCTCCGTCGGAGCGACGCCCTCCGAGACGGTGCACAGGCTGCTGCACGACCGCGGGCTGATCGAGACGCCGCCCCGCAAGCGGGCCACGGTCGCCGCCGCGGCGGGGGGCGACGACGCCGGCGCGGACACCCCCGATTCGGAGGCCTAGGCCGTGGGCGCGCTGATCGAGTACCTGGCCCGGGCGATCGCAGAGGATCCCGACCAGATCGAGGTCGAGGAGGTCGTCGAGGGCGACCGGGTCATCGTCTACCTGCGCGTCTCGGAGGATGACAAGGGCCGCATCATCGGCCGCGACGGCCGCGTCGCCAACGCGATGCGCTCGCTGCTGCACGTCGCCTCGATGCGCGCCGGCGTCGACGCCGCTCTCTCGATCGACTGACCGCGCCGGAGCGGACGTGACGACGCCGCCCCCCGACCGCGTCACCAGCACGGCGCGCAACGTGCGCGAACACCCTCCGGCACTTGCACCCGCCCGCGACGGGCGCATCACAGTGGGGCGCGTCGGCGCACCCTGGGGCCTGGCCGGACACGTGAACGTCACAACGCTCAGCTCGAATCCCGAGCGCTTCCGGGTGGGTGCCGAGCTCCTGGTCGCCGGGGTGAACCGCCGCGTGGAGGCGCTCAGCGAGCGTCGCGGGCACCCGGTGGTGCGCTTCTCCGACGTGCGGGACCGCGACGGCGCCGAGGCGCTGCGCGGCGCGCCGATCGAGATCGAGGGGGAGGAACTCCCGCCGCCGCCCGAGGGCTGGCACTACGTCCACGATATGATCGGGCTCACCGTCACGACCGTCGGAGGCGTCGATGTCGGGGAACTCGTCGAGGTGCTGGGCACGGGAGCGAACGACGTCTACGTCGTCCGCGACGGCGCGGGACGCGAGGTGCTGGTGCCGGCCACGGCCGAGGTCATCCGCGAGGTCGATCTCGCCCGCAGCCGCCTCCTGATCGATCCGCTCCCCGGCCTGCTCGACGTGTAGCGGGGCCCTCATCGGGGTGCCGCGAAGGTGCCGGCCGATTGCCGCTCGCCGAGGGCGGTCCCTATACTCGGCAGCCGCACCCGGACGGCATCTCGGTGGGGACGTAGCTCAGCTGGTAGAGCGCCGCGTTCGCAATGCGGAGGCCGGGGGTTCGAATCCCCCCGTCTCCACCACCGGCCACGCCCGGGGCCCGGCGTCCGCGCCCGCCTCAGGGGCTAGCCGCGCGGAAGGCCGAGCCCTCTGGTGGCGACGATGTTGCGCTGGATCTCGCGGGTACCGCCGGCAATCGAAGCCGAGATCATGTCGACCGAGTTCTGTGTGAAGCGACCCCCCAGCGGGGCGTAGCCCGGGGGCTCCTCCGGGTCCGACCAGATCGTCCCGTAGAGGCCGAAGGCCTTGATCCCGGTCTGCTGGAACTCCTGCGAGAAGGTCGAGCCGAACGCCGAGGCCATCGACGCCTCGTAGTTCGGGATCTGCCCCGCGATCTGAAGCGAGATGATGCGGAACGAGAACTGCGCCATCACCTCCGTCTCCACGTAGTGCTGCGCGATCTTCTGCCGCACCGAGTCGAATTCGGCGACGCGCGACCGGCGGCGCCCCCCCTCGCTCCCGACATAGCCGACGAGCTGCTCCACGTTCTTGCGCTGCGTCACCGCTCCGCCGACGTTGGAGCGCTCGAGGTCGAGCAGCGTCATTGCCACGTACCAGCCGCGGTTCTCCTCGCCGATGCGGTGCGAGACCGGGACGCGCACCGCGTCGTAGAACGACTCGTTGGTGCGATGCTCCCAGCCGGCGGAGATCAGGGGCCGGATGTCGACTCCCGGGGTGTCGAGCGGGAGCAGGACGAAGGAGATGCCGCGATGCTTCGGCGCCTCGGTGTCGGTGCGCACGAGCATGAAGAGCCAGTTCGCCATGTGCCCCATCGAGGTCCAGATCTTCTGCCCCGTGATCACGTAGTCGTCGCCGTCGCGGACCGCTCGCGTCGAGAGCGAGGCGAGATCCGACCCCGCGCCGGGCTCCGAGTAGCCCTGCGCCCAGGCCATCTCACCCGAGAGCGTGGGCGGGAGGAAGCGACGCTTCTGCTCTTCCGTGCCGTGCACCATGATCGTGGGACCGAGCATCTGCACGCCGGGCCCCCCGACCACCGGGAGCCGTGCGCGGGCGAGCTCCTGGTTGAGGATGAACTGCTCGACCGGCGTGAGCCCGGCGCCGCCGTACGCCGGCGGCCAGTGGGGCGCGCCCCAGCCGCGCTCAGCGAGCGCCTCCGCCCACTCGCGCGCAGCCGTGCTCGCCCCGGCGTCGCCGCAGACGAGATCGAACTGCCAGCTCTCGTAGCGCGGCGACGGGCCCCACTCATCCGCCGCCTGATCGCGGTAGCGCCGGGGTGCCCGCTCGTTCATGAATGTCCTCACGGCCTCCCGGAAGGCAGCCTGCTCGGCCGTGTCCGCCCAGTCCATCGCCTCGCTCCGTCCCGATCCCCGCTCCCGCACGCACGGGCGCGGGCCGTCAGGGTAGGCCACGAGACCCCATCACGGGCAAGCCACCGGCTTCGCGCCTACCATGATCGGCCCGCGGCGACCGAGCTCGCGCTGCCCGGTGCGGTCTGGAGAGGTCCATGGAGCAGGCCCCGCTCGAGGCGCTCGACGCCTGGTCCATCGAACCCGAGGCGATCGCGCCCCTCCACGGCGGCGCCGTCAACGAGCACTGGCGCGTGCAGGCGGCCGCGGGTCCGCTGGTGCTGCGCCGCTACCACCGCGCGCACGCCGCGGAGGCGACGCCGTTCGAGCACCAGCTGCTGTGCTACCTCGATGGCAACGGCTGGCCGGTCGCCGCCCCGCTCCCGACGCCGGAGGGCGAGACGGTGGTCGACGACGGCGGCGGTCGCTGGTCTCTCTTCCCCATTCTTCCCGGCACGCCGCTCGCCGACTCGCCGCTGACCCTGCAGCGGACGGGGGCGCTGCTGGCGCTCCTGCACGCCGACCTTCCGGCGTGGCCCGGCGGGTCCGAGCAGCGGCCCACGTTCGGCCGCGTCACCGACCTCGACCTCTACCTCCGCTCGCGCGGGCGGACGACAGTCGCCGGGCTCATCGAGCGCCTCGGGCGAGTCGATGCGGCGCGCGCCGATGCGCTCCGGGGAATCCGCGAGCGCAACGTCGTGGCGCTCGACCTGCTCGGGTACGGCGTCCTCACCGACACGGTGGTTCACTACGAGTGCCTGGGCTCGAACGTCCTCTTCGTCGGTGACGAAGTGACGGGGATCCTCGACTTCGACCTCGCCCACCGCGACGCCCGCGCCGCCGACATCGCTCGCAGCCTCGTCGTCGACTGCGGCACCGACGGCGAGCGTATCCAGCGCTGGCTGGGAGGGTACGCCGCGCACGCCGAGCCGGCGCTCGACGCGGCCGAGACCGACGTGGTGGCCTCGCTCATGATCGCCAGCGAGATCTGGAACGCCGTGATCCCCCTCGCGCTCGCCTTCGACAAGTGCGGGGAGGCCGGCACAGGCCGGGAGCTGCCGGCCAGCATCCGGCACACCATCGACGTCCGGCTCCCGGCGCTGGAGCTGGCGCAGCCGGCGCTGCGGCGCGCCGTGCGCGGCGGTGCGGCGTCTCGGCGCGGTTCGCGCTGACCCGCCCGCCGCGGGCGCGACGGTCCCCCGGTTGCCTTCACGAGCCGCCGCGGAACATGATGGGCCGCTCGGGGGTGCGGCGGGGTTACCTTCCTCTAGTCGCTAGTCCCTCCCCCGGCCGGGGGTCCATATCGCGCCGCCGCGCGATGCCGGCCGCCGGAGTCGCCCGCGAGGCAGAAGGAGAGCAGCGTATGGATCTCGGACCCAGCGAAGCCCAGCAAATCATCAAGAACAACGCGCGCCAGTTCCTCGAGGACGCCTGTCCTACCGAGCACGTCCGCGAGATGGAAGAGGACGCGACGGGGTTCGACCCGGCGATCTGGACGCAGGTCTGCGACTTCGGGTGGTCGGGAATGCTCATCCCCGAGGAGTACGGCGGCTTCGGCGGCGACATGACCGACATAGCCGTGCTCGCCGAGGAGATCGGGCGCGCCCTGCTTCCGAGCCCGCTCTTCGCCTCGAGCGTCGTCGGCGCGCTGACCGTGATGGAGGCGGGCAGCGACGACCAGAAGCAGGCGCTGCTGCCGGGGATCGCGAGCGGCGAGTCGATCGTCACGCTCGCGCTCAACGAGCCCTCCGGCACCTACGAGCCGTGGGGCGTCCAGACCGAGGCGACGCCGGACGGCGCCGGCTGGAGGCTCAGCGGCACCAAGCTCTACGTCTCCTACGCCGACTCGGCCAACACGCTGATCGTGGCGGCCCGCACCGCGGCGGGCACCGGGCCCGAGGGGGTCACGCTCTTCCTGGTCGACCCTCACGCCCCCGGGGTCACCATCACGATCCTCGACACGATCTACCAGGATCACCAGTTCGAGGTCGTGCTCGACGGCGTCTCGGTCAACGCCGACCAGGTGCTCGGCGAGGTCGGCGGCGCGTGGCCGGCGATCCAGCAGGTGCTGGACCGCGCGGCCGTGGTCGTCGCCGCGGAGTCGATCGGCGGCGCCGAGCGCTCGCTGGAGCTCGCCGTCGACTACTCGAAGGAGCGCGTCCAGTTCGGGCGCCCGATCGGTTCCTTCCAGGCGCTGCAGCACAAGATGGCGCGCATGGTGACCGAGGTGACCGGCGCGCAGCTGCTCGTCTACGAGGCCGCGTGGCGCCTGACCGAGGGGCTCGATGCAAGCATCGAGGTGCCGATGGCAAAGGCTGCCGCGAGCGGGGCATACTCCACCTGCTCGATCGAGGGCACGCACATCTTCGGCGGGGCCGGCTTCATCAAGGAGGCGGACATCCAGCTCTATTTCCGCCGGGCGAAGGGGGCCGAGGTGCTGATGGGCGACCCGCGCTGGCACCGCAAGCGCGTCACGCGGCTGCTCGCCGAGCGGTCGGTGCCGGCCAGCCACTAGCGGACGCGAGAGCACGCACCCGCCCGCGCGGCGGTCGACGAGGAGAGCACGAAAGGACGGCACGATGGACTTCACCTTCCCAGCAGAAGTCGAGGAGTTTCGCAAGGAAGTCCGAGCGTTCATGGAGCAAGAACTCACACCGGAGATCCGGGATGAGTACGAGCACTGCACGGACTACCCCCACGGCTTCAACAAGGCGATCACCCGCAAGCTCGGGCAGCGCGGCTGGCTGACGCTGACCTGGCCCAAGGAGGTCGGCGGCAAGGAGGCCTCGGTCTGGGAGCGCGTCGTCTTCGACGAGGAGATGGCGGCCCACCACTGCCCGATCGCCGCGCATCAGGTGTCGGCGAACTTCGCCGGACCGGCGGTCGTCCACTTTGCGACCGACGAGCAGAAGCAGAAGCTGCTTCCCCCGATCACCCGCGGCGAGAGCACCTGGGGCATCGGCCTCACCGAGCCCAACGCCGGGACCGATCTCGCCTCGGTCGAACTGCGCGCCGTCCGCGACGGCGACGACTGGGTGCTCAACGGCTCCAAGATGTACACCGAGCACGTGCAGGACTCCGACCACTACTTCCTGATCACGCGCACCGACCCCGAGGCCCCGAAGCACCGGGGCGTCTCGATCATCGTGGTGGACCCCCGGACGCCGGGGATCACGATGGTCCCGCTGTGGACGATGGACGGCTACCGCGTCAACCAGGTCTTCTTCGAGGACGTCCGCGTCCCCGGCGACGCCCTGATCGGCGAGGAAAACCGGGGCTTCTACCACCTGGCGATGACGCTCAACACGATGCGCTCGTCGGGACTCGGCGGCTGGACCGAGGCGCAGGGCGACCTCGACGACCTGGTGCGCTACGCCAAGGAGACGACCGACAACGGCCAGCCGCTGATCGAGGACTCCTGGGTCGCCGACGGCATCGCCGATTTCGCCATCTACGTCCGCATCTCGCGGCTGCTCTCCTACCGCGTCGCGTCGATGCTCGAGAGCGGCGGCCCGGCCCCGGACAGGGAGACCGCGGTTCGCGGCGTGTGGGGGAAGGTCTACGGCCAGAAGCACGTCAAGTTCGCGAACGACGTGATGGGGATGGCCGGCCAGGTCGGGAAGTACTCCCCGGAGCACGCGCCGATGCTCGCACGCTGGCAGCGCCGGTACATGGGAGCGATCGCCGGCGCACACAACGGCGGGACCCCGGAGAACATCCTCAACACCGTCGCGCTCCGCGTACTCGGCCTGCCGCGCTAGGCCGGCCGCACCCGGGCGAGGGGGAACAGGGAGAGAGGACACGCTGCCGATGGTGGTGGAAGTCAGCCGCGAGAAGATCGAGGGACGCGTCGAGGAGGTCGTCGTGCGCACGCGCGGCGCCTGGCACGAGGCGTGCATCATCGGCTGGGACGGCGAGCCGCGCACGGTCTGGAAGTACCCGAGGCTGGAGCAGGCCGTCGAGAAGGCGGCCACGGTGAAGGTATGGCTCACGGAGGGCCGACTCTGGTAGAGCCTGGAGCGGGTTCACCACGCGCCCGCACCGCGTCCCGGTGAGGCAGCGCCCGGCGCCCGCCGGGCGGGATCTGCCGGGCCGGCACCGACCACGCCGTGGTCCCGCGGCGTACGCCCGGGAGCCGGCCGGGTCAGGCTGAGCAGAACCGCCGCCGAGAGGCCGAGAGCGCAGCAGACATGATGGGCCTCTCTGACGTCACCGTGCGCTTCGGCGCGCAGCTGCTCTACACCGGTGTGAGCTGGCAGCTGCGAACGGACGGCCACTACGGGCTGGTCGGCGCCAACGGATCCGGCAAGTCGACCCTGCTGCGCCTGCTCGCCGGCGAGTTGACGCCGGAGGAGGGTCAGATATCGCGCCCGGGCGCACTGCGCATCGGGACGCTCCCCCAGGACCGCTTCGACTACGACGACGACCCCGCGCTGGGTGTCGTGCTGATGGGGCGTCCGGCACTCGGTTCGGCCCTCGCCGAGCGCGAGCGGCTGCTCGCGGAGACGGACACCGGCGCGGCGATCGGCGAGCGGCTCGCCGAACTCGAGGTCACCATCGGCGATCTCGACGGCTACGCCCTCGAGTCCCGCGCCGCCGCGCTGCTCGCCGGACTCGGCATCGAGCAGGGGCGGCACGCCCGGCCGATGCGGGAGCTCTCGAGCGGCCTCAGGCTGCGCGTGCTGCTGGCGCAGACGCTCTTCGCCGACCCCGACCTGCTGCTGCTCGACGAGCCGACGAACCACCTCGACATCCCCTCGATCGCATGGCTCGAGGACTATCTTCGCGCCTTCCGCGGGACGTTCGTCGTCGTCTCCCACGACCGGCACTTCCTGAACGCGATCGCCGACACCATCGCCGACCTCGACTACGGCGAACTCCGCCTCTATCCCGGGAGCTACGACGACTTCGAGCGGGCGAAAGAGCTGGCCGTCAGGCAAAAGGAGGTCGAGATCGCGCGCACGGAGGCGCGCGTGCAGGAGCTGCAGCGTTTCATTGACCGCTTCCGCGCGAAGGCCACCAAGGCCCGGCAGGCCTCGTCGCGCAAGAAGCAGGTCGAGCGCATCGTGCTGCCGGAGGTGACGCGATCGTCGCGCCGCACGCCAAGCTTCCGCTTCCGCGCAAGGCGCCGCTCGGGGCGCGACGCGCTGCGGGTCAGCGAGCTCGCGCGCGGGTACGGCGGCACGCCCGTCTTCGACGATGTGAGCTTCTCCGTCGAGCGCGGCGAGCGCGTGGCGGTCGTCGGAGCGAACGGCGTGGGGAAGTCGACACTGCTCAAGACGGTGGCCGGCGTGCTCGCGCCCGACGCCGGAGGCGTCGAGTTCGGACATGCCGTCAGCTTCGGTTACTTCGCACAGGATCACCGTGAACTGCTCGGGGGGGAGCAGAGCGCGCTCGCGTGGCTGTCCGCCGTGGACAGCGAGTCGGCGGCCGACGTCGCGACCGTCCGCGGCGCCCTGGGCGCAGTGCTGCTCGGGGGCGAGGAGGCGGCGAAAAGCTGCTCGCACCTGAGCGGCGGCGAGGCGGCCAAGCTGCTGCTCGCCGGGCTGATGGTGCGCCGACCGAACCTCATGATCCTGGACGAGCCCACCAACCACCTCGATCTCGAGGGACGGGATGCGCTGATGCAGGCGCTGCGCACTTACGACGGGACGCTCCTCTTCGTGAGTCACGACCGGCACTTCGTCTCGAGCGTCGGCACGCGGGTGCTCGCCATCGCCCCGGGGGGAGTCGTCGAGGACTTCCACGGCAGCTACGAGGAGTACCTCGAGCGCCGCGGCGCCGACTACCTCGCGGGGGCGGGCGGGGGGCGCGGGGGCGGGGAGCGGCCCCGCGCGCTCGAGGGACCGCGAGCGAGCCTCCGCCGCGTCGCGGCTGGTGCGGGCCGTGGAGGAGCACGAGCTCGCCGTGGCCGACCTCGAGCGGCAAGTCGCGGAGCTCGATCGCCGCTTCCTCTCCCCCGGCTACTACCAGCGCACGCCTCGCGATCAGGTCGACGCCGACGCGCGCCGCCAGCTCGAGCTTCGGAGCCGCCTCGATGCGCTCCTCGCGGAATGGGAACGCGCATCGGCCGACCTGGAGGCGCTCGGCACGCACCGGTAGACGCGCCGGGCCCACCTCCCCGCCGTCCCGCTCACGCCCCGGACGTGCGAACCTTGGAGCCAGCATGCCCCCGTAGCTCAGGGGATAGAGCAGCGGTCTCCTAAACCGCGTGCGGAGGTTCGAGTCCTCCCGGGGGCACCAGCCCGGCGGCCGCGCACCCGCCCCCGACAGAGCCGCCCGGCGTGCCCGCCCGGGGGCACCAGCCCGGCGTGCCCGTCCGGGGAGGTGGCCCGGGTCTACCTGCTCGACGATCGCTTCGTGCGCGTGGTGCTGCTCCCGGCGGAGGAGTAGTCCGAGAGATCGCGCCCGGCCACCCCGGAGTCGCCAGCGCGACGAGCGCGTTGCGCGCCGCAGCCGGCGCGGGCACCGTGGCAGGCGATGCTCGCCCTGCGCACCCTCCTCGTCGCCGCCTGCTTCTGGGCGGTCGTGCTCGGCGCGACCCGCATCCTGATCGCTCCGGCCGAGAGCTGCGGC
>MKWU01005990.1_pt1 | contig 12699 bp, 15 predicted proteins | sample 809101 | NCBI WGS metagenome assembly MKWU01 (sample SAMN05860141, study PRJNA318959) | sponge metagenome | host: Aplysina aerophoba | place: Slovenia: Piran, Adriatic Sea, Gulf of Piran | collected 2013-05-07 | reverse complement strand
TGGGTAATGGTGACGTTGCAGAGAAAATCCTGACCGTCAGGTACGCGGTCGATTTCAACATTGTCGGCGACAACATTTCGGACATCGCCGAGTTCACGGTCGAGAAATACGAATTCAAGAATGACGTCACGCTGTCTCCCGAACTGCGAGAGAAAGCGTTGAAGGAAATCACGGACGTTCTCTGGCAGCAGGTCGAGCAACTGAAGCAGCAGCACAGAAGAGTTCTGGCACGGATGTTCGACTCGGCAGAGACGACGCTTGAAGAGGCCGTCGGCGAGAAGGGCTGAGACACTTGTAGCCCGGCACGTGGTCCGCGCGCGGAACTCGGTCTGGTTCTTCGAACATTCAGCGTCCCGGACATGCCAATCATGTTCGGCGTCGAGGACTGGTCCGAGCAATCCGATTGTTCTACCGACATTGGTGCGGCCGTTGAGGCGGCAAAGGCCCCTCGCAGATTAGCGATACGGGATCCGGCGACGAGCGCTCAGGTCGGGTAAAATCGATCGAGAATCCCCACGCGCGTATCGGGGGAGATCGACGATGAACACAGTCCAACTTGATCCTGCCCTGTTGAAAATAGCATCGGGCCGCGATTCTGAGTTCCGTGCGAACAGCGCGTGGAGGCCGCATAGGCCATGAGGTGGTTTCTCGACACGCTACCGCCGACTCAACGGGCCTTATGGCCTCGACTGTACGAAACACCAGCGCATTTTGTGCTGTATGGGGGCACTGCACTTGCGTTGCGGCTTGGCCATCGGGTGTCGGAGGACTTCGATTTCTTTTCGAACGAGCCGTTCAATCCGCAACAACTTCGGGCGAGCGTTCCATATTTGCGAGGCAGCCGTATCTTGCAAAACCTCGCGAACACGTTGACGTGCCTTGTGGGAGCGTCGAACGGAGTGAAAGTCTCGTTCTTCGGCAAACTTCCCCTTCGGTCCATTCAGGCGCCGGACCAAGGGCCTCAGAACTCAATCCGGATCGCGTCCTTGTTGGACCTGGCCGGCACGAAAGCCGCCGTTGTTCAGCAGCGGGCGCATCGCAAAGACTACCTGGACATGTCCGCATTGATAACGGCTGGCATTTCACTTTCGTCCGCCTTGTCGGCGGGCGCCGGGATATTCGGGCAGGAATTCAACCCGATGCTTACATTGAAGGCGCTGTCTTACTTCGGCGATCCCGAGTTGCGCGATGCTTCCGGCCGAGACCTTCCGCGCGATGTGCGCGACACTCTGCAACGGGCGGTGTCCGAGGTCGACGTGTCGAAGATCAGGCCCCTTGAAACCACACCCAAGATTTGTGGCAGTGATGACCCGCCTTCCGCAAACACTCGCTGACCCGGCACTGCTCGCAGCCGCTCGCCAGGTGGTCTGGTGGATGCCACCAGAGGAAACGCTCCGGAACGAAACCCTGTTCCTCAATCAGGCGATGCAGTTCGGCACGCTGGAAGTCGTGCGAACGATTCGCGTGCATTACACCGATGAGACGCTACGCCAATCCCTTCGCGATGCGCGCCCCGGTATATTCGACCGGCGCTCATGGGCTTATTGGCACGCCGTCCTGGATATGGGCGAGCCGCCATCCCTGCCTACCCGTCGCATTCCCGGCGTTGACCCATCCGAGTTGCAAGCGCGGGTGTGGCCCGAGGACTACAGGACCGGCCGCTAGCAGCCCGTGGCAAAAGTCCCGCGAAGCACCGAGACCGGCGAGACGCCCGCCCGGCAAGGCGCGAGGAGGGAGAATATCGGGAATATTTGACCGACGAGCAACGCAGTCGGGCGAGATGGATCGTCGGTCCACTGACAGGCCCCATCATCATGCTATCCGATTGACGAATTCGGAGAAGCTCTCTGCGGTCTCCAATCGCTTTCCACGAGGCTTCCAAATCTCTTCAAAGGCCCTGAGAAAGAACCTTCGATCATTGGACACGACAATATCCGCCCATGCGAGATAAGCCAGTTGTTCGTAGTCGGCTTGAGCGTTCTCGTCAATGGGGTCGTTGTGCTTGACGGCTGCGTAGTACGCCGAATACAAAAGCCCCTCAATGAACGCCGAATAATATGGAAATCGTTCTGGACACCGAGCCCATTGTTCTGCCAAGGATTTGGTTCGCCGAGGGTGTACAAGATTCATTAGTTCCTGTCCCGTTTCGGAGTACACAGTGCGAAGAAACTTCCAAAATGGATACTCGCTCAATCGATCAGTTGGTCGGTTCTCCCTTATGTTTCGAGCAACCTCCTGCCTCATCCCACACGAGCGACCACCCATGGCAGAGGCCACGTTCGACTTCGGCGCTGGTCCGGTTCCCGCCCGTCGGCACCTCAACCCCGACGGTTCCGTGGGCGGCTGGGTGGCTGACACCGCCAAAGTGGCCGACACGGCATTCGTCGGCCCGGCCGCGCGAGTGTTCGACATCGCCCTGGTGCTCGGCAACGCCCGGGTGACCGGCCGCGCTGGGGTGCGTGAGAACGCGCGGGTGAGCGACGCCCCCATGAGAGGGGTCGATAGGACCCGCAACTCGCCCGCGCACCTTCGCCGCCATTCCCTGGCGCCAGCGTTGCCGCAGCGGCGCAGCCACAGATCGTCCCGGCCTGTTTGGCGGCGATGCCCTTCGGACAGGGCCTCAAGCAGCGTGACCGCCTGAACCGCCGGTGGCGGTGCGACCCACTCGTGAGGGCGGCCGTGGTACTCGGGCTCCTTCTTGAAGATGGCCCCGACGATGAAGGTCATCGGATCCCGGTCCGCACCGAGGCGTTTTACGCACCCGACCTTAAGGCGCAGGATCTCACTGGCTCTTGCACCGACGAGGTAGGCGATGACGATGAAGCAGGCCGCGTAGAGCGCATCGATGGCGCTTGCCATGACACGAACCGACGTCAGCGATCGGTCGCTGCCGGGGATCCCGAGATGGCCCAGCAATATAGTGGCTCTAGCTTTTCTGAATCAATGTTGTAGTTGACATCCTCAACTTGGAGGATTGAGCCAGGCTCTTTGTACGGATTCAGTGGTTCGAACCAATTGATGATGTCTTGCGATCTCTTGCCGAATTCCCTTCTTGATATCGACTCTGGCCGAACCATTGAATCGACCCGGGATTACCGGAGGCTCCGGATCTTGAGAGGATTGGAGCATGAACAAAGCGAAGCGTTATTCCCCGGAGGTCAGGGAACGGGCCGTACGGCTGCTGTTTGAACACGAGAAAGACTACCGGTCGCGGTGGGCTGCGAGGGTGTCGATCGCGAGCAAGATTGGATGCACGCCCGAGACCCTGCGCGGCTGGGTGAAGCGAGTGGAGATTGACACGGGTCGACGGGATGGATTGACCTCGGAGGATCGATCTCGGTTGAGGGCGTTGGAGAAGGAGAACAAGGAATTGAGGCGGGCGAACGAGATTCTGAAGCTGGCTTCTGCTTTTTTCGCCCAAGCGGAGCTCGACCGCAAACTGAAGCAATGATCGCCTTTATTGACGATCACAAGGATCGCCATGGGGTCGAGCCGATCTGCCGCGTGCTGCCGATTGCCCCATCGACCTACTACGAACACCAGGTGCGACAGCGAGATCCCTGGCGCCGCTCGGTACGCGCGCGACGAGATGAGGCGCTGAAGCCAGAGATTGAGCGGGTGTGGCGAGAGAACTTCAAGGTTTACGGTATACGGAAAGTGTGGCTGCAATTGAACCGGGAAGGGGTCTGTGTAGCGCGCTGCACTGTTGCCAGACTGATGAAGACGATGGGCATGGAAGGGGTCAGGCGCGGCCGGCGTGTGGTAACGACTCGCCCGGACGAGGCTATAGAGCGGCCGCCGGATGTGGTTCATCGGAACTTCACCGTGGCGCGCCCGAACGCCTTGTGGGTTGCGGATTTGACCTATGTAGCGACTTGGCGCGGCTTTGCCTACGTGGCCTTTGTCATCGACGCCTTCGCGCGCCGCATTGTTGGCTGGCGGGTGTCAGGTTCGCTTTCTGCGGCCCTTGCCCTGGATGCGCTTGAGCAGGCGCTGTACGACCGCGAGATCAGTCCACGTAGCGAGCTCATCCATCATAGCGATCGAGGTGTGCAGTACTTGTCAATACGCTACACGGAACGTTTATGCGAAGTCGGCATCAGGCCTTCGGTGGGCCGCGTCGGCGACTCGTATGACAATGCGCTGGCCGAGACCGTCATTGGACTGTTCAAAACCGAGGTGATCCGTCAGCAAGGTCCTTGGAAAAGCCTTGAGGATGTCGAGTTTGCGACCTTGGCCTGGGTGGATTGGTTCAACAACAAGCGACAGTTCGTGTACCTGTGGGCCGACGGGATCTACACCAACGTGCGTGCCGAGGAGCGACGCTGCATCCTGGTGCTGGTGAGCTGCGATGTGCACGGCCGCAAGCATTTTCTGGCCATCGAGGACGGTTTCCGCGAGTCCACGGAGAGCTGGAAGGCGCTGCTTTTGAGTCTGAAGGGCCGGGGGCTGAAGGCGGCCAGGCTGGCGGTCGGCGACGGCGCGCTCGGCTTCTGGGCGGCGCTCTCGGCGGTCTATCCGGAGACACTCGATCAGCGCTGTTGGGTGCACAAGACCGTCAACGTGCTCGACAAGCTCCCCAAGCGCCTGCAGGGTCCGGCCAAATCGGCGCTGCACGTGATCTGGCAAGCCGACAGTCGGGTGGCCGCGGACAAAGCCTTCGATCGCTTCGTGGCTACCTACGAGGACAAATACCCCAAGGCCGTCGATTGCCTGGTCAAGGATCGTGCCCAGCTGCTGGCGTTCTACGACTTTCCGGCCCCGCATTGGCAGCACATCCGCACGACCAACCCCATTGAGTCGGCCTTCGCCACGATCCGCTTGCGGACTCGAAAGACCCGAAATTGCGTGAGCGCCAAAAGCGGGCTCAGCCTCATGCATCAACTCGCCATGAGCGCGCAGAAACGATGGCGGCGACTACGCGGCTTCCGGCAGCTCGCCGACGTCGTGGCCGGTGTGAAATATATCGATGGAGTCGATGAGAGAAAGATCAGCAGGAAAGCCGCCTGAATCATTCACTCCATACACCAGATTTGACAGTAACTCGGGTATAGATAACTCCACCAGAAAAAAAACAGCGCGAAAACCCTGCTGGGAAGTGATGGGGCGTTGTCAGCTCTTTAGTCGGGCCGCCGTTAGAACTGATAGTTGAGCCCGACGCTCAATACCTGAGTTTCGTAGTAGTTCTCGTAGATGGCATCAAAACCGCCACCCCTGAGGTTCTGCCTAATGCCAAAGTCGTTGAACATGTCCGTGACTGAAAACACCAGCTCACCTCGGTCGTCGAAGACAGGTTTCGTGATACCCAGATCGACTGACGAACGGGCCTCCTCGGTGCCCTGCGGGATGTTCTTCTCAGCGTAGTACACGACGGAGAGCTGAACCTGAATACCATTCGGGAAACGAATCAGATTGTTCACGGACAGATCCCACGTGTTGTCCTCTGACCGCTCTACGTCGAATGGCCTCTCGATTGGAAATAAAAGCGTCACACGATCGGCGTCGATTACATTGTCGTACCAGTTGATGCTGCCAGATAACTCCCAAAGGTCACTGATATCCTGTGACAAGATTAGCTCAAGACCGGTCTGGTCTCCGGTACCGACGTTGTGGAAAATCCGATTCACGATGTCATAGGTAGTGTTCGTCGGATCTATTGCGAAAACGCGTATGAACGGGTCATCGATGTTGCGATGGTACGCCGACGCGATCACCGAACCCGTCTCCCAAAGATGCTCATAAGATAACTCGAACGTTTCAGTGAACTGCGGTCTGAGATAAGGGTTTCCGACCTTCAGTATCTCGGGGTCATCATACTTGGGAAAGATTCTCAGCTCGGGCTCACCGGGTCGGTCGACTCGGTTGTTGTAGAAGGCTGCGATGCTATTGGTGTCGTCGATTTTGTATGTGAGCCTGACGTTCGGGAACACCTCGAAATAATCGTACGAGTCGCTCTGGTCGTAATAGATGTTCTCTGGGGGTAAGTCATAGTAGACGTCGGTTTGCTCCACTCTTACGCCCGCCTCGATGGCATATCGTTCCTTTTCGTGTACGTAGTTCGCGTAGCCTGCGTATATGTCTTCGCCCCATTCAGACCAATCGCCTAATCCATCGTAGATGACCGATCCCGCTCCCCGTTGTACGTTGTACGTCACAGGGATCCATCGCCGTTGCAGCCTAGCACCGGTCTCCAGTCGCCCGCTGCGCAGGGGTCGCACATAATCGATCTGAAACGGCAGCGTATTTTCTTCCGCGTCCAGATGGGTCATGTCAGTTCCAACACGAACGGGAGAGACCTCGTTGAGAAAGTAGGCTTCGTCCTCCCAGCCCCGCGTGTATTGCAGGCTCATACTGAGCTCATGACCCGGTTCCTCGAACTCACGGGTATAGTCGAAGTTCAGATTGAAGAAACCAGTATCTTCTTTCTCCTCCCAGAACCAGAACCGGTTGCGCTGCATGGTTGCCGCATCGATGAAGGGAACTTCGGCAACATCCGTATGCGTTTCGAAATCCAGAATGGCCGACACGGAGAAGGTCCGGCTGTCATCCAAAGCCCGGTTCATTCCAGCGTTGATGATGTACTGACGCTGATCCCTGTTCTCCGGCACCTGCGACATGATGACTCTGCCGTCGTCATAGAATCTCGTCGTGAACTCGTTATTCGGAATGTCGTCTTGGAACAGAAACTCAGACTGCAGGAAGTAGTTCACGTCTGGGGTGTTATAAGTGAGATTGAAGCTCGGTATAATCTTTGGATTGTTCGAGAAGCTGCCGAGATCCGTCGGTAAATCGTCCCTTCGCTTCGACAGGGTACCGGAGCCCAAGGTCAGTCCAGCATCGACATTGAGGCCCTCTTCGAGATCCTGCCGATAGACAATGTTGATGATTCCGGCCATGCCCGCAGCGTCATATGCTGCGGAGGGGTTGTTTATGATCTCAATGCTCTCGATATTGCCCGCGGGGATGCTATCGAGCCCCGATTGGTTTCCAAAGCCCGTGAGGCTGGAGTACCTACCGTCGATCAGCACGGATACCCGGTCACTGCCGCGAAGCAGAACTCTTCCTTCCTGATCCACCGTCACCCCCGGAAGGCCGCGCATGGCGTCCAGTATCGACCCTGTAGATCCCGCAATGTTGTCCTCCATGCTGTAGACGCGACGATCCAGGGTAGCTTCAAGAACTATCTGTTGTCCGGTGACGATCACTTCCTCCAGCTCCCCGGTAACGGGTTGCAGCGCTATATCCCCGAGGTCGTAAATGGCGTTCAGTCCGCCCACCAACAGTGGCGTCTCTGTCGGCGAGTAGCCCAGGAACTCTGAATTGAACAGATACTGACCCTCGGGTAGCCCCGAGACCACGAAGCGGCCGTTCTCATCGGCTAGAGCACCTGTCATCGGGAGCCCGTCCGGTGCGGTCGTCACGGTCACAGTTGCGTACGGCACAGGTTGCTGAGTCTGAGCGTCGATCACCTGCCCCGAGACCGTGGCCTCGATCTGGGCCTGTGCCGGGAGTGAAAAAAGCAAAAAAACCAAGAGATACGGCGATCTCATCGCTTGACCCTCCGTCTGGCTACCCGAACCCCGACTCCTGGGACCGGGTGCCCTCCACCGATTCCGCCAACCTTGTCCTATTTACCAACCTTCGGCCTCAGAATCACCTCTCTGGTGCCCAGATAACGTCTAAGTTCAGAAAAATTCAGGAAGCTCAACACTCTTCTGGCACGAAAGACTACAGGATCGTCGCCCACCTGCCTTCAGAACGCGCTGTTCTCATCGGAGATGCCCATTGAGCAGCCGACCAAACTCACTAACATCCTTCGGGAATCGCCGAACCCAGCGAGGCCGACCGCGGCATCACGGAGAAGCTCGGCAGGGCGCTGGCCCTGATCGACGTGCGCCTGCTCGATCACTTGGTCGTCACCGACGGCGCGTTCGTCAGCCTCGCCGAGAGAGGCTGGATCTGATCCGAACCCCACACGCCTGCCGCGTTCGCCGCCGTCCCGTCCCGCGCCCCGCTTCCATTCCTTCCGTGCCCCGCACCGGGGCTCATCGAGGAGTTCCCCATGTCCCATTCCGAGCGCACCATCCGGTGCATCCCGCTGCATTCGCTGATCCTCTCGCCCGCAAACGTGAGGAAGACCCCCGCCGAAGGCTCGGCGTTCGAACAGCTCAAGACGTCCATCGCCGCCCACGGGCTGCTGGAAAACCTGCTGGTACGCCCAGCCGAGCCCGACGCCGAGGACACCGGCCGCTACGAAGTCGTCGCCGGCGGGCGGCGCCTGGCGGCACTGCAGGCCCTTGCCGACGATGGCGCTCTACCACCCAATCATCCTGTCGCTTGCCATGTATTGCCGCCCGCCAGCGCCGCCACCGAACTCTCGCTTGTGGAGAACACCGTGCGCGCCGCCATGCATCCGGCCGATCAGGTCGAGGCCTTTGCGCGCATCGCCCACGATGGCGGCACCGTCGCGGAGATCGCCGCGCGGTTCGGCGTGTCCGAGCGCACGGTGGAACAACGGCTTCGCCTCGGCAATGCGGCCCCCGAACTCCTCGACGCGTACCGCGCGGGCGAAATGGGGCTTCAGTGCCTGCAGGCGTTCTGCGTCACCGCCGACGCGGAGCTTCCCGTTGGCCGCCCGACCCGCGAAGAAGTTGGTTCACTCGGGTCCTGACTTGGCTGTCCTCCCGGGTCCGGCTGTCGAGGCGGCGCTCCAGCATGCCGAGGACCACGTCGAATTCACGAGAAAGGAAGCGCCTGACTTCCGCCGTCTGGCGATCGGTGAGCGAGGAGCAGTCCGGTCGCGGCACACAGCGGGGATCGATCGGAGTTACCGGCAGAATCTCGTGGATACCCGGATCGAGCGTCCGGTATACACCCCGAACAAGTTGCTCGAAATCCGGCAGCCCTGCCGCCTTGGAGACGCCCGCGCCGCAGAGGAACAGGACGTCGCCCCGGGCGTGGGCCAGCAGCAACCGTTCGGGAATCGCCGGCAGGTCGGGGGCCAGCGAAATAGACCGCTCAGCCGGTTCGTGACGTTGGAAATCCGTTCGGCCGTGCATCAACGCCACATTCCGTTGACCGGTGTACCCATAGCTCGCCGAGGGCGGCAATATATCGAATGCGGTGGTTGCAAGGGGGTCGAAAACTGAGGGCGAACATTCTTCGTCATGCCGAAGGATAACAGCATCGACGCCGGCGTCAGTTCGCTCCGCGCGCGACGCCCACCGGGCGAAGGATCGGTGTAGGATTCCGCTCCGGCGGCCCGACCGAAACGGGCCAGGACGCAACGGGTGGACACGGCCATGGAAGTTCGTATCGAAATCCGGGATCCCGTTCGTCTGGCTCGAAGAAGCCATGTCGATCACTCATGGTCGTTTCATAAGATTTGCGTCGGTGTCAGTGCCGGCTGAAGGGGACACGCGAATATCACGATGCGTTGGAGACTGGATAAGGGAGTGAATGAACGGTGAGCGGCGGGTCTAATCAACACTACATCCCGAGTTTCCTGTAGCCCGCATTCGATAGGTATTGTGAACCGCGCCGCTTTTTCCCTTAGCTCCGGGGGGGTAACTGTTTCTCTGTTTCATGTCTCCCTGGAGTGTCCCCGGTTTGGTAGACACTTCCGGGCTATGACCTGAGCAAGGGAGGAAGTCTTCCGAGTGACCAAAGATACAGACCGGAATTCAAGGACGAAGCCGCCCGACAGACCGTCAACCGGGGATTTGGTTACTGAAGTTTCCGAACGCTTCGGCGTTTCAGCGCATAGCCTCGACAAATGGGTGACGGCAATAGAGCTGGATGAGACCGTCCAGCAGGGTGCGGCATCGGTCTAAGCGCGTGATCCGCGAGCGTCACTGATCAGGCACTTCGATCGCGAGCGGCTATGAGGCCAAACATGAGGTTGGCCCGGCTGCGACGTCGCGCGATCGGCGATGCGAATGGCGTCAGCGGATGGCCTGCTGAACCGCTGTGATTCTACCTGGTTGTTGCGTTTTGTCTCGAACGGTGTCTGATTGTCCGTGAGAAAAAACGTGGGAAAATTTCTACTACAATTAGAAATGTCTTTTATTAACAATTACTTAAAATAAGTCCGTGGCGGAGGGAGTGTCCGTAAAAACGTGTTTAATTACAAAGGGTTATGATAAATAAATTAGAAATACCCCCATTGATACCCCCACTCGTGTCTTGATGAACTATTGACGTCGCAATTCCCAAACACGGATCGCTGCGACACTTCTGAACTATGGGGCTTCAGTTTTTCTGGAGTCCAAGATTTGATTGAAGTTGACGGAAGTGATTCGATTTTGCGGAACACGGGGCGTTTTGGAATGCTTGAAGAATTCGCGCCACAGGTATAGCACAGAAAGTACATGAGAAGACGGTAACCGTTCCGTAGTAGGGGGATGGCGACGCAGTGCCAGCGGAAATTTGGCTTCATGCGATGACCGCGAGCACCGCGCTCGCTGCCATCACTGCACCCGCCGCGATCATCACGAGCGCCAATTCCTTGTGGTTGCCCGGTTCGGCGAGCAGCACCCGCAGGGCGATGGCCCAAAGGCCTGCCGCGGTGATGACAGTCAAGGCGGCTTGGCGGCCCAGCCCGATGATCATCCCCGATACGAGCAAACACACCGCCGTGACAACGCACATTACACCGACCCACCACGCCCGGCGCCCGCGCGCGGCCAGCAGCCGCCAGCCCATGGCGCCCAGCGCCAATCCTGCAACGATATTCGACAGCGCGATCATGTCGCTTCCCCCGCGGTCCTTTGTCCACACCGATTGTATCGCCGTGGGTCAACCGCCTCATCCGCCCGGGACGCGGGCGGGCCGGGCGGCCGGATGCGGCGCGCGGGGCGGGCACAGCGTCCCGCCGCGGAACGCGGCTCAGTTTAATATGAGAAATCCCGCCTCGGCCCTGGCGAAACAATCGGAGAAATACTTGCTGGAATAATTCAAGAGACAACACCCGGTTGCGCAACCGTCGCGAATGGGTTGACCCGTGCTGGAGAACTTATAGCGGTTACGCTATATTCCAGGGATGGATTGGACGGTCGAAACCGTGTCGGGCGCCGACGCTGAATTGGCAGCCTTGCCGGTGGCGTTGCGAGCCCGGATGATCCGGTTGCTTGAGATGGTGCAGAACGTCGGACTGGAGGCTCTGCGTGCACCGCACGTCAGGCATGTGGAGGGAAAGCTCTGGGAGCTGCGGGTGCGGGCCGAAGGCGGGATTGCGCGGGGGATTTACGTGACGGCGGCGGGTCGGCGGGTGGTGCTGCTGCACGTGTTCGCGAAGAAGTCGCGCAGGACGCCGCGCCAGGCGCTGGCAACCGCGAGGCAACGGATGAGACAGGTGACGGGATGACGAAGTTGAATGATCTGAAGGCGCGCTTCATGGAGGACCCGACGTTCGCGGAGGAATACGCGCGAGTGGACGAGGAGTACGCGCTCATCGAGGCACTGGTGCGCGCCCGTGCGGGGGCGAAGCTGACACAGGCGGAGCTGGCCCAGCGCCTGGGCACGACCCAGTCCGCGGTTGCGAGGCTGGAAGGCGGCCGGGTATCTCCGTCGTTCAGGACGCTGCGCCGATACGCCGAGGCCACCGGCACGCGGCTGACCGTGGGGCTTGTGCCGGCAGATGATGACAGGGTTACGTAGGAGTACGCCTGAATTGGAACGGATCCGCTTTAAAATTGATTACGGTATTTGTCCTGAATCACATAAGTTTTTGATATAAAACAATAATAATTACAATACGATATGCCTTCACGAGATCGCCAAGGCGCTGGCCGGCCCGGAGGCCGGCCACGTCCCCGACTGGAAGGCCATCGCCCGACGGCTGGGCGCCAAGCCTGCGTCATGCCAGCCGGAGAGCGACGAGACGCAACGCCTTCGCGCCATCGCCAAGGCAGGATTCGGCAACGGCGATACCGTCTCGTTCATTGCCCGCGGACACATTCGTACGGGCACGATCGTTCGGATGAACCCCAAGCGGGCCAGGATCCAATGCGGCGAGGTTGTGTGGTCGGCGCCCTAAACTCGGCTCAGCGGGAGCCGCGGCCCCGAGGACGAGCAGCCCGGGAACTGAACGGACCGCGCCGCCCGACCGGCGCCATGCGGGGAGGCGGTTCGCCCGGACGGATCCGGTGCGGGGCCGGTGCTTGTCTCGGTCCGGTCCCATTGCCTTGCCCAGGTAGGATCGCCATTGTATGAAAACCGCGCGGGCTGCACCGTGATCGCCCTGGCGGACACGGCACTCATTGGCGTTGTCGGTTTTCGCATGTCGAAAGACGTTCAGCGGGCATTTCGGTGCGGGACGATTTCGGGATCGTGGGCGATCGGGTGGACAGCGGCGCGATGTTCAGCATTGCGTTGAAGCGGAAGCGGGAACTTTCGTCTTCGGTGACCGGGGTCCCGCGGTTGGCTGAAGCCTGCAGAACCATCGCCAATGAGCCTCTGTCGGGCATGTGGCACGCCCGAATCGGAATTTACTGGGACTTCAAGCGAAAACCGGCGACCGGCGCAACGTCCGCGCCGGGCCGCTCGACCGCGTAGCCGAGGCGCTCGTAACCCTTGATGCGCCTGCGGCCCATGCGCTGCAGCGCCGGCACGGCGTCGTCGAGATAGTCGTAGACGAGGACTTCCCGCTTTTGCGGATGAAGCCGGTGCAGCCGGCCCACGCACTGCGCCAGCGTCCCC
>MKWU01005989.1_pt1 | contig 12701 bp, 7 predicted proteins | sample 809101 | NCBI WGS metagenome assembly MKWU01 (sample SAMN05860141, study PRJNA318959) | sponge metagenome | host: Aplysina aerophoba | place: Slovenia: Piran, Adriatic Sea, Gulf of Piran | collected 2013-05-07 | reverse complement strand
ACAGCCTCATACAGGCCGCCAAGACCCGGGCCAGAGGGTATCGTTCCGACAGAAACCTCATCGCCATGGTTTATCTCATTGCCGGCAAGCTTGATATGCGGTTACCCACTTGATGCAGCGAAGAGCCCAAAATAGAGTTAGTTTGTGGATCTGTTCCCACAGTATAAGATCTGGATCGAGGTGAACTCGACGACCTTGGTAGTAGATGGATCGACCGAAAGACAGTGTCTGGCAAAGCCGCTTGATCACGGGACGGTCTACTGATACCTGCTTTTTATCGACCTGGGAAGTCATAAGCATAACCCTACGCCTCTGGTAGAGCGTGGAATCTCCTAAAGCCGACTCAAGGCTTTTTAAAGGTCGTTCTACATGGGCAATTTGTCCGACCTTGCGCTCCAAGGCCACGATCCGCACTTAGTCGAAGACCACGCAGCCGTTGCTGGGAAAGGCGCGATCACACCGTCAGCGAAGCTGTTTCCTTCAGCCGTGAATTAGCGTGGTATACTAGATATTCCAGATCTTACTGTACCTTAAGACTTGCCCTAATCACCTTCCTGAAGAACTTGGAGTTGAATTCGCGGGTGAACTGCAGGTGTTTCAGATTCATAGGGTGCCCCTCGATCAGAAAGAAGCTTAACTTTTTGTTACGGGCATGGTGCAGTACAACTTGACACTACGTGGTGATTGGATTGCAACCTCAATAGGATTCTGACTTACAGCTATGAATAATCAAATTTTCCCTGCACTACTTTCCCGACTGCTTTTCAGATTAAGACTCAGCACAAGATACCTGAGCGGTGGATACACGTGTAACTCGTTTGACTCGAATCAAAGGCGGGGGGTAATCGAACGAGTCTATGTAATTAACCTAGATCGACAAAAAGATCGGTGGAATCAGGTACGCCGTGAACTCGGAATACTGCGAGATCGATCCAAAAGGCCTTTGGTATCAATGACCCGTCGCTTTTCTGCGGTCGACGCACGGTATTACGAGGGGCCGCCGAGTTTTGATGAACTTCTCACACACTACACGCTAGCTGACCAGCTTTTTGTGGAGCCATATCCATTTCTTAAGTATGATGGGAATGCTAAAAGCCAGTTTGTCGATATGACACCGCAAGAGGTGGCTGTCGCTCTCTCACACATTGAAGTTTGGAAGACAATAGCTGAAAGCAACCCACAATACACACTCGTATTGGAAGATGACGCCTACTTCTGCAGAGGCTTTGCCTGTACTCTTGAGAAAGTGTGGGCTGAACTTAGTCAGAACCAGGGAAGATCAACATTCTTCGACATTCTCTATTTGTCATATAAGGAAGCCATTACTGGGGCGACTAAGAGTTCGAAATCTGATTTAGTATTCAGACCACTCAGAGGGCTGTGGCAGTTATCGGGATATGTACTGTCCAGACAGGGGGCTCGAAGACTACTCGAACTTCTACCCGTGCGTGGTCCGGTAGATCTTTGGATTAATCATCAATTCAACCAGATCGACGTGTTAGCAACTAGGGATTCACTAATTGACCAAAGACCAGACTACCCCTCATCTAACTCGTACTCCATCCTACCCATTCTTTCAAGGGTTGGTGTTCTGATACACGAAAAACCACAACTATACACGCAGAAAGCCTTGCTAAAACCAGTGTTCGCATTCGGAACAAAAGGTTCAGGGCTTACCGCTCTAGCGATGGCGCTGTCAATGTTAGGCTATAGGTGTTGCAGTGACGTTTCAGAACTGCCGTCGAACGAGATGAAAAAGTTATTTGGTCGAAAGAGAGGTCGGATATTTGATGCGTATGTGAATGTAGGCTCACTCAAGCCTAAGAAACTCATAGAGTTAGCAAAAACCTATTCTCAAGCTAGATTCATAATCACCGAAGTAAACAAGGGGGAAGGTCCTCAAGTCAGTGAGGATTCAGATCGACACCTGGGTGGAGCACCTTCTTCGAACAGTGATGTCCATCGGGACACGGCTTGGATCGATCAACTCAAAAAGTTTACAAGAAACGTACTGGTAGTTCCGGCTCACCATCGTGACAAATGGGACCTACTATGTACTTTTCTAGGTTGCGAGTATCCCCAAAGTAAATACCCCGAGTGGGACGACAAACCGCAGCGGATCCCCCTTACTCGACGTATTTGTACGTATAACAACTCATTTCTACAACCTACTCGACTACGAAGCGATTCTTCCCCATGGGTTGTGGACCAGAAAAACTGGACCGGAATCCCGATCGTCGATGATGAATATAACGCCACACACGAGACTGTTGGAGGAAGTTTAGCAGACCTGGACAACAAGCTTTGGAAATTGCGTGACGATACGTTTCCGAGCAATCTTGCACTATTCTCTAGAAGTAACTTCTCGGTGGGCTCTCATAGCGACATTGCACTTACTTTACGAAAGGAACACACTTCGGTCCGTGACTATACATCTGCGGCAGTTTGCTCCCGACGAACCTACCTCTATGGCCGTTTCGTGGCAGAATTGAGGCCATCCAATGTGTCTGGGATCATCACAGGGATGTACTTGCATCGCAATTCTCCTCGGCAGGAAATTGATATCGAACTACTGGGCAAAGACACAACTAAGATGCTGTTAAACGTTTATTATAATCCTGGAGTTGAGGGTACTCGGATGGAATATGGATATCGAGGTACGCCTACACTAGTCGAACTAGGTTTTGATGCGTCAGAGGACTTTCATCGGTACGAGATAGAGTGGGCTCCCAGTTTTATTCGGTGGTACGTAGATGGATATCCCATCTGCGAACGAGTGAATTGGGATCCGACCCCTATACCACATTTGCCGATGGAGTTAAATGTCAATCTTTGGCATTCAAATTCATTAGAGTTGGCCGGAAGACTATCGCAAGGGGATCTGCCTGCTAGGACAGATGTCAGGTCAATCGAGTTCCATACCAATTAAAAACGCTTAAGTAGAATCCAGACTTAACGGTTACAGCATAACCGCCGGTCTAGAACAAAGATCTATCGAAATGCTCCTTAGCGCTAAACCATAGCCGACCAAGCGATGTGTAACACCGATCTCAAACACTCAACCTGATTTACTCTGAGGAGTTGGTTGATTTGTTTGTTAAGCAACTGCACCGGTACTGCGTCGACACACGGTATGTACTTTTTAACAGATTTGCACTGGGAGATCTCTGTCCACCCCGAGTAACTTTACAAGGGAAAAAACGATACAGCTCTTAGTAAACCACTTTTACTTATACTGCTTATGTTAATGGTAGATAGAGCAAATATGGGAAGGGAGCGGTTCCGTGTACAACGATATTGACAATGAGATTCAACAGACATACTACCAGCAAAACTACTCGACCGATGGACAGAGGTTTGTAGCGTGGTACCTAAGAAATGTTCACCTTAGGGATATGAATGAGACCAAGGACGACGTTACCGATGGATCAGATGACAAACAGATTGACGCAATCGTGATAGATGACGAGAAATCCACCGTCTATATCGTGCAAGGTAAATTCTATGGTGGCGGATCAGTCGACGCCGAACCTCTCCGCGAAGTGCTCAGTGCTTGGATTCAGATTCACGACCTAGTGCATCTCCAAGAGGTAGGAAATACCAAACTGAAGCGTAAACTCTCTGAGGTTGCTAAAGCACTTGAAGATGATTATGAAGTGGAGTTTGAGTTGATCACGACTTCTGGTCTTACACCTACGGCAAATGATGATCTTGCCACCTTTCAGCACCAGTTAGTAGAGTTGTCAGAGAGTACGGATTTGGTCTGTTCAATTAGTGTCATCGACCGAGATGAGTTACACCGTAGATACGATCTCGCTCTTGAACGTGACAATCCATCAATAGAACACACTGTCGATTTGTCCTCCTGTTCACATATGGAGATGACACTGGATAAGACAAGAGCTGTAATAGCCGCAATTCCATTGAGTGAATGTATAAAGTTTCCTGGAGTCAAAGATGGTACGTTGTTTCAGAAAAACGTCAGGCAAAGCTTGGGATTGAGCAATCGTGTAAATAAAGGGATAAAGAGCACAATTTACAGCGACCGTCATAAGGATTTTTTCTTTTTCCATAATGGAATTACCGCCATCTGCAACAAGATCTCAAAGGTTGAAACTCAACTTAAACTCACCGGACTTAGTGTTGTCAATGGGTGCCAGTCTCTCAATACAATCTTGAGCTGCAGCGAACGTGTAAAACATCTGGCTGACACCTACGTTTTGTTTCGATTCTATGAGATTCCGCAAAGAGAACGCGGTGATCGTATTAGCATCAATACTAACTCCCAGAGTTCGGTGAAGCCACGCGATCTTCGCAGCAATGATAAGCGGGTTCTTATCCTCAAAAGGCGATACGAACAGAAATATCCCAACGGCTGTTTTATAACAAAGCGAGGAGAGGCAGCGACCGCCACATGTGATAAGGACTACGTGCTGGATTTGTCAGATCTGGGAAAGTACCTAATTGCGTGGCATTCGCAGAGACCCAATATCTCCTATAGCGAAACACGAATTTTCGATAAGTACTTCGAGCAGTTGTTCAGACGAGACTACTCACCTGAAAGCGCTAAGGCCCTACATGACTGGATGAGGCACATTAAAGACCGTTGGACGACGGATAACCCCTTGGGGGCTCAACGAATCTTTACTAGCCATGCGCGCTTACGCTCCTTACCACCACCTTTTTACTGTCTCCGTCTGTTTTTGCTTGGCCAACAACATGCCTGATGGGGTGCCAGTTCCAGAGGTGACCTACGAAAGTGCGTCTGCAAATGGCCTTGTCGATCAAGTCGTTGATATCGCAGGAACCTGTCTGAACAGCGCGCTTGAAGCTGCCGCGGCAGAGCCGCTTCCCGCAAATCGCGTCTTTAGTCCCCATAACTGGGTGAAAGCCAATAGTTGCCTGGCTGGGATCAGGGCAGCGATGCGCGCTTACTATAACATGCTACCGGCTATGCCGAACGGAAGGGAATTGAGCCAGAACCTTAAGGCTGGACTCGCTATTTCGGAAGATCAGTTTGAGTCACGATGGGCAGCAGATTGATAGAGATTGGGTAACCAGCATCAGATTGAATCCCACTCAAAGCTGCGATGCTGATTGGATGATCGATTATGCGAAAGCGCTACGGCGGTGCCGCATAGGAATCAATACAGCATGGATACGCAACTAGGCACACGGACCGGTTACTTTATACTCGGTATGATTTTGACTGTCCCGAATTTATCGTCAATTGCGACAGAACTCGCGCTGAAGGCGTGGTGGTGCAGGGAACGAAATGTTGCTCCTGAGCCCACTTATAATCTACTAAATTGTTTGTAAATAACATCGAAAGGTAAACAGGGCAAATTGAACGACACATTCTTATTTCGTTTATTGCCTTCGCACACATACTTGAAGACGCAGGCGAACTTCAGGACTCGATGACTGTTCTCTTTAAGCGTTACCCGGGCCGAGACAGCGACATCACGCGCTTGATCCTGTCAAGATGAGCACCCTCGACCTCGGGCCAACGACCTTCGTGCTCCCCACCCTCCCGTAATGCCTCTCCGGTCCAACCCGTTGGCGCCAGATCTTCCATGAAGATGATCAACAATTCTTTACGGTTGACCTCGTCCGGTATGTGAACAAGCCGCACGTAGGCGTAGTTGTCCGGCATGTTATATCCGTTGTCAGCCGCGAACTTGCGGGCGAGATATCCGTCGGTTCCAGGCCAGCCGAGTCGAAAAAACCGGTTTGATTCTCCGGCCGCAGTGTCGGTATAGAAATCGAATTCCCCGATCTGCAACCGCAACGGAGAACGGGAATAGTCGTAGGTGTAGTTGTTATCGGGCAGGAAGCCTTCGAACTGAATCCAGAAAAAGCTCTTCAGTGTTCCGTCCGGATGTTCTTCAACAAAGAAGTGCTGCTCGACTTCGGCTGTGCCGTAGAGAATGAACTTCTGCCCCCCAATATGTTCGAATCTCTCGTCGAATGTCATTCGCACAGGTGGGTCGTTTTGCGAGAAAAGCGTGTTGCCGGAAACGGTTCTGTTCAGTCCCGAGTATTCAGGCTCGGTAGTGCGCCTCCCCGGATCGAACCAGTACAGGAAAGTGACCATTGAAACGAGCACTGCCAATACTACGCCACCTGCCCACCAGACCCACACGCTCTTCATTATCCAGTCTTTTTCATCCTAGCAATTCATCCTCGAGCTGCATCACTTCTGATAGGAAACATAAATCAAGGATGAATATCGCTTGTCACAAATCGATTCACATCAAGGAATGGTTAAAACGGGTGAATACGAAAAGAAACTGCGTAACGGGGTTGGAACGCTTCTCAGATGTCCGAGAAACAGGGAGATTCAGAGCCAGTTTGCCCGCAGACAGACTTAATCTTCTGCTTCGTCACGATGTTAGCGATGTGGCGGAAATGCCAATTCAAGTCTCGATCTCGACCGCTGAAGCGATAAGGTTCGCGACTTCAGTGTACAGGTCCGCTTCGACTTCCGGGGCTCTGATACTGACGACCAAAGCATATCGGGCAGACTGGTCATATCGTTCCAAGGCCGGACGTGTCTTCCACCACCCCGCAGTTGGAAAAACAGCGATTGATTCCCTGCTAGCCAGATCCGCTGCGGTTCCTTGCCAGATGTCACCGTGCAACGAACCTCGGTGGCGACCCTGTGTTCCGATCAGCCAGGCGGGGTCGTAGCCGGTATTGCGGTGGGTCCCTTCATCCTCGTCTCGAGCTGCCAGATTGATACGTCTGCGAAACTCATCGGTGGATTCGGTTGGTCGTTTCACGTCGAAACGTAGACCGTGAGATTCGTAACGGTAACGCGAACGGATACCCCGAAGTGATGGATTGGGCTCGATGAAATAGGACAGCGTGACCCGCATCTCGACCCGAGTTTCTCTCAGGCTCCCAAGCACATCGATCGGCCAGGGCAAGCTGTGGAGATGCATATCGCGAAGTGTAGGTAGCCTGCCCGTTTCCCGCCGGAATGGCCGCAGGCTCTCCTCGACCACCATCGTCAAGGAATTGTTGACGCTCCATAGTGCCCGGTTGACGTCAGGTACTCCAAATCCACACCGACGCAGTAGATCATGGTAATCCTTCTTCAGTGGATTGCCAGTAGCAAATAGAAACTGTCGCTTCATTTCGCTCGTCCATTCTGCCGAGTGGACAATCAGGGCGCGGATCGTCTCCGGCCACAAATTGGGATAGACGGCCATGACCTGGGCCGCGAATCGGGCTGCAAGGGCATTCGCGGCGCTAGTAGCATTAGTCGTCGTGAAGAGCCGATCCTCTGGACGGTGATGAGTCGTGAGAAGACTGAGGCTTGGCATCCATACTGCACTCAAGGAGTCTTTTGCGGCGTTTCCACCTTCAAAAACGATATCTGGTTTGATCGGCCAATGTTTATCCCATGCCAATGACGTCGTACTGAACGGGCTGAGGCCGCCTTCTGGAGCAATAGGTGTATAGCCCTTCGTATCCGATTCGGTTATCCGTACCAGATCGGTACATGCACCGACAGTAAGTGCATTCCACGCTTGAGCGGGGTCATGCACGCTATCGGTTTCATTGGAGTCAGGGTAATTGGACCACGCATTGAGATCCTCGATATTGCCGGCCGACACGATCAGCAAACGTGGATTGGCTCCAGCACCATTGACATCCGAGGCCAGGGTGTCGATCGCCGATGACCATGCGGAAGGGCGTCCTTGATCGCGGTTGTCCCTTGCTGTAATTGTCATCCCGAAGACTCGAAGCCTCAACGGAGCGGTAACCTCGGGCCGTGCCGCCGCTTCCACCGTCAGATAGCCATGGTGCCGGGGATCGTTACCGGTCACACCATCCGTTGGCAGCAGCTTCACCGATTCGAGGCGATGAGGGAGTTCTACAGGCCCGTTGCCCGCGAGGAGATCGGTCAAGTTCCCGGCGAGAGCCACCCCTGCCATTTCGGTCCCATGGCCCTTCGCATCTTCGGTACCCCAACCGGGTTCGACAGTGTGGAGATCGTCCGTATCAAGAGCGGGAGCAAGCAGGGGGTGGCCACGATTGACGCCGGTATCGAGCAAGCAGACATAGGGACTCTGTTCGGTGTCGGTAGCAAATCGAGTCCGACTCAACAGATCATCAAGCCATTCGGATTGTTCGTTGGCAGGTAAAGAATCGAAAAACTCCGCGGTTTCCTTTGGGCGACGCAGTTCGGCTATGCTGTTGAGCGTAACCATGGAATGCTGCATTTGTTCGAGCGATGCACGTACCAGAAGTACAGTGCGTTCCGGGAATATCAACTCTCCTTGCGCAACATCCATACCCTGGGCGTCAACTCGCTCGAGAAACGACTCTGCTGTCGCGCGCCGGTCGCGGCGTACCGGTAACCAGACTTCCCACCAAATCGTACCTTCGTCGGTGGTCGGGAACGTCCCAGGACCGTCGGTCCAGAGCGCCCGCAGACTCGCAGCTCGGATCTGCCGGATGGCGTCTATCAGACGCCGATTGTCTCGTAAACGACCGGCCCTGTCGCGCTTTTCCGCCAGGTAATCACGAATCAGGCCTTCAAAGTGATCGAGCTTTCCGTCCGGTACGAAGACGGTGGCTAGGGTTCGACTCTCTTCATGGCGGACATTCAGCAGTTCGATCCCGGAACGCTCACGTGCCAAACTTTCAAAAGCCAGTTCGACATCAGGGAAGCTCTCAAACTCCACCTGCAAGCCCAGGCCATCCTCTATCCCGGCTTCACGCTGGACTTTGCTGGCCTTTTCTGCTACATTTCGAAGCCGATCAATCTGACCTTGCAATGCGTTACTGTGGCGAGCCCGATCCTGTTCGGGAATCGTAGAACCTCCACCACCCCCTCCCGGATAGCGATACGCCTCCGTCTCAGTGAACCCTTCGAGTACAAAATGCCGATGTTGTCCGGTCGTTTCTGTCATTTGAGATAGGAACTGTTAAGTCAGGTTTTCTGGATCAGCCTTTCCGCAATGTGCTTTCGTTCGTCGAGCATCACGTGGATATCCTTCGCCCGAACCTGTGCACGATTGTGAATTAGCGCATCTTTCAATGCTTCATTGGAAGCGCGGGTGATTTCGGCACAATTCATCCCCGCTGCGAAATCGGCTAAGCGCTCCCACTTGATATCCCCTGCGGCGGACCCGGTGAGGCGTGTCTTCAGGAGTATGGAAATTTGCACCTTGTCCGGCAAATCGTAGTGTAGAATGTCGTCAAAACGCCGAAAGAGCGCCGGGTCGAGGATTCCAGGATGATTCGTTGCCGCCACCACGAGGCTGTGAGAACGGTCTTGTTCGATCATCTGAAGAAAGCTGTTTAGTACCCGCCGGATCTCTCCCACGTCGTTTGTCAGCCCGCGTTGCGAACCGATGGCGTCGAACTCATCGAAGAAATAGATGCCACGTGTCCGGCTCGTGGCATCGAATATCTGCCGTAATTTCGCCGCGGTCTCTCCCATGTACTTGGTGATGAGACCGTCGAGGCGGACCTGGAAAAGAGGAAGGCCGAGCTCACCAGCCAAAACAGAACCCGACATCGTCTTCCCCGTACCGGGAGGCCCGGTCAACAGCAACTTGCGTCTCGGCGTCAGGCCATGTTCAACGATCCGACTGGCTTGACGTTGCTCGCGTATGACGCGCTGAATCTGGTCTCTGAGAACATCGCTCAGTACCATGTCTACCAGCCGGCCCTTCGGATAGGATGCTTCCAGAAGTTCTGCAAGCTCGCCGGAAGGGCGGGTGATTGGTACCACGGAATCCGTGCCGCGCCGTCTTTTGGCTTCATCGATCAGGATTCGCAGTTCTTCGGCAAGCTTACCGTGGCCCAACCTGGCTTCATGGGCGGCAACCTGCATGGCGACCGAAAAGAAATGATCGTCGTCGCCTTCCAGATGCGACCTCAGCAGTGCTTTGAGTTGGTCAGCGCTGGCCATGGTGTTCATCCAGTTTCATAGAGGTTAAGACTTTCCGAGCATCTTTACTTTAAGACCATGCACCTTCTCCAACCGCCTAAGACTTCTGCCTTCTCAGATATTTTATGTGTAACTCGTCATATCTATTAGACGTAGAAAGCCTACTTTTCTCGACTTTCGGATGCACTCATTACTACAGGTTTCATTACGTTTCATTGTATTTCGTCGTGGGGACATCACGGTAACCGGGAAGAGCCGCGATTGACTTCCTTCGTCAGGTATCGGTCCTCATACCCGAAACACCTTCATCACTTCGTCCCCCAAGTGATTGATTACCTTTACAGCGATTCGCCCAGACTCAGGTTTTGGGAAAGGCTTCGAAATGTCACTGTGCAGTGTTTCCCAGGCTTCCTGGTTAATCTCGGCTTTTAGCGTTGTTCGCAGTGCCTTGTATGGGTCGTTGGCGCCGAGAAAGTAGGCGTGCCGGACAAAGAAGCTCTCCTCGTTGTAATCGGTATCGACGAACCAACACGCTATGCCGTCGGTGTTGTCGCTGTTAATCTCACCTGTATTAGGGTGAAACACATCCACACCATTAATCTTGACCTGGATCTGACTGTCCGCTGCGTCAATGATTTCTATATCCGGCTCTCCGAAGATGACGAAGAGGTTGCCTTTGCCGGTGTTTTTAAGGTCGTAGGCCATGTGGAGGTCTGCGTTCATGCGGGCCTTGAGGACTGGGACGCGGCCGAGCTTGTTGAACTCCGAAGCGTGGGCGTCGTAGTTGAAGGCGCAGGCGACCAGCACGTCGAAGTCGGCATCCGCAGCCTCGCGCACAGCTGATACGAGATCGGGGCGGGAAACTGTGCCGAATTCCGGGCCGACGAAGATGCCGGCACGTTTCTCAGCATCCGAGTCTCCATTGCCTTCCACGTAGGTACCTTCGGCGCAGACGAATATCCCGGGCCAAGGTCTGATTCCCGAGAAGGCGATGTGGTCTTCCTTGTGCGCCTGTTGAACACCGGAGGTTTTGAGATTGTCGAGGATCATCTCGGCGAAATCCTGTTTTTCGCCGTACCCTAACTTGGCTTCGGCGACGTTGTCAATGAGTTCGTCGCCTTCTTTGACGCCTAACAGGCGGTGCGGCGATAGGCTTTCCACGGTGAACGGGCCGGCGACGCGGACTTTCTTGTTGTCTTCGTAGGGCTTGTCGTAGAGGTATTCGTAGTCAGCTTTGGCGGCGATGGAAGCGTCGATTTCCTTTTGCCGGGCGATGCGATGTTCCCACCAGTTCGCGTGAATTCTTCTGACCTCCTCGGGCCAAGCGTCGGCGGCGTCGCGGGGGATTTCCCATTCCTCGTAGGATGTGCCGAGCGCGTCGTTCAACTCCTGACGCAGCGGCTCCAGCGTTTTTTGGAATCTCTCCCAGATTACGTCTATCTCGGCGTTGTTAGCGATGGACTTGAGGGTGATGTGGGGGACGCGCTCGTACACGAAGCCTTGGCGGATGTCGTTGTACGTGGGCGATTCCGAGGGGGCTTTGCGGGCGAGCGCGGCTTCTTTGATTTGGCCGTCGCGGCTGTCGGCGAGCAGGTAGTAGGGATAGCGTGCGCCCATTACGCGAACTCGGGCCAGCGCGAGGGCGACGCGGGAGGTGTCGATGGTGATCCAGCGGCGGCCCCACTGCTCGGCGACGTACGCGGTAGTGCCAGAGCCGCAGGTGGGGTCGAGGACGAGGTCGCCTGGGTCGGTGGCCATCAGGATACAGCGCTGAACTACTTTGGCTGCGGTTTGAACGACATAGGACTTTTCGTCCGAAATACCAGCGGTATCAATCCACTGGTTGGTATATGCAATACCGGGTCTCTCGTCTGCGTGAAATATGTATCGCAATGTTTTCCCGGACTGCTGCAAACGATCGGCTTTGGCGAGACGCTCTATCCCTTTCAAGCTGGCCTTCCATCCCCTGCCTGATGCCGGTCGGAATGCCGTACCTTGGTAATCATAGGCGAGACTCGAACTTTCTGATCTGGTTTGGGCAGAGAGTGAAATGGTCTGATACCGTCTAACATCACTAGGCAGTGTTTTCGGATTGTCTTTTTCATTTTTTGATATAGACCGTCTGCGTCCGTCAGGTAGAGTAATGTAACTGAACGAGGCCATTGACGGGTCAGAACTTTTCGGGTCAACTTCCCTATGTAACTGACGGTACTTCGCTGCAATTCCTTTTGTAAACCACAGAATGTGATCGGAAACGTTGTCCAAGCTTTTTGTTCCCGTGCCTCTTGCTGCTGATCGGGAAAACGTAATCTGTGAAGTAAAATTCTCCTCCCCAAACACCTCGTCCATCAACGCCCGCACCCGATGCACATTCTCGTCCCCAATCTGCACGAACACCGACCCGCTTTCCGTCAATAAATCCCGCGCCACCGTCAGCCGGTCCCGCAGATACGTCAAATACGAATGAATCCCATCGCGCCACGTATCCCGAAACGCCTTCACCTGCTCCGGTTCGCGGGTAATGTGCCCGGCGTTGCCGTCCCTGACGTCACGACTGGTCGTCGACCACTGGAAATTGGAGTTGAATTTGATGCCGTAGGGTGGGTCGATGTAGATGCACTGCACCTTGCAGCGCAACCCCTCCCGTTCCGCCAGCGAAGCCATCACCTGCAAGCTGTCGCCGAGAATCATCCGATTCGACCAGTTGGCGTCGTGCCGGTAGAACTCAGTCTGCGCGTCCGCACTCGGCAGTCCATTGAAATCCGCGAAAAGGTCGGTCTGGGCACTA
>MKWU01005988.1_pt1 | contig 12702 bp, 16 predicted proteins | sample 809101 | NCBI WGS metagenome assembly MKWU01 (sample SAMN05860141, study PRJNA318959) | sponge metagenome | host: Aplysina aerophoba | place: Slovenia: Piran, Adriatic Sea, Gulf of Piran | collected 2013-05-07 | reverse complement strand
TGACGTCGCCGCAGTAGGGGCAGCCGATCTCGCCCGCCTCCGCCTGCTGCTCGTAGGTCGCGGAGTCGGCGAAGTAGGCCTCGAACACGTGGTCCTTGCCGCACTTGAGGTCGAACACGATCATGGGCTACGCTCGGCTCGCTGCCACGGTCATTGCAACGTACCACAAAACACCGAAACCACACGAAAATCCGATTGGGCCCGCGGCCAATACCGCCATGCACAGCCACCGCTCACGCGTCCCGTCCCCCTGGATCGTCCGCCATGCGGGCCTGATCGCCGACGGCAGCCACGTCCTGGATCTCGCCTGCGGCGGCGGCCGGCACACGCGCCATCTGCGCGAGCGCGGCCTGCGCGTCACGGCCATCGACATCGACACGTCGGGCCTCGCCGACCTCGCGGACGACCCACAGATCGAGATCGTCGAGATGGACCTGGAGCGCCCCGGCGCCGACCCGCTCGCCGGGCGCCGGTTCGATGCCGTGGTGGTGACGGATTATCTGTTTCGCCCGCTGCTGGTCCCACTCGTGGATTGTCTGAAGCCGGGCGGCATCTTCCTCTACGAGACCTTCGCCATGGGCAACGAGCGCTTCGGCCGCCCCCGCAACCCGGACTTTCTATTGCGGCGCGGTGAGCTGCTGGCGCTTGCCAAAGGGCGTCTCTCGATCGTCGCCTACGAGCACCGCACAGTCCCACTGCCCAATCCCAAGATCGTGCAGCACCTTTGCGCCGGGAAGCCCCTGAAGCCTGATTGATGCAGGGGCCGGACCGCTCGAGCGCCAGCCGCCTGAGAGATACGAATCGATCCCTTCAAGCGGTGGCGCGGCGGGGCTCCTGTTCCGAACCAGCGGGCGGCAGAAATGCGCGGTCGTGCGTCAGCGCCGGTATGGCGGCTCGCACCTGTTCCACGCGTGCAAGCTCGAGATCGGCGGTGATGATGCCGACACCTTCGCCGGCGTCGGCCAGCACTTCGCCCCAGGGGTCGACGATCAGGGAGTGGCCGTAGGTCTTGCGGTCGCCGGAGTGGCTGCCCCACATGCAGGGTGCCATGACGAAGCAGCCGCTCTCGATGGCGCGCGCCCGCATCAGTATGTGCCAATGCGCCTCGCCGGTGTGCTTGGTGAAGGCCGCAGGCACCGTGATCAGCCGCGCCCCGGCGTGGGCCAACGCCCGGTAGAGCTGCGGAAAGCGCAGGTCATAGCAGACGGTCATGCCAAGGCCACCCCAGGGCGTCTCCGCCACCACCGCCTGCCCGCCGGGGCGGAAGGCCTCGCTCTCGCGGTAACTCTCGCCGTTGGGCAGGTCCACGTCGAACATGTGGATCTTGTCGTAGGTCGCGACGACCGCGCCCGAAGGGTCGATCAGGACGGAGCGGTTGGCGATGCGTCCTTCGCCGGTCTTCGCCGCCATCGAGCCCGCAAGCAACCAGACGCCTGTTTCCTCGGCGAGCAGACTGAAGAAGCGGGCCGCAGGATGGCTGTCGAGCGGGCAGGCGCTCGCCTGCACCACCTCCGTGCGGTGCTCCATGAGCGCGACGTTCTCCGGCAACGCGATCAGCTCGGCACCGGCGGCGCAGGCCTCACGCACCAGTTGGCCGGCGGCGGCGAGATTGGCGTCCTGATCCTGGCCGCTCGAGGGTTGAACGCAGGCGACCCGAAGGGTTTCGGTCATGGTATCCCCCAAGTTTCGGTGCAGGCCGGCATCATGGACGGCTCGGCAAGGCGCGCGCAAGAGTGACCACATCGACCCGCGCGGCGCCGGACTTGATCAGCGCGCGGGCGCAGGCCGAGACGGTGGCGCCGGTGGTCATGACGTCGTCCACCAGGAGGACGTTGCGCCCGGTCACGAGCGACGAGCGCGAGCGCCGCACCGCAAAGGCGCCCCGCACGTTGCGCCGCCGTGCGGCGCCTGAGAGCCGGGTCTGAGGCGGTGTCCGCCGGGTCCGCACCAGGAGGTCCGGGACCATCACGGCATCCGCCTGGCGGGTCATGAGCCCGCCCAGCACTGCCGCCTGGTTGAATCGCCGCGCGAGCAGCCGCCAACGGTGGAGCGGCACCGGCACCACCACGTCCGCGTCAGGCAACAGCGACGCCGCCGCGCGCTGCAGCCACGCGGCCAGCCGGGGCGCGAGCCACGAGCGATCAGCCATCTTGAAGGCGAGAATCAACTCGCGCCCCGCCCCTTCGTAGAGGAACGCGGCGCGCGCCCGGTCGAAGACAGGCGGCACGCGGGCGCAGTCGCCGCAGATCGCGTCCGGGGCTGCCTCGATTGAAAACGGCAGGCCGCATCGCGCGCAGCAGGGCCGGCCGATGAAACTGATACGGTTCCAGCAGTCGGGGCAAAGCCCGCCAGCCGCGCTCACCGGTGCATCGCAGGCGAGGCACGAGGGCGGCAATACCTGGTCGATAGCACCCGTCACGGCCGCCCGTGCCAGCGCCGCCAATGGCCCCCCGTACGCGCCGCCCAGCATGGCCCCAACTCCGCCTGCGCTTCCCGCCTTCCGTCCATCATGCCATAACCGGCTGCATGACCCAGCGCGCGCCTCAGCCCGACGGCGCCGCGGTCTTCGACCGTGCCGCCGTGCGCGCCCACCGCGACCGCGCCGCCGCCGGCTTCGCAGGGCGGGGCGACTTCTTGGTGCGCGAGGTGGGCGAACGGCTGGTGGGCCGGCTCGACGACGTGAAGCGCCGCTTCGCCCACGTGCTCGACCTCGGCTGCCATGGCGGACAGTTGGGACCGCTGCTGCGCCAGCAAGCCGCGCCCGATTTGCTGGTCGAGGCCGACCTCTCGCCGGCCATGGTCGCGTGTGCTGCGGGCCCCGCGAGCCTTGTCGCCGACGAGGAGTGGCTGCCGATCCGCGCGGACTCGCTGGATCTCGTGGTGAGCGCGCTCAACCTGCATTGGGTGAACGACCTGCCGGGGGCGCTGGTCCAGATCAGGCGGGCGCTCAAGCCGGACGGCCTGCTGCTTGCGGCGATGCTGGGCGGCGAGACCCTGTTCGAGCTGCGCGAGGCTTTCCTGCAGGCGGAAGCGGGGCAGGAAGGCGGTGCGCGGCCGCACGTCTCGCCCTTCCCCGATGTTCAGACCCTCGGCGCCCTGCTGCAGCGGACCGGCTTCGCGCTGCCGGTGATCGACAGCGACCGGATCACGGTCACCTACGATAGCGCTGAGGCGCTGATGCACGATCTGCGGGCCATGGGCGAGGCCAATGCGACCCGTGGGCGGGCGCGGCACTTCGCGAGGCGCGGCACCTTCCATGCGGCGGCCGCCTGCTACCGGGATCTGTTCGGCGATGCGGACGGGCGAATTCCGGCGACCTTCCAGGTGCTCTACCTCACCGGCTGGCGCCCCCACGACTCTCAACAGCAGCCCGCGCGCCGCGGCAGCGGCACCGTGCGCCTGACCGAGGCGCTCAGGCCCGATTCGCCCTAGCCGGCATGCTCAGACCGCGCGCTCGATCGGGCCGATCACGCTCTCGATTGCCGCCGCACTGACAACCCCGGCGCGGAGCAGGCGGGGAACGTCCCCGGTGAGGTCGAGCAGAGTCGAGCCGAGGCTATCGGCGGCCCGTCCGCCGTCGATGATCAGCGCGACGTGCGCGCCCAGGCCGGCGGCCACCTCTGCGGCGGTGAGCGGGCTCGGCGCGCCCGAGGGGTTGGCGCTCGGCGCCGTCAACGGCCGCCCGGCGGCCTCGACGACGGCGCGCGCGGTCTCGTTGCCGGGAATGCGGAGCGAGACGCCCGGCGCGCCCTGGTGAACCAACGGCGAGAGGGGCGAGCACGCAGCGCGCGGCAGCACCACGGTCAGCGGGCCGGGCCAGAAGGCCTCGGCGAGCGACAAGGCCGGCGCAGCGAATTCGCCACAGGCCTCAGCCATCACCATCGTCGCCACGAGGGCGATGAGGGGCTTCTCGGCCGGCCGGCCCTTGGCGCGAAAGACGCCGGCCACGGCCGCATCGCTGGTGGCATCGGCGGCGAGGCCGTAGACCGTATCGGTGGGCAGCCCGACCAGCCCGCCATCGCGGATCATGCTTGCCGCCTGCGCGATGACATTTTGGGTCGGCGCAAGGCACGGGGGACCGGCTGTGGCGTCTGATGACACGTCTCGAGTCCGCGCCTCTAGTCCGCGCCGCAGGCGACGAAGGCCGGATTGACGAACCCCGCCTTGCCATAGCTCAGCTCTCGACCGTTCAGGTCGCGGACATGGCCGCCTGCGGCGACGAGAATCGCCTGACCGGCAGCGGTGTCCCACTCCATGGTGCGACCGAAGCGCGGGTAAATGTCGGCCGCACCCCGCGCCAAGAGACCGAATTTGAGGGCGCTCCCCGCGCTCTCGATCCGCGCCGGCCTGAGCCCTGCGATGTACGCGTCGGTCTCGGCATCGCGGTGCGAACGACTCGCGATCACGGCAGGGCCCCCGCCCGGCACCGACCGCGCGCTGATCAGCTGAGGCGACCCGTCGCCAACGATACGCACGGCGCCGCCCTGCCCGTCGGCGACATAGGTCTCGTCCTGGACCGGCGCGTGAAGCACGCCGAGCACCGGCCGGCCATCCTCGATCAAGGCGATGTTGACCGTGAACTCGCCGGTGCGCGCGACGAACTCCCTAGTGCCATCGAGCGGATCGACGAGCCAGAAGCGCCCGTCAGCAGGTACCGCGCCTGCGCTTGTGCTCTCTTCAGAAATCACGGCAATACCCGGATCGGCGGCGCGGAGGCCTGCGACGATGAGACGATCCGCGGCGCGGTCCGCCTCGGTGACCGGCGAACGATCTACCTTGATCTCGACCGTCGTGCCGCCGCGGTAGAAGGCCATGATCGTCCTCCCGGCCTCCAGCGCCAAGCGCAGGGCAGCAGTTGCCAGCCTCGGGTAATCGTCGCTCCTGGTGCCCGGCATCGGCGGTCTCCGGCGTTCACGCTTGCGTCATCGAAGCGAAATCGCTTTCGCGCGCTGCCGATATACACCACAATGGCATGGGCTTGGCGCAGCGCGGCCATCCGAAGCAGCGGCGCGAAGCCCCAAATCAAACCAACGAAACATGCGCTGCGAGGAGGAGATACAAGGAATGATCAAGGAAACCGTGGTCGCCGTGAGTATCGTCACCATGGCGGCCGGCGCCGCTCTCGCGCCGTCGGCCGTGTCCGCCGGGGATCAGCCGATCGTCGTCGCGGATTCGCACGAGGATGCGTGCAACCCGTGCGCCGCTTGCAATCCGTGTGACGCATGCAACCCGTGTGCCGCGTGCAACCCGTGTGACGCATGCAACCCGTGTGGCGGTTGCAACCCGTGCGCTGGCGACTAAGCCGAACAGCACATTTGACCTTACCCAAGGACGCCGCCTCGCGAGAGGCGGCGTTCTTTATTTCGGGGGTATCGCGTTGCGGCCCGTCGCGGGCGGGCGTCTCGACACGCGCGTGCCTTCAGCCCCGCGCGTCGAGAGCAGCCCTGACTGCGGCGATCTGCGCCTCGATGTCGACCTCGGCCTGTGAGACGACCTCAAGGCGACGATCTTCGAGCGTGTCCTTGCTCGGATTCTGGGTGGCCCAGTTCTCGATCACCTGATCCCGCGCCTTGAGCAGCAGGATGATCTGCGGCCAGAACAGCCGCACCATGGCGACGACCCAGCGGTTGGTCGGCCAGGACGGGCGGGCGTGGTCGATGACGAAGCGCCCGATCACCTTCGAGACATCGTCGGCGCGATACCAGGTCTCGCCGGTGACCCAGCGGTTGGTGGTGAAGAGCCTGAGCGGCTCGCCCTTCGAACCCATCGAGATGGCGACCACGTGGGTGAGTGCGTCATCGCCCATGGGCCACTTGTCGCGGCTCTTGCGGCGCATGGGCTTCATGCCGCGCGGCATGCCCTTGGCGCGCACGAAGGTGTGGAAGTGCCCGTGCTCCGTGTCCCTGAAGCCGCCGGGATGGGCGTGGTAAAAGTATTGGGAGTGGCTCTTGCCGTCGAAGACGTCCCCCTTCGGGTAGTGATCCCACTCGTAGAACGTCTCTTGTCCGCGCAGCAGCTCGCTCACCACACTGTCGCCGGTCCTGCCGAGCACGCGCTCGATTTCCTGCACCTCCTCGCCGGCGGCCAGCATCATGCGCAGCCGCTTCGCCGGCTGCGTCGCCATGTCGAGGTGCCGGGTCTCTTCCTGCCGCTCGTTCTCTTCTGCTGAAGCCTGGGCCATTGTGCCGCTCTGCCGCCTGTTCGCTGGGCGTGCCACCAGGAAAAGATAGTGCTGGGGTCTCGCACTTGCCAGACCGGGAGTTCTCTCCCTCGTCCGCCGGCTATTCGCCCTCGCCCGCTTCGAGAACGAGGCGGAAGCCCACGAGGATGTGCTTGATGTCGGCGGGCCGCCCGTGACGCGCCGCGGGGCGGCAGATGCCGCAACCGCTGTCGTCCCACGATCCACCCTTGACCAGGAAGCGCCCCGGATTGCCGGGCGAGGCGGTCCACTCGAAGACCATTCCTGCCGCATCCAGCAGGCCGTAAGGGCTCGCGCCGGCGGGAAAGCTGCCGACCGGCAGCGTGTCGAAGGGACCGGAATCGTGGCTGTTGAGCAGCGCCGGGTCGTAGGTATCGCCCCAGGGGAAGGCACGCCCGTCCGTGCCGCGCGCGGCCTTCTCCCACTCGAGCGCCGTCGCCAGGCGCCAGCGCTCTCCGGTCTTGGCGGAAAGCCAGGCCGCATAGGCATTGGCGTCCTCGTGCGAGGCCATCACCACGGGATGTTGCTCGCGCCCCGGCGGCGGCTTGCCGTCCGTCCAGGCGTGGCGGCGGGTGCGTTCGTAGGGGTGGATCAGCCGATAGCCGCGCCAAGTCTCGGGATCGACATCGGGCACGCGGTGGCCGGTGGCTTCTACGAAAGTCGCGTATTGGGCGTTGGTGATCAGGTTGCGGGTGATGAAGAAGCGTTCCAGCGACTTGGTCCCGCGCGGGCGCTCGCGGTCGTACCAGCCGCGCTCCCGCGTGCGCGAGTGGCCGTAGGCCGCCTCGTCGAGCTGGTAGGCATATTCCCGCTCGGCCGCATCGGAGCCGGCGATGAAGGGGCCGGCGGGGACCTCCACAACCTCCGGAACGAGCGCGGTTTCGGCATGAGCGGCACCAGTGAGGGCAGCGCCGGAGACCGCGAAACACAGGGCGAGCAGGGCTCGGAATAGGATCATCCCTTGAATGTATTCGCGGGTGGCGTGGCGGAGGAGTCACAAAAATTTGAGCGGAAGGGATTTGCCCGGCACGATGCGGTCGCCGACAATTCATAACGAACACGGTCATCAAGGGAGGCCCGAAATGCCACGCTCGAAACCCCTGCTCGCCGGAACGGTGGTCCCTGTGGTCATTGGGCTGGCGGTCGCCACCAGTGGCGGCCATGCCGCGGCCGGGACATCCACCGGCGAGAGTCCGGGGGCGACCCCGCAGCATCAGAACCCGGGCGTGCTCCTCTTCGCCTCCTGCAACCCCTGCGGACCATGCGGCCCCTGCAATCCGTGCGATCCCTGCGCGGCGGCATGCGGGCCCTGCGGGCCGTGCAATCCTTGCAACCCCTGTAATCCCTGTGCCGGTGCCTGCAATCCCTGCGAACCCTGTGGCCCGTGCAACCCCTGTGCGGCTGCTTGTGGCCCCTGTGGCCCGTGCAACCCCTGCAATCCATGCGCAGCAGCCTGCGGACCATGCGGCGCCTGCAATCCCTGCAACCCGTGCGCGGCCGGTGCTGCGGTCAGCTCGGACTGCGAAGTTCCACGCCTCGCCGCTGCGAGCAGCCCGTGTGGGCCGTGTGCTCCTTGCAATCCCTGCGGGCCTTGCAACCCGTGCGCGGCTGCCTGTGCACCCTGCGGTCCTTGCGGCCCCTGTAATCCCTGCAACCCCTGCGCGGCCGCTTGCGCGCCGTGCAATCCCTGTAATCCTTGCGCAGCGGCGAACCCTTGTAATCCCTGCGAACCGTGCAATCCCTGCGCGGCCACCTGCGCGCCGTGCAATCCGTGTGGACCATGCAACCCCTGCGCGGCAGCGAACCCCTGCAATCCCTGCGCGCCGTGCAACCCGTGCGGGCCGTGCAACCCCTGTGCGGCCGGCGAGGAGGTCGAGCTGACCGCAGACGAGGCCAGGGACGCCTACGCCTGCATCAGTGCGACCATGGCCGAGGGCTATGCCAAGTCGGGCAATCAGTGGGCGGCGTCCTACCAGAACTGGCGGAACGTCGCGGCCCAGCCCTACGTCTCCGACACCCACGGCGCGCGCTACGTCAACAACTACGCCAACGACATCGGCGCCGACAATTACAGCCTGTTCGAAGAAGCCGGGCCGTCGCCAGTCGGATCCGTGCTGGCCAAGGACAGCTTCACCGTCAAGCCCAACGGCAAGATCGGCGCCGGACCGCTCTTCCTGATGGAGAAGATGGAGGCCGGCTTCAACGCCGATACCGGCGACTGGCGCTACACGCTGATCATGCCGAACGGCCGGACGATCGGCACAACCGGCGGAAAGGGAAACAAGAACGTCGTCTTCTGCGCCGAGTGCCACCTCGGCGTCGAGGACTATGACAGCCGCTTCTTCCTCGACGAAGAGTATCGGGTCCAATAGCCACCCGCCGGCGGCGCGCCGGCCCACGGCAAGGCGCGTCGCCGGCTGAATGGTCTGCTTGATCGCGGGTGCGAACCCGGCCTATGTTCGCGCCTGCACCGCCTCATCGGGACTAGAGCTAAGGAGATACCCGTGCGCGCACGACACGTTCTCGCCGTTGCCCTCGCCACCTTCATGATGGCGGCGAGCGCCTCCGCCATTGCCGCCGATGTGAAGAAGGGCAAGAAGGTCTTCAAGAAGTGCAAGGTGTGCCACACCGTCAAGGAAGGCGGGAAGCACAAGGTCGGCCCGAACCTCCACGGCGTCTTCGGCCGCACCTCGGGCACGGCCGAGGGCTTCAAGAAGTACTCGGACGCGATGAAGGACGCCGCGATCGTCTGGGACGAGGAGACGATCAGAGCCTACATCGCCGATCCCAAGGGCTACATACCGAAGAACAAGATGGCGTTTAAGGGGGTCAGGAAGGAAAAGGACCGCGACAACCTGATCGCCTACCTCAAGGAAGCCACCGGGGCCGAGTGAACCGGGCGGACGCCGTCGCCTTGCGTTGACCGGGGGCAACCATGCCCGCCATCGACCTGCGCGACCACATCCGCACGATTCCCGACTTTCCCAAGCCCGGCATCCTCTTCTACGACATCTCGACCCTGCTCGCCCACGCGGAGGCCTGGGGCGAAACGGTGCGGCAACTCGCCGGCGAGGTGGGCAGTCACAAGCCCGACCTGCTCGCGGGTATCGAATCCCGCGGTTTTCTGGTCGCGGCGCCGGTGGCGCACGCACTGGGCTGCGGCTTCGTCATGGTGCGCAAGAAGGGCAAGCTGCCGGGCGAGACCGTGGCGTACGAGTACGCGCTCGAGTACGGCACAGATCAGGTCGAGGTGCAGGCCGACGCTATCGCGCCGGGCCAGCGGGTCGTCCTGGTCGACGATCTGCTCGCGACCGGAGGCACAGCGGCAGCATCGCATGCGCTGCTGCGCCAACTGGGCGCCGAGGTGGTGGCGGCGGCTTTCATCATCGAGCTGAGCTTCCTCGGCGGGCGTCAGCGCCTCGACCTGCCAACCACCTCCCTCGTCGCCTACGACGCGTAGCTGGGGCGGGAGAACTCGGGAGACCCATTCCATGGCCATCGCCGTGATCGGAGGCACCGGTCCCCAGGGTCGCGGGCTGGCGCAGCGCTGCGCGCTCGCCGGCATCGACGTCGTAGTCGGCTCGCGGGATGCCACCCGCGCAGCGGAGATCGCCGCCGACCTCCGCGCCGGCGTGCCTGACGCACCGGGGGCGATCGAGGGCGCCGCCAACGCCGACGCAGTGGCTCGGGCCGAGCACATGGTCGTGCTGGCGGTGCCCTGGAGTGCGCACCAGGCGACTCTCGCAGGGCTCACCGAGGCGTTGCAGGGCAAAATCCTGGTCGATATGGCGGTGCCGCTTGCCGACGGCAATCCCCGGCGTTTCGCGATGCCGCCGGAGGGCTCGGCGACCGAAGCGGCGCAGGCGATGCTCGGCGAAGGCGTCGCCGTGGTGGGTGCGCTGCACAACGTCTCTGCCCACGTACTCGCGGCCCTCGATCAGCCGATCAACTGCGACATTCTCGTCTGCGGCGACGACCTGGAGGCGAAGCGCGCGGTGATGGACCTGATCGAGACCATCGGCGCCCGCGCCTACAACTGCGGCCCGGCCGAGAGCGCGCGCTGCATCGAGGCGCTGACACCGCTGCTGATTCGCCTCAACATGTCGAAGGCGACGGGCTTCAAGCACGCAGGCGTGAAGATCTGGCCGGAAGCCGGGTGAGGGAGACGACCATGGAATTCGCCATCACGTTCCGCGGCGATCTCGAGAAGGATCGAATCGTCGCCATCTGCCGGCAGGCCGAGGCGGCAGGCTTCGACTACGCCTGGTTCTTCGACAGCCACGCCCTGTGGCGCGACCTCTACCCGCAGATGGCGGTCGCCATCGAGCACACACGGCGGCTGCGCTTCGGCCCCTGCGTCACCAACCCGATGACCCGCGAGTGGTCGGTGGCCGCGAGCCTCTTCGGAGCGATGGCGGTGCAGTCGGAGGGCCGCTTCGACATGGGCGTGGGGCGTGGCGACAGCGCCGTCAGGGCCATCGGCAAGCGGCCGGCGACGGTGGCGCGCCTGGAGGAGTTCTGCCACGCGATGAAGGCGCTGGTGCGGGGCGAGGCGGTCAGCTACGAGGGCGTGCCGGAGCCGGTGCAGTTCGACTGGACCGGCGGCTACGAGATGCCGGTCTGGGTCGCGGCCTACGGGCCCCGGGCGCTGGCGGCAGCCGGCCGGGTCGGCGACGGGCTGATCGTGCAGCTCGCCGACGTCGGCCTCTGCCAGTGGATGGGCGACCAGGCGCGCGCTGCCGGCCGGGCGCACGGCCGCGACATGGCGGACTATCGCGTCATGGCCTGCGCGCCGGTCTGGGTCGGCGACCGCGAGGCCGGGATCGCCCAGACCAAGTGGTTCCCGGCACTGGTCGGCAACCACGTGGCCGACATCGTGAAGCACCACGGCGCCGGCACCGACCTCGTGCCGCAGAGTCTCACCGCCTACATCGCGCAGCGCGAAGGCGTGGGGGCAGACGAGGGCTACGACTATCGCCAGCACACCGCGCTTGAATCGGACAATAGCGCTTACGTCTCGCCCGAGATCACCGAGGACTTCTGCGTGGTCGGCCCGGCCGAGGCCCATGTCGAGAAGATCCGGGCGCTGGAGGCCGCCGGCGTCACCCAGTTCAACATCTATCTCACCAACGGCGGCGAGGAGCAGATCGTCGCCGCCTACGCCGACCACGTGCTCCCGCACTTCCGTTAGGAGTGCGCATTGCCCGGCCCGCGGTGGGTTGATGCGACTTGCGAGAGGGAATGGTATGTCTTGCGAGAATCCTTCGTTTTGCAAAAATCGTGCGTCCTGCCAGAATCACCTGTTGGTCGGAATCGCGCGTTTTGCCGGAATCGCGCGTTTTGCCGGAATCACGCGTTTTGCGTGAATCGCGTTGACGCGTTGCTGGATGCGTCTTACATTCTCCGTTGGAGGCTCGGCCTCGGAGGCTGCCCACGGGTCAACAGCATGCGTGGGAGGCAGTCGGGGCATTGCCTCCTTTTTCATGGGATTGTCAGCCTAGCCACATAAGGATCGGGTACGTAGGCGATCCCATATGTGTCGAAGACACGACCATCGCGGTACCCCTGCCCTCGAAACTGGAGATCGGCCAAGTCCTTCCAGAACATTGCGGCGATCTCCTCTCGGCGTTCGGCGTCCATCCCCAGACGGGGCAACCGAAATCCCCAGTTGATGCAATAGATGCACAGGTCCGCCGCCTGAACCGCCGAGGTCATATCGGATGAGACGAAGAATGGCGTGGGTACGATCCATGCCGTCCTCTGCCGGCCAGTGAATGTACTCGTGAAGTACCTCTCTAGGCGGGCGACGAATCTCCGATCTTCCTGTTTGTCGGTCTCATCCATTACCAACACGCCATGCTCCCGCTTGCTCTCAAGGAAGTAGAAGAACCGCTCCAGGAGAAACACCACGTCCTTTCTGAGGTAGTCGTCGAGCCGAAAGCCGGCAGGCTTGGCGCCGCCCCGCGGGATGGCTGAAGCCATCACGACGGCGTCGTGCCTTTTCAGGAGACCGAATGTCTCCCGCGCCATCCGCAGACAGGCTTGGCCGTAGGCTGTAAATTCAACCCAACTCGGCGTGGCGTGTTCACGGCCTTTCGCAAGGAAGGACCGGCATAGCCTCTGCCTCTGACGATTTGGGGACGGATCGTCCTGTTGTGCATGCCTGAAGCGCTCTTTCTTGAGTAACTTCGCGCCCTTGATCTCCGTTCCATATTCATGCAGCCGGCAACCGAAGCAGTCGACCTCCAGGCGCTGCATGTCCTGTACGAACGGCCACAGTCGGCCGACATGGATCGCGAACCCGCCGCGGACTTCATACAACGTGTTCTTGTGGTCATGTCCGCTTTCGTCGATGAAAAACAACCACGCCATGTCACGCCTCAGTAAAGCTCGATGTACTCGTCCCGCTCCCACTGGGTGACGTGGGCGTTGAAGCGGGCGAGCTCGGCGCGCTTCATCGTGGTGAAGACGGTCACGAACTCCTCGCCGAGCAGCTCCACCAT
>MKWU01005986.1_pt1 | contig 12707 bp, 14 predicted proteins | sample 809101 | NCBI WGS metagenome assembly MKWU01 (sample SAMN05860141, study PRJNA318959) | sponge metagenome | host: Aplysina aerophoba | place: Slovenia: Piran, Adriatic Sea, Gulf of Piran | collected 2013-05-07 | reverse complement strand
CAACTACCAACACATATTGTGGTGACACTGTAGCTCAGGACCCATAACAAGTCTATTTATAGTAAGTGTTGAATTCTACACCGAGGCAAATTAGATATATATTTTTATAATCGTACATAACTGATTTGCCTTGTGACATCAGCTATCTGTTCTGAGGCTATATATGGTTACAGAGTATAATTACATAGGGGTAATAGGGTAATAAGCTTTCACCATGTGTCTGTCCCATGAGTTATTATATATTACACACGTACAGTATACTATATAATCATTTCAGATTTGATGTTGCATAAATAATATATTATACCAATTACGTAAGTGCACCCTTACTTTGTGTATATACATGTATAAATTGGCAGTATACCAACATTCATCTCTGTCGATGTCCCTGAGCAATCTCTGATTGGTCACTCATACACTTTGTCTGTAATTATAATTATACATCATTATATAATTCATGTTTTTGCGATGATTACTGCAAATATAGCTACAGACTTATTCCACCACTAGTACAATGTAAATACGTACTTTCAAAAACATGAAATGCTATAACACTGTGGAACCTCTCTATAAAGGACACTCTGAATAAGGGACATGCATGCACCTCTCGAATGTGGACACTGTCTGCAGTCCCAACAACATAGAGCTGTGTAAAAACCTATACACCTCTGAAGTAGCTAGGGACACCACTACAGCAAGCTGGGCCCCAAAGGTGTCCTCTATTAGAGAGGTTCCACGTTAACAGTATAGAATAGTTTGAAATGGCCGTCTACTTCAAGGTATATAATATAATATTATATACAGTAGTTACAATGCATAATGATATATTATATGTACACATGCACAATTATAATACTGTAAGCATACGTATGTATACTGTGCTATATAAAATAGCTCGTGTTATTCATGTTTCATCCACAATGTCATGAACTAACAGTGTAATGAGTAATATATTTATAATTTACACCTCTCAATTATATACACAAGCATACATAATAGTCTGGACACAATGTCTACCTATAGTACCTCTCCTGATGTTACGCTCCAAATTAAGCTCCCAATGTCTGAACTGAAGAGAGAAGCCAACATCGCCGTAACACACCCAGTCCATGCAGAGAATGAACTTCTGTAGCTTCAGTCCAATAGTATAAAGTGTTTTATGCCTAGTAACCGTTCCTGGGTGATTGTGGGTAGTAGCTGACGCAATGCAGTGTCCGCTGTTGGCACTGATTTGTGCCGTTGTCTGCTCCACAGTAGTAGCCCAGGACCCTGACCTGTCGGCCAGGTTTGTCAACTACACCGTCCTCAGCCAATCTCCCGTGTACGAACTGTACTGGAATGTAACAGGCAACAGAATCATCTTTGCTGTCCGTGCGGAGACGACTGGGTGGGTTGGCTTTGGGATTTCTCCCAATGGGTTGATGCTGAATTCAGACGTCATCATGGGATATGTGGATGATACCACTGGCGTAGTGACCTTCACTGTGAGTGTCCTTAGCTATAGTTATAATAAGATTATGTACTATAATGATAAGATCTGTTGTAGTTGTATGTTTCAAGTTGCTATGTCACATGTATATAACTGTACTATGCAACTGATCTGAGGAAAACCCTTGACTGCAGTGTGCATTATACAGCTATTTTTACTGTAGCATAAATGAATATAGCAGCTTACAATAATAATTTCATTGTAACTGAAAATTAGCTGAAGCCATACTCTTCGTTTGTATACTATACTTAAGTCATGCTTTAAACTTTAAGTTATGCATGCTTGCAGGGTCGCCACAAACATGCACCAGAGCTGGCTATCATGTCACAGTGCCTATTGCATCTTTCCCTGACACACATACAGGACCGCAAGACTAACCCGAGTGTTAGAATAATGCCAGTAATTGATGCTCAACAAGACTGGAATCTTGTGTCTGGGAGGCAGGTCGGGGGATTCACCACACTGGAGTTCTTCAGATTCCTTGACACTGGGGATACAGCTGGAGATATAATCATTGGAGAGGTACAGTGAATGCATTAGTATGTAATGCATGCAAGTCAGTAATGTATGGTCTATACATGCTATAAAACATACAAGGCATGATTAAAAATGAGTACATACATACGTAACTTTTATATATAATTAATATTATTCTTTTACGCACACTGTTACATATGTGTAGACAGTGAATCTGATATGGTCATTCAGAACAGATGATGACACAGCTCTGGCGCACACAACAAGGGGAAATGTACTTGGAGTACGACTAGTTCCACAAGTAGGTGTTATATCATCATCACTCACATGTACTTCATATATATCACAAACTGAACAACTGTTTCTTGCAATGTATAAATTAATCATTTATGCCCAAATAATCCTGTGAATTACTCTTATCTCACATGTTACACATACTTGCTTGTTTGTGCACAGTCGTTTCAGTGTACCTTGACTTGTGACCTTCCAAGGACCCTGAACCAGGCTAGCTGCACTTGTGACTGCCCTAAACCAATACAACCTTGTCCCTTTGGAATGGATGAATTTTGCCTCTGCAGTTGCCCTCCAGGGTCACAGGAAGCCTGCAATAACAATGCAACAAGAGCTGTTGGAAATTTAAGAAAATTCAATCCGTTCACATGCAGTTGTACCTGCTTTTCACAATTTTGTAGGAGAGATGAGGTGTTTAATGATGACATAGATATCTGTCGGTGTGTGGCGTTGCCTCCTTGTCCCGAGGTCACAAGCACCACTTGCCCTTCTGGACAGGAGTTCAGTCGTAGGACATGTAGCTGCCAGGACATCTGTGACATTTTCTGTTATGCTCCTCAAGTAGTGGATTTTGACACTTGCACATGTCAGTGCCAGCCCAGTCCCATTCCACACTCTGAAAAATGCCCACCACCACTAAGGTTTAGCAACACAAGCTGCTTCTGTGAGTGCCCTCTAGACCTTGTCCAAGAGTGCCAACCAAACCAGGTATTTTGGTACTGCTATGTGAGCATGCAAAAATATACATATGTATGAATGTGCATGTAATGTATGTATGAGTCATGTGAGTCTCATACGTACCCAGCCTGCTTTTTTTCTTCAAAATGTACTGCCACAGTTTAGTAGCCATTTTGAACAAGTGGGCTGGATACAAGGCAATGCATACGTAGGATGAGTTTTTATAGGCAATATAAAATATTTTGTTTTCCATAAGATATACTTATAGCTACATACATTTCATAAAATGTATTCCAAGCAATGGTGATCTGATTTAGAATGCTCACATGTAGTGTGTGATATATTGTGATCTTTGCAGGCACATGATCAGAACCTTAAATTAAATCAATAATGAAACTACCCCAGTCCTGCATACTCTTTACCTTTTTCTCCCAGGTTTACAACAACTTCTCCTGCAGATGCGAATGCCTTAGCCCACCATCGACCTGCCCGCCAATGTTTACATTCGATACAAACACATGTGAATGCACGTGTGACACTTCATTCGTCTGCCCAGGAGGCCAGAGCCTTGACACCTCATCATGTGAATGCATTTGTGATGCAAATCGCACCTGCCCACAAGGTCAGACATTCAATAACTTTACATGCCAGTGTGAATGTGATACTCAGTAAGTATGTTGTGAGGGCCGAATCTTTGATGAGGACTCATGTAGGGGTGCGCGAATCAATCGATTCTCTTCCGCGAATCGCAATCGCGTGTTTCGGAATGGCTGAGTGCAACAGGAATCTCCTTCAAGCAGCAAATCTTCTTCCCCTGAAGAACTCTACGAACAAGGTGTGGTGGTTCTTCGGATTTCGTCAGGAAAGTGGAGTTATCAAGGACCACAGCTGCGTAAATCGCTAGCAGATGCTATTCAGCTAGCGCACTGTAGCGAATTGTTGAATTGATAATCGGCGCTAGAGCATTACTTTTAGCACTTGTAATAGTAGTATTGTTTTATTTGCTGCACTACATCGTAGCTCACCCTATACCTACATATTTGACTGCATTATCTTCAGGTGATTTGCACTGTTGTGCGGTGTTGAAGTACTGTGGGGACACAACTAACCTTACCTCGCATCTTAAATCTCACACTTGCAAGAATGGCTGAAAGCAGGCTTTGGCGAAGCGTGGTGAAGCACCCTGAAGCTGTTAAGCAGGAGCACCTCCCAACTCAGGGCCAAGTAAAAATCACAGATGCTTTCAGTGCAGCCACGAAGTTGCCCAACTCAAGTAAGGGGGCCAAGGAACTAAATGATGCCATTGGCTACTTCATTGCAAAAGACATGCAGCCAGTCAGTGTGGTACAAGGAGCTGGTTTTCAGTACGTACATGGTGAAACAGTTTGAGCCACGATTCCAGGTTCCACACAATCAATTTGTGTGTGAAAGCAGGATTAAAGCATCGCCAAGTAGAAACAGCTGTGGCTCGCTGCTCTTGACTGGTGACATTCTTTCGCAAGTTATCACGGGCTGCGCATGTCCTCCAAGCAAAGCAAAGCACTTGAAAAGCCAAAAATAAGCTGATTCAGGAAGTGGACACTCGGTGGAACTCCACACATGACATGGTTGAGCGTGTAATGGAGCAGCAAATGCCCATCTGTGGCACCTTGATCGAGATGAAGCGAATGGATCTTCTCCCAAAAGACATGAGGTGCAGGCTGCTGGAGGGAGTGTTGAAGGTTCTGAAGCCTTTTTCAAGGATGTGACAGTGCAAGTGTCAGCTGAGAAGTACGTGACAATCTCTGCAATTCGGCCACTTATCCAACACCTCACACAAAAAGAGGACACTGATTCATTGGCCATCGAGTCCATGAAACAGGAAATGGCCAAGAATCTTCAATCACGATACTAGGAGCCAGCTGTCAATGAATTGCCTGTTTTGTGGACCCCAGATTTAAGTCTATGCCATTTTTGGACGCCAACAAGGAAGCCTTTGTGGCTGAGGTTATAATGAACATCACTCCAGATGCAGAGCAAGATGAAGAGTTGGATTCAGAATAGGAGGACCTGGAACCTCCCTCGAAGAAGAAAAAGACTGAGCTGGGGATGCTTCTAGGAGACATGTTCACTATGCCAGCCGCAAAGAAGCGAATGTCAATCAGGAAAGGGCAGAGCAAGAGATGCACATGTACATACATGAGTCGTCTCCATCTGCTGATGCCAACATACTGCAGTGGTAGAGACAGAACTGCAATCGTTTTCAGCAATTGCAGAGATAGCACGAAAACGCCTTTTTGTGTGCCAGCAACCAGTACACCTTCAGAAAGGCTATTCTCAAAGGCTGGGTATATCATCAATTCAAAGCGTGCTGCATTAGAGCCTAAAAATGCTTCTATGTTATGTTGTTTGGCTGAAAACTTGTCATAGACTCATATTTTGCCCACAAATTTATATGATACTATTTATTGTATTTGTGACATAATAATTTCAAGTCGCCAATTATTCAATTAATCGTGATACTGCAATAATCGGCAATAATCGCGATACCACATATTCTGATAGTCGCACACCCCTAGTTAGAATCTACAGACTACAACCTTGTGTGCAATCAAAAATGTGCTTTCATTGAAGTAGAACTCTTGGATGGTGAGTAGTTTATACCTATACCGCATTGTGTGTCTATACATGCTGTGTTTGCAGTCTCATGCAATTTACTAAATATAATACATCTGGTCTGAGATAAAGTATTATAGTATATATACAATTACAGTGCATTGTATTAATGAGGCTATGAGTAAAAATATGTCTCTCTATTAAAGGATCCCCAATAGAGCTTACTGCATTTGGAGTTTTTGGAGAATCCTCAACTGAGTCAGATCCAGCCACTGTCATTTTCTACTGGAGTCTTATGGACAGTGTCTCCTCTGCTGATCAGAACGTCACCTACACTGTCACTGTCACTTACATGAATGACACTGTGGTTGCAGTTCAATCTGTTGCCCATCCAAACTCTTCTCTGAAGATACCAGGTCTCCCTGCTTGTACCATCCTAAGAGCCACACTGGTAGCAGAGAGGAACAATGAAAGCAGCAATCTTCAGCGGGTCTTTTTTACTTCTGAGTCCTCAGGTGAGTCATATTTTATCAATTTATGAAAGTGACACTAATACGTACTTCTGTATACCTGGATGCGTCGGCATTTTCCGTATTCTCTTTTGCCTGTATGATTGAACTCTATATGTGATGTATTGCAGTATGTCATCTCTAGTCTGGCTAGCTACACCATCTCCACTAACAACAGGAACGGTAAAGGGGGTGGGACGCTGTGGTAAACATAGTGATTAGTTCATCCCTTACTTGCATGCATGTGCGACTGTTGAGATGCCACTGACAAGAAATTGAATTCATAAAGTGTGATCAGTCTAGCAACGCTCCCCTAGCTTCAAGAAGACAAGGGACTCTTGGGCCAAAGGAGTATGATGTTGCATCTCAGTATGACCCTACTGAATCTATTAGTGCAACCAGCAGTGTATCCGCATCATGCTTATTAGCTGTATATGTATATCTGTATACTTTGCATAAGGTGGACTACTTGTATAATAATAATTCTGTTTGCTAGACTGTCTCTTTCTTCCATACTGCCGATATTTAGTAGGCATCATCTATCTAGTCAAACTATGTCTTTTCCAGCCCCGATAACAGTCACAGTGTCAAATGTGGACTCTACAGCGAACTATTTGCCTGGCAGTGATATCTCTCTCCAGTGCTCATGGGACACCTCGGTGTACTATGTGGCATGGTACAAGAATGGTGTGCTGATCTACGAGGAAGATCTGGCTGCCTCCTCTGTCCTGATGGGACCAGCACAAGGGATCTCTGTTGACAGTAACTTCACAAAGATGATGTCCACTCTCACCATCGACAATGCAGCATTGAATGACAATGGCAACTACACCTGTGCTGTGACCTGTGGGGCTAAGGGAGTGGAGTTTGGCATGATTGCAGGGAATCTACAGGACATGACTGAGGTGTTTGTGTCTGGTAAGTAAATTTCTGCATTGCTCCTGTAACACTTTGAGATGGCACCCACTGAATACCCTAACATTATCAGTGGGAGCACTTTGGCATTGAACAGAAGTGGAGTGGCCACCCTTGCAATGTCTGTATTCCTTCTCCTTTAAGAAAGCTGCCCACAAATTCTTGGACAATTAATGCCTCCACTGTCTACAATGCTTCGCCAATGCTGACAGTGTGTATATAGATGTACGTACATACAATTATACCATAGCTGCACCTATTTGCATTCATAATTCTATCCACAATTTTGTCACTGTGGAACAACGTATTTAAAAATCCTGCAAATAAATGGTAAGGGATACTTGACTGTCACATAAATTTCATGACCATGTGGCAACAATGATTATTTTAAAGTTACAAATTATGTATTGTGTTTCTATGAGAATTTATACATATTAGCTGTTTGAGAGGAAATTGCAGGAGGAAGAAAACCTAATTAATAGTTATTCTTAATAAAAGTTGGCGAATGTCCTATAATAATTCCTTAGCACTTTTTCACCAGAGCCTTTGAAGATACTGAGAATTATTGTATTACTGCATTACTTAAAGACTGGTGGTACATGTATATTGTGACTTGCACTGAATCCATTGCTTGTACAATTTTATAGATGAAGTGCTAAACAACAACAATACTTCCAATACTGCTCTCTTTGGTGGGCTGACCGCGGCTGTTGTGCTAGTACTGCTGTTTCTAGTGGGAGTTATTGTGTTTGCCATTGCTGGTGTCAAATGCAGATCAATAAGACAAGCCAGAGAAAGGATTGCAAATAGGTATGTATGTACATACATCATTTCTCCTTCGTTTGTGCTCAGTCTGTATAAATTCCTGTGTGCAACACCGTGCACACTTGCTGTAGTGTGTAGAGATGCCATTGAGCCATTCAGCCTGCAGATGTAACAAAGCAACTTAAATGTTTCAGTTCAAAATGTTCACTTTGAATTGTCCTGTTATCAGCTAATCCATTGAACCACTAGATAGAAGTTCACTTTGTGATCATAAATACGATATATATTTGATTGGGGATTGAGAACTTCACTAGCCAAGTAGATAGAGGGACAGATGTCGATTGTCACAAAATTACCAAATGTTTCGGCCCTATCTATAATAATAATAATAGTATTAATATGAACTGTGGAAAGTACTGTATGTGGTCTAGTGTGATGTGTGTGGCTCGCATGGGTAGTTACTCATTATACCCACCACAGATTTTTAACCCCAAACTCCACATTGGTTTTGTAAAATACACACAGCCACCTGTCTTCCCGCCCACGCCTTTTCCCGGCGTTTCCCCCCTCCCCTGTCTGTGTATATAAGTCACCATGCCATGTACATTTTTGATCTACCACTGATGAAGGCTCTAGATTGGGCTGAAACGTTTGGTAATTTTGTGACAATCAACTTCTGTCCCTCTATCTACTTGGCTAGTGAAGTTCTCAATCCCCAATCATGTCTACAGAGAAATACGATGTTTATGTGACACGTATGTTAAACTGCAGAGTGACTCAGTCAGTTGAGCTACACACAAGTGGACAAAGAAATAAGAACAAGGAGGTGCAGTTCTGCAAAGACCACATGTACATATGTATATAATATTATACATATATTAGATTTCATGATGTATATTATATTATACAAGTCATTGGACTCTTGCATTCACTGCTGTATATTGTACGCTGTGAGTGAGCACACACTGTTGATATAATACTCAGGTAGTACATTTTCCCAATGTAAGTCACGATGGTTGGGAGATATCCAGGAGTGAGGTTGAGCTTGGTGACAAACTGGGTCAGGGGAACTATGGAGCTGTGTTCAAAGGACAGCTGACAGTGGCAGCCATGACTCCTATGATTTATGTTCACAAGAAAGAAATGGACTTTGAGGGGAAGTCACATCTCAACGTTGCAGTGAAAATGTTTCGAGGTATGTAAGTGAACTTTTTACCTATATATATATATATATATATATATAATGTATCTACTTTTAAGTACTGTATGTCAAAGGAGGACTCTCCCTATGGTGATTGTTGATCTACTCTTGAAACTTCTTCAGCACGTGGGCATGCTCATAATTATACTATTACCTTTGTTCTGTAATTGATTTGATTTCATTTTGCACACATACATGTGGTGTATTACTACTTACTATTACTCCACGTCTTTTATCCACGATGTAATGCATGATACAATTGCTGTCACGTGTGTTGTACGCATGTGCAGTGGGGCTTAGACAGCGTGTTGTGTAGTATTGAGTTGGTTATTGACTGGACGAGCAGACCTGTACATTTAATTGATGTACACAGACATGTACCAACCAGCCTATATCTAATGCCTACCACATTGCAGATAACAGCAGTGCTGAAGAGAAACAGTAAATAATTATATTTTCTACTGTTTTACGTACACATGAGCAGACGTTACACTGACGATATACAATCTTTGCAGATAACAGCAGTGTTGAGGAGAAGGAGATGTTCATGGATGAGATTAATGTGATGAAGACAGTATCTGTTGGCAACAACCCACATGTCCTCAAGATGCTTGGCTGTGTCACTGCCGCCAACCCAATGATGCTTGTCCTGCAGTTTGTACCTCAGGGGAACCTTAAGAACTACCTCAGAGCAATGAATTCGAAGACAGCGGATTATGCGAGAAATGTGATTGTAAGTAGAGCTCACGCCCTGGTTATATTTTATACATATAGCATATAAATTTGAGCTCTATTAGTATTTAACTAATAGGCAGCACTGCATATAAATTTTATAGTCAGTAGAGTATATTTTCTTGCATGTTTTGTGCACGAGGCTGTGAAGTGCATCGCATTATATCATATGTAAAGTCACTGTGACAATGTGTGCAATGCATACGTATATAATAGGCTTTGCTAAGATATTATTGTCTGTTCGTTGTGCTTGGGCTAGAGATCTCGTTAATATTTTGCCTATAAATTGCATATTCAGTATAGTACTATATGCACGGACTAACTCATAAATATTTTATGTATTCATATATTCATAATTATTATATACTTACAGGATAGAGGCTATGAATCTACTGGTGGTTTCCCCACTGCCACTGGTTTGATGAAGACCACACACTCCTGCTCCTCCTTTTCAACTCAAGCTCCTGACGTTGGCCCATTACTGAAGAAATTCACATCATTCTCTTATCAAATTGCAAGTGGAATGGTGAATATTGGGTTGGTGTTAGTATACCATTTACAATGATGTATTTTATGGTCTGACTTGTAAAAGTATAATATAACATAATATGCATTATAGCAAGCATACAGCTAGATATAGAACTGTTTATATATATCTACCAATGTTTTGTCATTTGCCAGCCCAAGCATGTGTACATCATGCTACAGTATTATTAACATTCTTTTGCAGGAGTTTCTGATGTCCAAAGAAGTCATCCATCGTGACCTGGCTTGCCGAAACATCTTAGTGGGAGAGAACGAACTGCTGAAGATATGTGACTTTGGGCTGGCAAAGGAGACCTTGGAGTACACTTCTGCTCTAAAGACTCGACTGCCCATTCGCTGGATGGCTCCTGAAGCATTCCTGAGAGGAGAATTCAGCGAGAAATCGGATGTGTGAGTCTTGAACAAAAGAAGATAGCAATATATCGTGCTATATATAATAATGTAGAATAATTATTTTGAAGAGGCCTGAGTGGTTAGGAAGATCATTCATGCTTAGTTCTAGGAACACACTAGCTAGGATACTTTGAGTACAAACGTTTCGGGAGCTTACAGCTGCCCACATACTTCACCCTCTTGGCCTGACCCTGCAGGTGGGCTTATGGTGTCTGCTTGTGGGAGATATTCAGTTTTGGTAAGTGCAACAATCTGTCACGCTCACCGCTCGGCAATATTTGTCTTACACTTTAATGTCAACATTTCCTATAATTAATTATTATCATAGGCTTAATGTAAATATGCATATATACTGTATGTTACTGTATCTCATATTAGTATGTATATGAGATTACGCATTACTCATAATTATGCATTACTTCCTGCTTGCAGGTGATCTGCCGTACAGTGAGCTCGGCAACACAGTCATACTGTCCAGGGTGATGGCAGGATACAGGCTGGACTGCCCTCAGGGATGCACAGAAAATATGTACGGATATACATAAGCTGATCTGTATATACAAATGTATGTAGTTACATGTATGTAATACAAAAAGAGATGGATGCGATTGCTGTGTGCAGTTGTAGACTTGAGTCTAGCAAGATCACAAGAGAAATCACACCAGAGGGAGTCTGATGGCTGAGATGGTTTCTAACCAAAACACAATCTGGGTCACCATTGTCCCTGGACCATTTACATGCTATGGGGCACAAACGAAATGTGGCACTACACTGCCTGTAGTCGAACCCAGGGACTCTGGCTTAATTAAGCTACCAGTGCTCTGCCACTGAGCTACGACGGCCACTGGTGACCACCAGAATTGGATCATCTTTTTGAATATTCATAGAATATTTGAGTCAAATATTCGAACCCAAATTTTAGCAGTCGAAGTTGGTCGTCCTAGTATACTTTGGTCACACAGCTGATGAGAAGGGTGTGCCAGTTCCTAGAGAGAAGCACATGCAGGCCAGTGTGCCGAGTGTGTAAGAAGCCGTTCTTATGTAGTAACACACACGACACATTGCTTGCGCTTAAATGATGTGTAAATGAATTTTCCCAATAAATATCAAATATTCATGATCCTTTGGTATGCACTAGCCCACGTTTCACAGTAATTCAGAAGTTTCAGTGACTATACAGCCCCTTCATCAATGAAAATATTGTGATTTAATGTGGGATGATAATTGTAGTATCAGAAATCCATTATCGCCCACCCCTGGTCCCGGCCATTGGACTTATTGGTGTGATTTTGCTTGTGATCTCTTGACTCAACAACTTATGCAGCAAATAGTCACTCATATCTATACAGTTGTAGACCATGTGAGCAAACAAAATTTCATTGGACATTTAAACAATTGCTGGTAACATCAGTGTCTATGTATGACTCATTTTCCTTACATGCACTCCAGGGGCCTTGGATACACCTACACCAATGCAGTAATTAATTAAGAGAGGAGCCAAGAAAGCCATTTTCCAAGAATAATAGCTGCCATGACTGTGACGTCTGATTCTTTCCTTTCTGTGTACTGTAGCTACTCCATAATGCGAGAGTGCTGGAATGATGACAAAGAGTCAAGACCCACCTTCCTGGAGCTGAAGGAGGAGTTTGATGGTCTCATAACTCAGGAAGAGAGGTACAACTACCTGATCCTGGACCTTGACCTTGCAGCTGAAGGCCCTTCTCCACCAGCGGAAGGGGAGGCCGCCAGTTCATCCACAGGCAGCCACTGAAGAACCTGTGGTCTAAGTTACACACATTCTGTGATTGTGAATCATTGCATTACACTGTACATATATTGTTATATGTGTACTGATCCTATTTGGGCTCTGTTGTACAAAACACAAATTCGGTTTAGTGTGTTACCGTATAATTTGGCCTGCCATTACAGTACACTTTGTAGCTGGAATCTGCTATTTTTATCAATTAGCCACCGCCACTCCCATACATGCACACATGCATGCACACACGTACACACACACATACACACACACACTCACACACACACATGCACACACACATGTACACACGTACACACACACACACGTACACACACGCACACACACACACACACGTAC
>MKWU01005985.1_pt1 | contig 12712 bp, 7 predicted proteins | sample 809101 | NCBI WGS metagenome assembly MKWU01 (sample SAMN05860141, study PRJNA318959) | sponge metagenome | host: Aplysina aerophoba | place: Slovenia: Piran, Adriatic Sea, Gulf of Piran | collected 2013-05-07 | reverse complement strand
CCTGGCCCGCATGCGCAGCGACCTCACCGAACTGTGCCTGGCCGCCTTCGACGGTTCACTGGATTCCATCAACGTCGAGTGGGACCCGCGAGCCGCTCTGGGCGTGGTCCTGGCCAGCGGCGGCTACCCCGGCTCTTACGCCACCGGCTCCCCCATCTCCGGCCTCGACACCGACTTCGGCAACGACACCCTCGTATTCCACGCCGGCACCCGCGAAGACAACGGCACCATCGTCACCAGCGGCGGCCGCGTCCTGTGTGTTGTCGGCCTCGGCAACTCCGTCGCAAGCGCAGCCGAACTGGCCTATTCCTCAGCGGCACACATAGACTGGAAAGACGTCTACTACAGAAGGGATATCGGCTACCGGGCCATTAACCGGGAGCGCGATTCAAGCGGGTAGCCTGCGCTCTTGCGCCGCGAGGGCGTGTGCGGCCACCCGTTATGCGCGTCGTGGACGCGGCGCGGGGCCATGGATGGCTGTCAGCCCGTGGCACGAGTCGCGCGTCGCACCGAGACCGGCGAGGCGCCCGGCTGGCAAGGCGCGAGGAGGGAGAATATCGGGAAGGCAGTGGCCGGTGATTCAAATCCTCTCACTATGAACAATAAAAACAACATCTTACGAACATTTCATGCATTCTCAATCGAGCCTGAAAGTGTGCTGCAGCACACTTTCAGGGGTTGGTCTGCGGTGAGGGTCACCGATTCCCTGTGAATCCAACTCAACAACTGTCTCCGGAATCCCCGGATCGGTTAATGCAGGCTGACGACCGACCTGCTGAACATGCCACCGTCAAAGGGGGCCTTCCAGCGCTTCGACTGGCACCTTGGGTCGTGGTTCAAGCCCATGGTCACGATGCGAAACGCGCCGCATCTCGACCTGTAGACGATACCAACCACATACCCGCTGAGCGGCTTGTTCCGCCCGAACGTCAACCGCGCCACAGGACCGTACGTCCTCTGTCTCTACCTCTACGGGCCATCAACAACAGCGAGCACGAGATGTCTAGGACCATTATACTATCGACCGCCGTGTTCGCTGCGATTTGGGCGGAACGCCGCGACGGCGAGGAAACCGAGGATGCCATACTCCGTCGCTTGCTCGGATGCGGCGACGATGCCTGGGCAAACGGGGGCCACGACGCCCGAAACGACGTGCATTTCCCGGAGGGCTTCGAGATATTCCGCACCTACAAGCGCAGGGAGTACAAGGCGACCGCTCGGGCAGGCGTCTGGTTGCGCGAGGACACGGGGAGCGGTATCCGACCCTCAACCGGCTCAACGAGTCCATCGCGTCGAGTAACCAAAACGTGTGGAACGGTAGCTGGAAATACCGCACGCCCGACGGGTCGTTCCGGTCCATCGACTCGCTGCGCGGGTAGGATGGAGGGGAATATGCAACGACCGTTCGGCTCTGGGTCCGTACCAAGATGCGGACACGCGCACAGCCTACCCTCGTCACAAGCGAGTTAGCGCGCCATGGCAAGTCAGATAAACAGTGCTGGAACCTCTCCCGGCTTCGAGGCGCAGCTCTGGGCGGCGGCGGACAAGCTGCGCGGCAACATGGAGCCGTCCGATTACAAGCATGTCGCTCTCGGGCTGATCTTCCTCAAGTACATCTCGGATGCCTTCGAGGCTAAGCGCGCCGCGTTGCTCACCGAAGAGTTGGCCGACCCGGAGGACCCCGAGGAGTATCTCGCCGAGAACGTCTTTTGGGTTCCGAAGGCAGCCCGATGGTCGCATCTGCAGGCCCGGGCCAGGCAGACGACGATCGGAAAGGACATCGACGACGCCATGCTTGCGATCGAGGCCCGAAACGCCTCGCTCAAGGGCGTCCTGCCCAAGGACTACGCCCGCCCGGCGCTCAACAAGGTGATGCTCGGCGAGTTGATCGACCTCGTAAGCGGCATCGGCATGGCGGAGGAGGCCGACCGCTCCCGCGACATTCTCGGGCGGGTCTATGAGTATTTCCTCGGCGGCTTCGCCGGCGCCGAGGGCAAGCGCGGCGGCGAGTTCTACACGCCCCGCTCCGTGGTCCGGCTGCTGGTCGAGATGCTGGAGCCGTACAAGGGCCGCGTCTACGATCCCTGCTGCGGCTCGGGCGGCATGTTCGTGCAGTCGGAGAAGTTCGTCGAGGAGCACGGCGGGCGCATCGGCGACATCGCGATCTACGGTCAGGAGAGCAACTACACGACCTGGCGGCTGGCCAGAATGAACCTCGCGGTGCGCGGCATCGACGCCGATATCCGCTGGAACAACGAGGGCAGCTTCCACAAGGATGAACTGCCCGATCTGAAGGCCGACCATATCCTCGCCAATCCGCCGTTCAATGTCTCCGACTGGGGCGGCGACCGGCTGCGTGAGGATGCCCGCTGGACGTTCGGCCTTCCGCCCGCCGGCAACGCCAACTACGCCTGGCTGCAGCACATCCATCACCACCTCGCCCCGAACGGCACGGCGGGCGTGGTGCTCGCCAACGGCTCCATGTCCACCGCCACGTCCGGAGAAGGCGACATCCGCCGCGCCCTGGTCGAGGCGGACGCGGTGGACTGCATGATCGCGCTACCCGGACAGCTCTTCTATTCGACGCAGATTCCCGCCTGCCTCTGGTTCCTGGCGCGCAACAAGAACCCCGGCGGGAACTCGCGCGACCGGCGCGGCGAAGTCCTGTTCATCGACGCCCGCAAGCTCGGACACATGATCGACCGGACTCGGAAGGAGTTCTCTGACCAGGACATCGCGACGATCGCTGATGCGTATCGCGCTTGGCGGGGCGTACCGGACGCGGTGGCATACGAGGACGAGCCGGGATTCTCCAAGTCCGCGAAGCTGGAGGAAATCAGAGAACACAGCCACGTCCTGACGCCCGCCCGCTATGTCGGCGCTGCGGCAACCGAAGAAGACGACGTGCCATTTGAGGAGCGGTTCGCGGAATTGAAGGAAACGCTTGCGGAGCAATTCGCCGAAGCGGAGGAACTGAGCACCATCATCCAGCAGAAGCTGGAAGAAATTGACGCTCATGGATAGGTGGTCCAGCCTCACGTTGCGTGATGCCGGCGTCAAACTTATTGACTGCGTACACAAGACACCCGCCGCTCAAGAGAGTGGGTATCCATACGTAGGTATCCCGCAGATGAGGGATGGATGGATCGACTTCGACAGCGCACGGAAAATCTCGCGAGAGGACTTTTGCGAGTGGACAAAGAAGGCCAAACCTCAGCAGCATGATGTGGTCCTTTCGCGTCGTACGAATCCTGGCGTTACGGCAATCGACAGGACGGGCACGGATTTCGCGCTGGGTCAGAATCTGGTGTTACTTCGCGCAGATGGCTGCCAGATAGATCCGCCCTTCCTGAAATGGCTGGCGCGAAGTCCTGCTTGGTGGGAGCAGATCGAGAAATTCAAAAACGTTGGCGCTGTTTTCGATAGCTTGAAGTGTGCTGACGTACCCAATTTCGAATTGCCGGTTCCACCAATCAAGACTCAGCGGATGATGGGCGGCTTGTTCGACGCCATCGACGCCAAGATCGACCTGAACCGCCGGATGAACAAGACGCTGGAGGCGATGGCGCGGGCGATCTTCAAGGACTGGTTCGTCGATTTCGGCCCCACCCGCGCCAAGGCCGAGGGCGATGAGCGCTACCTTGCTCCAAAACTCTGGGACTTGTTCCCAGACTCCTTTGACGACCAGGAAAAGCCAGAAGGGTGGGAGATCAGGAAGTTGGAGGCCATCCTCAAGTTGAATTACGGTAAGTCCTTGCCCGCAAGAAAAAGAACGCCCGGAAATGTAGCTGTTTATGGTTCTGGAGGTATCGCAGGAACGCACGATGTTGCGCTGATCGAAGGGCCAGCGGTCATAGTCGGTCGAAAGGGAACTGTTGGTAGCCTCTATTGGGAAGATGATTCTGCGTTCCCCATCGATACCGTGTTCTATGTCGTACCTCGCATTGGCTCCGTTTTGTTTGCTTATCATCTTCTCGCCACTCTGCCATTGCGCGACATGAACACAGATGCCGCTGTTCCGGGACTCAACCGAAACAATGCGTATCGCTTGGAATTTCCGCTGCCTTCTTTCGAATTGATTTCAGCTTTCGAAAACATTAGCGGCGCACTATGGAAGCGGAGGGCGAAGAATCTCGTGGAAACGAAAACCCTCACTCAAACACGCGATCTCCTGCTCCCGAAGCTCATGTCCGGCGAAATCCGCCTTCGGGAAGCCGAGCGCATGGTCGAGGCTGTCGCATGAGCCGCGTCTTGAGCAAGCACGTCTTTCCTACTCGGTATACGCTTGCCGGAAGCATCGGAGACTACTGATGGTCGTAAGCGACACAGAAATTCGGCAACGCTTGCGGCTCGGCGAGGACAGCGGCTGGGAATTCAAGCAGGTGGAGTTCAAGGAAAACCGCCCAACGAATCCCCGGAGGGATGAACTGGCGGATGAGATGGCTGCTTTCGCGAACGCAAGCGGAGGCATGCTTCTTTGCGGAGTTACGGACGATGGCCAAGTTCAGGGAATGACCCCGGAGCAGATCGCGGAAGTTGACAGCCTGCTCGTCGAGCTAAGCACGGACGCGGTGAAGCCCGCGCTGCGAATCGACGTTCATCACCGGGAACTTGACGGAAAGGCATTCGTGCTCGTCGAAGTGCCGCGGGGCGACACGATTCATGAACGGGATGGGCGCGCGTATATCCGTGTTGGTGCGACCAAGCGGCGCCTGGACGGCGACGAGCGCCTCAGGCTGGCGCAGAACCGAGCCCAGAGCCGGTATCTGTGGTTCGACAAGCAAATCGTGCCCAATACGGGCTTCGAGACGCTCAGCGAGCGGCTGTGGGAGCCACTCCTCAGCGTGGCGGGAGCGGATGATCCCCGCAGGGGACTCATGAATCTGAGGCTACTGGCCCAAGACGAAGCTGGTATAGATCGCGCAACGGTGGCCGGGGTGCTGCTTTGCACCCAGTTGCCGCAGGAGTGGTTGCCGCAAGCCATGATCGTCGCGACGCACTATCGGGGGAAAGATCGCGCTTCCGGCCAATTGGACGCACAGGAAATCGTCGGTCCGCTACCTGTCCAGATCGCGGACGCGGTGAAGTTCGTAGTACGCAACATGCGAGTCTCCGCGCGCAAGTTGCCGGAGCGGGAGGATGTGCCGCAATACCGCATTGCGGCCGTGTTCGAGGCGGTGGTCAACGCGGTCGCGCACCGCGACTACTCCATGTCTTCGCGCCGGATCCGGTTGTCCATGTTCAAGGGGCGTCTTGAGATTGACTCGCCGGGTCAGCTTCCCAATGGGATGACCATCGAAAGCATGGACACAAGCCAGGCAACACGCAACGAAGTCGTCGCCTCCGTGTTTGGACGAATTCCCGTAGGGAAGGTCCCCGGGACGGGCCATCGCCGGTATCTGATGGAACGCCGAGGGGATGGCGTATCCATTATCAAGACGGAGACGCAGGAAGCCACCGGCAATCTGCCGCAATACAAGGTCGTGGACGCATCCAGCGTCGTGCTGAACATTCCCGCGGCCAAACTCGAATTGAGTCCCGCAGATTCCACGGTAATGGTGCATTCGGAGGGAGAGCCTCTATCGGGAGTTGAGGTACTGGCGCTCTTCCCGAACAAGACCTGGCAGCGAACAACGACCGACGAGGCTGGCGAAGGTGTGCTGGACCTGTACACAACCCATCTTCCGATGACTGTTTATGTTGCGGCGCCGGGGTACGCCGGAGGGTTGAAGCGAGAGTGGTTGCCAAGTCGGGGCGGTCTGCTGATGGAGCTCGACCCCCTTTCGGCTGGAGGCTCGGTCATATTTCCTCAGGCCACCGGACATCTACCCGGTCTGCGCGGGCGGCTGAATCCCAAACGCGACACCTCCGATCGAACTTATCTGTATGCGGACAATATCGCCATCGAGGACGGCCGGCAGCAGCCGGTGTCCTTCCGGCTGGGCAAGCCGATGAAGCTCACCGACGCGTTCGGCTCTGAATTGTCCGTGACCGTAATCGACATTATCGGGCGTTCAGCATTGGTCGAGTATCGTTCATTCAATCCGTGAGTCAGTGTATTGAAGACTACAGACAGTATCAGTGCCGTAAGGCCGTGAATGGATCGGCCTGATGGCCGGAATCACCGAAGGCGAGGTGGAAGGCGCGGCACTCCAATGGCTCGCCGGGCTTGGCTATGCCGTGGCGCACGGACCGGATATCGGGCCGGAGGGCTCGGTGCCGGAGCGCGGCAGCTACGATGAGGTGCTGCTGGCGGGTCGGCTTCGAGAGGCGCTGGCACGCATCAATCCGCACCTGACTGCCGATACGCTGGAGGACGTGCTGCGCAAGGTGCGGCAGGCGGAAACTCCGTCACTCGTCGAGGAGAACCGCCGCCTGCACCGCGATCTGGTCGAGGGCGTGCCCGTCGAGGTCGCCCGGGAGGACGGCAGCACCGGCGGCGACACCGCCCGGCTGATCGACTTCACCAATGCCGATTCCAACGACTGGCTCGCGGTGAACCAGTTCACGGTTATCGAGGGCCAGAGCAACCGCCGGCCCGATGTGGTGCTGTTCATCAACGGGCTGGCGCTCGCCGTGATCGAATTGAAGAACCCCGGTGACGAGAACGCCACGCTCGAAGGCGCGTTCAACCAGCTCCAGACATACAAGGATGAGATTCCGTCCCTGTTCCGCACCAACGCCACGCTCATGACCTCGGACGGGATTCAGGCCCGTTTGGGCTCGCTGACGGCCGACCTGGAACGCTTCATGCCCTGGCGCACCGTGGATGGCACAGACATCGCCTCGAAGGGTTCGCCGGAACTCCAGACCGTTATCGAAGGCGTGTTCGAGAAGAACAGGTTTCTGACCCTGATTCGCGACTTCACCGTGTTCGGGGACGCGCGCTCGGGCATCGTCAAGATCGTGGCGGGCTATCACCAGTATCACGCCGTGCGCCGCGCGGTTGCGTCGACCTCGCGCGCATTGCCTGGAAATGCCCAGGAGGTGCGCGAGGAACCGGTCAAATACGGCCTGCCTTCGGTGGCATCACAGGACAAGGGCGACAAGCGCATCGGCGTCATCTGGCACACTCAGGGTTCGGGCAAGAGCCTGCTGATGGCCTTCTACGCTGGACAGATTATTGCCCAGCCGGAAATGGAAAACCCGACCATCGTCGTCATCACCGACCGCAACGACCTCGATGACCAGTTGTTCGGAACGTTCTCCATGTGCCGCGATCTGCTTCGTCAGACCCCGCGGCAGGCCGACAGCCGCGAAGATTTGCAGAAGGTGCTGACCCGCCCCTCCGGCGGCGTCGTGTTCACGACCATCCAGAAATTCGCGCCTGAGTCCGGCGAAACCGATTATCCCGTGCTGACCGACCGCCGCAACGTCGTCGTCATTGCCGACGAAGCGCACCGCAGCCAGTACGGCTTCCGCGCCAAGGTGGCGCGCAAGACCGGCGAAATCTCCTACGGCTTCGCCAAGTACCTGCGCGACGCGCTGCCGAACGCCTCGTTCATCGGCTTTACCGGCACGCCGATCGAGAAGGAAGACGTGAATACGCCGGCCGTGTTCGGCCATTACATTGACATCTACGACATCAACCGCGGCGTCGAGGACGGCGCTACGGTGCCGATCTACTACGAGAGCCGACTCGCCCGCATCGAACTCGACGAGGACGAAAAGCCGGCGCTCGACGACGGGATTGCGGAACTTACCGAGGACGAGGCGGAAGGCGAGCAGGAGCGGCTCAAGCGAAGATGGGCGAACGTCGAGGCCGTCGTTGGCGCGGAGAAGCGTCTGCGGCTGATAGCCCGGGACCTGGTCGAGCACTTCGAGAGCCGTGTCGTCGGCATGGACGGCAAGGCCATGATCGTGTGCATGAGCCGCCGGATATGCGTCGCGCTCTACGGCGAGATCATCAGGCTGCGTCCGGACTGGCACAGCGACGACGACGAAAGCGGCGTCATCAAGATCGTCATGACCGGCGCGGCGTCCGACGACAGGCATTGGCAACGGCACATCGGCGGCAAGGCGCGCAGGGAACTGCTCGCCAAGCGGATCAAGGACCCGGACAACGCGCTCAGGCTGGTGATCGTGTGCGACATGTGGCTGACTGGGTTCGACGCGCCGAGCCTGCACACGATGTACGTCGACAAGCCCATGCGCGGACACGGGCTCATGCAGGCCATTGCCCGCGTCAACCGCGTGTTCCGCGACAAGCCCGCCGGTCTGATCGTGGACTACATCGGCATCGCGCAAAATCTCAAATCGGCTCTTGGTCAGTATTCGCGCGACGACCGGAGGCACGCTGGAATCGACGAGTCCGAAGCCGTCGCGGTGATGCTGGAGAAGCAAGAGATTGTGAACACAATGTTCCACGGCTTCGACTACCGCAAGGGGCTTGCCGGCTCGCCGCGGGAACGGCTGGCCGCGCTGGCCGGCGCCATCGAGTGGGTGCTCGCCATGCAGCAACGCGAATCGGCCAAAGAATCGACCGAAAAAGGCAAGAAGCGCGCCCATCGCCGCTTCAATGACGCCGTGCTGGCGCTCTCGAAGGCATTCGCGCTGGCCGGCGCCAGCGACGAGGCTCGCGGCATCCGCGACGAAGTGGGTTTCTTCCAGACTGTCCGCGCGGCGCTCGCCAAGAGCGCGCCCGGCGCCGGCAAGTCCTCCGCCGAGCGAGACCTGGCGGTGCAGCAGATCGTCAGCCGAGCCGTGGTCTCAACCGAGATCGTCGATATTCTCAAAGCCGCCGGGCTGGACACGCCGGACATCTCCATCCTGTCCGACGAGTTCCTCGCCGAGGTTCAGGGAATGGAAAAGAAGAACCTGGCAATGGAAGCGCTGCGCAAGCTCATCAACGGCGAACTGCGCTCGCGAACCCGTGTCAACGTCGTGCAGACACGCACCTTCTCCCAGCGGCTGGAGGAAGCCATCGCCCGCTATCACGGCAACGCCATCACCACGGCGGAGGTTCTTCAGGAACTCATCGGGCTCGCCAGGGACATCCGCGCCGCCCACCGGCGCGGCGAGGAGGAAGGACTCAGCCAGGAGGAAATCGCCTTCTACGACGCCTTGGCCCAGAACGAGAGCGCTGTCGAGGTGATGGGCAACGACCACCTTCGTGTCATCGCCCATGAGTTGCTGAACAGCCTGAAAAGCAACGCCTCCGTGGACTGGCAGCACCGCGAGCCGTCGCGCGCGCGGATGCGGGTTCTGGTCAAGCGCATCCTCCGCAAACACGGTTATCCGCCGGATCTTCAGGACGCTGCCGTTCAGACGGTCCTGCAACAGGCCGAGGCGCTCTCGGCGAGGTGGGCCGCGTGAGACGACTCAAGTCGCGGGGACCATGATGGCTGGCAGGAATCAGCATTACATTCCCAGATTCCTTCAACGGGCGTTCGTAATTCAATCGCGCCGCAGGGAGATTTGGTATTTCGGTCGCGACGGGATCGCTGAGCGGCGCCCGATCAAGCGGACGGCATCCGAGAATTTCTTCTACTCGGAAACAAGAGCGGACGGCTCTGCAACGCTCGACGATGCGATCACGAGGAAAGAGTCCGATCTGGCAGTATTGCTGAACGAGGTGAGGGCCGCATCGTCGGGTGATGCCATTCCCTCCCCGGCGGCGGCCGCCATCGTCTCCCATCTGACACAAAGGACCGCACACGTGCGCGCGGCGTTCAGCGAGGGCGTGGCTCGAATGCTCGACCGCGCGGAGGACGCTTTTTCCAGGCGCGACAACATCGAGGCGCTGATGGGCCTCGATGACGGACTTCCCAATGAGCGATTCCGGGATCTGGTAATGAAGGAAGTGGCGGCAAGGCCGGAGATCGCCCGGCTCGGCATCCCGACTCGCGTCCTTGAGCGCACGGCATTCCTATTGGCGAAGGAGAGCTCGGGCGAAATGGTCGCGAGCGCAAGCGCCCTGCTTGGCGGCTTGCGGCCGCAGTCGACCGAGCTTGTGCGCGACAGCCACAACAAGGCATTGGGCGATACAATCCGAACGAGCGAGTACGAAGCCATGCTTCAGGGTTTCGACTGGAGCGTTGTGTCGGGCCCGGCCGCCGGCGCGATCCTGCCGGACTGCGTGTCGATCGGCCTTGGATCGGAGAATGTCGCAGGCAATCACTTGCTCATCGGGCTGGACAAATTACAGGCGTTGCTTCTCGCGGTTTCGCCCGAAAGGCTGCTCCTTGGGCGCAGACCAGGATTCGCTCTGCCAAGCGACTTCGACTATAACCTCGAGGCGGCTCGCTTAAGCCACACTTTCTTCCTGGCCCCGCGCAACGACGAGGAGACTGCACGGCTGCATGCGCTGATCGGACAGAAGCTCCTGCCGGCCCTTGCAGAAGCCGTGGAGAGTGGCTTTGACGACGCTTTTCGAGAAAGGACAACGGCCGAATCCGAAAACGAAGACTCGGGTGCCGACACCTTCGGCTTCAGGCCGACATCCGGTGGCCAGTATGAGCTTTCGCTGGACCGGTGCGGTGACGAGCGCACGGCGGCCCGGATTCAGGAGAGAGTTCTGCTTCTCGTGGATGAAGTCGCCAAGGCCATGCCTCTGGAACGGCTCGACGGGATCACCATAGGAAGCGACTATCCGGGATTGTTGAAGGCCGTGAGACGCGGCTGGAAAAACGCGCCGGAGCCCGAGACAGTGCCGCCAGAGCTCGGCATCGGTGTTGCGCAGACCGTAACGGTCAAGCGTTCGGGTATCGTGAAGGGACGTATTGTTGCGTCGAGCATCGTTTCTGATGCTCAGATTTCCGAAGATTCGCAACACAGGGCATGGGGGATGCATGCCCTGGTCAGGCAACTGGCTGCGGTGGCCCAAATGGAAATCGTGGAGCGGTGCCTGCCGGGTACGCTGCTCGGCTCGGGACCCGAGGGAATTGACGGCTGGCTCTACGCCAACGTGGACGGCGCGCCAGAAAGTTACGCAGCATCGTGGATGGCGGCAGCGTTCCAGGACTCCGCCGAAGTCCCACCCGGACTGCGCGATCTGCTCGCCACAGCCATTGACCGCTTCATGACCGTCGTTCCTCGCGAGCGGCTTGCGTACCGTGAGCACGGCGACTTGGAAGCGCTGCTCGCCGTTGTACTACCCGAGACTCGACGCGTCCTAATTGTTGCAGCGGACCTGCTCGGCCATTGCACGGCCGCCGGCGTGCCGCCAATAGTCGGGAACTCCGTACTTGGAGAAGCCCTCGACCGTGCGGAGCTCCACGATTGGTTCGGTGTTTACGGTGGCCATCTGGCGCGTTTCCATCGAAGGTCGGGCCGGTGGGAGTCCTTCGACGAGTTCCTGGCTTTCAACATCCATGTGGAACGGCTGCTGCTGTCCGTGGGTATGTTTGCGTGGGAAGCGCCGGAAGGGCTGAGGGTGGAGGTGCCCTTGGGCACCGACGCAGAAGCGCTGCTGGCAGGACATCGAGCGCGGTAGCCGTTTTCGGTCTTTTTCCAGGATTTGACACATCACGTTTCAGCCGTGAGGCAAGGAATGCGCGACGATAGCGCGTTCAGGGATTGGGCCTTCGCTGGCGGGCGTTCTATACCTACCCGCGGGTTTTGTGCTGTACCGTGCGGCTTGGGGCTCGGAGAAAACACGAGAGTCATTGAGCCATCGATCTGCAACCAGTCGGACTCCGAGGAACATGCTTGTTCAGGCGTGCATCCGATCGCAAGACACTGGGATCGCCCGCTCACGTTTCATGCTCGTATCCCGCCAGCGCGTAGAACCCGCCGGACCCGATGCGGTGGGTTTACGGCCCGGGTTGAATGGAACCGAATCCGGGCAGCGGACATTGATTGCGGTGCACTCCACAGCCCTGAAGCCGTCGCAGATGTGGCGGTCCTGACACTCGCGGATGATGCCCACGTAGTCGTATATCTCGTACAGCGTTGCCTGCCCGCCGAGCAGCCGCAAGGCCAGTTCGATGTCCTGCGCCATCGTGATGCTCTGCGCGTCGCGCCCCTCGGCCGAGTTCACGGTCATCCATACCGGCGACAAGCCGGACCTCGACGCCATGAGTGCCCGGCCATGTCACCCCTGCTCATAAGGCAATCGGGCCGCGCTGGGTCGCCGCCGGTTCTCCATAACGACAGCGGCAACGGTCGGATCGCCTGCGCGGAAGCGAGAAACCACGGCATCGCGCCGGCATATTCCACGCACCCGGCGTATCCCTGCATGACGGACGCGCACGGGGATGGCATTGTTTGCCGGTAGCCGGTTTCCCTGCGTGTCATGTTCAGTTCCGCGCACGTGACGCCAGGTGCGCGTCAGATCATGGGGCCGTGCAGCCGATTGCCGCACAAAATTGGGGCCGGATGCTTCGACCGATCGGTAAACAACAACGCGAGAATCGCGCCATCGGATAGCGTCAGCACGCGCGTCCACCCTGGCATCAGTGCATGCCAGCGCTGCCCCGAAACGTCTCGGCTTCCTTATTCTCCCGGCGCCGGACGTCGGTGATTCCCGCCGCCATCCTGACCAGTTCGTCCCGCGTGCTTTCCGGGTTCATGGCGACCAGGATCCACACCACCGCGTGAAGCGCATCGCCGGGATGCATCCGCAGCTCCTTCAATGCGTCGATCAACGCAACCATGTGCCGGTCCTGCCGGTCGTCTCTCGTCTCAAGCCGATCGAGCAACTGGCGCCGCAGTACCCCCATCCACACCAGCACCTCCGCCACCTCACCCGTTTCGTCGCCTGTTCCCATAG